>ENA-UOXR01000034-UOXR01000034.1-bioreactor-metagenome-genome-assembly--contig:-NODE-34-length-168495-cov-153.644277_pt1 | contig 168495 bp, 173 predicted proteins | sample MGYA00238164_ERZ764825 | MGnify/ENA primary metagenome ERZ764825 (study PRJEB28920, sample SAMN05720171) | bioreactor metagenome | isolation source: Anaerobic biogas reactor | place... | reverse complement strand
GAACCGGCGACCTGCTGATTACGAATCAGCTGCTCTGCCACTGAGCCACATCGGCTTATTGGGTTAACAAGTTGATAATAACAGGCAAACGGGTGAGCGTCAAGTGAGAGTCCGGTTTAAAAATCCCCCGTATAGCGGGGGATATGTCCTTTATTTCTTTTTAGGCTTTTCTTCGGTCAGGTAGTAGTAGTTGGGGTTGTTTAGCATTACCGACTGGCAGGCCGGACAGATGTAATGAAGGTAAGCCTTGCGATCAATAATTTGTACCATTTTCTTTAGTGTAGCTTCAGGAAATTCTTTGCTGCAGGTAGAGCATTTTTTCATGCCTGGATGTCCTCCCTTAGAGTACTTATTTATATGTATGTTAGAGTTTATGAGCTAAGTGCTATTTTATCACTCGACATAATGTATTAATAGTCACATTATTGCGACATGCGGTGCGCTTATCTAACTATGCTCATTCTTTAGCCGTTTATATTAGATTGGCATATTTATCACAATTCCAGCCAGGATTCCATAAAGGAGATTTCCGCTTCATAGAGTTCCCTGATTTTATTCACAGCCAGGTTGATTGTCTGCTCTTGTTCATCTTCCAGTTCGTCTTTTACCAATTGTTCAAAGGGAATGGTTTTTAGCCGTGTGCATGCTTCCTGTATGTCCACATGGGCAAAGAATCCATTGAGTATGTTCATGAGGTTGAAAAAGTATGTTTGCACCCATTCTTCAATCTGGGTTTCATTCGGCTGTCCTGCTATCATTTCAAATTTACTCAGTTTAATCATTTTGGTTCCTTTCTATCTAAGGATTTTTCATGTTTAAAAGCGTAAACAATACTGTCACTCTGAGCGATAGCGGGAAGTCTCAGACCCTTCGGTTTTGCCTCAGGGTGACTTCCATGAAAATATTTATGCTTTATCAAAAAATCTAATTATGCCTATCTTTTAAGTGCTTGTTTCAATAATGATTGTTTAAATGTCAATTTCTATTATATCGTTTTCAATTTCATTTTGCACCGCTTGATAATCATCAGGTGTTGGAGCAGGGTTAATCTGGTAAACTATAATACAGGATATGTTTTTGGAGGCCGTCTGGTATGATTAATAACGATGATGCTTTTAGTTTCTTATATAATCCCCGTATAGTAGTTCCCAATAGCAATCAGTATTGGGAGAAGGTTGAGCTGTGCCATGTTGAATCTCTGGCAGGGGTTAAGGAAGTTTTTTGCGAGGTAAATTGCCAGCTGGACCCGGATATTATTGACCATTTTGGCACTCGTTTCCCGGCTGCGGATGCTTATTTGCTTCATTATGCCCACGGTTGGAACAGCAACCGCCATGAGGTACCGGTGCTGCTGGTGCATGGTGCCGGTTTGGATGCTACTTCCTATACTAATTTATGGGATATGGGTTACACCGGGTTGCAGCAGCAGCTGGTGTCCCTGGGGTATCGGGTTTTTTCTATGACTTTTTCCCATTCTCACGGGGATAACTTTTATCAGGCCTTGCAGTTGGCAGATGCCATTGAGCACATCAAACAGCTTACCGGAAGCGGGATAGTTGATGTAGCAGCCCATAGCAAAGGTGGTATTGCTGCTCGAATTTATATGTCCAATATGTCTGCTACTGCTTATCGTCACGATGTACGCCGCCTGGTTATGCTGGGAGTCCCTAATCTGGGTACTGATTTTGCATTTCGTAATCCCTCGGTTTCCTATTTGATTTATACTGCCGGAGGCAATGGGGTTATTGCCTGGGATAAGCTGATTTATCTGACCGCTACGGTCGATATTACCCCCCGTTCAATTTATGCAGGGGGCGGGTTTCCCGGGCAGAGTCAGATTTTGTATCGCTGGGATAATGAGTATAATCTGGATGTTTCCCAGCAGGATTGGTGGACTACTTATTATGGCGGCAGCGGTTATGTGAGTCATTCCCAGGGTATAGAGGCAGCCTTATTATCCGGTGGGTGTTTAATATCGGAATTAGAAAAACATAGCCTGGCTACTGATATTGAGCTGTCAGTTCTGGCCGGGGAGAGTCATTTGTTTGCCATGATTCCGTTGCAGACTTCTATTCCCGGAGATGGAATTGTGTTTCGGGAGAGTGCTTTAAATACTGATGCTATGGTTTCAGGCGGAGCTCATTTGAAGGATAAGCAGGTAATGACGATAAACCATATTGAGCTGCTCTACCACCCGCGGGTGGCCCGTTGGGTGGATAAGCAGCTGCGTAATAGCGATTAGGAGCGTTCTGCCAGCCAGGAGGATATAACCGGATAGACTTCCCGTTTGGCATAACTGCCAAAGACCAGCCCTCCGTGCCCTACCGGGAAGCTTTGATAGGTTTTGTCTTTCGAGCTTGACAGTTCAAGTATGGCCCGGGTTTGTTGCGGAAGTACCAGGTGGTCATTTTCTCCGGCCAATACCAGCAGTGAAGATTTGATTTTGTCCATTTTTACTTGCCGCCCTTTAATTCTGAACTGACCTTTGACGAGCTTGTTTTCCTGATAGATTTCCTTTATCCACTGCCGATAGGCTTCACCGGGAAAGTTAACATTGTCATTTACCCATTTGTTCAATGCTCTCCAGGCTTCCACCGGCATTCCTTCGTCCAATGATTTCCACAGCCTGGTATAGGTACCTACAAAGTTATTTACCGGCCGTAACATTTTCACCCCGGTATCAATAAAGTCTTTGGGAATTAACCCGTAAGTTTCTACAACTTTATCCGGATTAAATCCGGGGGCTTCCAGCCAGGTACCTGATAATCCCGATTCTTCAAAGTTAATCGGTGCGGCCAGATAGATTAAATTTTTTATTTCCGGTTGGGGATAAAGCGCAGCATACATGGTGGTCATGGTGCCGCCCATGCAATAACCGGCAATACTTATCGATGGCTGCCGTGAATACTGCGCTACCTTTTGCACTGCCCGGGCAATATAATCACTAACCAGTTCACCATAACCCAGATGGCGATCTTCCCAGTTGAATTCTCCCCAATCAAACATATATACATCAAAGCCTTGTTCCACCAGGTATTCAATTAAGCTCATACCCGGGTATAAGTCCAATATATACGGTTTATTAATCAAAGCGTAAATAAATAACAACGGTGTACGATATGTGGCTTCTTTGTCGCCATGATAGTGATACAACCGGGCTTTATTCTTGTGCCAAACAGTATCCTTCGGGGTCATGCCGGTCTGCGGTTGCGGGTCATAGGTTAATATTTCTGCCCATCTGCGGGTGGTGTTGACCATCCGATCAACATTTTCCTGCAATTGGAGACCAACTTCATCCGCTGAACCGGATAACAGTTTAATTTTATCCATTGAATAACCTCCAGTTTTTCAGGGTTAACCAGCCACCACATGTTTTCTGGGGGGTATAACGACAGCTTCGCCTTCCATTAGCAATTCTCCATGCTGGTTGTGACAGGTGGTACGCAATTTTACTCTGCCGGCCGCCATTAATTCTGTTACTTCTGTCATGGCGTGAATTGTGTCATTTATATAACAGGGGCGAAGAAATTTCATGCTTTGACTTTCGTATATGGTCCCTGCACCCGGCATTTGATTGCCAACCACATTGGATACCAGTCCGGCCAGCAACATACCGTGGGCTATACGCGTTTTAAAATGACCCTGCTGTGCCCGCATTTCGTTAATATGCAGCCAGCTGAAGTCTCCGGTTATTCCGGCATATATATATACATCAGTTTCAGTAATGGTTTTTTCTATAAAGCCGGTGTCCCCCACTTTCAATTCACTATATATATTTTCAATCATGTTTATTCTCCTAAATATCTTAATTACTCCGCTGGTGTATCTTTCTTAGTGGTTTTTTTCCTGGCCGGTGCTTTGGTTGGCTCTGACAGCTGATTTTTTTCCAGCTTATCCAGGCGGCTTCCCATGGTTTTTAGCTCTTTTCCCATTGCTGCCAGTTGTTTTTTAATGTCTTCCTGATAATCTGCCATTTTTATAAGACTGTCAGCCATGCTCTGAAAGTTGTTTAATAGCTGAAATTCAATGGTATCAATTTTTTCTTCCAGGGATATGACCAGTTCACCTACTCTGGCTACATCCTGTTTGGAAGGAACCGGGGTAGTTTCAAAGAATTTTTCCAGGTTCTGACGAGTCAGTTTCTCCAGCGTAAGGTGTTTATCCAGACTGGTATCCATCATATTTACAAATGATTTGGTGCTGAGGTAATCTTTAAAGGCTTCTGCCCAGATAGCTTCATTATTGAAGTATAAATTTTTCCATAGTTCACTGAAGTCAGGTACCGATACCTGTTCTGCAGTTTCCTTTTTGCTGTCTTCAGACATATAGAGCTCCTTTCCCCGAGACATGGTCTTATCCAGACAAATTAAAAATGCGGTTATCCGAAGACATAACGCTTCGGGTAACAACCGCATTTATAATTAACTGGTTTTAGAGTTGTTCTACTTTCTTAGATAATTCGTCTACTTTCTTTTGTAAATCATCCAAAGTATTAAAATTGGGGACTTCAATGTTTTCCATGGCAGCTTTGACCGCATCCTGGATCATGTTTTGCATTTGCATTTGATTTTTCTTTACTTGTTGTACCAGTTCTTCAATGACTTTGATATTCTCTTCGCGGGCTATTTTAATCTGTTCATTATACTTTTTAATCATGGTGTCCAGTTGTTCCTGAGACCAGGATACGCTTCCCAGACCCACCAGCCACATATCCCAATATTTGTCAGTCATGTTCTCCGCTACGGCAAAAGCGTTGCTTACTGCATCTTTGGTTTTCATTTGTACAACACACTCCTTCTTCTTTCTAAATGTTGGTTATTTAGTATAGCCATTTCACCAACCATCCTACTGTACTACTTCTGCCTTTTACCAGCTGATTGTTGTTTAATACCTGTAATAATATTGCTAACCCGTTCAGATTATGCCAATAATCTGAGATGAAACCAATAAAATATCATATATCCGATTGTACCAATACTGATTATATGATCCGTTCTGCAATTATTTTACTATTGGCTTTTAGTCTGGGAATAAAAGTGTGTTCTGAATATGAACTGGATTAAGCAATAAACAAGTTATTTGGTGTGTAACAGCCGTTATGTTTTGGTAGTACTTTCCACTTGATTAATCAAGTGCTAAGTTCAAGTATACCTTTCGAAGCAAATATAAGCAATAAGTCCTATATAACTATTTCCAGAATTTATTATGCAAAAGGGTGCATATTCTCAAAATTTCTATTAATTCCGCCTTTTTTTGTTAAATTAAATATTTACAATTCGCACCTGTTGCACATAAGCTGCTGCCAGATTAGCGATTGCCTGCATTTTTTCCCTTGAATACGGTACGATATCACCATAGGCAGCATCCCAGGTTACTGAGGGATTAAATTGTTGGAGCGTGTATAGCGGCATTCCCTTGATATAATTGGCTATGCTTTCTATATCTTCCGGAGTGTGCAGGAGTGGTACTACAGTAGTTCGGAATTCTACCTGTATGGATGAGTTTATGAGCAGGTTAACCGAGCTGCGAATGTTAAAAAAGTCCTCAGCAGACAATTTGCCGCAGGCGCTGCTATATTTACGGTAATCCAGAGGTGCTTTGATGTCCAGGGCAACATAGTCCAGCAGTTGTTCTTCCATGAGTTGCCGGAGCATAACCGGATTGGTTCCGTTGCTGTCCAGTTTAACCAGATAGCCCAAACTTTTAATTACCCGAATGGCATCCGGTAGTTCCGGATGCAGAGTCGGCTCACCGCCGGTAATGACTACTGCATCCAGAAAGCCTTTATGTTCCTGTAAGAAATCCACTACTTCCGGCATGGTAACGGATGGTTCAGTATTACGCGATGTTCGCACCAGCAGATGTGGATTATGGCAAAAGGGACAGCGGATATTACATCCCCGTGTAAAGAGTACCGCTGCAATTTCGCCCGGATAATCAACCAGGCTTTGCGTTACCAGACCTGCAAATTCCATTATGACAACGCCCTGTCAAATACTTTTCTTTCTTTGAATTCTTCCTGTTTGCCTGCATTCCACTGGTCCACCGGGCGCAGATACCCTACAACCCTTGAATATACCTCACATTGAGTTTCTTTGCCTTCGGCTGTACAGATGGGACAGTAGTAATTTTTCCCGCTGATGTAGCCATGGCTGGGACAAACGCTGAAGGTAGGTGTCAGCGTAAAGTAGGGCAGTTTAAATTGAGCACACACCTTTTGTACCAGTTTCTTAGTAGAAGGTACTGATGGCACTGCTTCACCCAGGAATATATGGAATACTGTGCCTCCTGTATAGCGGGTCTGTAAATCATCCTGATAGTTTAAGGCTCTGAACAGATCCTCGGTATAATTTACCGGCAGCTGAGTGGAGTTGGTATAGTAAGGTTCAGCACCCCGCCGGTAATCGGCTTCATTGGCAACGATGATATCTGGATACTTGTTTTTGTCTTTACGGGCAATGCCGTAACTGACTCCTTCAGCCGGAGTTGCTTCCAGATTGTAGATGTCGCCGGTTTCTTCCTGATACATCATCAACCGGTCACGCATAAAATCCATTACTTCCAGAGCAAAGTTATGTCCGGCTTCGCTGGCTATATCACAGCCCAGGAAGTTCAGACAGGCTTCATTCATACCAATCAGCCCAATAGTAGAAAAGTGATTTTTCCAATATTGACCGGTACCGGCTTTTACATCCCGCAGGTAAAACTGGGAATATGGATATAGTCCTGAGTCAGTCAGATTCTCCAATATCTTGCGCTTTGTTTCCAGGCTGTGTTGAGCCATGTCCATCATTTTTATCAGCCGTTTGTAGAAGTCTTCCCGATCATTGGCCAGATAGCCCAGACGGCCCATATTAACAGTTACTACCCCGATGGAACCGGTAAGCGGATTGGCACCAAATAATCCGCCTCCGCGCTTTCTGAGTTCACGGTTGTCCAATCTCAGGCGACAGCACATACTGCGGGCATCTTCCGGATTCATATCCGAGTTAACAAAGTTTGAGAAGTAAGGGATGCCGTATTTGGCCGTCATTTCCCATATCTTGTCATAGTTGGGGTTGTTCCAGTCAAAGTCTTCGGTAATGTTGTAGGTAGGAATGGGAAAGGTAAATACTCTCTCCTCAGCGTCACCCTCCATCATTACCTCCGCAAAGGCCTGGTTAAACATGTCCATTTCCGCCTGGAAATCTCCATAGGTGGTATCCATGTATTTGCCGCCTATAATTACCGGTTCATTTATCATGAATTCCGGTACTTTAAGGTCCAGAGTGATATTGGTAAAAGGCGTCTGGAATCCTACCCGGGTAGGGACATTCATGTTAAAAACAAACTCCTGCAATCCCTGTTTTACCTGGCGGTAGTCCAGGTTATCGTAGCGGATAAAGGGAGCCAGCAGAGTATCAAAGTTGGAGAATGCCTGGGCACCAGCCGCTTCACCCTGCAGCGTGAAGAAGAAGTTTACTATCTGGCCTAATATGGAACGAAAGTGTTTGGCCGGGCCGCTGGCAACTTTTCCTCTTACGCCCCGAAATCCTTCCAGCAGCAAGTCTCTGATATCCCAGCCCACACAATATACACCCAGTATGCCCAGGTCATGAATATGAAAATCGCCTTCAGTATGAGCTTGCTTTATTTCCGGAGGATATATCTGGTTTAGCCAGTATTGTGATACTACCAGAGAAGCAATATGAAAGTTCATGCCCTGCAGCGAATAAGTCATGTTGGAATTTTCCTTGACTCTCCAGTCATTTTTCTCCAGATAGTCACCAATAATTTTATTATTAAAAAACAGCTGACTGGCTTCACGCAAATCTTCATGCTGTTTACGATAAAGGATATATGCTTTGGCGGTTTTATAATGACCGTTTTTAACCAGGACTCTTTCCACCAGATCCTGTATACCTTCAACAGTAGCAATATCTTCATCATCAATATATTGAGCTATCTCTACTACTTTGTCAGTAAGTTCTACTGCCGTTTCATAATCACGGCCTCCAACAGCTTGTGCAGCTTTCCAGATTGCTTTGGTTATTTTCTCTTTTTCGAAGGGGACAACTCTGCCGTCCCGTTTTTTGATTTTTGTGATGTCCATCCGGTATCCTCCTTTATTTGCTAACACAATATATAGTAGCCCATTATTATTCATACCACTATATTCAGTATGATCATTATATTTCACCGGTTAATATAAAAGCAAATTTTATTTACGCCTGATTTCTTGATTTGACTGATTATTCGATAAAATTTGCGACCCAATCATCGTTTTTTGTAATATAGGGATTAATTATATCAAAAGATGCAAAAACCAGGCTACCCTAAGGTTGCCCGGTTTTCGTCATTTTCTTTTATACTATTTTTTTATAAAGTTATAACAATATTCGACAATGTTACATAACCAGAGCCATTATAGCTTTATGAGCATGCAAACGATTTTCGGCTTCATCAAATACCACTGATTGCGGTCCGTCCATTATTTCATCAGTTATTTCCTTGCCGCGTTTGGCCGGCAGACAATGCAATACTATGGCATCCTTTCTGGCCAGGTTCATGAGCTGCCGATTTACCTGGTAGCGCAGAAATTGGGCTTCTTTTTCTTCGGCCTGATCTTCCTGACCCATACTGGCCCATACATCCGTATAAATGATATCCGCATCACGGACGGCTTCCTGCGGGTCGGTCATTACTGATAGTGTGGCTCCGGTCTGCTCTGCATCCTGCCGGGCCAGATTGAGAATGTCAGTGTCGGGCTCAAAACCAGGCGGACAGGCGATAATAATGTCCATACCTACTTTGGCTCCGCCAAATAGAAGGGAATGGGCGACATTGTTTCCATCACCGACAAATACACATTTTAAACCCTTGAGGGTACCTTTATGTTCTTTAATAGTCATCATATCCCCGATTATCTGCGTAGGATGCAGTAGGTCAGTGAGACCATTTATAATTGGAATGTCCGCCCATTTGGCCAGTTCCAGAACTTCCTCATGCTCAAAGGTGCGAATCATTATGCCATCCAGCATTCGCGCCAGTACCTGGGCAGTATCTTTAACCGATTCGCCGCGGCCCAATTGAATATCGCGGGGACTTAAAAACAGCGCGTGACCGCCCAATTGATACATGCCTACTTCAAAGGCTACCCGCGTACGGGTAGAAGCTTTTTGAAATATCATACCCAGAGTCTTACCGGCCAGATGATGATGGGCTATACCGCTTTTATTCTCTTTTTTCAGCTGTGCACCCGTTTCCAGTATTAGTTCTATTTCTTCAGTGGTATAATCATGAATGCTTATAAAGTCCCGACCTTTAAGCTCTTTTGATATTGCCTGCATTTTCCCACTCCCTCTTAAAATTACTCCGTCCATTCCCGGAGTGCATTATTAAATATATTTATGGCCTGATTAATATCATTTTCGTTTACAGTCAGAGCCGGTACAAAGCGAACTATCCGTGGTCCGGCACCTACCAGCAGCAATCCCTTTTCGATTGCTATCTCGATCAGTCCCCGGACTTCTACATCAAATTCTGCCCCTAACAGCAGCCCTTCTCCGCGGACCTCTACGATACGCGGGTCAGCAATTCTCTGCAGAGCTTGCTTCAAAAGTTGACCTTTTTTCTGTACGGACGGCAGAAATTCCGGTGCAGTTATAGTCTCCATTACCCGGCAGGCTACTGCAGCCGCCAGCGGGTTACCGCCAAAGGTTGAAGCATGGTCACCGGGAGCAAAACCGCTGGCAGCTTCTTCCGTAGCCAGCATGGCCCCAATCGGGAATCCTCCGCCCAGACCTTTGGCCAGCGTTAATATATGCGGTGTTACTCCATAATACTGACCGGCAGTAAGACTGCCCAGGCGTCCCATTCCACATTGAACTTCATCAAATATCAGCAGTATGCCCTGCTGCTCACATAACTCTTTTAAGCCGCTCAGGAATTCTGCCTCAGCAGGTTTGATTCCGCCTTCTCCCTGAACCGGTTCTATGATTACTGCTGCTGTCTGTTCGTTAAGCAGAGATTTTACCGAATCCAGATCGTTGAAACGGGCATATTTGAATCCCGGTACCAATGGAGCAAAACCTTCATGATATTTTGCCTGTCCGGTTGCAGTTAACGCGCCCAGGGTACGACCATGGAAGGAGTGTTCAAAAGCAATTATCTCCTGACGATGAGCTGCATTTTTCCGATAATGATATTTACGGGCCAGTTTGATAGCAGCTTCATTGGCTTCCGCACCACTGTTGCAAAAGAAGGCTTTATCCAGACCGCAGCTGCCGGTTAGCTTTTCCGCCAGTTCTATCTGGGCTGGATTCCAGTACAGGTTGGATACATGCCATAATTTATCTGCCTGCTCAGCCAGAACCTGATTAAGTATATCCGGACTGTGACCCAGTAAACAGGTGGCTATACCACCTACGAAATCCAGATATTCTTTACCGTCAGCATCCCATAGCCGGCTGCCTTTGCCTTTAACAAAGGTAATCGGAAAACGGCCATAAGTTTTCATTACCGAGTTTTGACCTTTATCTATCCATTCCTTATTAGTCATATCATTTTCCTCCTATCCGTTGACCACCATGGTGCCAATTCCTTCACGCGTAAATATCTCCAGCAAAATGGAATGAGGTACCCGTCCGTCAATAATATGCGTTCTGCCCACTCCCCCGATAACCGCTTCCACACAGCACCGTACTTTGGGGACCATGCCGCCGGCAATTACCCCCTGTTGTATATAACCCTCCACCTCACTGACTTTCAGTTCGGAGATTAGGGTGTTGCTGTCCTGAGGGTTTTTCAGCAAACCGGGTACATCGGTCAATAATACCAGTTTGTCAGCATTCATTTTTACGGCTATGGCAGCAGCTACCAGATCAGCATTGATATTGTAGGCAGCCTGCTCCTGATCAATGCCTATGGGAGCAACTACCGGTATATAGCCGTTTTCGATAATGGTTTCAATAATTTGCGGATTAATGTTGACTATTTCCCCGACATATCCCATTATTCCATCCGGGTCCATAGGACGGGCCTCAATTAAGCAACCGTCTTTACCGGTAATGCCTATGGCATTTCCTCCGCTGGCATTTATTCCGGATACTATTTCTCCATTTATTTTACCCCCCAGCACCATTTCCACTATTTCCATGGCATCCTGGCTGGTGGCGCGCAATCCATTTATAAATTTACTTTCTATTCCTAAACGATTCAGCATACTGTTTATGGCCGGTCCGCCGCCATGGACTACTATGGGCTGCATGCCTACATAACGCATAAGTACGATGTCCTGCATTACCTTTTGTTTCAGGTCGCAATCGGTCATGGCGGCTCCACCGTATTTGATTACTACCCGTTTACCATAGAAGTCTTTAATATACGGCAAGGCTTCAACTAATATGGCTGCTTTTTCCATCGCTGATTCAAACATTTTTATTCCTCCTCTGCCTGTTCGCCCTTTTGATTATCAGGTCCGATAAGCAGCATTTATTCTCACATAGTCATAGGAAAGGTCACAACCCCAGGCAACCGCCTCTTCACTGCCGGATTTTAAATCTACCGTTATCACCACGGTTTCCTTTTTCAGTTCCTGGCGGGCCCGTTCTTCGTCAAATACTAATCCCATGCCGTTTTCAGCCATTTTTTCGGCCCCCAGATATATATCTACCTGGTGAGGATCAAAAGTTGCCCCGGAATAACCAGCCGCAGCAAGTATCCGTCCCCAGTTGGCATCTTCACCAAATACAGCTGCTTTGGTCAGGTTGGACCCGGTTATGGAACGGGCTATCAACCGGGCATTCTTCTGATTAGCCGCATTTTTTACCCGAACTTCAATCAGGCGGGTAGCGCCTTCACCATCCCGGGCAATCATTTTTGCCAGGGTTTGGTTGATATAATTCAAGGCTTGTTGAAATTCTTCATAGCCTGGTGAGTTGCTGTTTTCAATAACAGGGTTGCCAGCCATACCGTTGGCCAGAATTATGGTCATGTCATTAGTGGAAGTATCCCGGTCCACACTGATCATGTTATAGGATTCATTCACTGATGCCTTGAGCATGGTTTGCAGACATTCGCTGCTGACGGCGGCATCGGTAGTTATAAATGCCAGCATGGTTGCCATATTGGGGTGTATCATTCCTGAACCTTTAGCCGTAGCACCAATAGTAACTTTTTTACCGGCTATTTCTATCACTACGGCAGCTTCTTTGCGAACCAGGTCGGTAGTCATTATGGCACAGGCCATATTTTGACCGCCATCGGCTGACAGAGTAGCCGCAGCTTCCCGGATGCCGGCTTCGATTTTATCCATGCACATAAATACGCCAATTACTCCGGTAGAGGCAACTGCTACCTGATCGGCGGCGATACCCAGGCTTTGAGCAGCCAGTTCCGCCATACGCAGGGTATCATTCCAGCCCTGTTCGCCGGTGCAGGCGTTGGCGTTACCACTGTTGGCAACAATGGCCTGAGCCGTACCACCGGACAAATGCTGACGGGTAACATCCACACAGGCCGCCCGGACCAGATTGGTAGTATATACTCCGGCTGCCGTACAGGGTTGCTGTGAATAAATAATTCCCAAATCTTTTTTATCTTTATATTTTATCTGTGCATAAACTCCCTGAGCTAAAAAGCCCTGTGGAGAGGTTACTGATCCATTTATTATTTTCATCTTCTTTCCTCCACCTTCATCAATTACGGATGTACGCCCGGGAATAACAGACCCCGGGTTTCTTCCAGACCCATAACCAGATTAAAGTTCTGAATCGCCTGACCGGAAGCGCCTTTGGTCAGATTATCAATTGCTGATACTATTATTACGGTTCCACCCTCATCAGCATAAATACCGATATCCACATGGTTACTGCCGTAGACCCATTTGGTATGGGGCATTACCCCTTCAGGCAATACGCGGATAAATGGTTCCTGTCCATAATAATCTTCCAGCACCTGACGAACTTCACGGGCCAGTTTCCCCGGTCTTAAACGGGCATAAGCAGTAGTCAGAATACCCCGGTTCATAGGCACCAGATGGGGAGTAAACACCATTGATACCTGAGTTCCGGCAGCCAGGCTCAATTCCTGGGCAAATTCCGGACCGTGACGGTGAGTTCCTACCCCGTAGGCTCTGATGCCTTCGTTAACTTCACAAAACATACTGGTGGCTTTCAGGCCTTTGCCGGCTCCGGAAACCCCGCTTTTGGAATCGATCACCAGGTTCTCGCTGCTGATAACAGCTTCCCGCAGCAAAGGTGCCAAAGGCAGAATGGCACTGGTAGGAAAACAACCCGGGTTGGCTACTATGTCAGCTTTTTTAATCTCCTGGCGGTAAAGTTCGGGCAGTCCATAAACCGCCTCTGCCAACAAATAAGGGGCTTCATGAACAGTCTCATAATAGCGCTCATAAATGGCTGCATCCTTCAGGCGAAAATCAGCCCCCAAATCAATACATTTTACTCCGGCCTTACTCAATTCCATTACAATTGGTACGGAAAGACCATGCGGCAAAGCCATGAAGGCTGCCTGGCAATCCCGTTTTATTATTTCCAGATCAGTGGCTTCACAGAGCAGCCTGCTGTAGCCGTGCAAATGGGGATAAACCTGGTCAATACGACGACCAATGTTTTCGGTAGAAAATATATGGTTAATTGCCAATTCTCCATGCAAAGCAGTTAAGCGCAGCAGTTCGGCTGCAGTATAGCCATCACCAATAATAGCTGCCGGTATCATCATCTATATCCTCCCTTAAACAGGTAATTTAGCGAGGTCAAAAATAAACTTTTATAATTATACATAATCATGCATAAAATTGCAACAATAAAAATTAATAGACGCGGATTACGCAGCTGTTTTTTTAAATAGACACAGATAACACAGATATTTAAATGATTAACACAGATTTATTTTATATTTAATATTTTTAACAGGTTTTTACATGGTGATTAATCTATGTGAAAATAACTATTATTCAATAATTTTTTAACCTGACTATACCTGACTTCACCTGACTGAACCTGACGATTATAGTTGACAGGGCTGGTTGACCAGTTTCAGTCAGGTTCTAATAATTGATAAAGATGAATTAATTTATTGGACTCCTGCTCACCATGATTCACCTGGCTCAAATTTATACAATAAAAACAGCGGGAATCAGCTTAATCTGCGTAATCCCGTCTATTGTTTGCGTCTATTAATAAAGCTCCCCGTGGGGAGCGTTTATTTTCGGGAGGCCAAAACGTTTATTAGCCGTTCAACAGAAAAAGCGGGGCCGTGGGCGGGATATATCTGCCGGGCTCCGTTATCAATTAACAGTTGCCAGCTTTCATAAACCTTTTCCGGCAGTTCGGCAAAAATAGGGTAGTTATGGGTAAAGAACTGGTTCATGGCCAGATCTCCCACGATAGCCCGTCCATCATCCAGTAAAACTGATAGTGAACCGGGCGTATGTCCGGGTGTGGGTATTACTTTCCCTGATACTCCAAAAGAGTTCAGGTCATATTCATGTTCTAGCGGATATTCTACTTTAGCTGCCGCAAATCTCCACAGTATTTTACTGTGATCACCCATCCAGCTGACCACACGTCCCAAAGTATTGGTACCGGGGGGAATAACTACTATAGCGCCTTCCGTCAGTTTTGCTTCCTGGGGGTGCATCATTATTGGACATTGGCAGTAGCCCTGAATGGCAGCCAGACTGCCTACATGATCAAAATGAGCATGGGTTATTATGATTAATTTTATATCTCCCGGCTGTATTCCCCGTTGCCGTATAGCTTGTAAAAATTTTTTGCCCCGGCGCTGCTGGCCGGTATCTACCATAATATATCCATCCCTTGCTTCGATAAGATAACAATTGGTTATTCCGAGAGTTATGGTATGCATTTTCATATTATCTCCTTTGGCCTTATCTCCTTTAAAGTATGAATTCCCCGTAAGCAGATTCCTTAAAGCCGGTGATGGCTTTTTTCCCTTTTTTCAGAACCGGTCTCAGCATGATACGGGGATTTTCCTGAATTAATTTTACTACCTCTTCATCAGTTAATCTTTCCAGGTCGATGTCCATTTTTTTAAATACCTGGCTGCGCAGGTTGACAATCCCTTTCAGGGTTAACCCGGCTGCAGCAGCTACTTCCTTTAGAGTCTCCGCCGTCGGGGGTTGTTTCAGTAAATCATAGTAGGAATATATAATTCCATTATCATCCAGCCACGCCTGGGCTTTTTTACAGGTACTACAACTGGTAACACAATAAAATATCATAGTTTGTCCCATATAAATGCTCCTTTCAATGTAAATTACCACACGCTCTTTATGTCATCCCTGTAATCATTATTAATAGACGCAGATTACGCGGATTTGCGCTGTTTTTTAAAATAGACACAGCAACATTATTTGTGTTCATACCGAAGGATTCAACACAATCAGTAGTCCCCGGCAGGGCTATTGCAGCGCCAATCAGCGTCAAAAAAAATTATAATAACCGTCAGGTTCAGTCAGGTTATAAAATTAATTATCCTTTCTCATAACGGACATCTCACTCTCCATAGAAAACCTGACTCCAAATTAATCAAATAAAAATATCAGTGTAAATCACTAAAATATCTGCGTAAATCTGTGTCAGAAAAATTATAATAACCGTCAGGTTCAGTCAGGCGAAGTCAGGTCAGTCAGGTTATAAAATTAATTATCCTTTCTCATAACGGACATCTCACTCTCCATAGAAAACCTGACTCCAAATTAATCAAATAAAAATATCAGTGTAAATCACTAAAATATCTGCGTAAATCTGTGTCAGAAAAATTATAATAACCGTCAGGTTCAGTCAGGCGAAGTCAGGTCAGTCAGGTTATAAAATTAATTATCCTTTCTCATAACGGACATCTCACTCTCCATAGAAAACCTGACTCCAAATTAATCAAATAAAAATATCAGTGTAAATCACTAAAATATCTGCGTAAATCTGTGTCAGAAAAATTATAATAACCCCCGGTTATTCCCCTTTGTATTCCGGTTTTTCCTTGCGCAGGAAGGCTGACATACCAGTTTTCTGATCCTGGGTGGTGAAACACAGCCCGAATAAGTCGGCTTCTATCGCCATACCTGTATCTATATCCGTTTGCAATCCTTTATTTATGGCTGATTTGGAGAAACATACTGCCAAAGGTGCATTGGCCATAATCTTCATGGCCATTTTCTCCGCTTCTTCCATAAGGGTTTCCGCCGGATATACATGGTTTACCAGACCAATACGCCAGGCTTCCTGGGCGTTTATAACACTGGCAGTATAGATTAATTCTTTGGCCCGGCCTTCACCTACCAGGCGGGCCAATCGCTGGGTTCCCCCATAGCCCGGGGTTATGCCCAGGCCCGTTTCCGGTTGACCAAATCTGGCATTTTCAGAGGCCAGACGAATATCAGCCGACATGGCCAATTCACAGCCACCCCCCAGGGCAAATCCGTTTACGGCTGCAATAACCGGTTTTTCCAGTAGTTCAATTTTACGAAAGGCCAACTGACCCAGGGCCCCAAAAGCCCTGCCCTGTACACCGTTTAAGTTTTCCATGAATTTTATGTCGGCACCGGCTACAAAAGCTTTTTCTCCAGCCCCTCTGATAATTACTACTTTGATATCATCGTCTGCTGCAATTTCATCAGTTACCTTGACCAGCTCTTTAAGTAAGTCTTCATTTAAAGCGTTCATGGCTTCCGGTCGGTTAATAATTAAAGTCCCTATTCCATTACCCTTCTCCAAAACCAGATATTCATATAACATGGCTTAATCCCCCTTAGTTGTTTTTTATATCTATAGTTATGATTATATTTTAAATTATTTTCAGCTTTTGGTTAATAGTTTAGGTATTCATATGCTGAAATTTGGGTAACCTATTCATTGAACAGCCAGATGGTTTTTACCTGCGGCTTTCATATAAAGAAGGGGAGAGCCTGGCTCTCCCCGTTCTTATTAAATCCCGATGATATTACTGACGGGAAAATCACAGTATTTACAGTGTCCATTTTTTATTCCGCTTACCTCGGTTTGATAATAATTGCGACTGATTAATACTTCATTACAATTCAGGCAGCGGGTATGGTTATTGTAGAGACCAATATTCCCCAGATATACAAAGTTTAAGTGTTTACGGGTAATTTCATACGCTGTATACAGATTTTCAACCGGAGTCGCTTCACGGTCAAATTTATAAGCCGGATGATAACGGGATATATGCAGCGGAATATCAGGGTTTATTTCCGCCAGCCAGCCGGCTAAAGCTTCAATTTCTTCAGCAGCATCATTTTCACCGGGTATGAGCAGATAAGTAATTTCCACATGCGTTTCCCGGGCAGCCTCCTCGACCCTTTGTTTTACCGGTTCCAGGTCTCCTTTGCAATGGCGACGATAAAATGAAGGATTAAAGGCTTTAACATCGATATTTACGGCATTTATCAAAGGTAATAGTTCGTGCCAGGGTTGGGCTTCTATAAATCCGTTGGTCACCAGGACGACCTGATGGTTTTCTTCACGCAGCTGTCGGGCTGCCTGATACACATATTCATACCATATGCCCGGTTCATTATAGGTAAATGCCACTCCAACAGAGCCTTGCGCTTCATAATGATCAGCCAGTTCTACCAGGGCTTCTTCGTCCAGCAGTTCAGCGGGAGGTTCTCCATGAGCTATACTATAATTCTGACAAAACGGACAGGCCAGGTTACAGCCAAAGGTCCCCACCGATAAAATAAGTTTTCCGGGGAAAAAATGATACAGAGGTTTTTTCTCGATCGGGTCCAGAGCGGCAGAGGTTATCTTCCGGTAATTTATAGTACAGAGGACGCCGGCTTCGTTTATGCGTACACGGCAAATGCCCTTTTGTCCAGCTTTTAAATGGCAATGGTGGGGACATAGCCGGCATTTTACCTGCCGGTCTCCCAATTTCTCGTAGTAGCTGGCCTCTTTATAATCCATAGTCCCTCCTCCTGCGTGATTAGCTATAACGAGTTACTTTGAATCTTTGAATATTATAGTCTTCTCCCGGTTTTATACCTGCCTTTTGCAAAGCAATGTTTAACTGCCCGTCCACCGTATTTACACCTTCCAGTGCCGGTAATAACAGGCCCCTACGGGCACCGCGACTGACTATAACTCCATACTGGGCCGGGTCCAGGTCCTCGCGGGTACAGGGTTCAGCTTTTCCTAAAATATCTACCGAATAAGCCAATTGGTCAAGTTCATCAGCCTGTACGGCTGGAAAACGCGGGTCATGGGTAGCAGCGCTAATGGCGTTGGCCTGGATTTCTGCAGCAATATCATCGTAAGCTGCCTCGATGGTTCCTATACAGCCCCGCAGTTGGCCATGTTTTTTTAAGGATACAAAAACACCGGCACTTGTGTCGCGCAGCTGTTCATATTCCAGTGGCAGTTCAGGCAGGCTCCCCTGTTTAATATAGTTTTCCAGCGTCAGGCGCGCCCATTTTACCGGCAGGCTTTCTCCCTGACGGGTTTCCTCCAATTGCTGCCGTCGGGAGTTTTTTAGTTTTTCCAGCAATGAGTGGCGTTCTCCAAATGGAGTAAAACCTGCTATCAGATAGCCTACTCCGAAAGTACCTTCGTAACTGAAAATCTCGCTTTTAACCTGCAATTTATCCAGACAGCCCAACATAATTACTATGGAACGATAACCACATTCCCCGGCATTCTCCCTCAACTCTTCCGACATATTGATTATGGCTTCAAAATCATTTTCCAGCAGCAATCGTTTGATCTGTCTGTCATAAACCGGCCCATCGGGATGATAATCGTATGGGCCCTCATCCTTTAGCCGGTGTGACATGTCCCCGGAGGCTACTACGGCAATCTTTTTATCCAGTTTATTAGCGGCAGCGGCTATTATGCAACCCAGGGCATATAACTCCACCTGGGGGAGGAATCCGATACTTATTGCTGTAATGGGAATATCCTCAAGGCCTGCTTCACGCAGATAGTACAAAGGAACCATGATACCATGATCCAAATGTGGATTTAAACGGTGTCTGGCGGCATTTTCCCGGTCTACCCACAGTATATTTATTCCGCTGTCAATTGCCTTATCAGTTATTTCCCTGACTAAAAGCAGGTCATTGGCTATGTTTGTCCACTTTATATTGCTGCCAAAAGAGGCCAGATTACCTTCAAGCAAAGGTTGGCTTAATATGGAGACAGCATCCCCAAATACATTGCCGTGAGGAGTCAGAAACACAATTGTATCCGGTCTGGCAGCAGTCAGTTCTGCTGCCATCTGTTTCATGCCCCTGACTGTATCAGGTACCTCTTTTAACCGTTCTCCTCCGATTTCAGGGATAATCAGAGGGGGATGGGGCGATAATGCAGCATAAGTAAGCATATAACTCCCTCCTTGCTCAGTCTTGCTTATCAGTCAGCAGGCCGGCCTGATATTGGGTAATACCCTTAAATATGGCTGTTGCCACCCGTTGTTGATAATCCGGTTCAGATAACAGCCGGGCTTCTTCAGGATTGGATAAAAAACCAACTTCCACTATTACTGCCGGCATATTGGTTTTATCAATAATGAAATAGTGTCCTGACAATGCCTTACGGTTAGTATTCCCCAAACTTGTGGTTAATTCCTGTTGAATACTCTCCGCTAATAATTTTGCCTCCGGGCTGGACTGGTTGTAAAAAGTTTGTGCTCCGCGCCAGCGGGGACTGGGATCAGCATTGGCATGAATACTGATAAACAAATCAGCTTTGGCAGCGTTAGCCTTCTCCACACGACGGGACAGGTCCTGACGCTTGCGCTCGGACAGAGAACCTTTGGAATTGGAATCAGACAGAGCTTCATCGCTGTCACGCAGTAAAATTACCATCGCTCCGGCCTTGCTTAATTGTTGGTTTAGCTTTTGACTGATAGCCAGAGTAATTTCTTTTTCCTTAAATTCTCCGCGCTGGGCTCCCGGGTCAAAGCCACCGTGACCGGGATCAATAACAATAACCCGGTTAGCCACGGCATAAGATGCCACCTGAGCCACCGGTCTTTCTCCCCATATCACCGCTAATCCCAGTATAAATATCATAATAGCAGCCATGCCTATCCGATAAGTCCGCTGAGGTATAAATATTGCCCGCTTAAATATACTCATCATCCCCTAAAATTTTTACTTTTCATATATATAAGCAAAACAAAATATGATTATACCTTTTTGTAGCGGAGAATCAAAAGTGCCTCCTGCCCGCCTCAGGTATAATGCTTTTAATTATATCGGTTTTGATATATTATTTAATTAAATATTCAAAGATTGCCAATAGTTATCAGCTCATAAGTTTATTCAGCTAAATATTAAGTTTGGTTTTATGAATAAAATAAATTCCTGGTCTGTGCATTATATGGGGTAAACAAAATACAAGTATTCAATTCTACTTAAAACCCCTGCTTTAAATTTCTTATAATTCTATTATTAATTGCAAGGAGGTTTATTTTATGGCAACAGACGAGACTAAAAGAGGTATCTTGCTTGAAAGTGGTACCAATGAGATGGAGATAATTGAATTTGGTGTCGGTGAAAGCGCTTTTGGTATCAATGTAATGAAAGTACGCGAAATAATCAATCCGATAAAAGTAGTCCCACTGCCAGGAACCCATCCTTGTATCGAAGGTCTCATCTATCTTCGGGGTAATATAATGCCGCAAATTAATCTCGGTCAGTATTTAAACTATGAACCTTCAGCGAATCCTCAACAAGATCGGGTAATAGTTGCTGAATTTAATAAAATGAAGGTCGCTTTTCGGGTGCAGACCGTAGCTAGGATACACCGTATATCCTGGGAGCAGATAGAAAAACCTTCTGATCTTCATAGTGACGAAAGCGCAGCAGTCGGCATAATAAAAATGGGGGAAAGGATAATTCTCCTGCTAGATTTTGAAAAGATTGTGATGGATATTAATCCCGGTATGGGTTTCAAAATGGATCAAATGAATATCGACCCTACCTCCGATCATTCCAGTCAACGCATTATTATAGCGGAAGATTCCCCTACCCTCCGGCACTTTATTGAAGGGGTACTGAATAGTGTCGGGTTTACCAATCTCAGATTTTTTGAAAATGGCGCTCTGGCTTGGAATTACCTGGAGGATTTGGTGAGCAAACGCGGAAATGGCTTTACCGAAGAGGTACAGTTGTTGATTACCGATATTGAAATGCCTCAGATGGACGGGCATCACCTAACCCGCCGGGTTAAAGAACACCCGATTTTGCAACAACTTCCGGTGGTTATTTTCTCCTCGCTTATAAATGAAGATTTATTCCACAAGGGCGAGGCGGTAGGGGCTGATGCTCAGATAAGCAAGCCTGATTTCCCCGCTCTGGCTCATTCTCTGGAAACGCTGGCCCTTAAGGTTTAAATATATATAGCTGGATTCATTCCGTGCAGGAATAATCTGCTAACCATAACTGACCAGACTTTGCCCATAAAAAAAGCTCCCCTTTTGAGGGAGCCTTTTGTTTTCCCAATTAACGTTTTGAGTATTGGGGTGCTTTTCTGGCTTTGTGCAGGCCGTACTTTTTACGCTCTTTCATGCGCTGATCGCGGGTCATAAAACCTGCTTTACGCAGAGTCGGGCGCAGTTCCTCGTTGGCTCTGGTCAGAGCCCGGGCAATACCTAATTGCACCGCGCCAGCCTGCCCGCTTACTCCACCGCCATGTACACGACAAATCACATCAAATCTGCCGTTGGTATTGGTTAGTTCCAAGGGCTGTTCAACAATTAAACGGCTGGTCTTATTAGGAAAATATTCTTCGAATTTACGGTCGTTGATTATGATATTCCCGTCTCCAGGCACCAGCCTTACCCTGGCAACGGCTTTTTTTCTTCTTCCGGTTCCCCAGTATTGTACCTTTGCCATAACGCTCCTCCTTACCCTCTAAGCTCGCGAACTACTGGCTTTTGAGCCTGATGGGGATGTTCACTGCCACGATATACCTTGAGCTTTCTATACATCTGAGCGCCCAGACGATTATGGGGAAGCATGCCCTTGACGGCCGCTTCAATCGCTCTTTCCGGACGTTTATCCAGCAGAGTCTTATAGTCCATTTCTTTTAAGCCGCCTGGATAACCGGTATGATAACGGTACTTCTTCTGCAGAAGCTTGTCGCCAGTCAGCTGAATCTTCTCTGCATTGATGATAATTACAAAGTCCCCCGTGTCAATATGGGGGGTATAGGTAGGTTTATGTTTTCCCCTCAGGATGGAGGCCACTTCTGAAGAGAGTCGACCAAGAGTCTGGCCGCTGGCGTCAATTACATACCAGGCGCGGTCAATCTCTGCTGGTTTCGCCATATAGGTTTTCACGATGTTCCCTCCTGTACTTGCAATACATCTATCCTACCGGAGTCCACTAACGGGGCAGGAAGCAGATCCTTCCAGACAGACTACCTTAATATTTTATCGAAAATGTATAGTGCTTGTCAATGAATTCCCGTATTAAAGTATTATTATTCTTTATAATGAACTTTCTGCAGGTATAATCCCTGCGGCGGCGCGGTCGGTCCACCCATCATTCTTTCTCCGGAGCTTAACATTTGCTGTATGGCGGACGGAGGAAAACTGTGCCGTCCGATTTCCAGCATGGTGCCCACTATTATGCGTACCATATTGTATAAGAAGCCATTGGCCGATATTTCCAGGGTTAGGAAGGGCAATTCCTGCTTCCAGTAACAATTAATAATTTCGCGTTCATAGCCTTTGACTGAGCTGCCACTGGCACAGAAAGCCCGAAAGCTATGCCAGCCAATAAGATACTCACATGCTGTTTGCATAGCTTCCAGGTCCAGATCCTCAAAGTATAGTAACGCATATTTACGGTAAAATGTGCTTCCAGAGCGCTGACGATAGATTTTATATATATAGTTTTTACTGATGGCATCAAAGCGGGGATGGAAATCAGGTCGGGTTAAGGAGCTTTTTATTACCCTGATATCAGCCGGCAGGACACTGTTTAAGGCAAACTGCCATTTTTCAGGCGGAATGCCGGAATCGGTGTCAAATGCAATTACCTGATCCAGGGCATGTACTCCACTGTCAGTTCTCCCCGCTGATATGATCCGCACTGGATTTCCGGTCAGTTTTTCTATACTGCTTTCTATTTCCGCCTGAATAGTATGAGCATTAGGCTGGATTTGAAAACCATGATAGTTACTGCCGTCGTATTCTATTAACATTTTAATTCGATGCATGTTATTCTCCTTAAAGGATTAGAACTACTACAGCCACCACCGTTGAAAAAAGTCCGTAATCACATAAGGCCAGTTTTTGTTGATAAAGATGGGTACGATGTCCTCCCGCCTCATAACCCCGGTTTTCCATAGCTTCAGCCAGATAGGCGGCTCTTTGCATGGATGCCCGTAATAAAGGAACTATAATTGATATTATTCTTTTCATTCCTGTCAGCAGGTTCCCGGTACGCAGATTAGCACCCCGGGCGGCTTGGGCTCTATGTATTCTGACGGTTTCTTCCCCCAACAGAGGAATAAAACTTAGACTCAGGGTCATTATCATTAACAGTTCGTGTAACGGAAATCCTGTTCGTTTCAAGGGCTTAAGCAGGGTTTCCAGACTGTTGGTTAATTCCACCGGTCGGGTAGTAGCTGTCAACCAGCGGGCTAAAAGCAGTATGCCGGTTATACGCATCAATAATCCCATAGCTGCTGTTATTCCCTGCTGCGTAATAATTAACGGGTGATAGCCGGTTAAATAATCTCCCGGGGTCAGAAATAGTTGAATGGTAACCGTGATTAATATTATCGGCATAAAAGGTTTTAGATCCTGCCAGTAATGATACCCGGGTATCCGACTGACTATAACCAGAATCAGAATCATGCTCAGGATCATAATTAGTCCCCATGGGTAGGGTGCTTTAAAGCAGGCTAATCCCAGTATAATTGTAACCAGCAGTTTGGTTCGGGGGTCTAGTCGATGAATTGGTGAATCGAGAGGTAAATATTGACCCATACGCAGACCCACTTCATTCCTCTCCCTTCTTGTTCCGAATGCGTACCGCGATTTGCCGGTAAATCTCCTCCGGGTTGGCGGTTATTTCAGACCAATCTCCGCCTGCTCTGGACAGATGCTGAATCAATTCCAGACTAACCGGTAATTCGATTTCTGCCTGTTGCAATACCTGTGCAATTGATACAGCTGATTGGGTTGCCATGTCTGTAATTAATCGTCCTGATTTCAGTATTAAATAACGGTTAAATAATGGCAGCAATCTATCCGGTTTATGAGCTACTATAAGCATCGTTATACCGTACTGCTGATTTATATTATGCAAGCATTCTATTACTGCCGCAGCTGCTTCATAATCCAGTCCTGCCAGGGGTTCATCCAACAATAAATAACGAGGTTGCATAGCCAGAACTCCGGCTATGGCTACGCGTCGTTTTTCTCCACTACTAATATTATCCGTATGTCGTTCTAAAAATACCTCCGGTTTTAAACCAACACTTTGCAAAGCTTGATATACTGCCGTCTGTAATTTTTTCCCTTTCAGGCCCTGGTTTTTGGGCCCATACGCTATCTCATCATATATATTCAATTCAAATATTTGTTGTTCCGGAAATTGAAATAACATGCCAATTTCCCCATTATGTCCACCCGGGAGTTTGATGGTTCTGCCATCCAGTTTTACTGTACCCCGGTCCGGTTTTATAAGTCCGGCCATTATTTGCAGCAGCGTAGTTTTGCCGGCACCTTCAGCTCCCAATAGAGCTGCTATTTCCCCTTTATGCAGAGAAAAACTTATACTGTCCAGTACCTGTTTTTTGAATACTCCCTCGGGTTGCCAGGAGAATGAAACCTGTTCTAAAGTAAGGGGCATAATATCTCCACCAATGTATTCAGATCTGTAATGTCTGCAGGTATGGCTGTTCCTGCCTTCTGTTTTATGCTTTGAATTAATTTGGTTGTTTCCGGCGGCTCCAGACCCATTGCCTCAATTAACTGCAGTTGTGATAAAAGCTGCCCGGGAGTAGCCAGTAATTTTAACTTTCCCTGTTCAAGTACTGCCACCCGATCTGCCCACCAGATATCTTCCAGGCTTTGGGTTGTCAGCACTAATGTGGCCGCTTGCTCCCGGTTTATTTTCAGGAGCAGGTTTATCATTTCATTTCGCCCCTGCCGGGATAACATGTCCAGGGATTCATCTATGATCATACCGGCCGGTTGCATGGCCAGCATTCCTGCCAGGGCAATACGCTGTTTTTGCCCTCCGGACAAAAGATAAGGAGGATATGCAGCATAATCCTCCATTGATACCAGGTTAAGAGCAGTATCAACTCTTTTTCTTATGTCACCCGGGGGAAGCCCCAAATTTTCAGGCCCAAATGCTATGTCTTCTTCCACTAAATTAGATACAAACCCGTGATCCGGCATGGATCCCAGCAAAGATATCTGTCGGCGAATAATTCTGCGATTTTCGGCTTGCCGGGAATTGAGTCCGTTTACCGTAAGGCTGCCTGCATCAGGTACCAGGCTGGCATTCATCAGCCTGGCCAGAGTAGATTTCCCTGAGCCGTTTTTGCCCAGAACGACCAGCTTTTCCCCCGTTTCTATATTCAGGGTAATATTTTTTATTACCGGACTAATACTGTTCGGATAAGTGTAACTAACCTGATCCAGCCTGATCATGTTACTAGTCCACTAATTCAATTATCACCATCGGGGCACCGTCACCCTTGCGGAAACCAGTTTTAATTATGCGGGTATATCCACCTGTACGGTCACTGTAGCGATCTGCCAATCTGGTAAATAATTTGTAAACTACATCATCACTCATCAGGTAAGCCTGAGCCTGCCGTCTGGAATGCAGGTCGCCCCGTTTTCCCAGAGTAATCATCTGATCAGCCAGACGCCTGATGTCTTTGGCTTTGGTTTCGGTAATAGTTATCTTCTCTGCATCCAACAGTGAGGTAACTGTATTTCTAAGCATAGCGTTACGATGATCGCTTCTCAGTCCAAATCTGCGATAGCCCACTACCTTTTCCTCCCTCCTAATCTTCCGGTTTCTTGAAACCCAGTTCAAGTTCCTTCAGCTTGCGTTCAATTTCTTCCAGGGATTTTTGTCCCAGGTTACGGATTTTACTCATTTCTTCCCGGGTTTTCTCAATGAGATCTCCCACTGTATTAATGTTAGCCCTTTTCAAACCATTGGAAGCCCGTACTGACAGTTCCAATTCCTCGATGGACATCTCCAGAACTTTGTCTTTTTTCTCCTCTTCTTTTTCAACCAAAATTTCCACTTCAGCATAGGTGTCATCAATTTCAGTAAATAGCTTGAGGTATTCTATTAAGATTTGTGCCGACAAACTAACTGATTCCTCCGGACTTATACTGCCGTTGGTCCATACTTCCAAAGTAAGGCTGTCATAGTCAGTTCTTTTGCCCACCCGGGCATTATCAACCATATAGTTGACTCTGGTCACCGGAGTAAATATTGAGTCAATCGGAATTAAACCTACAATATCTTCGTTTTTGTATGGTTGTTGATCAGCAGGTACATAACCGCGTCCCCGTTCAACTGTTAATTCCATGACTAGCTTGGCATCTTTATCCAGTTTGGCAATATGCAACTCCGGATTAAGTATTTCCACCTCAGCATCCTGTTCAATACAACCCGCAGTTACTTCACCCGGACCAGTCTGTTCCAGATGAATTATTTTTCGATCATTACCATCATAGCGTAAGACCATGCGTTTAATATTGAGAATGATCTCGGTGGTATCTTCCACTACATTGGGAATGGAAGAAAATTCATGCAGCACTCCATCTATCTTAATGGAGCTTACTGCTGCTCCTGGCAGTGAAGATAACAGTACTCTGCGCAAAGAGTTACCCAAAGTAGTTCCATATCCTCTTTCCAGGGGTTCAATGACGAATTTGCCGTAGTTGGAATCCGAATCTTTTTCAACACATTCAATGCGCGGTTTTTCCATCTCTAGCATGCAATTATCTCCTCCTTTGTGTTAGAGGTGTATATTTATCTGGAGTACAGCTCAACAATGAGCTGCTCGTTTACAGCTGTATCTATCTGCTCGCGTACCGGATATGCCAGTACACTGCCAGTCAGGTTTTCTACATCCACTGTTAACCATTCCGGAGGAGTCTTATATGCTGCTTGATCTTTAAGTTCTTCAAATTTGGGTGAATCCTTACTGGTATCACGTACCTGAATTACATCCCCCACCCTGACCAGTATGGAAGGGATATTGGCTTTCTTGCCATTTATTATGAAATGGCCATGGTTAACCAATTGACGAGCTTCTTTTCTGGAACTGGCAAAACCTAAACGATATATAACATTATCCAGACGCCGTTCCAATAGTATCAGCAAATTGGAACCGGTGATTCCCTGCTGACGGTCAGCTTTTTTAAAATAGTTGCGGAATTGTTTTTCCATCAGTCCATATATGCGTTTGGTCTTTTGCTTTTCTCTCAGCTGTAGTCCATATTCACTGGTTTTTGGCCTGCGACCCTGACCATGCGCTCCCGGTGGATACGCCCGTCTTTCTACTGAACATTTTTCTGAGTAACAACGATCTCCTTTGAGAAAGAGTTTTTCTCCTTCGCGGCGACATTGCCGGCAAACAGAATCAGTATATCTTCCCACTTTATACCACTACCTCCTTAAACCCTTCTTCTTTTCGGTGGTCTGCAACCGTTATGTGGAATAGGGGTAACATCTTTGATTACACTGACTTCCAATCCGGCGGCCTGTAAAGAACGGATAGCCGCTTCACGCCCGGCCCCAGGTCCCTTTACATAGCATTCCACTTCTTTTAAGCCATGCTCCATAGCTGCCCGGGCAGCACTTTCGGCTGCTTGCTGTGCAGCAAACGGGGTACTCTTACGAGAGCCTTTAAACCCTGATGTTCCAGCACTGGCCCAGGAGATAGCATTTCCATGTCGATCAGTAATGGAAATAATTGTATTATTAAATGTTGACTTGATATGCGCTATTCCATGTTCGATATTTTTCTTTTCGCGTCTTTTTACTCTGGTCGTCGCTGTCTTTTTTGCCATCTAATAACCCTCCTTATCCCGGCTATTTCTTTTTCCCGCCTGCAGTACGCTTTGGTCCTTTGCGAGTACGTGCATTGGTCTTGGTTTTTTGTCCGCGAACCGGCAAGCCGCGACGATGGCGCAGACCTCTATAGCAACCCAAATCCATGAGTCTCTTTATATCCATACTGACCTGTCTGCGCAGATCACCTTCAACCTGATAGCTTTTCTCAATAATATCCCTGAGTTTCGCTACTTCTTCCTCGGTAAGATCTTTGACCCTGGTATCAGGATTTATACCTGCCTGTTCCAGGATTTTCCGAGAAGAAGGTCTCCCTATACCAAATATATAAGTTAGGGATATTTCAACTCGTTTTTCCCGGGGTAAGTCAACTCCTGCAATTCTCGCCAAACTCGTTCACCTCCCGTTTATTAACCCTGCACCTGTTTGTGCTTGGGATTTTCACATATTACCATTACTTTTCCGTTACGTTTAATAACTTTACACTTTTCACACATTGGTTTTACCGATGGTTTTACCTTCAAAATACTTACCTCCCTTAAATGCCTTGAGGACTACTTATTTGAAACGGTATGTTATTCTGCCGCGGCTTAAATCGTACGGTGATAATTCTACCATAACCTTGTCACCAGGCAGTATTCTTATAAAATTCATTCGCATTTTGCCAGATATGTGAGCGAGGACCTTATGGCCGTTCTCAAGTTCTACCTTAAACATAGCGTTTGGCAGTGGTTCCAGAACCTTACCTTCAACTTCGATAACATCATCCTTAGCCATTTATTAGACCCCCCTCCCGTTTAATTCTCTGGCTTCCTGTATCCGTTTCAGTTCTTTCCTGATAATGTTGTTGCCGGGTATTTCACCTTTATCCAGGTATGCCTTTACCTCTGTGGCATATAAGACGGTAAGGCTTAAATGTTTCAGGTTCTTAACCTTGGGATTCTCAATTTTTCGTATATCTCCGTCAGCAATCAGAACCAGTTTATCATTAATGGTCTTTACTATAATAAACATTCTGTCTTTATCCCGGCCAGTCTTTGAAAATACTACTCTGCCAATTAAGTCATTCAAAAGGCCACCTCCATTACCGTAGGGTTAGTATTTCCGGACCATGCTCAGTTACGGCTATGGTATGTTCAAAATGAGCAGAGTATTCTCCGTCCTGGGTTACCACTGTCCATTCGTCCGGTTTGGTTACTACCTTGAAGGTTCCTATATTAAGCATTGGTTCAATAGCCAGGGTCATACCCTGCTTTAAGGTAGGTCCCCGATCCTGCCTTCCGTAATTTGGTATAGGCGGGTCTTCATGCATTTTTTGACCAATACCATGACCCACGAATTCTCTTACTACAGAAAATCCTTGCTTTTCAGCATGGGTTTGGATGGCGTTGGAGACCATTCCCAGTCGATTTCCGATAACTGCCTGTTCGATTCCCTTCATAAGCGCTTCTTCAGTTATCTGAATAAGTTTAGCCGCGCGCGGATGCACTTCACCTACTGGAACCGTTATCGCAGAATCACCGGCAAAGCCATCAACCAATACCCCAAAATCTATGCTGAGAATATCTCCTTCTTTCAGGGTCCGGTTTCCAGGAATCCCGTGTACTACTTCTTCATTAATGGAAGCACATATAGCACCGGGAAAAGGTCTCCCCCCACGCGGGTTGGGATAATTTTTGAATACCGGAATAGCCCCTCTTTTCAGGCATTCCTCTTCGGCCAGAGCGTTTAATGCTCCCGTTGTGACTCCGGGCCTGATTTTAGCTTCCAACAGGCTCAGAACCTGGGCTACAACTGCCCCGGCCTGCCTCATCCTGACTAATTCATCAGCAGTTTTCAAAGTTATCATCTATGCGTGCTCCAGAATAGTTTTGATATCGGCAAATACTTCACGAGTTTCCCGATCACCCCTTAATGTATGCAGAACCCCTTGTTTCTCATAATAGGCCAGCAGCGGGGCAGTTTGTTCACTGTATACTTCGAGGCGCCTGCGGGCAGTTTCTTCCTGGTCATCACTGCGTTGTGTCAGTGACCCCCCGCATTTGTCACATACACCTGTTTGTGTTGGTGGATTAAATTCCAGATTATAAATGGATTTGCAATCCTTGCAGCTAACTCTGCCCACCATTCTGCGTACTAATAAATCAGTAGGAACGGTTATATTAATCGCAGCATCAATTTTTTTATCCAGCCGCTCAAGGACTTCGTCCAAAGCCTCGGCCTGTTTCGTGGTACGAGGAAATCCATCCAGCAGAAATCCCTGATTGCAATCATCCTGGGCCAGTCTCTCTTCTACTATGCCGATGGTGACTTTATCCGGCACCAGTTTACCTTCGTCCATGTACATTTTAGCTTCTTTTCCTAATGGGGTCTCATTCTGAACCGCTTCGCGGAACATATCACCGGTTGATATATGTGGTATCGGATAGGCAACCTTTATAATTTCCGCCTGCGTGCCTTTCCCTGCTCCCGGTGGACCCATGAGTATAACGTTCACGGTATCATCTCCTATTTTACAAAACCTTCATAACTGCGTAATAACAAGTGCGACTCAATCTGTTTCATGGTATCTAGTGCTACACCTACAACAATCAAAAGAGCTGTCCCGCCAAACCACATACTGGTAACACCAGTCAATTTAATGACAAAGTTTGGCATTACCGCAATTAACGCCAGAAACACACCGCCAGCCAGCGTCAGTCTCGATAATACTCTATCAATATATTCAGCGGTAGGTCGGCCCGGACGGATACCTGGAACAAAACCACCATATTTCTTTATATTCTCGGCTACATCCATGGGATTAAAGATAATTGCCACATAGAAGTAAGTAAAGAATACAATCAACAACGCATAACATAAATTATAAGCGAAACTACCAAAATTAAAATATTGGTTTAAAAGTATATTAAATTTCGATGTCTGCGGCATCCATGAAGCTATGGTTGCTGGAAACATCATTAACGACATAGCAAATATTATGGGGATAACCCCGGCAGCATTAACTTTAAGAGGCAGGAAAGTACTTTGCCCCCCATACAGTTTACGCCCTACTACCCGTTTGGCATATTGGATCGGTAATCTTCTCTGTCCTTCGTTTACCGCAATAATGGCTGCTATAATCGCCAGTGCCAGCACGACAAACAGCAGAATGTTGAAGAAACCGATAATTCCGCCGGATAATTCCTGACCTATTCCTGCTATCTGGGACGGTAACCGGGATACGATACCGGCAAAGATTATCAGCGATATCCCATTGCCTATTCCTTTTTCGGTAATCATCTCGCCTATCCACATCAGGAAAGCCGTTCCGGCAGTTAAGGAAATAGCAATTGTCATATAGGAAGCAAAGCCCGGGTTAATAATTGCACCACTTCTTCCCAACGCAATTGACATGCCAATTGCCTGGATGAATCCCAGCACTACAGTTCCGTAACGAACATACTGGGCAATAACCTTGCGGCCTTCGTCCCCTTCTTTGGATAATTGCTCCAAACGGGGTATGACAACCTGCAACAACTGCATAATAATCGAGGCATTGATATACGGAGTTATACTCATGGCGAATATACTGAATCGCTTGAATGCTCCCCCGGAAATAATATCAAAGAACCCGAATAATTGACCTGTCATCAGCTGCTGCATTGCTTCAGCGTTAATTCCAGGTACTGGTACATGAGCCCCGACTCTGAATATCAACAACATCAATAAGGTAAATAATAATTTGCTTCTTAGGTCACTTACTTTAAATGCCTGCTGAAAGGTATTTAGCATTAGATCACCTCAGCCTTGCCACCCCGGGCAGTAATTTTTTCCTCTGCCTGTTTGCTAAAGCGGTGAGCTTTGACCATAACTTTTCTTTCCAGGTCACCATCACCTAAAACCTTTACTTCGTTTTTCAGGTTTTTAATTAGTCCAGCCTGTTGAAGTAATTCCAGGGTTACTTCCGTGCCGTCTTCAAAGACATTAAAATCTTTTACATTAATAATCGAATACTCTTTTTTGAAAATGTTAGTGAATCCGCGCTTGGGCAGACGTCTTTGCAAAGGCATTTGTCCACCTTCAAAACCCGGTCTCACCCCTCCACCGGAACGGGATTTCTGTCCCTTGTGTCCACGGGTTGAGGTCTTTCCATGTCCGGAACCGGTTCCCCGGCCAACCCGTTTAATGCGTTTGTTTGCACCAGGTGGAGATTGTAGTTCATGCAGTTTCATGCCCTAACCTCCTTTTGTTAGTCAATCTCTTCAATAGTAAGAAGGTGATTTACTTTGTTAAGCTGACCCCGAAGTTGTTCGCTGTTTTCTTTTACGAGGGTCTGCTGTAATTTACTAAAACCCAGAGATTTTATGGTTTTTTTCTGAGTCTCGGGACAACCAATGGTACTTTTGCTCCAGGTCACTTTTAGTTGCTTGGCCACGTGGTTACCTCCCTAGTTCATTATCTCGTCGACAGTTTTACCCCGCTGTTTAGCTACTTCTTCAACCCGCTTCAGGTTTTTTAAGCCTTCCATCGTAGCGTGCACCATATTATTAGAGTTGGATGAACCCAGGCTCTTGGTAAGAATATCTTTAATACCAGCCGCTTCCAGAACTGCGCGCACCGGGCCACCGGCAATAACTCCGGTACCGGCAGAAGCCGGCTTAAGAAGTACCTGTCCAGCACCAAATATTCCAATAATGGTATGGGGTATGGTTCTTTCCTGTATCAAAGGAACCTCAATCATATTCTTCTTGGCATTTTCAACTGCTTTGCGTATTGCTTCCGGTACTTCATTGGCTTTCCCTTTACCGGTACCAACATTACCCTGACCATCGCCAACTACTACCAGAGCACTAAAGCTGAATCTGCGTCCGCCTTTTACAACTTTGGCCACTCTGCGAATGTTAACTACTTTTTCTATTAATTCGGGGCCAGTCTGTTCCCTTTCAAACATCATTTCCCTCCTAGCTTACTGAATTCACTTTAGAACTGCAGTCCCTTTTCTCTCGCCGCGTCAGCTAATGCCGCAACACAACCATGATATTTGTAGCCACTACGATCAAAGACTACCTCAGTAATGCCCTTTTCCTGTGCTTTCTGAGCAATTCTCATGCCTACTTCCTTTGCAGCATCAATATTGGTGCGGGAAGGGAGATCTTTCAGGTCTTTTTCCAGGGTAGAAGCAGTTGCCAGGGTTATACCCTTTTGATCATCAATAATCTGCGCGTATATATGATTCAGGCTTTTATAAACGCACAACCGCGGAATTTCACCGGTACCGGCGATTTTTCTGCGAATACGGTTATGCTTACCCTGTCTGAGTGAATTCTTGCTGGCTTTGTTTATCAATGCGGTCACTCCCTTCCTGAATTATTTACCGCCAGCTTTGCCAGCTTTGCGACGGATGACTTCGTTCTCATATTTTATACCCTTGCCTTTATAAGGTTCAGGTTTGCGGATTGCGCGAATATGTGCCGCAGTATTACCCACCAGTTGTTTGTCGATACCTTTAACCGTAATTTTGGTTACTGCCGGTACTTCAAATTGAATTCCTGCAGGTGGTTCTATTTCCACCGGATGTGAAAAGCCTATGTTAATTACCAGTTTTTCACCCTGTAATTGTGCACGGTATCCAACGCCGACTAATTCCAGCTTTTTTTCAAACCCGTTGCTTACGCCATCTACCATGTTAGCTATCAGAGAACGGGTCAGTCCATGATAGGACCTGAGCATTTTGGTATCGTTAGGTCGAGTCACCAGAATGTTACCATCTTCATTTACGATGGTGATACCCTCAGGAATAACCTGGGCCAATGAACCTTTTGGTCCTTTTACAGACACCAGATTTCCCTCTACGGTAACTTCTACACCCTGGGGTAGACTGATGGGTTTTCTACCAATTCTTGACATTGTCTATCCCTCCTTCAGCTACCAGATGTAACAGATGACTTCGCCGCCCAGGCCTTCTTTACGAGCCCTTTTGTCCGTCATCAGTCCCCGGGAAGTTGAAATAACCGCTGTTCCCAGACCACCAAGTACTCTGGGTACCTCATCTTTTCTAACATAGACCCGCAACCCGGGTTTGCTGATACGCTTAATCCCGGTAATTACTTTTTGTTTGTTGGGTCCGTATTTAAGGTATATGCGTATAACTCCCTGCTTGTCATCTTCAATATATTCGTATTCTTTGATGTACCCTTCCTGTTTCATGATATCAGCAATAGATAACTTAACCTTGGAACTGGGCACCTCAACGGTCTCATGCATGACCATATTACCGTTTCTGATCCTGGTCAGGAAATCGGCTATGGGATCAGTCATGACCATATCCTATACCTCCTTTGCAGCCTACCAGCTTGATTTGGTGACGCCGGGCAACTCGCCCCGGTGGGCCATTTCTCTAAAGCAAATCCGGCACATCCCAAATTTACGCATGTACGCTCTGGGCCGGCCACATATTTTGCAGCGGTTGTACTCACGAACTTCATACTTCTGGGGCCGCTTCTGTTTAGCAATAAGTGCTTTCTTGGCCACGGGAATGATACCTCCTATCTAAATGGCATACCCATACTTCTAAGTAACTCTCTGGCTTCTTCATCAGTCTTCGCCGTGGTAACTATGTTAACTTCCATTCCCCGGATCTTATCGATTTTATCGTATTCGATCTCCGGAAAAATGGTTTGTTCTTTGATACCCAGGGAAAAGTTACCCCGGCCATCAAACGCTTCTGGCGATACTCCTCTGAAGTCTCTTACGCGAGGCAGGGAAAGATTAATTAATCTGTCCAGAAATTCATACATTCTGTCTCCCCGCAGCGTAACCTTGCATCCAATTGGCATTCCTTCACGCAGCTTAAAACCCGCTATGGATTTTTTGGCCCGCGTAACTACCGGCTTTTGTCCGGCTATGATGGTTAAATCATTTATTGCTCCGTCTAAAGCCTTGGGATTCTGAATGGCCTCACCAACACCTATGTTGATTACTATCCTTTCAATCCTTGCGACTTGCATAACGTTTTTATATTGAAATTTTTCCATCATTTTTGGCGTTATTTCGTTTTTATAGAGCTCATACAGCCTAGCCATGCACTAACTAAGCCTCCCTTCCGGAGTTTTTAATCAATTACTTCAGAGCAATGTTTACATACTCTTACTTTCTCGTTATTGCCCAGTACTTTATGAGCAATTCGGGTTGGTTTGTCGCATTTACCACACAACAGCATGACATTGGATGCATTGAGTGGTGATTCGATCTGCAGTATTCCCCCCTGAGGAAGACTGCGACTGGGTTTCTGGTGCTTCTTCACCCGGTTGACACCTTCTACTACAACTTTATTCGTCCGGGGAAACACCCGCAGAATCTTCCCTTTTTTACCGGCGTCCTTGCCTGCGATGACATAGACAATGTCGCCTTTTTTGATTTGCATTCCTTACACCTCCATCGACTAAAGGACTTCCGGGGCCAGAGATATTATCTTCATAAAGTTTTTTTCTCTGAGTTCCCGGGCTACCGGTCCAAATATACGGGTGCCTTTGGGATTGTTGTTGTCATCAATAATAACAGCTGCGTTTTCTGAGAACGCTATATAAGAACCATCCTGTCGTCTGATTTCTTTTTTAGTCCTGACTACAACTGCTTTTACAACATCACCCTTTTTCACAACTCCACCTGGAGCAGCTTCCTTTACAGAGCAGATTATAATATCGCCTACACTGGCATACTTACGGCCTGAGCCGCCTGGAATCTTTATGCAAAGAACTTTTTTGGCTCCAGTGTTGTCTCCTACCTGAAGCATTGTTTCCTGTTGAATCAACGTGTAAACCTCCCTTCCAGACCTACTGCAATGTTTTGGCTTTACGTATGATTTCAATTAGTCTCCAGCGTTTGTCCTTACTTAAGGGGCGGGTCTCGATGATTCTAACAATATCACCGGTTTTGGCTTCATTGTTTTCATCATGAACTTTGTACTTCTTACTGGTTTTTATGGTCTTCTTATAAAGAGGATGCTGTTTTACGGTTTCTACACTGACAGTGATGGTTTTTTCCATCTTGTCACTGGTTACCGTACCGATCCTGACTTTCTTGTTTGTGCGGTTCTCAGTCACCCTTAGACCTCCTTTATTTAAACATTACTTTCTATACCAATTTCGCGTTGTCTCAGTACAGTTTTACAGCGGGCAATATTTTTTCTGACATCCCGGATGCGCATAGGGTTATCCAACTGTCCAGTTGCCAATTGAAATCTAAGGTTGAACAATTCCTCTTTATAATCCGCTACTCTTCTGTTGAGTTCCTCATCGGTTAGTTCTCTCAGCTTCTTAGCTTTCACTAACCTCACCACCTATCTCTTCTCTTTTCACAAACTTGCATTTAATGGGAAGTTTGTGAGCGGCCAGGCGCATGGCTTCACGCGCAACTTCTTCATTAACTCCGGATAATTCAAACATTACCCGCCCGGGTTTAACAACTGCTATCCAATGTTCCGGCGAACCCTTTCCTTTACCCATTCTGGTTTCAGCTGGTTTGGTAGTTAGCGGCCTGTCCGGGAAAATCTTAATCCATAATTTCCCGCCTCTTTTAATATAACGATTAATAGCTATACGGGCAGCCTCGATCTGACGATTGGTAATCCAACCAGGCTCCATTGCCTGCAAAGCATAATCACCATACGTAATGGTATTTCCTTTGTTGGCTTTACCTTTTAGATCGGGTCGATGCTGTTTTCTGAATTTAACTCTTTTTGGCGTTAGCATTACCGATCGGCCTCCTCCACTGCTTTCTGATCTGGTCGTTTTTTAGCTTCCGGCATGATCTCGCCTCTGTTTATCCAGACTTTAATACCAATCTTGCCGTAGGTGGTGTTCGCTTCAGCAAATCCATAGTCAATGTCAGCCCGTAATGTATGCAGGGGAACTTTTCCCTCGGAGTACCATTCGGTACGCGCAATTTCTGCTCCACCCAAACGACCTGAAATTGCAATTCTTATTCCTACTGCTCCAGTACGCATTGATCTTTGTACAGTTTGTTTCATAGCCCGTCGGAAAGATATTCTCTTTTCCAACTGCTGGGCAACATTCTCAGCTACAATCTGAGCATCCAGTTCCGGTTTTTTAATTTCCTGAATGTTAATGCTTACATTTTTATTAGTCATTTTGGTAAGTTCGTTTTTCAGAACTTCTACCTCTGTTCCTCCCCGGCCAATTACTATGCCCGGTTTGGCAGTATGAACAGTAACCCGCATCCGGGTTCCGGTCCGCTGGATTTCAACTTTGGCAATGCCTGCAGCATAGAAACGATCTTTAATATACTTTCTAATCTTAACATCTTCATGAACCAGATCAGAATAATCGCGGTCTGCATACCAGTTGGAGTCCCAATCCCGGATGATCCCTATGCGAAAACCTTTCGGATGAACCTTTTGACCCACTATTTAACCTCCCTTTCCCTGAGCACCACCGTAATATGGCTGGTACGGTGTCGCCTTACATCTGCTCTACCATATGCTCTGGGCTTCATCCTTTTCAGAGTAGGCCCTTCATCAATCATTATTTCTGATACATAAAGTTCATCAGAGTCCATGTCGTAGTTATGCTCTGCGTTGGCAATGGCAGACTTGAGGACTTTACTAATCAGCGGCGCTGACTTTTTATTGGTGTAGCGTAAAATTCCTATGGCCTCGTCAATATCCTTGCCACGCACCAGATCAGCAACCTGGCGAGCTTTGTTTGGTGATACCCGTATATAACGAGCTACCGCTCTGGATTCCATGACCCAGTCCTCCTTTCTACCTGGCTCTGCTGGTTTTTTCTGATTTCCCAGCATGACCTCTGTATGTTCTGGTAGGAGCAAATTCTCCCAGTTTCATACCTACCATGTCCTCAGTAACATATACAGGAACATGTCTTCTGCCATCATGAACTGCCAGGGTATGACCAACCATCTGTGGAAATATAGTTGATCTCCTTGACCAGGTTTTAATTACCTTTTTTTGACCTGACTCATTCATGTCTTCTATCTTCTTTAACAGTTTAGGTTCACAATAAGGTCCTTTCTTTAGTGACCTAGCCATTTAAAAGACCTCCTTTATTTACGTTTCCTGACTATCATGTTATCAGATGGCTTCTTTTTACGGGTTTTGCCACCGATAGCAATCTTGCCCCATGGTGATACCGGATACTTTCTGCCAATTGGCGCCCGGCCTTCTCCTCCACCATGAGGATGGTCGGTGGGATTCATAACTGAACCTCTTACTCCGGGCCTTACTCCCATCCAACGGGTGCGGCCGGCTTTGCCTATGGTCACATTCTCATGATCAAGGTTGCCTACCTGACCAATGGTAGCCCGACAGGCTAAATGTACCAGTCTGACTTCTCCGGAAGGAAGTCTGACATGTGCATATTTTCCTTCCTTGGCCATTAATTGTGCAACCGTACCGGCTGATCTTACCATTTGTCCGCCTTTGCCGGGGCGCAATTCAATGTTATGAATTAATGAGCCTACCGGTATATCTTTTAGCGGCAAAGTGTTGCCAATTTTGATATCAGCTTTGGAACCTGATACAACCGTATCCCCCACCTTGAGGTTATGGGGAGCTATTATATAAGCTTTCCTGCCGTCAGCATAATGTAACAGAGCAATATTGGCTGAACGGTTAGGATCATATTCTATAGCTGCAACCTTGGCAGGCACATCATCCTTTATGCGTCTAAAATCTACCAGGCGATAAAGGCGCTTGTGTCCTCCACCCCTATGCCTTACAGTCATACGCCCATATACATTTCTTCCAGCCTTGCTCTTTAATGGGGCAGTAAGGCTTTTTTCCGGTTCTGTTTTGGTTATTTCATCAAAAGTCAGAACGGTCATTTGTCTTCTACTGGGCGTCGTAGGTTTATATTTCTTAATAGCCATTTACAGCTTTTCCCTCCTTAGCAGCAGAGCACATTTTACATGCCCTCGAAAATACGAATCTTTTGTCCCGGTTTAAGGGTGACGATCGCTTTTTTGCGACTGGCAGTTTTTCCGGTAAAGCGACCCATCCGTTTGGGTTTGCCCTTTAAATTCAGGGTATTTACCTTTTCTACCTTTACACCGAAAATATTTTCGATGGCATTCTTTACTTCAGTTTTATTGGCTTTTCTATCAACGATGAAGGTGTATTTATTATCCGCCAGAAGATCCATTGATTTCTCTGTTATCACCGGTTTAATGATAATGTCGTGATAATTTCTCATTAGGCGAACACCTCCTCTACTTTGGCTACTGCATCTTGAGTAATAAGCAGCGTTTCGTAGTTTAACAGGTCATATACATTAATGAAGTCAGCAGTTAAAGGTTTCACTCCTGGTAAATTACGGGCTGATTTAATTACATTGTTATCAGCTGACGCAGTAATTAAGAGGGTCTTTTTACCAACCTTCAGCGCTTCCAAGGTTTGCGCCATTAATTTGGTCTTGGGTTCTTCAAATTGCAGAGCATCCACAACAATAATGTTATTATCAATTACTTTGGAAGAGAGGGCTGACTTCATGGCCAGTCTTCTTACTTTTTTAGGTAACCGGTAAGAATAATCACGCGGTTTAGGTCCAAAGGCAATTCCGCCTCCGGTCCAAACCGGGTTGCGACTGCTGCCTACACGAGCACGGCCGGTCCCCTTTTGTCTCCAGGGTTTTTTACCTCCGCCACTAACTTCAGCGCGAGTTTTGGTTGATGATGTCCCTACTCTTTTATTGGCAAGCTGCATTTTAACAAAGTCATACAGGACTGCTTGATTGGGTTTAATTCCAAAAACACTATCCTTCAGTTCCAGCTCACCGATTTGGGCACCGCTCATGTTATATAATGGAACTTTGGGCATCTAGCTAAACCTCCTTATGCGATGCGTATCGCGCTACGCTTTCACCGAATTTTTAATCATAACCAGACCTTTGTTAGGACCTGGAATAGAGCCTTTAATAAGAATAAGATTGCGCTCCGGATAGACTTTTACTACCTTTAAGCCCTGGACAGTTACTCGTTCCCCTCCCAGTCTTCCGGGGAGTTTTCTTCCTTTATATACCCGGGCCGGTCCCTTGGCTCCCAGTGATCCGGGGCGGCGGTGATATTTTGAACCGTGACCCATGGACCCCCGGGCAAAATTATGCCTTTTTACTCCTCCGGCAAAGCCCTTACCCTTGGAGGTGCCAATAACATCAACTACATCATCAGCCTGGAACAGCTCTACAGTAATATCCTGGCCAACTTCGTAGTTATCTACATTATCTATCCTGAATTCCCGGATAAATCGTAGCGGTTTTACATTGGCTTTTTTAAAATGTCCTTTTAGCGGTCTATTCGCTCTATTTTCTTTCAGGTTGTAAAAACCTACCTGAATTGCATCGTAACCATCAGTTTCATTATTCTTTTTCTGTAATACTGTACATGGCCCAGCTTCAACTACGGTTACAGGTACTGCCTTTCCGGCTTCATCAAATATCTGGGTCATACCAACTTTAATTCCCATAATTGCTTTTTTCATTATAGCCACCTAAGTTACCTCCCAGTTGAGATTTCTCTCTTGATTGGTTGGAAGTGGGCTGTCCAACATCATTTCTGTTTTTTTCCGGGTTAAACTGCCTTAAAGACTTATTTACCCCACTAGCCTCAAAGCACCGGCCCTCAACTATAACTTGATTTCAATGTCGACGCCTGAAGGTAAATCCAGGTGCATCAATGCATCTATAGTTTTGGGATTAGGATCCAAAATATCAATTAGTCTCTTGTGGGTCCTCATTTCAAACTGCTCCCGGGAATCCTTGTTAACATGCGGGGAGCGAAGAATAGTATAAATGTTTTTCTCGGTCGGTAATGGAATTGGACCGGAAACATTGGAACCATTCTTTTTTACTGTCTCAACAATTTTCTGTGACGACTGGTCGAGAAGCTTGTGATCAAAAGCTTTCAACCGAATTCGAACTTTCTGTTGGGCACTCACTCTGGTCAAAACCTCCTTAAAGACTGAGTTTATTTGTACACGCTGCCGGGCGTATGGCGGCGAAGAACCTGACGGCTCTTCGCATATCTACAGCCCAAATTTAATTTTTAAGCAATTCCAGTTACAACACCAGCGCCTACAGTTCTGCCGCCTTCACGAATGGCAAAACGCAGTCCTTCTTCTATGGCTATTGGTGTAATCAGTTCAATGGCCATCTGGATGTTGTCTCCGGGCATTACCATTTCTACTCCTTCGGGTAACTGGATTATTCCGGTTACATCGGTGGTACGGAAGTAGAATTGCGGACGATATCCACCAAAGAATGGTGTGTGTCTGCCACCTTCTTCTTTACTCAGTACATATACTTCAGCAGAGAATTTGGTCAGCGGTTTTATGCTGCCCGGTTTTGCCAGCACCATGCCCCGCTCTACTTCTTTGCGGTCTACGCCTCTTAACAGGGTTCCCACGTTGTCTCCCGCTTCAGCATAGTCTAACAGCTTTCTGAACATTTCTACTCCGGTACATACTGTTTTACGGGTTGCTTCCCGCATACCAACGATTTCTACTTCTTCACCAACTTTTATGGTGCCTCTTTCTACTCTGCCGGTGGTTACAGTTCCTCTGCCTGTTATCGTAAATACATCTTCTATCGGCATCAGGAACGGCTTGTCAGTTGCTCTTTCCGGTAACGGAACATAGCTGTCTACTGCATCCATCAGTTCCCATATATGACCGCACCATTCACAGTCGCGGTTTCCGCATCCGCATTCCAGTGCTTTCAGCCCTGAGCCTTTGATTACCGGAATGTCGTCTCCCGGAAATTCGTATTCGTTTAGCAGGTCGCGTATTTCCATTTCTACCAGTTCCAGCAGTTCTTCGTCGTCTACCATGTCAATTTTGTTCATGAATACTACGATGTAGGGTACTCCTACCTGTCTGGCCAGTACGATGTGTTCTCTCGTCTGGGGCATTGGACCGTCAGCTGCTGATACTACCAGGATGGCTCCATCCATTTGGGCTGCGCCGGTGATCATGTTCTTTATGTAGTCAGCATGACCCGGGCAGTCTACGTGTGCATAGTGTCTGCTTTCCGTCTGGTATTCTACATGAGAGGTGTTTATGGTTATTCCTCTTTCACGCTCTTCAGGAGCTTTATCAATGGCGTCATAGGAGGTTGCTACTGCTCCACCGGTTTTTGATAATGCCAGCGTGATTGCTGCGGTTAAGGTAGTCTTGCCATGATCCACGTGTCCGATTGTTCCAATGTTAAGATGAGGTTTCGTCCTCTCGAATTTTGCCTTTGCCATCTTGTCTCTCACCTTTCCTTTCAATTTTTACAGGATTTGTTGTTTTTACACCAAAAGTCCATATCTTTTGGCAATAATCTGTTTGCTTTTCGATTCAGGAACCTCAGCATAGTTGCTTAGATCCATTGAGAAACTCGCTCTTCCCTGACTGGCTGATCTGAGACTGGTTGCATATCCAAAGGTCTCCGCCAGAGGAACATTACCTTTTACAATTCGGGTTTCACGGTTTTCTTCAAATCCGAGGACTCTTCCCCGACGAGCATTTAAATCGGATATGATATCTCCCAGGTACTCTTCGGGCGTAATAATTTCTATGTCCATGATTGGTTCCAGGAGAATTGGTTCAGCGTTGGTCAGAAGTTCCTTGACTGCCATGCTACCAGCTACTTTGAATGCTAATTCCGTGGAGTCTACTTCGTGAAACGAACCCCCTACCAGACTAACTTCCACATCGTCTACCGGGTAACCCGCCAGGACTCCTGCTTGCAATGCTTCCCGAACTCCTATTTCTACTGCCGCTGTGAATTCCCCAGGGATGACATCACCACCTGATTTATTAATAAATATGTTGCCCTTCCCCTCAGGTAACGGGCAAATTTCCAGAACAACATGGGCAAATTGTCCTCGACCGCCGGTTTGCTTATCAAATCGGGCCTCAGCTCGCGTTTGTTTACTGACGCTTTCTTTATAGGCAACCTGAGGCTTTCCTACATTGGCATTTACTTTAAATTCCCTCAGCAGACGGTCAATGATAATCTCCAAATGTAGTTCTCCCATACCGGATATAATGGTTTGTCCGGTTTCTTCATTAATCCTGGTTCTAAAAGTTGGATCTTCCTCTGCCAGTCGTCGTAAACTTTCCCCAATTTTATCCTGATCAGCTTTAGTTTTTGGTTCTATAGCAATATCAACTACTGGTTGCGGAAAATTCATACTTTCCAACACTATCGAAGCATCTTCAGAACATAAGGTATCACCGGTAAAAGTGTTTCTTAATCCAATTGCAGCTGCGATTTCACCTGCTCCGACCTGTTCAGCTATTTCCTGATGATTGGCATGCATTTTTAATATTTTGCTGATGCGTTCCCGGCTGTTCTTATTGCTGTTAAATACTACTGTTCCTGATTTTACAAGTCCGGAATAGACTCTGAAGTAGGTTAGTTTACCTACATATGGGTCAGTGACTACTTTGAATGCCAGTGCACACATTGGCTCCTGCCATCCTGTCAGTCTCTCAGTTTCCTCTCCGGTAATAGCATTAATGCCCTTTACCGGCGGAATGTCCATTGGAGAAGGCAGATAATCCACTATTGCATCCAGCAACATCTGTACTCCCTTATTTTTAAAGGAGGACCCGCATAGAACCGGTACCAAAGCATTATTTACGGTCAAATTTCTCAACGCGGCAATTATTTCTGCTTCGGTTATAGTTTGACCTTCCAAATATTTTTCCAGGATTTCATCATCATGCTCGGATATCTTTTCCAGTAAAATGTTTCGATATTCCTGTGCCTGGTCTATTTCTTCAGTTTCCAAAGATCTTACGGTGTAATTTTCACCATTATCATCGTTATAGATATAAGCCTTAAGGTTAATCAGGTCAATTATTCCTGAAAAATAATCTTCGGCCCCAATTGGCAGTTGCAGGATTACCGGGTCACAGGCCAGATTGTTTTCAATCATACGCACAGCCCGAAAATAATTAGCCCCTACGCGATCCATTTTATTAATATAAGCGATACGGGGTACATTATAACGGTCCGCCTGTCGCCAGACTGTTTCTGACTGGGGCTGAACTCCAGCTACTGCACAGAATATTCCTATAGCTCCATCCAGAACCCGTAATGACCGTTCCACTTCGGCTGTAAAGTCCACATGCCCGGGCGTGTCGATAACATTTATTACAAAATCATTCCACAAGCACGTAGTAGCAGCAGAGGTAATGGTGATGCCTCTCTCCTGCTCCTGGCTCATCCAATCCATAGTGGCAGTCCCTTTGTCAACTTCCCCTATACGATGCACTTTGCCGGTATAGTACAACATTCTTTCGGTGGTAGTTGTCTTGCCAGCATCAATATGAGCCATAATCCCAATATTTCTTATTCGGGACAAATCCAAGTTTTCAGTCATTATAGTCTCCTGAGATTATCCTCCTACCAGCGGTAATGAGCAAAGGCCTTGTTGGCTTCTGCCATCTTATGAGTATCTTCTCTTTTCTTAACTGAACCGCCGGTGCCATTGTAAGCATCCATTAGTTCTCCTGCCAAACGCTGAGCCATAGTCTTTTCGCCGCGTTTGCGGGCATAACCTACCAACCAGCGAATAGCCAGGGTTTGTCTGCGATCCGGACGCACTTCGACTGGAACCTGATAGTTGGCTCCACCAACACGACGCGCACGAACTTCTACTATGGGAGTAATGTTCTTCATCGCCTGTTCAAATACTTCCACCGGATCTTTTCCCATTTTATTTTCAATTATTTCAAATGCACCATAACAGATTTGTTCTGCCAGGCTCTTCTTACCATCCCACATAACCTGATTAACCAGCTTGGTAAACACCAGGCTGTTGTAAATCGGGTCTGGCAACACAACTCGTTTAGGAACGGGCCCTTTTCTAGGCATATCGTGCCTCCCTCCTATTTCTTCTTCGGCCTCTTAGTGCCGTATTTGGATCTGGCCTGGTTGCGATTCTGCACCCCGGCTGCGTCAAGAGTTCCTCTGATAATGTGGTAACGCACACCTGGCAGGTCTTTTACTCTGCCACCACGAATTAGCACCACCGAGTGCTCTTGAAGATTATGACCAATGCCAGGAATATATGCGGTTACTTCAATTCCATTAGTTAATCTTACCCTGGCAATTTTACGCAAGGCTGAATTTGGTTTTTTGGGAGTCGTAGTATATACACGCGTACATACGCCTCTTTTTTGAGGACAGCTTTTTAGGGCTGGTGCCGCAGACTTTTTCTCGCCTTGTTCGCGACCTTTTCTAACCAATTGGTTGATAGTTGGCATACCTGCACCTCCTTCCCCGGTTACTCAAAATTAACTAAAGCCACTGTTGCTGCTCCAACATCAATACCGCAAGCTTTACCCAGTTGCTCCATAGTTTCTACGGCTACAAAATTTATATTATGCTCACGACACAATTCTTTGATTGGTTCAATGATGTGTGGCTCAGCATCATTGGCTAGAAATATGCTGACAGCTTCACCTTTGGTAATCGCTTTTTTAACCTGTTTGGTTCCGATTACCTTCGGTTGACCCTTCAGTTCATCCAGGATCAAGCTTTACCCTCCTCCCGGTAACTAAAAGCAGATATAATCATGCATCCTTACCGCACACTAGAATATTCTATCACCTGAAACAGGTGCAGTCAAATACTTTGTTAATGCGAATTGGTTTCTTCGTCTGCTGCTATTTCCGGATCTGCTTCCGCATAAGTAGTTTTTCGGTAAGTCGAGTAACCTGTGCCGGCTGGAATCAGCTTGCCGATAATAACATTTTCCTTCAGACCGATCAGGTAGTCCACTTTACCTTTAATAGCTGCTTCGGTTAATACCTTGGTGGTTTCCTGGAACGACGCTGCCGACAGGAAGGAGTCTGTATTTAACGAAGCTTTGGTTATTCCTAATAACATTGGCGAACAAACTGCCGGCAATCCGCCTTGCCTTATAACTTCAGCATTTTCATCTTCAAAGACGGATATGTCAACAAATGCTCCCGGCAACATTGAGGTATCACCGGAATCCTCAATTTTAACTTTTTTAAGCATTTGACGAATCATTATCTCAATATGCTTATCACTTATGTCAACCCCCTGGGAACGATAAACTTTCTGTACTTCCTGTAACAGATATCTCTGCACTTCCTTTAAACCTTTGGTTTTTAAGATATCATGGGGATTTAACGGACCTTCAGTCAGGGCATCCCCCATATAGACCATGTCCCCTTCATGCACCTTCAATCGTGAACCATAGTGTACTAAATAGGAACTTAATACTTCCCCTTCGCTGCCCAGTACTTCTATTTCGCGGCGGCCTTTATTTTCCGTAAACCTGGCCAGACCATTAACTTCACTTACTACTGCCTGACCTTTGGGTTTACGCACTTCAAACAATTCTTCTACTCTGGGCAAACCACGGGTAATATCGTCACCGGCAACTCCACCGGTATGGAAGGTACGCATGGTAAGCTGGGTTCCCGGTTCACCAATGGATTGGGCGGCCAGGGTTCCAACTGCTTCACCTATTTCTACATCATAACCAGTAGCCAGATTACGGCCGTAACACATACGGCATACACCATGTTTGGTTTTACAGGAGAGAACGGTTCTGATTTTTACTCTTTCAATTCCGGCCTGTTCAATAGCATAACCGGCTTCATCATCAATCATGGTGTTTTCTTTTGCCAACAATTCACCTGTTTCCGGATGATAAATATTATCCAGAGAAACCCGGCCAATGATTCTCTGATGTAATGGTTCTATCAACTGAGAGCCTTCCATTATCTTTTCTACCCAGATACCTTCTACTGACTCGCAGTCAATTTCGCGTACTATAACATCCTGGGATACATCTACCAGACGCCGGGTCAGATAACCGGAATCAGCAGTTCTCAAAGCTGTATCAGCCAGACCTTTTCTGGCACCATGCGTAGATATAAAGTATTCCAGCACGGTTAGTCCTTCACGGAAATTAGCCTTGATGGGCAGGTCAATGATTTTTCCCGACGGGTCTGCCATTAAACCACGCATCCCCGCTAACTGCCTTATTTGCTGGAAGTTTCCGCGCGCACCGGAAGTAGCCATCATATAAACCGGATTGTCTTCTTTTAAGGTTCTTTTTAGTGCATCAGTTACATCATCAGTAGCCTGATTCCATACTTCTACTACCTGGGCATGCCGTTCATCATCAGTCAACATTCCCATTAGAAATTCTTCTTCTATAGCATCTACTACTTTATCTGCTTCACTTAAAATAGTTGCTTTATCGGTCGGAGTTTCAAAGTCAGTGACCCCAACTGTAATACCTGCCCGGGTACTAAACTGGTATCCCAGTCGTTTAATACCATCCAGCATGGCAGCCGTCCTGGCATTACCCTCCAAACGATAACATTCATAAACAATGTTGCCCATTTTCTTTTTATCAATTACTTCATTGTAGTAGCCCAGACTATCCGGTATAATCGCATTGAGGATAACTCTTCCCACTGAAGTCTCCAGCAATTCTTCCTGATAAACAATTTCACCCTTTTCATTCTGGGAAGGCATTTGCATAAGCACATGAATTTTTTCATGCAGGCTTATGTGTTTGGCATCATAAGCCATACGGGCTTCATCCGAAGAACTGAACCGCTTGGGTTGTTTATTTTTCTGCCATTCCTGCCCGTTTATATAGGTCAGATAGTAAATACCAATAACCATATCCTGGGTTGGCGTTACTACCGGCTTCCCATCTTTGGGATTTAATATGTTGTTGCTGGCTAACATGAGTAACCGTGCCTCAGTTTGAGCTTCTGCTGACAGGGGCACATGGACTGCCATCTGGTCACCGTCAAAGTCAGCATTGTAAGCGGTACATACCAACGGATGCAATTGCAGCGCTCTGCCTTCTACCAGTACCGGCTCAAAGGCTTGAATCCCAAGACGATGCAAGGTTGGCGCACGGTTCAGTAATACCGGGTGTTCTTTGATAACATCTTCTAATATATCCCATACCTCTTCGCGTCCGCGTTCCACCATTTTTTTAGCGCTCTTTATATTAGTGGCAATTCCGCGATCCACCAGTTTTTTCATTACAAATGGTTTGAAGAGTTCCAGGGCCATTTCTTTGGGCAGTCCACACTGATGCATCTTCAATTTGGGTCCTACCACAATAACCGAACGACCGGAGTAGTCTACGCGTTTACCGAGCAGATTCTGGCGAAATCTTCCCTGTTTACCTTTTAACATATCACTTAATGATTTAAGCGGACGGTTACCGGGTCCCGTTACGGGCCTGCCACGACGCCCATTATCAATAAGTGCATCAACTGCTTCCTGTAACATGCGTTTTTCATTACGCACAATTATGTCAGGAGCACCCAAATCCAACAATCTTTTAAGACGATTGTTACGGTTAATAACCCGCCGATATAAATCATTTAAATCCGAGGTAGCAAAACGGCCGCCATCCAGTTGTACCATGGGTCTTAATTCCGGTGGAATTACCGGAAGTACATCCATAATCATCCACTGCGGATCATTTCCTGACAGGCGAAAGGCCTCAACCACATCTAACCGTTTTATAGCGCGACCTTTGCGTTGACCGGTACTGGTTGCAATTTCTTCCTTTAACTCCTGCGAGGATCTTTCCAGTTCAACTTCGCTGAGCAGCAGTTTAATCGCTTCGGCACCAATACTGGCTTCAAAAGAATCTCCATAACGTTCACGGTTTTCACGATATTCCCGTTCATTTAATAATTGTTTGTACAGTAAAGGAGTATCACCCGGTTTTGTAACTATATAGTTGACAAAATAAATTACTTTTTCCAGTACCTTGGGGGACATATCCAGCAGTAATCCCATTCGGCTGGGTATCCCTTTTAAATACCAGATATGACATACCGGAGCAGCCAGCTCGATATGCCCCATTCGTTCACGTCTTACTTTCGAGGTAGTTACTTCTACTCCACAGCGGTCACAAACTATTCCCCGGTGACGCACCCGCTTATATTTTCCGCAATGGCATTCCCAATCTTTTACCGGCCCAAAGATTTTCTCACAGAACAAACCCTCTTTTTCCGGGCGTAAGGTGCGATAATTAATCGTTTCCGGTTTTTTTACCTCACCACTGCTCCAGGAGCGAATTTGTTCCGGGGAAGCCAGGGATATTTTGATCCGTTCAAAATTATTAACATCTAACAAATCAGTCTCTCCCTTCCAGAAGGATCGTCGTTAAAGTTTTCGTGCTCATTCCGGAATTAATCAATCGAGCAAGTCATCCAATTCATTATCCAGAGGTTCTTCAAAATCCTTGTCATTATCAAAATCTTCTTCCAGGTCTTCTTCCAAATCATCTTCCGGATCATCTTCTGTCAATTCTTCGGTTTGGTCAGTTCGACCTACCGTAGTTTCAGGGATTTCCAACCCCAATTCGCGGGCTTTTTCCTTTTCGTTGACCTCATAGTCAATATCTTTTATAAGGATTTCTTCATCTGCCCCTGACAGAACACGTACATCCAGAGCTAAACTTTGCAATTCTTTGATCAGAACTTTAAAGCCTTCCGGTACTCCCGGTTCGGGTATATTCTCCCCCTTTACAATCGATTCATAGGTTTTCAGCCTTCCCACCACGTCATCGGATTTTACTGTAAGTATTTCCTGCAGAGTATATGCAGCTCCGTAGGCTTCCAGAGCCCATACTTCCATTTCCCCAAATCGCTGTCCGCCAAACTGGGCTTTACCGCCTAACGGCTGCTGCGTAACCAGCGAATAAGGTCCAATCGAACGGGCATGAATCTTGTCATCTACAAGATGAGCCAGTTTCAGCATATATACATAACCGACCGTAACTTCATGGTCAAATGATTCACCAGTTCTTCCATCATAAAGAATAGTCTTGCCATTTTCCGGTCTTCCTGACTCCGCCAGCTTGGCAAATGTATCCGGTTCATTGGCACCGTCAAATACCGGAGTGGCGATAGATATTCCCAGGGTTTTAGCTGCCAGTCCCATATGACATTCCAGAATCTGTCCAATATTCATACGGGATGGAACCCCCAGAGGATTAAGCACGATTTCTACCGGAGTACCATCTTCTAAAAATGGCATATCTTCTTCGGGTAAAATTCTTGAAATAACCCCTTTGTTTCCATGGCGTCCCGCCATTTTGTCACCTTCAGAGATTTTACGCTTTTGAGCTATATAAACCCTTACTAATTGGTTTACCCCCGGGGGCAGCTCATCACCATTTTCTCTGGAGAAACGTTTTACGGCTACTATTTTTCCAGCTTCACCATGCGGTACCCGCAACGAAGAATCTCTTACTTCACGAGCCTTTTCACCAAATATAGCCCGGAGCAGTCTTTCTTCCGGAGTTAGCTCAGTTTCGCCTTTGGGGGTTACTTTGCCAACCAGAATATCATCCGGTCGTACTTCCGCACCCACCCTGATAACACCGGTTTCATCCAGGTGTCTTAGCATATCCTCGGCTACATTGGGAATATCCCGGGTAATTTCTTCGGGTCCCAGTTTGGTATCGCGGGCTTCACATTCATATTCCTCTATATGAATAGAGGTGAATACATCTTCTTTTACCAGTTTTTCGGAGATCAATATAGCATCTTCATAGTTATAGCCTTCCCATGGCATAAATGCTACCAATACATTACGCCCCAGAGCCAATTCACCCTGATCAGTACTGGGCCCGTCAGCAATAATAGTATCCGGGTTTATCCGCTCCCCTGTGTGAACGATAGGACGCTGATTATAACAGGTGCCCTGATTGGAACGTACAAACTTTAATAGATTAAATTGTTCGCTCTTGCCATCATCGGTTTCAATTACAATCCTGTCGGCACTAACCCGCTTAACTGTCCCGCCATTTTTGCAGACCACTACTGCACCTGAATCTTTGGCAGCTTTATATTCCAGTCCGGTACCCACAATCGGCGCTTCGGTTTTTATTAGCGGCACCGCCTGTCGTTGCATGTTAGCCCCCATGAGAGCACGGTTGGCATCATCATTTTCCAGAAAAGGTATAAGTGATGTAGCTACACTGAATACCTGTTTGGGTGAAACATCCATAAAGTCTACCCGGTTTGGAGGTATTTCCAAAATTTCTTCACCATAACGGGCTTCAATACGGTCTCCTATGAAATAGCCCTTTTCGTCAAATAAAGTGTTGGCCTGGGCAACATAATATTGTTCTTCTTCATCGGCAGACAGGTAGACAATTTCGTCCAATACCCGTCCTTTTTTCTTATCAACCTTGCGGTAGGGGGTCTCAATAAAGCCAAAATCGTTAACCCGGGCAAAGGTTGCCAGGGAACCGATCAGACCTATGTTCGGACCTTCCGGGGTTTCAATCGGGCAAATTCTCCCATAGTGGGAATGATGAACGTCACGAACTTGGAAACCGGCTCTTTCACGGGTAAGTCCACCCGGCCCCAATGCGCTTAGTCGGCGTTTATGGGTAAGTTCAGCCAGAGGATTGGTCTGGTCCATAAACTGGGATAGCTGGGAACTGCCAAAGAATTCTTTGACTGCCGCAGTTATAGGTCTGATATTAATTAATACCTGGGGGGTAAGAGTTTCCACATCATGAATACTCATACGCTCCCGGACCACTCTTTCCATTCGTACCAGACCGGTCCGGAACTGGTTTTGCAGCAATTCTCCTATAGAACGCAAACGCCGGTTGCCCAGATGGTCAATGACATCGGTTTTTCCTTCACCCTGAATCAGTTTGATTAAGTAGCCAATCGTACTGGTAATATCTTCTTTGGTCAGGTGACGGGTTATAACCGGAATATCCAACCCCAGTTTTTTATTAACCTTGTAGCGTCCAACTGCTGCCATATCATAGCGGCGCGGATCAAAAAACAGGTTATTCAGGAGTTGTTCGGCCGCATCTTCAGTGGCCATTTCACCAGGACGCAGACGGCGATAGAACTCGATTAGTGCATCCTTCTTATTAGTAGTGCTGTCTTTCTCCAAAGTTTTGCCAATGATTTCAGCACTGGTAAGTTTTTCTTCACCATCTTTTTTAATTTTAACGGCTTTTGCCTTGTTTTCAGATTCAAACAGGGCGATGATTTCCTCATTGGTTTCATAGCCAATAGCACGCAATAAGACCGTAACCGGGATTTTTCTGGTCTTATCAATTCGGGTATATATTACACCTGCACTGTCCATTTCCAGCTCAAACCAGGCCCCCCGATTTGGAATCAGGGTAGCACCATAGAGATGGTTGCCTGACAAGTCCAGGCGATCACTAAAGTATACTCCGGGGGATTTTACCAACTGACTTACAACTACACGCTCAGCACCATTAATGATAAAGGTACCTTTGTCAGTCATCAGGGGCAGATCCCCCATATAAACTTCTGATTGTTTAATTTCACCACTTTCTTTTTCGGTCAGGCGAACTTTCAATTTTAGTGGAGCCTGATAACTTACATCCCTTTCTTTGCATTCATGAACCTCATATTTTGGCGTACCCATTTCATAATCAATGAAACCCAGCTCCAGGTTTCCGGTGAAATCTGAAATAGGAAACACTTCCTCCAAAGCTTCCCTCAGGCCTTGTTCGAGGAACCACTGGTATGAACTTAATTGGACTTGAATCAGATTGGGAAGTTCGATAGGTTCATCAATGCGAGAATAACTTAGTCTCTGTACTTTTCCATATTGTTCGAAATTAGGCATATAGAGTCATTCACCCCTTCTTTTTAATCCCAAAAGAGTGAAAAGCAAGGTCAAAACTTAAACCTCGCTTTTAAGTCAATAATCACTACTCCTGCGGTAAACACGGTCTTCGCCATAATATAGTAAATGGCAATTATTAATGTTAGCATAACCGGCAACAATCGTCAACACCTTGGAAAATTTTTTATTTATTCGTGCTTTCATTATCTTCTTCAGAAGGTTCTTCAGACTGAGCAGCTTCATCAGGGTCATCTTCCAGATGTGTGTTTTCCAATGAAAATTCTTCGTCTATTATTAGCGCAGCTTTTCTGAGGCTTCTTCCAAAAATAATACTAATCAGGAGTATTGCGAAAATAAAGATGCTTACTCCAATTAAGAGCCCATCAAACACTGTAACCTTAATAACAACTTCTTCATCCGCCAGTTGATTCAGATTACTTAATTGCCAGACAGCTTCATTATTGTTCATCTGATCAGCCGAGTATTCATTGATAGTACCCGGAGCAATTATACTAACCCTGGCCGCGTGGTTATCCATTAGCTGATCATATATACCTCCTGCCACCGGTGTATATGGTTCACCCTGCAGGGTAACCGATTTAAACATTAATTTCTCTTTATAATGGGCCTGCAGTGGCAAGCGGTCTTCCAGAGTATTATATTTTTGCCAATTCTCCACTTCACGACTAAATATGGTATTCCCATCCCGGGTTTCTTTTTCCCAACCGGTAACCGGCTCTGATATTTGCTCGCCTGAAATTATAACCTTTTCCTGGATAATACCATTATCCCGCCAATTAATTGACCAATTAACCGGTTCTACGGCACCGGCAACCGGAGCCAGAATTAGTACAATTAATATTGACAATACCAACCGGGGGAAATATTTTTTCATATATACATCATTTCCCTTCTTTTGACACATTAAACCTATTATAAGGTTATACCAGAAAAAAAGTTTCATCAATACATAAATGCAAATTTTTAGCCTGTTTCCAGTTGTTTTAATTTAAATGGGTTATGTGACCAGGGTGGCAGCAAGATACTTTTTTAGTGGGTTTAATTTACATTTCTGATTAACCCTCATGGCTGAAGGCCACAACCACTGAGGAAATATGCGGCAATACATTTTTGACGCTGATTAACGCAGTTTAATTATGATTTACGCAGATTCCTTTTCCTTAATTGTTATCAGCGTTAATTACACTGCAGTAACTACACCCCGGTCAGCTCTGCGTCCATCTGCCTAAATAAATTTAATAGCTCAGTGTTAATCATATATAATCAGCGTCCTTCTGCGTCAAAAATAATTTATTTTTTAATTAACGCAAAAAGAGGGATACTGCTCCAGGGCAGTACCCCTCCCTATATTAAATTATTTAACTTCTACAGTTCCGCCAACTTCTTCAATCTTGGCTTTGATCTCATTAGCTTCTTCTTTCGAGATCTTTTCTTTGATCGGATTGGGAGCCTGGTCAACCAGATCTTTGGCTTCCTTTAATCCTAAGCTGGTAAGTTCGCGAACTACTTTGATAACATTGATTTTCTTTTCTCCGGCTGAAGTAAGAATTACATCAAATTCTGTTTGTTCTTCAGCGGCTTCTGCCGGGGCAGCAGCCGGTGCAGCAGATACAGCTACCGGAGCAGCAGCACTGACACCAAATTCTTCTTCCAGAGCTTTTACCAGCTCGGATAACTCCAATACGGTTAGATTTTTAACGATATCAATAACTTCCTGTACTTTACTCATTGATAATTTTCCTCCATTTCATTTCGTTATTATTACCCGCTATTACTAGCCGGCTTGTTTTTGTTCCCGAACCTGATCCAGTGCTCTTACCAATCCAGTCATATTGGCGTTTAGTACATAAACCAGACTGGTTATCGGTGCCTGCATGGTACCCAGTACCTGAGCAACCAGTACTTCCTTTGGCGGTAAATCAGCCAGGGCTTTTATGCTATCCGGCAATAATAATTTACCATCCAGCATCCCGACTTTAACTTCCATCTTTTTGTACTGCTTTATAAACTCGAATACCGCTTTGGCTGGTCCGACAATATCTTCATTACTGAAAATTACCGCATTAGGTCCGGTAATATGTTCAATAACATCCTCATGACCTGTATTCTGTAAGGCAAATTCAGTCATGGTGTTCTTTACCACCTGATATTCCAGTCCCGATCCTCTTAAGCGATTACGCAGATCCGTCATTTCGTGAACCTTTAGTCCCCGATAATCAGTAAATATGACCAGCTTAGCCTCTTCAAACTTTTGTTGTAACTCCTGGACAACTTTTTGTTTTTTCTCAATATTTGGCATACCTTCTTTCACCCCCTTTATTTTTTGGATAGGCAAACAGCGCAGGTAATGAAAAAACCTCTGCCGAACATATGCAGAGGTTATAAGACTTAAAGAATTAAAAAAGTCCTTTATTAATTCATAACCTCGGCAGGCGAAACCTGGTTTCTTTAAGGCTTTATGGCCACCGGCTGTCTACAGTTCATAGTTTTCAATTGTAATATGATTATTTTAGCGTCTGGCTGTCATTAAGACAATAGGATTAACCTTAACTCCGGGACTCATAGTCGAACATACGGTTACTGAACGCATATATTGACCTTTGGCTGCGGCCGGTTTGGCCTTTATCAGGGCATCCGTAAATACATTAAGGTTTTCCAGTAGTTGATCTACTTCAAATGACGCTCTTCCAATCGGTGCATGAATAATGGCCGTTTTATCTACCCGGTATTCAATACGGCCGGCTTTTAATTCATTAATGGTGCGTTCAACATCTGCAGTTACAGTGCCAGCTTTCGGATTAGGCATAAGTCCGCGCGGCCCCAGTATTTTACCCAGTTTACCAACTACACCCATCATATCAGGTGTAGCTACCGCAACTTCAAAATCAAACCATCCACCCTGAATTTTTTCAGCCAGATCTTCGGCGCCTACATAATCAGCACCGGCATTTTCTGCCTCTTTAGCTTTATCACCTTTGGCAAATACCAACACCCGGCGGGTCTTGCCCGTACCGTGCGGTAAACTGACTGTTCCTCTGACCTGCTGGTCAGCATGACGGGGGTCAACCCCCAGCTTAATATGGACTTCGATAGTTTCATCAAATTTGGCAGTAGCAAGTTGTTTGACCAGTTCCAGCGCCTCTTTGGGTTCATAGAAACGATGGGGTTCAATCTTGCTCAGGTTTTCCTTATACACTTTACCTTTATTCACAATATAACCTCCTCGTGGTCTTTAGCGGATAAATATCCTCCCACTATTTTGGGGTATCGATTAATCAATTACTTCCAGACCCATGCTGCGGGCAGTACCTTCAATCATGCGAATCGCTGCTTCCAAATCAACGGCATTCAGGTCCTCTTTTTTGGTCTCGGCAATTTCAACCAGTTTTGCCCGGGTGACTTTGCCTATTTTTTTCTTGTTAGGCTCTCCGGAACCTTTATCAACACTGGCTGCTTTTTTAAGCAAATCCGAAGCAGGCGGAGATTTTAATACAAATGTAAATGAACGGTCTTCATAAACAGTAATCTCCACCGGAATAATATAGCCGGTTTGATTAGCAGTTTTGGCATTATAGTCTTTGCAAAAGCCCATAATATTTACACCATATTGACCTAGAGCCGGTCCTACCGGAGGAGCGGGCGTCGCTTTTCCAGCTGCAATTTGTAGAGAAACCTTGCCCATAACCTTTTTCGCCACTTTGTCACCTCCTTGATCAAGTTAGATTTTTTCAATTTGTTCATAATCCAGTTCAACCGGAGTTTCCCTGCCAAACATGGAAATATTAACTCTTAATTTGCCGCGATCAGGCAGCAATTCGATTACTATACCTTCAAAATTGGCAAACGGACCAGTTCTGACCCGAATACTTTCACCAATTTCAACATCCATGGTTTTAGGCTTGGGTCCATCAATCAAGCCCATCTGCTGGAGTATCTTTTTTACTTCATCCATTTGCAGCGGAATTGGTTTGGTGCCACTGCCAACAAAACCGGTAACCCCCGGTGTATGCCGGACAACATACCATGAATCTTCATCCATAATCATATTAACGATTACATAACCGGGAAATACACGCTTGGTTGTTACATGGCGCTTGCCGCCTTTATATTCTACTTCTTCTTCCTCAGGAATGATAACATCAAATATCTTATCCTGCATTCCCATCGATTCTACGCGTTTGGTTAAATCGACTTTAATTTTGTTTTCATAGCCAGAATAGGTATGTACTACATACCACTCACCCCGGTACTTCTCCTCCCAATTCACTTCAGGGTTAGTCTGGTCCACCTGTTGTTCAACAGTAATGGGAGACACCTCCTTTTATCAGGCAAAAGCATCAAATAGTTGCTTTAACAGGAACGAAAGTCCCGAGTCAAAAACCCATAATATTAGTGCCATCAAAGTTACAGCAAATAGCACTACCCCCGTATAGGCAATAAGCTGAGTGCGGTCAGGCCAATGAACTTTCTTTAATTCATTATAGACACTGCGAAAATACTCAACGATATTATCCCAGCGGGTTTTAAGTGTTATCTCATTTTTAGCCGGTACATTACTTTTGGCCACGTAAAATTCACATCCCTGAACTTACTTGATTTCTTTGTGTAAAGTATGGGTATTGCAAAACTTGCAATATTTCCTTACTTCAAATTTTTCCGTATGTTTCTTTTTGTCTTTGGTAGTTGAATAGTTCCGCTGTTTACACTCGGCACATGCCAGGGTGATTCCTACTCTCATGACCCCCACCTCCATCCTTTGCGGAAAATACCTACAATACTCTATCACAAGCAGCTGCTTCATGTCAATAAAGACCTGTGCTTGCCAATTATAGTTTACACAGCAGAGGCCAAAGTCCCCTGCTGAATATTAGATCCAAACAGTAACACAGAGTTTTTAAGCAATTCCAGTTACAACACCAGCGCCTACAGTTCTGCCACCTTCACGAATGGCAAAACGCAGTCCTTCTTCTATGGCTATCGGTGTAATCAGTTCAATGGCCATCTGGATGTTGTCTCCGGGCATTACCATTTCTACTCCTTCGGGTAACTGGATTATTCCGGTTACATCGGTGGTACGGAAGTAGAATTGCGGACGATATCCACCAAAGAATGGTGTGTGTCTGCCACCTTCTTCTTTACTCAGTACATATACTTCAGCAGAGAATTTGGTCAGCGGTTTTATGCTGCCCGGTTTTGCCAGCACCATGCCCCGCTCTACTTCTTTGCGGTCTACGCCTCTTAACAGGGTTCCCACGTTGTCTCCCGCTTCAGCATAGTCTAACAGCTTTCTGAACATTTCTACTCCGGTACATACTGTTTTACGGGTTGCTTCCCGCATACCAACGATTTCTACTTCTTCACCAACTTTTATGGTGCCTCTTTCTACTCTGCCGGTGGTTACAGTTCCTCTGCCTGTTATCGTAAATACATCTTCTATCGGCATCAGGAACGGCTTGTCAGTTGCTCTTTCCGGTAACGGAACATAGCTGTCTACTGCATCCATCAGTTCCCATATATGACCGCACCATTCACAGTCGCGGTTTCCGCATCCGCATTCCAGTGCTTTCAGCCCTGAGCCTTTGATTACCGGAATGTCGTCTCCCGGAAATTCGTATTCGTTTAGCAGGTCGCGTATTTCCATTTCTACCAGTTCCAGCAGTTCTTCGTCGTCTACCATGTCAATTTTGTTCATGAATACTACGATGTAGGGTACTCCTACCTGTCTGGCCAGTACGATGTGTTCTCTCGTCTGGGGCATTGGACCGTCAGCTGCTGATACTACCAGGATGGCTCCATCCATTTGGGCTGCGCCGGTGATCATGTTCTTTATGTAGTCAGCATGACCCGGGCAGTCTACGTGTGCATAGTGTCTGCTTTCCGTCTGGTATTCTACATGAGAGGTGTTTATGGTTATTCCTCTTTCACGCTCTTCAGGAGCTTTATCAATGGCGTCATAGGAGGTTGCTACTGCTCCACCGGTTTTTGATAATGCCAGCGTGATTGCTGCGGTTAAGGTAGTCTTGCCATGATCCACGTGTCCGATTGTTCCAATGTTAAGATGAGGTTTCGTCCTCTCGAATTTTGCCTTTGCCATCTTATCTCTCACCTTTTCCCTTTCCAAAATAGTTAAAGCTATCAACGGCCAACTGTTATTATTGTATCCATATTTTAGATAAAATAAAAGAAGTGAGATTAAATCACACTTCCATTTATTACAGATGGTAGCGGCGAAGGGATTTGAACCCCTGACACTACGGGTATGAACCGTATGCTCTAGCCAGCTGAGCTACGCCGCCAGATGGAGCCCTTAACCGGACTTGAACCGGTGACCTCATCCTTACCAAGGATGCGCTCTGCCGACTGAGCTATAAGGGCCAGTGCACCCTTTCGGGACTGATATTTTTTTGATGTACTTCTGCTCTGCTCAGGTTGCCCCCTCCGGGGACTACTTATTTCAGGTTCCCTTCGGGAACGTTTTTTATATGGTTGCCCCCTATCGGGGACTACAATAACAGTCTTTCGGACATTCTTTTAAGGTTGCCCTCTTTGAAGAATCCCTATTTCCTTTTTGAGTACAATTATTCTCTGAGTTCTACTCTGCTCAGGTTGCCCCCTATCGGGGACCACTTATTTCAATTCCCTTCGGGAATAACAATCATGGTTGCGGGAGCCGGACTTGAACCGGCAACCTTCGGGTTATGAGCCCGACGAGCTACCAACTGCTCCATCCCGCGATGTTATGGTGGAGGGAGAAGGATTCGAACCTTCGAAGGCGTTGCCAACAGATTTACAGTCTGCCCCCTTTGGCCGCTTGGGTATCCCTCCTTGTCTTTGGAGCCGAGCACAGGATTTGAACCCGCAACCTGCTGATTACAAATCAGCTGCTCTACCATTGAGCTAGCTCGGCTCAGCAAATAATATTTTAACCGCTGCAATAATTAAAGTCAATAGCAGCCAACTTTTTGTATTAACAAAAGTTCAGCGTCTGTCAGAGTACCCCCGGTCCCGATAAGACGCTGTTTTATGCCTTTTTTATTTGGTTTTAATTTGATTATGAAAATATTAACTCATAAACATACTTTATTATTAGCCTGATTATCTAAATAAATTTATAATCTTAGCGGATTGTTTATCAATTATTATAATTCATTACGGTCTTCCAAATATTTTTCCAGTTTGCGTTTTACTCTTTGTAAAGCATTGTCTATCGATTTCACATGCCTTTTTAGTTCAACTGCAATTTCCTGATAAGATTTACCTTCCAGATAAGCCATGAGTACTTTCCATTCAAGGGAACTCAGTATCTCTCCCATTTTTTTCTCGATAAATATAAATTCTTCCCGGCTGATAATTATTTCTTCGGGATTGGTAATCTTTGTAGTTGATAGAATATCCATAAGGGTACGATCAGATTCTTCATCATAAATAGGTTTGTTTAACGATACATAAGAATTAAGCGGGATATGCTTCTGTCGGGTAGCAGTTTTTATAGCAGTAATGATCTGGCGCGTAATACATAATTCGGCAAAAGCTCTGAATGAAGTAAGCTTGTCCAGTTTGTAATCACGTATAGCTTTAAATAAGCCTATCATCCCTTCCTGGATGATATCCTCCTTGTCCGCTCCAATCAGAAAATAAGACCTTGCTTTGGCACGAACAAAATTTTTATATTTGTCAACCAGGTATTCTACAGCATATTGGTCGCCAACTTGAGCCAGCTCTACAATTTCTTCGTCGGTCATTTCAAAATAGGTGGTATAGACCTTTAGAGCGACAGAATTAGGCATTCAATCGCCTCCATGAAGTTATTTTTCTGCAAGACATAAGAATTGGCAAGGGTTGCAGACATCCTCTTTATTATATCCACTGACCGGGTAACCGTCAAGATGCGATAATTATCCCCGAAAAACTTATTTTATTTATTTATAACGGCCTATTTTCTGCTAAAGACTCTCTGATTGCCGGCGAACTAATTCATAAATTAACAGAGCTGCTGCTACTGAGGCATTTAATGATGAGGTTTGCCCTTTCATGGGAATGCTTACGATCATATCACAGGTTTCCCTGACCAGGCGCCGTACTCCTTTTCCTTCACTGCCAATTACCAATACTGCAGGACGGGGCAGCACCTGACTAAAATAGCTTTTTTCACCGCCCATATCAGCACCAATAATCCAAAATCCTTTTTGTTTTAACTGTTTTAATGTAGTTACCAGATTGGTTTCCCGTATTATTTTCATGTGTTCCACTGCCCCTGCCGAAGCTCTGACTACTGCATCAGTTACTTCCGTGGCATGATGGCGGGGTAATATAACGCCGTGAACCCCTGCACATTCGGCAGTGCGTATAATCGAACCCAGGTTTTGAGGGTCTTCAATTCCGTCCAATACCAGTAAAAAAGGTTCTTCTCCTTTTAAAGCAGCCTGTTCCAGAGCTTCTTCCCATTCAGCATATTGATAGGCATCAACCTGGGCTACAATTCCCTGGTGATTGCCCGTCTGATAAAATTTATCCAGTCTCGTTTTTTCCGTATATTGAACATGAACGCCCCGTTTTTCTGCCAGAGCTGCCAGTTCTTCTATTCGTTTGCCCTTGCGACCTTCCTGAATATAAATATGGTGTATTTTCCTGCCTCCGCGCAGGGCCTCCATAACACTGTTAATTCCAGCAATCTTTTCTTTCAAAGGCTTCCTCCCTGTAGTTTACTCAATAGAATGAGTATATTTTAAATTCCATTTATGAACCCTTAAGCGGATTAAACAAGTCATCGGTTAAAATAATATCTGCATAATGTTGTGGTTCTATTGAGTGGTCATAGTCAATATCATTAAAAATTATTGGCATGCGCTGTTGAAATAATAACAGTAAGGGTATAGCTGCCTGCCTCATCTGAGGATGAGCCGGGGCGGCACATCGTAAAGTAAAAAAGTGTCTCCATTCACGCAGGTTAAAGGTTACTGCCATTTCTGTCTTCAGACAGGTGGGCAGAACTGAACGGGCTTCCTGCGGGCTGCTACCTGATTCCAACATCTGTATGTAGGCTTTTTCCGCCTCCTGACAGGCTTCCTGCCACAATTTGTAAGCCGGCTTGTCCAGGAAAAAGTAGGGTTCTATTACCGTAATTTCATTGCCGAATTTATCCTGAGTATAGTTGCAGTAACGGGTTGATTCCTGACTGTAGGAGGCAATACGGTGACGCACTATTTCGTGGGATATCCCCCGGTCCACAATAAACATAACGGTTATTTTTTCATGTTCGATTACTGATTCATGACCCCGGGATAATATTGATTTTAAGAATTGGGGATTATACTCCTCACCCATACGTTGCTCAGATTTATAACAAATCCGGGCATAGCGCTCTACCCTGGCTAATTTGCTTTCCTGCAATTCGCTTTCCGGAACCAGTACCTGTGGTTTTACAATAATCACTATATTACCCTCCCCTATATCAGCACTAAAATGCTGAAACTTCTTCTTCACTCAGAGCCGCAGCAACCATTTCCTGCAGGCGTTCATAATCACCCTTCAGGTACAGATATCCCAATAAGGCCTCAAAGCCGGTACTCATACGGTAATCACCAGGGTCAGCATGGCGTGGCGGCGTACTGTGTGCATTCCTGCCCCGCCTGACAATATCTTTTTCCTCATCATTAAGTTTAGAGGACATCTGCCTGATTACCCGGGCCTGACTTTGGGCATTAACTTTTTGTACGGTTTCCAAATGTATATCTTTGATGCGTCGGGGACCCATAGTAACTGCCTGGGTACGCACCATCAATTCAAAAACTGCATCCCCAATATAAGCCAGCGCTATCGGAGAATACTGACGCAATTCGTCTTTATCAATTTTTTTAAACACTGCCAAGTTTCCACCTGACCCCTTCTGTGGTATCTTCCAATATTATACCGGTTTTCTGCAGGCTGTCGCGAATTATATCAGCTTTGTCATACATTTTCTGCTCCCTGAATTGGGTACGCAATTCCAACAGTTTATCCAACAGTGTTTCCAACGGAGGAGCTTGTTCATAACGGAAACGACTGCCATTCTCCAAATCTTCCACATTAACTTCCAGCATGCGCAGGTAATCCCTTATTGAGTCAGCTAAGGCAAAGTCTTTTTCTTTACGGGCCTGACGCCTAATCCGGGCAATTATCCCCAGAAGCTCATCGATTAGTTCTTCTTCATAATCATTGTTTTTATGTTGCTCAATACCCAGCAGGCTTATTAGTTGTCTGTAAATTACACCTGCCTGATAAACAGCCTGTCTATTGGCAGCCTCATTGCGCTGCTCAGCAATAAATAAATTGATAGCGTGAGATATCTCAAACAGATAACCAATTGCCCGGGCAGTGTTAAAATCATCATCCATGGCTTCAACAAATTTGTTTTCCAATGAATTAACCGTTTCTATTAGGTTCTTACCGGTTAGGGATAATTCCACCGGCGCTCCATCCACCTCACCCACAAATTCATCCAATAGTGTCAGCGTGTTACGCAGTCGGTTCAAAGCCCGACGGGCTTCTTCCAGCTTGGTATCATCAAAATCCAACGGACTGCGATAATGAGTAGCAATAAGATAAAAACGGACCACATCCGGCGGATACAGTTTTAATATATCCCTTAACAAAAAGAAATTACCCAGTGATTTGGACATTTTCTCTTTATTTACGGTAATAAATCCGTTATGCATCCAATATCGTACGAACGGTTTGCCCGTCAGAGCTTCTGCCTGGGCTACTTCATTTTCGTGGTGAGGGAAAATTAAATCACTGCCGCCACCATGAATATCCAGAGTTTCACCCAGATAACGAGTGGACATAACCGAACACTCAATATGCCATCCGGGTCTACCCTGCCCCCAGGGGCTTTCCCAGGAAGGTTCACCCGGCTTGGCAGCTTTCCACAGGGCAAAATCGCCTGGCTCCTGTTTACGTTCGTCTACCTCTATGCGGGCACCGGCCAGCATATCATCCAGCGAACGTCCGGATAGTTTTCCATATTCCGGGAAGGAACGTACCCGGAAATAAACATCTCCATCAATGGGATAAGCATTGCCGGAGGAGATTAGTTTCTCTATAGCAACTATTATATCCGGTATATGCTCACTAACCCGCGGATGAACCAGGGCTCTTCTGATCCCCAATTGGTCAGCATCGATAAAATATTCTTCAATATAACGCTCAGCCAGTTTAATGGGGTCGGTTCCTTCTTCAATAGCCCGGTTAATGATTTTATCATCTACATCGGTAAAGTTTTGTACATAGTTGACCTGATATCCCCGGTATTCCAAATAACGGCGTACCGTATCAAATACCACCAGCGGTCTGGCATTACCCAGATGTATATAGTTATAGGTGGTAGGTCCGCAAACATACATGTTTATTTCATGCGGTTTCAATGTTTTTAGTTCTTCTTTTTGCCCGCTGGCTGTATTGTATATCCGCATCAGGATTGGCTCCTTTCTCATGATATTCAAGTCTTTGTTCCAGTTCATTAATTTTGGCCTGCATAGCTGCCAGCATATCAGCAATCGGGTCAGGCAGCAGATGATGTTCCAGGTCTACTTCCATGCGTCCATCTTCCACTCTGGCTCCATCCTGAACAACTAATCTGCCTGGTACCCCCACCACGGTAGAATGTGGAGGGACTGCCTTCAGTACTACAGACCCTCCTCCAATTTTAGCATAATCGCCGACGGTAAAAGAGCCCAATACTTTAGCACCGGCACTGATTACTACATTATTGCCGATAGTAGGGTGACGCTTGCCTTTAGCTTTACCAGTGCCTCCCAATGTAACCCCCTGATATATGGTAACATTATCTCCTATCTCGGCAGTTTCACCAATAACTACTCCGCTGCCGTGATCAATAAAAAAGCCTCTGCCTATTTTAGCTGCCGGATGAATCTCAATGCCGGTTAAAAAACGGCTGATATGTGAAATGAATCGGGCAATGAAATATAGTTTATGACGATAGCAAAAGTGCGCTATGCGATGGTTAATAACTGCATGAAATCCGGGATAGCAGAATATTACTTCCCATACGCTGCGCGCAGCCGGGTCGCGTTCAAATATTACCTGTATCTCCCGTCTTAAAGTTTTAAGCATGTTGCTCCCTCCCCAATTAATATAAAAAACCCTTCGTCTGCATAAGAGACGAAAGGTTTATACTTCCGCGGTTCCACTCTAATTAGAGCAAAATAAACTGCTCCACTTAAAAATTTTAACGGCTCTCGCCGGATATGCCTACTTTTGTTTCAACATACCTGCTCCCGGGTGCATTTGGGCGCTCTCATACTGTGAAAAGGCTCTCAGCCAGTGACCTTCTCTCTCTGGCAGCGATTAACGCTTACTCCTCCCGTTCCTGGCAATTATAATATTCAGGTTACTTGCATTATATGCAGGGATGGCATTTATGTCAACCTGATACCATGACAGTTCAATTAGTGAGAGGGTTATGCAATAACATCGAGGAGATTACAGCAAAATAATCCTTTATTGAGTTTTGGCAGTTTAATCAAGGTTAAATTTGTTTTGAGCAGCCTGCAGGCGTTTTAGAGTATCAGCTTTGCCCCAGACTCCGATTAGATAATGCAGGTCCACTCCATGCATTTGCCCGGTAAGTGCACAGCGCAGCGGCATGAATACTTCCCTGGGCTTTATTTTCAGTTCTTTACCAATAGCTTTCAGATAAGCTTTTATTTCATCCGGCTGTTCAAATTCGGGCAGGTTGGCAGCAAAGTATTTTAATACTTCAGATACTCCCTCCTGATTTAAAACTTCTACAGCTTCCGGTTCATAAACGGGTTCCCCTAAAAATACTGATAAATATTCATTTATATCTTCCAGACATACCAGCCGGTCATGAACCGCTTCCATTAAAAATGTATGTTCCCTGTTCCCCAGGGCTTCAAACCGGGATGCCAGCGGGGATTTTTCAATAAAGGGTTTCAGACGGGTATGCAGTTCCTCTATATCCAATCGCTTTATATATTGCTGATTAAACCAGTTTAGTTTGTCAATATCAAATACTGCCGGACTGCGTGACACTCTGTCCAGCGTAAAGGCAGTAATTATTTGTTCCTGACTGAGAATTTCTTCTTCTCCCGGTGGAGCCCAGCCTAACAGGGCCAGGAAATTGAACAGGGCCTCCGGTAAATATCCCTTTTCCCGATATTGTATAACCGATGTAGCTCCATGGCGTTTGCTCATCTTCTGGCGATCATTACCCAGAATCAGCGATATATGAGCAAATTCCGGCCGCTTAAAACGAAGGGCTTCATAAATCATTAATTGACGGGGAGTATTGGTCAGGTGTTCTTCGGCCCTCACCACATGAGTAATCCCCATCAATACATCATCTATTACTACGGCAAAATTATAGGTGGGTATACCGTCTGATTTCATAATAATAAAGTCGCCTACCGTCTCACTTTCAAAAGTTACCTGGCCTCTTACCAGGTCATTTACCACATAGACCTGATTTTCCGGTACCTTGAAACGAATAGTCGGAATTATACCGGCTTTGCTTTTCTCCTCCTGCATAGCCGGGCTCAGTGATCTGCATCGGCCCAGGTATCTGGGGGTTTCTCCTTTTTCTATCAGCTGCAGCCGTTCTTTTTCCAGTTCTTCTTCACTGCAGAAACAGTAATAGGCATGGCCGCTTTCCACTAATTGCTGAGCATAAGCCTGGTACATTTCCAGCCTTTCCGTTTGACGATAGGGATCATTCTCGCCTCCCTTATCTATACCTTCTTCCCAGTCCATCCCCAACCAGCGAAGTGATTCTATTATTTCGGTTTCATATTCCCGCCGTGATCTGTCCAGATCAGTATCTTCAATTCGTACCACCAATTGTCCCTGTTCATGCCTGGCTATCAGATAATTGAACAGTGCGGAACGAGCCCCGCCAATATGTAAAGGTCCGGTTGGACTGGGGGCAAATCTTACTTTCATTCTATTCATGTGATCCTCCCTTTGATTGATGGATATTCGATTTCTACTGCCCAAAGCTGTAAGCGGGTATATTTATGCCCAAACAACACTTAAGCCTTTTACAGCAGAGTCCAATTTTATTTATTATTATCGTATAACAAGGCTATTGCCTGAGCAGAGATACCTTCCTGGCGGCCTTCGTAACCCATGCCTTCGGTGGAGGTAGCTTTTACTCCTACCTGACTGATGTCTATATCCAGACAGCGGGCCAAGTTTTCACGCATGGCGTTTATATAGGGTGCCATTTTGGGCTGCTGGGCAATAATAACACTGTCTATATTAGAAATTTGCAGACCCTGCCCGGTAATTTTCTGTTTTACTTCCGCTAATAGAATCAAACTGTTTATTCCCCGGTATTGAGGATTATTATCCGGAAAGTGCCGGCCAATATCACCTAAAGCTGCTGCCCCCAGCAAGGCATCACAGATTGCATGAACCAGTACATCCGCATCCGAATGTCCCAGTAAACCATAGGTATGAGGAATATTTACTCCCCCTAAAACCAGTGGTCTTTCCTTTACCAAACGATGAGCATCATATCCAATCCCGATTCGCAATAGTTTATGCCCTCCTTATATGGCGGGATTCCAAATAACTTTCAGCAATAATCAGGTCTTCCGGGGTGGTAATTTTCAAATTGGCCTGCTCTCCGGTAACTACTTTAACCCGTCCCATATATTTCTCAAATAATACCGCATCATCAGTTCCCTGAAAATTTTCCCTTAAAGCCTGCTCATAAGCTGAGTATAGTTGGGAGTAATTAAATATTTGCGGGGTCTGTACCGCTATTATACAGGTTCTGTCTAAAGTCTGGTTAACAAAATTGTCCTGGTCAACCGTTTTTAGTGTATCACGGGCAAAAACACCGGGAATAGCTGCCCCCCATTTCTGTGCCTGTATAAATAATGCCTCCAGCAAATCAGACGGGAAAAGTGGCCGTGCACCATCATGCACCGCCACATAATCAGTCTGGTTATTATATAGTTCCCGTAAACCTGCCCACACGGAATCCTGTCGTTCCCTGCCGCCGGCGATCACTTTGGATACCTTTCGATATTGGTATCTTTCAACAATTTCTTTTCGGCAATAATCTATTTCTTCCGGTTTTGCCACAACCACAATTTCATCAACCAGGCCGGACTGTTCAAATGAATCCAGCGAGTAAGCTAATATAGGCCGATTTTTTAACAACATATATTGTTTATTAACCGTACTGCCCATCCGGCTGCCGGTTCCAGCAGCTGCTATGACCACCCGCAGGTTGTCAGCCATATAATTTCACCTCTTGGCCGTGCAAGCCAGTCCCCATATCCGGTAAATATTCTTCCTTGATTTTGCGGGTAAATATCATGCGTCCGGCAGCAGTTTGAAAAACACTGGTTACTACTACTTCCAGGTCATGACCAATCTGTTGTCCGGCGTCTTCAACTACTACCATAGTGCCGTCTTCCAGATAACCTACTCCCTGACCATTTTCGCGACCTTCTTTGATAATAGTAACCCGCATGGTTTCACCCGGATAGACAATCATTTTTACTGCATTAGTCAGCTCGTTGATATTTAATACCTTGATTCCCTGTAAATCTGCTACTTTATTTAAATTATAATCGTTAGTGATGATACCAGCCTGAAGCTGTTTGCACAGTCGTATTAATTTGGCATCGACTTCTTTTTCTTCCAGGATTGCCGGGTCTGTAACTTCTATTATATCAATTTTTATATGTGAGTGTTTCTGCATTTTTGACAGCAATTCCAGACCCCGCCTGCCTTTATTGCGCCTGATCGGATCAGCGGAGTCAGCTATATGCTGTAATTCTTCGATGACAAAAGTAGGTACAATTAAGACTCCCTCCAAAAACTTGCTCAGACAAACATCATAAATACGCCCATCAATAATGGCACTGGTATCAAGAACTTTATTTTGTAAATTTAATTCATGGTCCCTGGTATCGGAAAATTCACTCCGCAAAATACCATTCCATATTTCCGGTGCCCGGCGACTGCCAATACTAAGTCCCAGATATACGGCTACAATCAGCACTATAATGGTCAATGCCGTGCCTAATCCACCCAGCAGTGACAGCGGAAAACTGGAAAGCACTGCTACGGTGATGCCGGATAACAATCCCAGGGTTCCACCCAGTAACGCCTCTAATGATGTATTATCTACCCGCCGGTTTAAATCTTTAAAAAAGGCGCGTATCTGTTTGAGTGTCCAACGGGTAAAAACATAGCAGAACAAAAGGCTTCCTATTCCGATTAATCCTAAATAGTGGTAAGATAAATTCCAAATCATATTTGCCATATAAGCTGCCCATACGCCGGTCAAAATGGCCATTATTACCACCGGCCCGGAATACCATCTATGGTTTTTCATTTTTATACACCTCCTCTTTTATTTTGACGCAAAATATGTTATATTATACCAGTCCTGCTATTTTAAGTAGGATGGCCATGTTGCGGTTGGTGCAAATTGCACTTTTATTCATCCAATCTTATGCCCGCTTGAATTGACAGGCTATTTATCGGGGGATATAATGATTATTAATCACCGGGTAGGGGAGGCAGGTTCGCTGATGAAAGACTTGATATGTGATGAGTTTCAAAATGTAGTTGGTGATTTGTTAATCAGACATCATAGCATTTTAGATATTCTATCAAAATTATCTGAAGCCAATTGTCGGGTAAATCGCGCAGTAGTTAAATCAGTTACTGATTGCGGTTGTATGAGTGTAGAGGCAACCAAACTGCAGATCCCTGACAATATTAATTCCATTGACGAGTTACGCCGGCATATGGATAATCATTTGCGCGGAGTAATGTGTAACAATTGTGAAGATGTCATAATTAGTGAATTAGGTAAATTACTCTTCTATTCCGCAGCTTTGTGTAACACCTTAAATATTAACTTGTATGATGTTTTTATTACCGAATATAAAAAAGCTTCCGCCCTGGGAGTATATAATATGACCTAGGATTAAGGTTGGAATTAAATTAAAAAACCGCTTACAGAGCGGTTTTTTTTAATGATATTTTTAATTTATATTTTATAACTACTACCCGGTTTTAACCCATGTATTCCAGCAGTAGTTGTTCCTGCATTCTTTTCAGGCCGTTTTTAATGGAGCGGGCTCTTACTTCGCCTATCCCTTCAACATCATCAAGCTCTTCAATGGTAGCATGCAATATCTGACTCAACAGGCCAAATTTTTCTACCAGGTTATCAATAATGGAAACCGGTATACGGGGCAGCTTTTGTAACATACGGTAACCGCGCGGAGATACCTGCTGATCAAGATAACTGCTGGTAGTTCCCAGACTTAACATTTTTGCAATGAATACGGAATCGGATATATCCTCTTCAAAAGCACGCATCATGTTATTCATTATTTCTTCCGGAGTTTTATCCGTATTCTGTGAGTAATCCTGTATGATATATAAGGCTTCATCCTGAACATTAGCCACCAGTTCTTCAAGCTGCATCTTAACCAGGCGTCCCTCAGAGCCCAGTTCTACCAGATAGTTTTCTATTTCCTGCCCAATATTTAATACTTTCATACTACGGCGTAAAATCTCACAAACTTCAGATACAGTTACCATGTCCTCAAATTCCAATTCTCCCATGCGCTGCAGCTCACGAGATAAAACATTACGATATTTTTCCAAAGTCTGCAGGGCTTGATTGGCTTTGGCCAGAATGGTCGCCATATCTCGCAGGCGAAAGGTATTGGCAGCCTGATACAGGGTAACTACCTGCCGGCGTTGGGAAATTGCTATAACAAATTCACCGGTTTGCCGGGCTACCCGTTCTGCAGTACGATGTCGTATGCCAGTTTCATTGGAGGGAATATCATCAGGGTTAAGCTGGGCGTTGGCAATTAAAATTTTGCTGGCATCTTTGTTGAGAATAATAGCTCCATCCATCTTAGCCAGTTCATACAGCCGTGCCGGAGTAAAATCACAATCAATGCGAAAACCGCCGCTTACAATATTCATTAATTCCGCTGAATCTCCTACTACGAGGAGTCCACCAGTGTTTGCCTGCACTACATTTTCTACCCCCAGACGAAACAGTGTCCCTGGAGCCAGCATTTGCAGATATTTGCGAAAATTGCCCTGATATAATTCATCTACCATCTTATCCCTCCGTAATCCTTTCTATAAAATCATCAATGGTCCTGACTTCCACACATTCAATTCCCGGCAGGTTGGCGGCTGGCCGACCAGATATGCTTTCAGGTAATATTACCCGTTTAAATCCCATGCGCTCAATTTCCTTTAATCTTTGTTCAAGAAAAGGAACCGGTCTTATCTGACCGGATAAACTAAGTTCACCCAAATAAACAGTGTCATGCGGCAGTGGTTTATCCCTGAAACTGGATATAATAGCCGCAGCAATAGCCAAATCAACTGAGGGGTCTTTAAGAAACAGTCCACCGGTTACTTTAAGATATACGTCCTGACTGGCCAGCGGATAACCTCTTCTTTTTTCCAGTATGGCAATGATTAATGATAACCGGTTCTGATCAATTCCGGAAGCCATACGCCGGGCATAAGCCGGACCTGACACAGTAACTAAAGACTGTATTTCAATTAACATGGGGCGACTGCCTTCAAAACTGGCAGCAATGGCTGTACCAGTTGCCATATCTCTTCCCGAGCTCATAAATACATAGCTGGGATCAATTACTTCCATAAGTCCCTGACTGCTCATCTCCATTAGCCCAATTTCATCAGTGGACCCAAAGCGGTTTTTTACTCCTCTCAGCAATCGAAAGGCAAAATTTTTCTCACCTTCAAAATATACTACTACATCCACCATGTGCTCAAGCACCTTGGGGCCAGCCAAGGCACCTTCTTTGGTAACATGACCTACCAGGAAAAATGCCCGGTCAGACTTTTTGGCATATTCCATGACTCGTGCGGTGCATTCCCGAAGTTGACTTACACTGCCCGGTATAGAAGAAATATCCGCGGAAAATACTGTCTGGATGGAGTCTATAATAACTACTTGCGGAGTTATTTCCCGTAACAGATTTTCCAGGGCATCAATATCCTGATCTGCGGATAAATATATATTTTGTACTGCCTGTATTCCCAGGCGTGTTGAACGCATTTTAAGCTGTTTCAGAGACTCTTCTCCTGAAACATATAGAACCCGCTTGCCATCACGGGCAATAGCATCTGCTACCTGCAGTAATAAAGTAGATTTGCCAATTCCCGGATCTCCACCCAACAGGATAAGTGAACCCGGCACAATACCGCCCCCCAGCACCCGATCTAACTCACCAATACCACTGCTAAAGCGAAAGGTATTATCAGAAATTACGGAATCCAGAGAAACTGCCTGTGATTTGCTTTTTATAGCCCGGGTATCTTTGCGGTCAGTGATTTCTTCTATTAAAGAGTTCCAATTGCCACAACCCGGACACCGGCCCATCCATTTTAAAGCTTCAAAACCACAACTGTTACAAACATATTTACTTGATAATTTTGCCACATATATCACCTGATAAATATTATACTCCATGTAACACAATAGGGCATTAAATCATTTTCTGTCTTTTTAAGTCAAGTGTTGGAAATTAAATTAATAAGTAAGGCTCCCCGCCGTGAGGAGCCTATGAGAATTACCCGATTATGATTTTGAAATTACAATTTCATCTTCCCGGGCATCAATGATTATTTTATCTCCCGGTTGCACAGTTCTCTTAAGAATTTCTTCTGAGACACTATCCTCAACCAGATTTTGTACCGCCCGTTTCAATGGTCGTGCTCCAAAAACGGGATCATAACCCTTTTTCAAAATGAGCGCTCTTGCCTCATCAGTAACTTCAACTGTAAACCCATTTTCCTCAATACGCTTCTGTAAATCTACCAACAATAAATCTACTATCTGCTTAAGTTCTTTTTCATCCAGAGATTGGAATACGATAGCTTCGTCAACCCGATTTAAAAACTCCGGTCTGAAAGTGCGTTTCATCTGATCCAGCATTTGATCCTTCATTTTATTATAATCAGCCTCGCTGCCGTGCTCACTGGTAAACCCTACTTTTTTAGAGGCCCGGATAGATTCAGCACCCACATTGGAAGTCATAATTACTACGGTATTCCGGAAATCAACTGTACGTCCCTGCCCATCAGTCAGACGCCCATCTTCCAGGACCTGCAATAATATATTAAAAACGTCGGGATGAGCTTTTTCTATTTCATCCATTAGTATTACTGAATAAGGCTTACGGCGAACTTTATCAGTTAACTGTCCTCCTTCTTCATAACCGACATAGCCGGGAGGTGAACCAACCATACGCGCTACTGAATGTTTTTCCATATATTCGGACATATCCAGACGAATAATGGCATCTTCGCTGCCGAACATGGCTTCTGCCAGTGCTCTGGCCAGCTCAGTTTTGCCCACCCCGGTCGGACCTAAAAATACAAACGATCCGATGGGACGCCGGGGATTTTTCAGCCCGGCGCGTGCCCGGCGAACTGCCCGTGATACTGCCTTAACCGCTTCTTCCTGACCAATAACCCGTTGGTGCAATACTTGTTCCAGATTTATTAAACGCTGACTTTCTTCTTCGGCCAGTTTACTGACCGGAACCCCGGTCCAGCTGGATACAATTACTGCAATTTCCTCTTCGGTTACCAGACCAACTTCCAGGCTGCGCTTATTAATCCATTCCTTGCGCTGGTTATCAATTTCATCTCTCAATTTTTGCTCAGCATCCCGCAGACTGGCAGCCTGCTCATATTCCTGAGCGTTAATAGCTTCTTCCTTCTCATTTATTACTTCTTCCAGGCGTTGTGACATTTCTTTTAGTTCATCAGGCAACACATAATTAGCCAGGCGTACCCGTGAAGAGGCCTCATCAATCAAGTCAATCGCCTTGTCCGGCAGGAAACGGTCACTGATATAGCGCGAAGACAAATTAACTGCGGCTTCAATAGCTTCATCAGTTATCTTCACCGTATGATGCGCTTCATAACGATCACGCAATCCTTTTAGTATGGCTATACTTTCCTCCAGATTAGGTTCATCTACAATAATTGGCTGGAACCTTCTTTCCAGGGCCGCATCTTTTTCTATATACTTGCGGTATTCGTCCAGGGTAGTTGCCCCCACACATTGAAATTCGCCGCGAGCCAGTGAAGGCTTGAGAATATTAGCTGCATCAATAGCTCCTTCTGCAGCCCCCGCACCTACAATAGTATGCAGTTCATCTATAAACACGATGACATCCCCGGCACTTCTAATTTCATTGACAATTTTAGTTAACCGATCCTCAAATTCACCCCGATACTTGGTTCCTGCTACCATAGCGGAGAGGTCTAACGCTACTACCCGTTTATTGCTAAGGGTTTCGGGCACCTGATTTTCAACAATGCGTTGGGCCAACCCTTCTACAATAGCAGTTTTTCCTACTCCAGGATCACCAATTAAAACTGGATTATTCTTGGTTCTACGGGAAAGCACCTGAACTACTCGCTGTATTTCCTCATTACGCCCGATAACCGGATCCAGCCGCCCCTCAGTGGCATCCTGAGTCAAATCACGACTGAAGCCATCCAGAGTAGGGGTTTTGCTTTTGGGTTTGCGTTTACCCTGGTTTGGAGGAGTTGTACCCGGATTTATCTCCTGGTAGGCAGGCTGACTTATACCCGGTTGGGTTTCACCCCCCAGCAGATGCATAACCTGTTGTCTTAAATCATCCAGCTTAACATTCATAGCCAGCAATACCTGCCCGGCTACACCTTCTTCCTCCCTTAACAAGGCTAACAGAATATGCTCGGTGCCAACATAATTTACCCCCTGTAAACGGGCTTCATCATAAGCAAGGTTAATCACCTTTTTGGCCCGGGGAGTAATCGGTAAATCGCCGTCAGCTTCTTCCATCTGCCCATCATTGGTTCCCATTACCTGAATTATTTCTTCACGAACTTTTTCCAAATCGATACCCAAACTTAATAAAGCTCTGGCCCCAATTCCTTCGCCTTCTCCCAGTAATCCCAGCAGAATATGTTCAGTTCCAATGGCAGCATGGTTTAATTGACGAGCTTCATCCTGGGCATGCATAATGGCATTACGAGCCCGCTGTGTAAATCTGCGAAACATATAAAATCCCTCCTACTCATCTGCAGTCTGAACAGGATTCTGACCTGACTGCAGTATCTCTTTTATAACCTTGGCCCGATTAACATCACGACCAAGCGGGTCCATCTGATTACCGGCTCTTTTTTGCAAATGAGCCGGACGAATGGCTACCATCAACTCATTAAGCACTGAAAGACTGATTTCCTTAATAATTCCCAGATCGGCTCCCAACCTTAAGTCTGATAAAAGGGCCAGAGCCTCATTGGAAGTAATCATACGGGCATTGGTTAAAACTCCATAAGCCCTTCCAACCCGGTCTTCTATTTGTATACGCATATGCCGGTTAAGATTATCCCGTAGTATCTGTTCCTGTTGTACAATCTGACGGGTCATGGCTACCAGATTGCTGCCAATATCCTGTTCCATTTGTCCCAGGGTTATCTGATTGGATAATTGAAAAAAATTACCGGTAGCTTCGCTGCCTTCACCATAAATGCCTCTCACAATCATGCCTAATTGATTAATGTGTTGAACCAGCTGATTTAACTGCCCGGTAATCGCAACAGCAGGCAAATGCAACATTACTGAGGCTCTCATGCCTGTGCCTGCATTAGTAGGACAGGAAGTCATATATCCCCTTTGTTCATCAAAAGCTATATCCAGTTGTTCTTCCAGGAGATCATCAATTATATTGGCCTGATGCAGGCATTCCTGTATCTGTAACCCGGGCAACAGACACTGGATTCTCAGATGATCTTCCTCGTTAATCATAATTGATATTAATCCATCCTGATTTACCAGTAACCCGTTATATGATTTATTAGATTGCGCATGTCCGGGACTGACCAGATGTTTTTCCATTAAAATATTTCTATCCAACTCAGACAACTTATCAAAACCAAGCCAATCCATATCTTTAAGTAAGGATTTTGAATCTGCCTGCCAGGTCTTTTTTATTATATTTAAAAAATCCAGGCCGGCTTTTTCATCCAACCTTTGCGGGAACGGCATATTCTGCAGATTTCTGGCTAACCGCACGCGACTGCTAATAACGATATTGGATTCCGGGCCTTGCTCCATCCAGCCAACATAAGTACTATTCAATAATTCATTATTCAATACGAGCTCCCCCTTTAACCCAATTCCTTTTCCATGTTTTTAATCGAGTCTCTGATTTCAGCAGCCAGTTCATACTTTTCTCCGGCAACCGCCTCCTGTAATTGTTCTTTGAGCTTTTCTACCTGTTTTTTAATCAGAACTTTTCCTCCACCGCGGGCAGGTATTTTTCCAATATGCTGACTGTTTCCATGAATACGCCTTAGCGTAGGTTCCAGTTCCTGAGCAAAAGTATTATAACAATCAGCACATCCCAATTTTCCGGTTTTAGTTATATCGGCAAAATAGCTGCCGCAACTGGTGCACATCCTGGCAGATGCTTGCGTTTCCTTGGCTCCTGACAGATTAACCTGATAGCCCAGGAAACTGCCTAATAAATTAGGAATTGAAAACTCATCCGTATTAAATAACATAGCTCCTTTTTTGGCAGCACAATATTCGCATAGATGAGTTTCTTCCTTTTTGCCATTTAACATTTGGGTTAGATGAATAGTTGCCGGTCTCTGATTGCACTCTTCACAATTCATCCCTGCACCTCCTTAGTCATTCAGGTTAACATAGTCAATTATGGCCTGTTTTATACCATCAAAAACCTGGCTCATTTGTTGATAATTAAAGTCTTTAAATGCATTAGTCATAAGATAAATTAATAAATCTTTTTCGGCCTGAGAAATCGCCTTATAAGCTACCAACTCATCAATAAATCCGCACAATTCAGTAAACTCCCGTAAACTGGCGGTATCCTCACAGCGGGTTATACGAACATAACCTTTGCCTCCCCGGCGACTGATAGTTACATAACCATCCCGTTCAGTAAATCGTGTAGCCAGTACATAGGTAACCTGGGAAGGCACACAACTGAACGTCTCTGCCAACTCCGCTCTCTGGATTTCAATCTGGTTGGTTTGACTGCGGTCAATTAATACTTTGATATACTGTTCAATTTTGTCAGCCAGACTTTTTTTCATAACTTCTCCTCTTTGACCTTCATTGACTTTTATTTATTGTAATCCATGCGGTTATTGAGGTAAAACTTTATGGCAGGTGAAATTAGTTCTCTATTCCCGATTATTTGACTATTATTAACTATTCCTCATTATTTCTATTCTATGCATTTTTTACGCAATTACACGCATCGAGACGCAGGGACGAAGGATCTCTTTTAAAGGCAGTAATATTGGGTTTTGGCCAACTAGATTCTTCACTATCGTTCAGAATGACATGTAAAAAAGGACCCTAAATGTCATCCTGAGGAGCTGCAGGCGACGAAGGATCTCTTTTAAAGGCAGTAATATTGGGTTTTAGCCAACTAGATTCTTCACTATCGTTCAGAATGACATGTAAAAAAGGACCCTAAATGTCATCCTGAGGAGCTGCAGGCGACGAAGGATCTCTTTTAAAGGCAGTAATATTGGGTTTTAGCCAACTAGATTCTTCACTATCGTTCAGAATGACACGCAAAGGAGGACTTTTTCAGTGATCTCGGACCGTCCCTGCGTCTCACTCGTCCTCGCCTGTGCTGTTATTCCCAGGAGAGTTGGATTTTGGAGCCTTCGGTAATGGGGGTAGTGAAACCGGCATCGTTATCATCTACGCGCATAATAAGTTTGCCGCCTGGATAAGGTTCCAGATCAATAACCCGAAATACATCACTGAGCATAGCTGAGGTTTCACTTTCATTAATAGTAATTGTCATTCCGTCGTGCAATTCATCCTGTAACTCTGCTGCTTTTCCATCAACATATACTGCTACTGAGCGTGCTTCCAAAAATACCGGTTTTGCATTGACAGTAATATTAATACCCGGTGAACCCCCATTACTGAGCAGGTCAGAAATTTGAGGTCTTAATTTTTCAATACTGTATTCCAAGTTGGCCCCCGCTTCTACCAAATGTTTTAAGTTAGCTATTTCCCCGTCTACTTTTGCTTTTACCGGTATCCAGCGGTAAGATACAGGTTGCCCGTTTAGATTGTAGTTATATACTCTTTCTATCATCAGATGGTCTGGTACTCCGGCAAGTCGTAATATGTTTTCAACGCTGTTAAAACTGGCAAATTCCACTTTGGCCCGATCCGGCAGTTCATCATTTAATTCCAGTATGCGGCCGTCAACTTTGACTTTTGGCTGTAAAGAGGTCACGGTACCATTGATAATTATACTGCCTGCAGTTGATGGCAGAAGTTCTTTAACTAATACCCGGGCATCCCTTCCATCTATACCCCGAATAAATTCAATTGTATCACCATCATTAATTACCGTCTCCAGTGAAGCTTCCTCATCGTTTACTTTTATAAGCGGGGCAGTTCCTATCTCCCCCCTGAATACTTTAACCAGCCCGTTAATCTCAATGGTTTTTCCCATTCCCGGTTTGCCATATATATTAGTTAGAGATATTCCTGAACCCAGCAGGGCCGCCGCAACTGTCAGATTCCCGGTATTCCACAGCGCAATTTCCCGATTGTTTACCAATACTTTGATAAAAGGGATCGGCTGTATGGTCAGTGCATGATAAGCAATACCCAGCGGAGTTACTCCCTGCGGCCCCCGCAGATAATCAATATCAACCACAATATCCTCAAAAGCCTCCGGGGTACGAATCCCAATTCGATTCTCAGGTATATCCATGTCACGGGCAATTATTTTGGTTATGCCGGGAGTAAGACTACCCCCGCCAACACAAAATACTGCATCCGGTGGTTTTTGATTAAGCCGTAAGATGTTATTGGCAATCTGGCTGCCCAATTCCTCAACCCTGGGCTGCAACACAGTCAAAATTTCCTCAACAGGGATAGATATTTCATTGCCCAATACATCAATAAATTGAACTGTTTCCTGATTAATAAGACGGCGCTTCAGCATTTCCGCTACATTGAAGTCAAGTAAGTAGTGAGTAGCCAACAATTCAGTTATTTCATCTCCCCCGTTAGGTACCATGGCATAAGCATATATGTTGCCATCTCTGACCAGGGCAATATCTGAAGTACCGGCGCCAATATCAACCAGTGCCAGATTCAGCAGACGCATAGTGGGTGGAATAGCTACTGCCAGGGCTGCAATTGGTTCCAGGGTCAAACTATATACACTTAATCCAACCCGTCGCAGGACGGATAACAGACTGTCAACTACTACCCGGGGCAGAAAGGTAGCAATGATTTCCACCTCGGTTTCTGCTCCCACCTGTCCTATTAAACTTCCTATAGGCTGATTTTCCAAACTGTACTGGATTACGCTGTAACCTATACAGAATAGATGGTCATTTTCATCCTCTTCTTCCTGGGTCAAGTTATATTGGGCCTGTTGAACCGCTTCAATTTCCAGTGCAGTTACTTCTTCCCGACTAATTTCCTGTAAGGGTATTCGTTTTTTTCGGCAGGTCCCCCGGGCAATTTTTAATGAGCGTCCGGCAGCTGCTACCGAAGCCTTTCCCAGCGGTTGACCAACAACAGCCTCCAAAGTTTGTTTGATAAGCAATAGCTTTTCTGCTACTGCTTCAACATCATGAATCTGGCCATCAAGCATAGACCGGGTAGTATGTTCCCTCATATCGCTGGCAATTATGCGATAACCGGCATCAGTTTTTTCCATTACAACTCCAATAATTTTTCTGGTGCCAATATCCAGGGCCAGTAATTTTTGATTCTCCACATTAAGCCTCCCCCTGTTATTCAGGTATAATTCCCCTATTAACCATCTCATATATTTCTAAGCGTTATTTCTCCATTTGGTTTTTAACACCAGCCATATAAAGCGGGGCAATACTGTCTGGCGCTTTAGTCTTGATGGTTCTGCCATCAGTCGGTACAACCATTCCAGATTAAGTTTTATTATCCAGTCGGGTGCTCTTTGTTTAATGCCGCTTAATACATCAAAGCTTCCCCCAACTCCCATACAAACTTTGGTCTCCAGCCGGGGAAGATTGTCTCTGATCCAGTATTCCTGTTTAGGGGCTCCCAAACCAGCAAAGAGTAATGCCGGGTTACTGTTTATAATATCGGCTCTTATTTGCTCATGGTCTTCCGGTCCGAAATAGCCATGCCTGATACCGCATATTTTCAGCCCCGGATAGCGTTGTGTAAGGTTTTCAGCGGCTGTTTGTGCCACACCCGGAGCAGCTCCCAATAAATAAATCGGCCAGCCTTTATCAGCTGCCCGCGAACATAAATTCTGCAACAAATCAATACCGGTAACCCTTTCTTTTACTGGTTGGCCCAGCTTTCTGGAAGCCCAGACAATTCCTATCCCATCAGGGGTAACCAGATCAGCCCGGTTGATTAGTTCCCGCAATTCATGATCATAGTAAGCATGATATAATATTTCCGCATTTAAGGTGATAATTTGGGCGGCAGTATCACTATTTATTAAACTTTCTACCTTATCAACCGTTTGCTGCATATCCAAATTGTCAATCCTGCATCCCAAAATCCGGGTCTCCATTAATAATTATCCCCCTTAACTTGTATACCATCGTTCTATCCTAATTAGCTTTTCGCCTGCTGTTTTCCTGCTTCTTTGCATTTCCTGATATAACTTTGCAAAAAAAAACCTGCCAAAATGGCAGGAATTTAAATCTTTTTTAAATTACTTTTCCAACTTCATCAATAGCCACCTGGTTTAGCTCATCCTCAGCCTGAACAACTTTCTGCAGAGCCTCATAGGCTCGCACTGTACTAATCAAGGTAACCATTTCCTCTACCGCGTTAACATTGGATTGTTCCAAAAATCCCTGCTTTATATCAGGATTATCTACCCGCTCAGGGGCCTCAGCATTAAACAGATTGTCGCCCAGTTTTTCCCACCCTTGTGGGTCTTCCAGACGATATACCCCTAGCTGGGCGTATTCTTCATTTTCATAAGTAATTATTCCCCGTGAGTCAACGCTAAATTCACCTTCCATGTAAATAGGTTCATCATTAATATCAAGTACGGGAAAACCGTGACTGGTAGTAAGCATTCCGCCATCTTCGGTTATCGATATTTTGAACTCTCCGCTGCGGGTATAAAGAATGCCGCCGGGGGTTTCTACTGCAAAGTATCCGTCACCGCCCAAAGCCAGGTCAGTATAGTTGGAAGTCCCTTTTAGATGGCCCAGGCTGTAATCGGTATGAATGGTACTGGTCGCGGCTCCTGTACCGACCGTTCCTGCAACAACTGGTTTTTGCGCTATTCTTCTGCCACTGGAATCAGTTTTTACTTCTCCCAGGCGACTCATTAGCATTTCCGGAAAGGCCCCGGTAACTGTAATAGATTTTTTAAACCCGCCCGTAGATACATTGGCCAGATTATTAGCCACTACATCCTGTCTGACCATTTGATTCATCATTCCCGCAGCCGCAGTATATAATCCTTTAATCAACTGGTTTGCCTCCACCAACTATTTATTTATGTATATATCGAATAAGTAATTAAATACCTTTAACTACAGGATGCGTTTGCTGATTTTACTTCCCGTTCTGGCTAACAGATTCATTTCATACAGTGCTTTCCCGGTTCCTATAGCTACACAGCTAATTGGATCCTCGGCAATATGAACTGGCAGATTAGTCTCTTTGGATAGTAAAATATCCAAGCCATCGAGCAGGGCTCCTCCCCCAGTCATTACTATTCCATTATTCACAATATCGGCAGCCAATTCCGGGGGAGTTATTTCCAGGACTTTTTTAACTCCTTCAATAACCGTAGCTATCGGTTCCTGCATGGCTGTCCAGCTTTCAGCCGCAGTAATATTAATAGTCTTGGGTAACCCGGTTAGTAAATCCCTGCCTCTTACTTCCATAGCATTATCTTTATTTTGCGGAGTTACATAAGCAGTTCCAACTCTAATTTTAAATTCTTCTGCCGTTCTTTCACCAATCATGAGATTGTATTCTCTGCGGATATATCGAACAATTGCTTCATCAAATTTATCTCCTCCTATACGCAGAGATGTATTACACACAATACCTCCCAGTGAGAGTACGGCAATATCAGAAGTTCCTCCACCAATATCCACTACCATGTTACCCGTGGCTTCAGAAATATTTATTCCTGCCCCCAGGGCTGCTGCCAGGGGTTCCTCAATTATAAAAGCTTGTCTGGCCCCGGAAGATAATGTAGCCTGACGCACAGCTCTTTCCTCTACATCAGTAGCACCAGTAGGTATACAAACAATTACGCGCGGTTTTAAAAACATACGATTACCGATGACTTTGCGCACAAAATAGGTCAACATTTTCTCTGTGGTATCGTAGTCTGCAATAACTCCTTCTTTTAATGGCCGTATTGCAACAATATGACCTGGAGTTCTGCCCAGCATCTGGCGGGCTTCTTCGCCAACCGCAATAACTTTATCAGTATTACGATCTATAGCTACCACAGAAGGTTCATGAAGTACAATTCCCTGACCTTTTTTAAATACCAAAACGCTGGCAGTTCCCAGATCAATACCGATGTCCTCTTCAAAGCACATATTTATCGGTGCCTCCCTATAATACTTCTTAATCTAGCCTTATTTTATCTTATTCGAATTTTTCTGGCTATGAAGATTTTTTAATACATCTGCATTTATCCCTGTTGACCGGCATATTTCTGCCGGGTAGCTTCACCACCCCGTATATGCCGTTCAGCTTTATTCTGTTCTAATATCTGTTTTACTTCTTCGGCTAGCAGCCGGTCTATCCTGGGTAATCTTTCCGATACATCCTTGTGTACAGTACTTTTACTAATTCCAAAAACTTCAGCGGTTTGTCGAACCGTGTCTGAGGTTTGAATAATATGATGGGCAATTTTTACTGCCCGTTTTCTAATATAGTTTTGCATAACTTGCCTCCCCCGTTTAATTAATTAAATATATTCAACCGGGAAGGTTTTTAAGAACATCAGAGTTTTATTTTTACCAAATAAACCCCCGAATAATAATTTGTAAGGATTTGATCATAAGATTTATCGGTCAAGGCTAATCCATTAGCTCCATATTGGCACATGCCAACCCCATGCCCGTACCCGTGGCTATTAATAATCACTCCGTTGGAATCAGTTTTGAATTGCATCCAGGTTGAGGGTAAATCCAGATCATGACGAACAGTGGCTGCCTTAAAATGCCGGCCATTTATTATTACTTCGCGGGCGCGTCCTGCCGGCCTGTAAGGGATGACCTTTATTTCGTATATTTTTTCTTTCAGGTTTAATTTTTTTCGAAAATCTTTCCAGGAAATATTTTTATGATAATTAAAATACCGGGATTGGGCACAATAATTACATTTAACGGCCTTTAAATAGGGTATAGAATTCCCCCAGGCCTCTTCAGCATCTGCAGTATAACCACCACAAGTAGAATGATATAATGCATCAATTAGTTTGCCATCATACATTAATACTTCTCCGCGGGTAGCGTTTACTGCCTCAGCTATTTTATTCCAGAGTTTATCTTGCTTATCTCCATGACGCCGCTTAAATTCATCATGGGAACAATATGCCTGACAGGTATTAATATCATCTGATAAGTCTGCATTTAGAGGGTAATCATGCTGTTCAAATATTTTGCGTAATGCATAAGTTCTGGCACAAACCGCCTGAGCTTTCAGGGCTTCCAATTCAAAACCGGCTGGCATTTCAGCAGCAACGGTACCAATAATATATTCTTCCAGTGGCAGTTCGATAAGATTATGTTGCTTACTGATATATAGTTTAATTTTCAAGTCTTCATAGGTATCTGGTTGATTATATTTGATTAATAATGTTACTGAAATTATTATAATCACACTTATTAGAAGTATTAAAATCAGCTTTCTATTCTTATCCATAAAAATAGGTATGAAAAAAGCATGGTATTAATGCTAATACCATGCTTTATATTCTGCTAATTTTAGCTCCCAGATTATTAAATTTTTCTACTATGCCCTCATAACCACGGTCAATGTGTTCACTATTCATAATGGTAGTTGAACCCCGGGCAATTAATCCGGCAATTAATAATGCCGCTCCGGCTCTTAAATCAGTTGCTTTAACTCGTGCACCCGTCAGACTTTTTTTGCCTTTAATAACTGCGGTCCGACCTTCAGTTTTTATTTTAGCACCCATACGCAACAACTCAGCTACATGCATAAAACGGTTTTCAAAGACTGATTCAGTAACAATACTGCTGCCATTCGCTTTAGTAAGATAGGCCATAAATTGTGCCTGCATATCAGTCGGGAAACCTGGATACGGCAATGTTTTTATATATACCGGTTTAATTTCTTTATCCCGCCTGACGGTAATCTGTTTATCACCTTCTATAACTTCAGCACCGGTTTCAATTAATTTGGCAGTAATAGCTTTTAAATGCTCAGGAATTATATTGTCTATAATTACTTCCCCTCCAGCCGCCGCAGCGGCCAGCATATACGTTCCGGCTTCAATGCGATCAGGAATGGGTGTATATTCAGTAGAAGTTAGTTTTTTCACCCCTTCAATTTTTATTACATTGCAACCGGCTCCAGTGACTTTTCCTCCCATGCTATTAATATAATTGGCTAAATCAACAATTTCCGGTTCCAATGCCGCGTTTTCAATATAAGTGGTACCTTGCGCCAGCGCAGCTGCCATCATAATATTTTCTGTGGCCCCTACACTCGGAAAGTCAAGATATATATGGTTTCCCTGTAATAAATCAGCTCGGGCAATAACATCTCCGCCACTCATATTAATTTTTGCCCCCAGAGCTTCAAATCCCTTTAAGTGTAAATCAATGGGTCTGGTACCAATTGCACATCCTCCAGGTAAAGATACTCTTACCATACCTCGTCTGGCTAATAAAGGCCCCATTACCAAAAATGATGCTCTTATTTGTCTTACCAACTCATAGGGCGGATGATTACTGCTTGCTCCTCCAACAAATTGCAAACTTCTGCTGCCTTGATCAATTGAAACTCCTAAGCTGGATAAAACCCTGGTTATTACTTCAACATCTTTAATATTCGGGATACGATTGATTTTACGAGGCTCATCAGTTAATAATGATGCTGCCAGGATTGGTAATATTGCATTTTTTGACGAACCAACTTCAACTTTTCCATATAAAGGTGTCTGCCCTAAAACTTGTATTTCCACCTCCTACTTACCACCCCCTTCTTAAATAGTACTGCATTTACGAACTTTGCTGACCTGAATATACTGATTAAACCTGATATATTTATCTCAGGTTTAATCAGTTAGTAATCTCCTAATATTAATGGAGATCCTATGTAAACTCTGGTGATATTGTCCTGAGGGATATTTTTTAGTGCTATTTGCAAATTATAATTTTTGCCTTGAAAATTAGTTTGCGGCAATACTTTATCACCCATTTTACTGTAACAACTAATGCTATAGGTAAGATTTTCAGTATATTCATCTACCTGATCTGCTTTTAGATTATTCATTAAAACCTGACCAATCAAAGCATGATCATCGCACTGGATTAATGGCTCAATCTTACCGCTATATAAATAATAATTCTTCCATTTCAAAGTTTTTATCTTTTGTAACCTTTCGGCAATTTCCATTAAATCTACCTCCGGATTAAATGTCTCGGCTCGTATAATAATATTAGTACGGTTATTTATATAATCCGACTGCAGGTTAAAATGATAACAAATATCATTATTTTTACAGCTATAACTAACTTCAGTTGATTTATCATTGTAATAATAGAAGATTTGCGAGTCCTGAATTTCGATTTGTAATTGTTTGGTTAATTTTATGAGGTATTCAGTCAAATCTTTTTCGTTGTTATTTGTATTTAGCATTGCCCAACAATCCAGCCTCGATTCAAGAGAATTTGCACCGATAGATGCAAAAGCTAGTTGAATTGGAGAACGCTTTTCCCATTGTTTAGCTAATGAATATTCGATACTATAATTGGCGATTAAAACCATTAAGGCAAAAATCGTTAAATAGATGAGTCCTTTCTTCATTAATTATTCCTCCCCAATTATTTTTTGTAGTTGAATTCTTGCCATACTCACCTGAATTTATTCGATAGCTGCCAGTAATTTTCAATTGGTGGATGGATAATTAAAAAAACAACCTGGCTTAGTTACCAGGCTGTTCATCCATTTCGTTATCAGTCTCATCTATTGGTTTTTCCATATTCTGCTGTATTTTAATTTGTCGCTCTGCTTCAAGTTGTTGGAGGTATTCCTCCTGTCGCTGTTTGGCAATAAGTGCCTTTTTTTCAATTCTAAATGATTGTCGCCAGATCAATACCCCCAGCATAATGGTAAATACCAGTACAACAATCATAAATATAAGAAAAGCGGACTTCATAGAGTGCCTCCCAAATTTCCTGCCCTTAAATTCACGCAGGCTATTTGTCTTCCTTGTCTTCGTCCCCGTCCATGTCATCTTGCGGGTCAGTATTACGACTCAGTCCAATGTTATTAATCTGTCCCTGATACCGATTCTGTTCCTGTTCAGCTTTGCGCTGCGCTCTTCGTACCTCCCGGTCCTGATAGCGTTTTTCCCGGTGCTGCTGCTTTTGTTCTTTGACATTTTCCGCCATCTTGACCGTGGCTTGCCACATAATTAAATAGATAATGCCTTTAAAGAGATAGTAAATCAATACCAGGATAAGTAGAGTTTTTGCCAATGAACCCATGTCAAATACCCCTTTTAGTCCCCCCGTTACAGAGCTATTTAATTAGCACATCATCCAAAGCCGGAAGATTCAACTTCCGGCTTTGAAATAAGTTTTTTTAGTCCAGTTTTTCCCCTGCGGCCTTCAACCGCGCAATTGCTCTATTCAAGGATAGCTGCGCTCTGGCGTAGTTGATGTTATCATCCCGATGTTCGATACGCTCGCGAGCCCTTTTGGCAGATTCTTTAGCACGCAGTACGTCAATTTCTGAGCCCCGCTCGGATGTTTCAGCCAATACCCGGGCTACATTATCAACGACTTCCATAAAACCACCGCTAACGGCCATTTTCTTTTCTGCTCCGTCTGGTTCTCTATAGCGAAGTACCCCAATCGTTAGTGCTGTAACTAACGCCGCATGGTTCACCAATACACCCAACTCGCCGTCAACCGCCGGAACAACTACAAACTGAACCTCATCCTTAAACACAATTTGTTCTGGGGTCACTATTTCCAGCATGAAGGTGTTGTCTGCCATACACTACGCCTCCAGTCTTTTTGCTTTGGCGATGGCAGTATCAATATTACCTACCATGAGGAAAGCTGCCTCAGTCAGATTATCATGTCTGCCCTCCAGCACCTGGGCAAAGGATTCAACCGTATCAGTAACCGGTACATACATACCAGGCTGTCCGGTAAACTGCTCAGCAACATGGAATGGCTGAGACAGGAAACGTTGAATCTTTCTGGCCCGGGCAACAATGAGCTTATCTTCATCAGACAGTTCGTCCATACCCAGAATGGCGATAATATCCTGCAGTTCTTTATAACGTTGCAGAATCTGCTGTACGCCACGAGCAGTATAATAATGCTTGTCACCCAATACCTGCGGATCAAGAATACGGGAAGTTGAATCCAGTGGATCAACCGCCGGATAAATACCCAGCTCAGCAATAGAACGAGCCAAAACCGTAGTCGCATCCAAATGGGCAAAGGTGGTTGCCGGTGCCGGGTCAGTCAGGTCGTCAGCCGGTACATAAACAGCCTGGGCTGAAGTTATAGAACCGCTGCGGGTACTGGTAATACGTTCCTGTAATAAACCCATGTCAGTTGCCAGTGTGGGCTGATAGCCAACCGCTGAAGGCATACGGCCCAGAAGTGCGGATACCTCATTGCCGGCCTGAGCAAAACGGAAAATGTTATCAATAAATATCAGAACGTCCAGACCGGATTTATCACGGAAATATTCTGCCACTGTCAATCCGGTCAAACCAACGCGTAGACGCGCTCCAGGTGGTTCATTCATCTGACCGAAGATCAAAGCACATTTATCAATAACGCCGGATTCTGTCATTTCACCCCATAGATCGTTTCCTTCACGGGTACGTTCACCCACGCCGGTGAATACTGAGTAGCCACCATGCTCGTAAGCTATATTACGAATAAGTTCCTGAATAATAACGGTTTTACCTACACCTGCGCCGCCGAACAGCCCAATTTTACCACCTTTGGCATAAGGGCAAATCAAGTCGGCAACTTTTATACCGGTTTCCAACTGCTCAGTAGCGGGCAGCTGATCAACCAATGCAGGTGCTTTACGATGAATTTCCCAATGATCAGAGGCTTCAACCGGTCCAGCCTCATCAACTGGCTGACCTAGTACATTTACGATGCGCCCCAGACAACCTTCCCCAACCGGAACCTTAATAGTTGCTCCAGTATTGGTTGCCTTCATACCTCTAATAATACCGTCTGTAGGCTGCAGCGCCACACAGCGAACCGTATCGTTACCCAGATGCTGCATAGCTTCCAGAGTAACATCAATATCACGGCCACTGTACATACTTTTATCTTGCTCAGTAGCTTTTATGCTAATAGCATTCATCAAGTCCGGTAATTCTGCAGGCTTGAAACGGATGTCAACAACCGCTCCGATTACCTGAGTTACCTCTCCGTATGTCACATTAGCCATTCTCTACTTTCCTCCTTTATTCAGAGCTTCAGCGCCACCGACGATATCGAGGATTTCATCAGTTATCGCCGCTTGTCTTACATTATTCATTTTTAGAGTCAAACTATCAATTATTTCCCCGGCGTTTTCAGTGGCATTGCCCATAGCGGTCATTCGAGCACCGAATTCACTGGCTTTGCTCTCCAGCATAGCGTTATAAATCTGACTGCCTATATATCTGGGCAGCAAGGTCAGGAGAATTTCTTCAGCACTCGGCTCATAAATATAATCTACATAACGTTCTTCAACTTCCTCGTCCTGTGCAGGAGGATCAATGGGCAGAATTTTAACAATTGTCGGTACCTGCCGCAATGCGTTGATGAACTTGCCATAAACAACATAGACCTCATCCAACTCTTCGTTTTCGTAAGCATTGATAATATACTGCCCGATTTCGCGGGCATCAGCATAGCTTACATTATCACCCAGGTTAACAAACTCAGCATCAACTTCTCCGCGTTTACGGAAAAAGTCTCTCCCTTTGCGGCCTACGGCAATAATCCCGTGGTCAACATCACGTGTTTCTTCAGCCATAGTTTGAGCAGTCAGGCGAATAATGTTACTGTTAAATCCACCACAAAGCCCACGATCTGCTGTAACCACTATATACCCGACTTTAAGGATGTCTTCCCGTTTTTCCAGCAGGGGATGGCTTACATCATAAGCAACTGCTGTCAGGCGCGTCAGCGTTCCCTGCAGGGTTTCCGTGTAAGGCCGGGAAGCCTCTGCACTTTCCTGCGCCCGCCGTAACTTCGCAGCCGCCACCATTTTCATGGCTTTGGTAATTTGCTGAGTGTTTTTAACACTGCGTATTCTGCGTTTTAAGTCTTTTACACCTGCTCCTGCCATCTATCTCACCACCTAAACTGCAAAAGTGGATTTAAACTCTGCTATGGCCTTTTGGAGTTTTTCTTCCGTCGCATCGTCCATTTTACCACTCTGCCTTATGGTGGTCAGAATTTCAGCATTAGCACTGCGTATGAATTTTAAGAAATCACTTTCAAATTCCTGCACCTTTTCTCTGGGTATATCATCCAGGTAGCCATTAACACCAGTGTAAACAGATACTACCTGTTCTTCCATGCTCATGGGCTGATACTGCTTCTGGATAAGAATTTCGGTAACCCGTTCACCTCTGGTCAGTCTGGCCAGAGTAGCTTTATCCAAATCAGAACCAAACTGAGCAAACGCTGCCAGTTCGCGATATTGTGCCAGGTCAAGTCTGAGCTGACCGGCAACTGACTTCATAGCTTTGGTCTGAGCTGCACCACCTACGCGGCTGACTGACAAGCCGGCATTGATAGCCGGGCGTTGTCCGGCATAGAACAGGTCAGTTTCCAGATATATCTGTCCATCGGTAATGGATATAACATTGGTAGGAATATAGGCAGATACGTCACCAGCCTGAGTTTCAATAATAGGTAATGCTGTAATTGAACCTCCACCCAGTGATTCATTTACCTTACATGCTCTTTCCAATAAACGTGAATGCAGATAGAATACGTCTCCAGGATAAGCTTCACGACCAGGCGGGCGACGCAGCAACAAAGACATTTCACGGTAAGCTACCGCGTGTTTGGAAAGGTCATCATAAATAATCAGTACATCAGCACCATCAGCTTCCATAAACTCTTCGGCCATCGCAACTCCTGCATATGGTGCCATATACAGCAATGGTGCAGGCTCAGAGGCAGTTGCCGCAACAATGATGGTATAATCCATAGCGCCCATTTCTTCGAATTTTGCCGCGATCCCGGCTATGGAGGATTGTTTTTGTCCAATGGCTACATAGATACATATCATATCCTTTTTTTCACGCTGATTAATGATAGCATCTATAGCAATAGCACTCTTACCGGTCTGACGGTCTCCAATGATTAATTCACGCTGTCCGCGACCGATGGGAACCATGGTATCAATAGCTTTCAGTCCAGTCTGCATTGGTGTGTTAACTGGTGAACGGGCTACAACTCCTGGTGCCACACGCTCAATAGCGCGGTATTTATCAGTGTTAATGGGACCTTTGCCATCAATAGGCTGTCCCAATCCATTTACTACCCGGCCCAGCATAGCTTTTCCAACCGGCACTTCCATAATTCTGCCAGTTGCTTTTACTACGTCGCCTTCTTTGATGTGATTATATTCTCCCAGCAAAACAGCTCCCACGTTATCTTCTTCCAGATTCAGAACCATTCCGAAGGTTCCGCCGGTAAATTCCAGCAGTTCACCGGCCATAGCGCCCTGTAAGCCGTAAACACGAGCGATACCGTCACCAACATAGATAACAGAGCCCACATTGCTGACCTCGACCTCGGATTGGTAGCGCTCTATCTGCTGTTTTAATATCGCGCTAATCTCTTCCGGTCTAATACTCATTTATGTGCTCACCCCTATCGATTAACTTATCTTTACTTGTTTCAATTGTTCTCTTAGCATGTCCAGCTTCTTGGCTACGGTGGCATCTATGACCTGGTCCCCCATGCGTATTTTTACTCCCCCGAGCAATGTTGGGTCAACCTTTAGCTTAAGTTGCACCGTTTTTCCGGTTGAAGCGGAGAGTTTCTCAGCCAGAAGTTTAATATCCTCTTCTGAAACTTCCCGGGCAGAAATTAAGTCTGCCATTGCAATGTTACGGGTTTCATCAGCCATTGCTTTGTATTCATCCACGATTAAACCAATATAATTCCCACGCCGTTTATCAATGATCATGGATAGAAAATTAAAAGCAGTCGAAGATATCTGACCAGCGAATATTTTTTCTACTAATTCCTTCTTTTCCTTGGGTGGAATTAACAGATGATCAAAATATTCCTGCAGGTGTTCAGTTTCCGATATAACCTGAACTACCTTTTCCAGTTCCTGCTGCAACTGATCCACCTTACCGGTTTCCTGGGCTATGCTAAAAAATGCTTCGGCGTAACGCCTGGCAACACTTTTATTTAACATAATAGATCGCCCGCCTCATTAACAAAATCTTTGACCATCCGTTTGTGGTCATCTTCATTAATAGCTCTGCCCAGTACTTTTTCGGCTGCAAACATAGCCAATGATGCTGCAGTATCCTTTAGTTCCAGCTTGGCCTGTTCAGTAGCTGATTTAATCTCAGCATGAGCCTTATCCTTAATGTTTTGAGCTTCTTCCTGAGCTTTGGCTGTGATTTCAGTTTTGGCAGTTTCTGCCGCCTTGGTTGCCCGAGCAACAATTTCCTGGGCTTCCTTACGGGATTCAGTCAGGTTGGTCTGTGCTTCCTTTCTCATTTGCTCGACTTCAATTTTCATTTCTTCTGCATGTTTAAGCGACCCTTCTATAGTAGTGGAACGCTGTTCCAACATTGCATTAATAGGATTAAAAGCAAATTTATAAAGCAGTGCTAAAAGTACAAAGAAGTTTACCGCTGTCCAACCGATGGCATATAGGTTCCCAAATTCCGGTGTTTGCCCTGCAGGCGCTTCCGTAAGCGGGTTGCCGTGGCCTGATGCCATACATATGGTGGTAAATCCTAATACTAATATAGTCGTCAAAAGGAGCACTGTCAGGTAAAACCGTTTGTTTCTTAACACGGATGTGCTACCTCCTATCTCTTGAGCAAATAGTTTTTGGGGCAGCAGAGCCGTTGCATAAAACAGCAACTCAAACTGCCCACAAACTCATTCCCCTCGCAGCAAACTAGATCTTGCCTACCAGCATGAATGCGATAAGAAGACCGTAAATGGTCAATGTTTCGATAAAAGCGAAGGTTATAAACATCAGGGTTCTTACGTCCCCTCCGACTTCCGGCTGTCTGGCTATGGCTTCGATGGCCTTACCACCTGCCATTCCCATTCCAACGCCGCCTCCGAGACCTGCTATTGATACGGCTAAACCAGCTCCTAATGCTACGCCCATTTTTTCCCCTCCTTTCATCAGTTCGTCTTGACAATGCCCTTGCAGACATTGTATCTATGGGTTAATTTTAATGACCCTCTCCGGTAGCTGCAGCTATATAACTAGCTGACAAAATAGTAAATACTATGGCCTGGATAGCACCCAGCAGGACGCTAAGTCCCATCAAAGCCATCGGAATTAAAAACGGTACCATGAAAAGCATGTAAGCAATAACCATTTCTTCACCAAAAATGTTACCGAATAGACGGACGGTCAGAGACAACGGATGAGTCACCTCTTCAAGCAGATTCAACGGTAGCATTAGTGGACTGGGACTGATGAAATGGCCTAAATAGTGCATCCCATTTTCAGCAAACCCAGCTATATGCACCGAAAAGAAGGTAATTATGGCCAGTGTCATAGTTACATTCCAGTTACTGGTAGGCGGCTGGAAGCCTTCGATTCGTGCGGCCCCAGGTATAAGACCGCTATAGTTGCTTAGCAGAATAAACAGGAAGAAGGTAGTGAGCACCGGTGCCCACTTCTTGGCGACATGTTCTTTATCCATGAGCTGGGTAAAGAAATCGTAAGTCCATACAATTATCATCTCAAAAGCATTTTGAAGTCCGGTTGGAACTACTTGCATGTTGCGGGTAGCAAAATATGCAATCAATCCAATCAGAGCAATAACACCCCATTCGGTTACAATTATATGGTCTACCGGTATTGGTCCTATATGAAAATAGGGTGCATCCCACATCCCAAAAATCATTACTCTATTTCCCCCCCTTCCTATTTTGTTGTCGTTCCGGCTTGTGCCCTCAAACCAGAGTAAACCTTCAATCAGAACCGGTGGGCTCTGAATGATATCATCGTGAAGATTTACTTAATCGTCATCAGCGGTCCCTCTCCCCAAACCCCCCGAATCAGATTTGGTATTCAGCTTATCCCACATGGCTTTCATTCCGGTGGCAACACCAAACAAACAACCAAGCACAGTGAGCCACGGGCCTGTGTCAAATCGCCCATCCAGCCAGTGTCCCCCGAGTATGCCTATGGCAACAGCAGCGGCAACCGTGGTAGCCAGATTAATTGCATCACTTAAAGATTTTGCCCAGTGTTTCTTTTTTTCCGCCATGCCCTCACCTTTCAGGATATAGCCAACAATATCCTCTAACTGTATTCGTCATTAAAACCCAAAATCCTTTTTTGTGATTTTTGAAATTTTAACCCTTTTGATTATATTTTAATTCGATTAATAAAATAGTTTGGATGATAAACCAGTCCCGACTCACTCCGTAAAATAACGGAAACCGACTTGGGCAGTTTGTTTTGAGCGTCGCGTACTGGATAAAGCAGATTATTTGACCAATTTTAAACAAGGTTATCTGTTAAAAGGCAGGATTCAATAACATCAAATAAGGCGAATAAGCTGGAACTTTCTAATTAATAACGGCATTTTATCCGGTATGCTTCGACAAATACCCTTTGTGTTCCAGCTTTGTCCAGTGTTCTTTTAATGCTGTATCAATATCAACCCCGAATTGTTCTTCCATAACAAACATCATCGTAACTGCCGTTTGAGCAACATCCAGCAACTCACGGGCAATTTCCCGGAAAATAGTCTCTTCATCCCAACATACAGTTTCTCCACTAAGGCCCCGGTATTTACCAATTACCTGAGCCAGCTCTCCGGCTTCCTCCATAAGTTTAAGTGCTGTAGATTCCAACGTAGGGTTTAACTCATTTAATCTTGGTAAGGATAATGTTTTGGCTTGCATATCTTTTGCTCCAATTAATAATAAATAATAATTAATCTGAGTAATTATATTACTTCCATTCAGATTAAGTACTCTTTTCTATAACTACTAATTCAATTCCTGCTTCCTTCATAAGATCAAGAGCTATATCATCCTGAAAATTTCCCCGGTGGACTACTTTTACTATACCGGCATTAATAATCATACGGGCACAAATAATGCAGGGCTGATTCGTGCAATACATAACCGAGTCCTGGGTAGGTATACCATAATAAGCAGCATTAATAATAGCATTTTGCTCGGCATGAACCCCTCGACACAACTCATAACGTTCACCGGAAGGAATATCCTTTTCTGTACGCAAACAGCCGGTATCTTCGCAATGTTTTAATTTACGCGGAGCACCATTATATCCGGTTGCAATTATGCGCTTGTCTTTTACCAGTACTGCTCCCACCTGGCGTCGCAGACAGGTGGAACGGGAAGCGACCAGATCAGCCGTTTCCAGAAAATATTCATTCCAGCCCGGTCGGGTATAATTCATGTTCCTCACTTCTCCTTATATGCCATACAATGGATATTTATCACACAATTGTTTTACTATTCCGCGGGATTCTTCTAGTTTATCTGCTTTTTCAGGATTATCCAGGGCCATGGCCATAGCTCCGGCCAACTCTTTCATATCTTCAACCTTCATTCCTCTGCTGGTCAGGGCCGGAGTGCCAATTCTGATACCGCTGGTTATCATGGGCTTTTCCGGATCAAAAGGAATGGTATTTTTGTTAACGGTTATATTAACTGACTCCAATATTGCCTCCGCCGCTTTGCCAGTCAATTGCTTGGGTCTGACATCAAGCAATATCAAGTGGTTGTCCGTGCCTCCTGATACCAGTCTGAGCCCATTATCCTTCAGAGCGGCAGCCAGGGCCGCGGCATTATTGATAATGTTCTGTTGATAAATCTTAAAGTCAGGATTTAACGCTTCCTTAAAACAAACCGCTTTGGCAGCAATTACATGCATAAGTGGTCCGCCCTGTATTCCCGGGAAAATAGCCTTGTCAATACGGGCGGCCCATTCTTCCCTGCAAAGTATTAAACCACCCCGGGGACCTCTCAGGGTCTTATGGGTAGTGGAAGTAACAAAATCAGCATAAGGAACCGGGGATGGATGCAGACCTGCCGCCACCAGTCCGGCTATATGCGCCATATCAACCAATAAAAGTGCCCCGGCCTCATCAGCGATTTCCCGGAACTTTTTAAAATCAATAATCCGAGGATAAGCACTGGCCCCGGCTACGATAATTTCAGGCTGACATTCCAGGGCCTTTTTCCTGACAACTTCATAATCTATGGTTTCAGTTTCAGGATCAACTCCATAATCAACTACTTTAAAATACTTACCGGAAATATTAACCGGACTGCCATGGGTTAAATGTCCGCCATGGCTTAAATTCATACCTAAAATAGTATCTCCGGGTTGCAGAGCCGCAAAATATACTGCCGTATTGGCCTGAGCACCGGAATGAGGTTGTACATTGGCATGCTCAGCACCAAATAATTCTTTAACCCGATTGCGGGCCAGGTCTTCAGCTATATCAACATATTCACAGCCACCATAATAACGTTTCCCCGGATAGCCTTCCGCATATTTATTGGTCATTACTGAACCCTGGGCAGCCATTACCGCCCGGGACACAAAATTCTCTGAAGCAATTAACTCCAGTTTATAATTCTGTCTTTTTTCCTCCTGAGCTATAGCATCAGCTATCTCCGGGTCCACGGATCTGACATATTGTTCGATATAGTCCACTAAACTGACTCCTCTCCTTTAGTTCTTTTCCAGTAGATGAATCTTTTCTACCCGGCGGGCATGTCTACCTGCTTCAAAAGATGTATTAAGAAAAGATTTTACTATCTCCAGCGCCATACCGGCTCCAATTACACGCGATCCAATGGCTAGAATATTGGCATTATTATGCTGTCTGGCCAGGCGGGCAGTAAATTCATTTTCACATACCGCTGCCCGGATACCATTAATCTTATTGGCAGCAATGGAAATACCTATTCCGGTTCCGCATATTAATATGCCGTTACACCCGCGGCTTAAAACCTGTCCGGCGACTTCACGGGCAATATCCGGATAATCAACCGATTCTTCGCTGAATGTACCACAATCAACTACTTCGTAACCTTCATTCTTAAGCCAGGTGATTATTTCCTGCTTGAGAATGAGACCGGCATGGTCGCATCCAATTATAATCTCCATTCCATGTCACCTCATATTTTCCAAATAACTAAATAATCGGGGCATCCCCTGTTTTAACTGTTGCAGAGTAACTTGATAAGCTGGCAGACCCTGACCATAGGGATCAGTAACATCAGACTCAGTAAAGCCGGCCAATTCTGAGAAGGTATATACCCGATCCCTGGCAGCAGGATATAAGTCCAGCAATTGTTCATAGTGGGTCTCAGTCATGGCAATAATAATATCAGCCCTATTTACTGTCTGTTCGCCTATACTTTGCGATTGATGTGAGGTAAGGTCAATATTTTCATGCCGCAAAACCTCAATTGCTTCCCGGGAAGCAGATAATCCATCCACAGCAAACAAGCCCGCTGAGTCAACCCTATAAAAGTCCTGTCTGGATTTTTGTTGCATGATTTTTTCCAGAAGAGCTTTAGCCATAGGGCTTCTACAGGTATTTCCTGTGCAAACGAAAAGAACCCTCTTCACCCTGACATTCCCCTCTTATAAGATTAATTTTACTGCCAGGGCCAATAAAATAATACCCCCCGCTAATTGAGCATAGCTGCCAATAACCCGGCTGAAAACTTTTCCGGCATAAAATCCGGTTAATGTCATAGCCCCGGCGGTAATTCCTACAATAAATACAGTTGTTAATACAGGCACCTTTAAGGTACCTAACCCAAAGCCTACTGTCAAGGCATCAATACTAACTGATACCGCCAGAATCAATATACTGCCCCAATCTGCTGCCGAGCGCTGCAGGGAGGCTTCACCCGAAGATGTTAAGGAGCTTTTCCTGACCGGCATTGTCTGCACCTTCAATTCCCGATAACCTTTAATTAATAAATCAAAGGCAATATAAGCAAGTATCAGAGCACCAACCCGGGCTGCCCACACCCCTAAAAACTGGCCTGCTGCCATGCCCAGGCCGAGACCAATCAACGGCATGATTATATGTAATAATGCTACTGTAAATGCAAACCTTATTTCATAGCCCCTGGTTACTCCCTTAAGTCCCATACCCATGGAAAGTGAAAAAGCATCCAACCCCAGTACCAGGGCTACCAATATTACAGTAGTCAACTGTTCGGCCATGTTTTAAAAACTCCCTTGCTGCTTAATGACGGCTATTTGTTTTATCCTGTCAAGTATTGCTTCCTGCCGTGAATCCCCCGCCTCTGGCAACGGTGCAAACAGCAGCGCCTCTATACCTTTTCTCTCCGCGTCACGCAATACGGTATATAATCTATTAACTTCACCGTGCAAATAGTATTCCGTGTTTATATTACCTGTAAAATCGTCAGGTTTATGAGACCAGAATACTATCGCCAGACTGAGTCCGGTTTCATTATAATATTGTACTAATTTACTAAGGTTATCCATATCATCTGCTATTCGGACCAGACTATGTAACCTGATACCGGAGGAAGCAGGTATTTGGGTACCGGTTTCTATTCTCTCACCTAAAACCTGTTCCAATTCTGCTATGCTGACTCCGCCCAGGCGTAACACTATTGGTTTATTGCTCATATCCAAAACAGTTGACTCGACTCCCAGACCAGTCCTGCCCGCGTCCAGAACTGCGGCAATTCTGCCCTGCAGATCCTCTTTTACATCCTCGGCACACACCGGACTGGGACGCCCGGATAAGTTAGCACTGGTGGCTGCCAATGGTCCACAGGAATCGATCAATGCCCGGGCAACCTGATGCTCAGGCATTCTTAATCCTACAGTGGGTTTGCCGGCCCGTACAATTTCCGGAATCTGAGGCCGGGCGGGCAAAACAATCGATAACGGCCCGGGCCAAAAATGCTGCATCAGCAGACGGGCCTGCTCCGGTACATCTTCCACTAATTGCTGCACATGTGCAAACTGGCTGATATGAACCAGCAAAGGATTAAGGGGAGGACGGTCTTTGGCAATATAAATCTTTTCCACGGCCTCGGCGGAAAATGCACTGGTACCTACACCATAAACGGTTTCGGTCGGAAAAGCCACCAGTTCTCCCTTCTTTATCAGTTCAGCAGCCCGGTTAATTATGTTTTTATCAGGATTATACTTATCTATCTGCCAATAAACTGTTTGCAAAGTCTTAATCCCTTCTTCCCAAAAGTATCCGATCATGTCCGGCATAATCCGGTATTAATTCAACCTGAACAAAGCCGGTCAACATTTCCCGGGCAGCCTCCCCCTGAGCGGCACCAATTTCAAACAGTATATAGCCCTGTGGTTTTAAATAATTACCGGCAACCGAGATTAATCTGCGATACGGCTCCAGACCATCTTCTCCACCCAACAAAGCCAGTTCCGGTTCAAACAATCTTACTTCAGGAGACAATGACTGGTATTCCAGCTCACTGATATAAGGTAGATTAGCAACCACCAAATCAAATCTTTCCTCGTCAAATGGTTCCAGTAAATCTCCGTGGAAAAAATCAATCTTTACTCCATGCTGTTCAGCATTTTGACGAGCGATCTCCAAAGCTGCGGCAGATATATCTACCGCCTTTACTTCAATTTGAGGAGCATAATAAGCTAAACTAACTGCAATGGCACCTGACCCGGTACCTATATCACATACCCGGGCTGTTGTCCGTGACGATAAAATTTCCAGGGCTTTTTCTACCAGCAGTTCAGTTTCCGGGCGGGGAATGAGCACTGACGGAGAGACCGAGAATTCCAATGACATAAATTCTTTTACTCCTAATATATATGCTACCGGTTCCCCTTTAACACGACGCTTAATTAATTCCCGATACTGGCCACGCTCCTGTTGATTAACCGGTGCCTCATAATGAGTATACAAATAAACCCGGTCCTTATGCAGAACTCGGGTTAAGAGAAGTTCGGCTTCCAACCGGGGCTCTTCAATTCCCTTTTCGGCAAAGTACCGGGTAGTCCACTCCAACAATTCTTTTATATTCCAGACTTGCGCCACTTAATCCACCTGCTTTAATCTCTCTGCCTGATCATGAGTAATAAGCGCATCTACAATCTGATTAAGCTGCCCATCCAAAATTAAATCCAACTTATGCAGGGTTAGATTAATTCTATGATCGCTTACCCGTCCCTGCGGAAAATTATAAGTACGGATACGTTCACTGCGATCACCGCTGCCGACTTGATTCTTGCGGTTTCCAGCCAACTCGGCATTCTTCTCTTCTTCCATTATCTCTTTAACCCGGGCACGCAATACACGCAGAGCCTTGGCCTTATTCTTATGCTGTGATTTCTCATCCTGACAGGTTACCACTATACCAGTAGGGATATGCGTAATCCGTACCGCCGACTGGGTAGTATTTACTGACTGCCCCCCCGGACCACTGGAACAATATACATCAATACGCAACTCATTCTGGTCAATTTCGATCTCAACTTCTTCCGCCTCCGGTAATACTGCTACCGTTGCTGCTGAAGTATGAATCCGGCCACCTGACTCAGTACTGGGAATTCGCTGCACCCGATGCACCCCTGACTCATATTTAAGCTTGCTATATGCTCCCCGTCCATCAATAACAAAAATAATTTCCTTTATTCCGCCAATATCTGTATAATGCGAATCCATTATTTCTACGCGCCAGCCATGTTCTTCGGCAAAACGCGAATACATTCTGAATAAATCCGAGGCAAACAGGGCGGCCTCTTCCCCCCCGGTCCCGGCCCTGATTTCCATAATAACACTCTTCTGGTCATTGGGGTCCTGGGGTAGCAACAGCACCTTCAACTGCTGTTCCAGTTCTGCCAATCGTTCCTGTAACATTTGACTTTCTTCGATGAGCATTTCCCGGAAATCCTCATCCTGATCTTCAGCCAGCATTTCCCGTGATTCTTCCAATTGCCGGGCTACAGATTTATATTCCTTAAAATGACTTACTACTTCATCCATATCTGCCCGGGCTTTGGCATACTTCTGAAATTGATTCTGATCAGCCAATATCTCCGGACTGCTTAATAATTCAATTAACTCATCATAACGATCCTCAAGACTTTGTAACTTATCGAGCATTTTTTATCCTCCTCAAATAAAGGGTAACTTAATGAGCAGCTCCCAATGGAGCTAAAGAGTCATCCATAATTATAGACTGATCATCTGCTGCCAGCACTGCTTTTAAAGCGGCCAAAGCAACTTCCAGCTGCGTATCATCCGGCTCCCGCGTAGTCAGACCCTGTAACCATAACCCAGGGGCAATAAGCCAGCCGGCCCAGCGATTCTGATAAAACCGTCCGGAAAACTTGATAAACTCATAACCCAGACCGGCTATAACAGGCAACACCGCTAATCGCGTCCAGATTCTATAAAAGAGAGTTCCCTCTCCTAAGAAAACAAACACCAAAATCGACAATATCATAACAATCAATAAAAAGCTGGTACCGCAACGGGGATGACGGGTAGAATGACGACGGGCATTTTCAACCGTCAGCTCTTCACCAGCCTCAAAAGTCAGAATGGACTTATGTTCCGCTCCATGATACATGAACACCCGTTCAATCTCGTCCATACGGGAAATTGTATAGACATATAACAGGAAAAAAGCAATCCGGAGCATGCCCTCCACCAGATTCTGGGCAACCACTCCACCCAACCAGGCCTGCGTAAAATGAACTGCGGCTGTAGGTAAAATAACGAACAGCAGTATAGCCAGTCCAAAAGCCAGCAATCCGGTAACCAGCATTTCCATGGGAGTAATTTCTTCTTCTTCCTCATCCATGGACATATTGGCCGATTTATTCAACATGCGGATACCCAGAGCCATGGAATCAATGAGCACAAAAGTCCCCCGAATAAAAGGCCATTTCAGGAATGGATAACGGGAGGCGATACCGCTGACCGGTTCTTTTTCCAAATCTATTTCTCCATTGGGTTTTCGTACTGCCACAGCAGCATTTTCGGGGCCACGCATCATAACCCCTTCAATAACTGCCATACCTCCGTACTGGAAACAAGGCTTCACAACATCCACCTGCCTTCCTATATAAAACTATACATAAAAGCGATATACAAAAATAGCAGAGGAACTCCTCTGCTATCAAGCATTACCCGCTAGTTTAAGCCATACTTCTTTTTGAACTTATCAACTCGTCCGGTGGTATCTACAAGTCTGGATTTATTTCCGGTATAAAACGGGTGGCATTTGGAGCATATCTCCACTTTTATGTTTTCCTTTGTAGAACCAGTTTCAATCTCATTGCCGCAAGCACATCTGGCTAAGGCCCGATGGTACTGAGGATGTATATTGTCCTTCACCGTGTTCACCTCACTTTGGGAAAATATCTATTAATACATAACATTTTGCCTGTACTAAAGCAAACTGCAAAAAAAATTATAGCAGTAATCATATCAAAATACAAGTAAAAGAATGCTTTCTCTTGTTAATCGAGAGTTTTGCATAATTAACTTTTCTTTAATTATCATACTACTTCTAAAATGTCATCCTGAGCGTTAGCGAAGGATCTACGGTGTTTATGAGACTCTTCGCTATCGCTCAGAGTGACAGTATTGAAGGATTTATTTGAATTATGCAAAATTCTCACCCAGCAATATCATAGTATTTAAAACCTTCTATTTAATGTCTAATCTACTATAGCTATGAATGTAAATCTGCAAAGTATCAAATACTAGTTAGAGATTAGGTTTATATTAAACCGGCTTTTAAATTCGAACACATATACAAAAGGAGGGACCAGTTTTGGCATTAATAGGAGACCCCTTTGTCGCTAATGTAAACAAACAAATGACGACCGCGGAACTGATTCAAGCTCTGCGGGTAGATATTGTCGGAGAAATGGAAGCGATCATCGTTTATGAAGCTCATGCCAACGCCACTACCGATGAAAGGGTTAAAAAAGTTCTGATCCACATTGCCGACGAGGAAAGGCATCATGTTGGAGAACTGCAGCAACTGCTGTATATGCTTAATCCGAATGAGCAGAAATTTGTGGACCAGGGAATGCAAGCCATACAACAGCAGCAATCCCAAAACTTTCAAGGTTCCATGCAATAGGAATACAAAATCTTTATTACATTAATTTAATCACCGGCAACAGCGTCCACTACCAAAGAAGACCTTAGCCGGGAACTGTAATTTAAGAGATTAACCATGAACCCCGTACTTTAACAGGTACGGGGTTTTTTATGTTAATGCCAATCGTGTCAGTAACTCTCCTACTATTCGGGGGTGGGAAACATGTAAGCTTTTCGGTTATCCGATCGAGCCGAGCGAAATTAATAAATAAACCTCGGGTATATTCAGAACTTATGTTCTATGTTAAAATATGATAGGAGTTACCGTTAGGCGGTTGGTCACTTCCCGGCAAGGGGGGTGATACTTATGATTACATATAACGAATTGTTTCAATTCTGCCTGGTAATCATAGGAGTTATTACCCTGTGTATACTGCACAGAAAATAACTAGACCGCCTTTGTGTAAGGCGGTCTAAACCTTTTCAGGACCTACCTCCTCACGACAAGCGGTAACTCCTTTTGTATTTATATACTAACATGCAGGAATATATTAGTCAAAGCAGGACGCACCTCCGCTGCAATCAACATTTTATAAAACGTCCCCCCGTCTCCGCCGTCTCCGTTCCTAATCTTCTACACTATCCTTTGTCGGCAATTCTTCTCCTTCATCCCGACTATAACGGTACTTAAAAAACTGCTGACCAAAGAAGTTATCGTAATTAGTGAAATATTTATCGCCGTCTTCGTCATTAACCTTATTGCAGAACACGAACATTTTCGCATCCAGGTTATCCATCATGTGTAATAAGAAAGCCTCCGGAAACAGAGGTATAACCGGTGAACCAAACTCCAGACTGCCATGGTGGCTTAAAATCATATGTTTAATCATTAACTCCAACTCTGCCGGAAATTCACCCGACTCCCGGCGAATATCATTAATGGCAGTATTAATTCGCTCTACTCCCAAAATAATATGGCCGACCAACTTGCCTTCCACAGTGTAATCAGCAACTACTTTCATCTCATATTCATCCATTTTGCCTATATCATGCAACAATGCTCCGGCTACCAGCAAATCCTGATTTACCATGGGATAATTTTTGGCAGACTCCCGGCATAACCTGGTCACGGTTACCGTATGTTCCAGTAATCCTCCCGGATAATTGTGGTGCACTTTTTTAGCTGCAGTTGAATGAAAAAACTTCTCCCTGATTTCCTCTGTAAATATCTTTTCTAACAAGGCTTTTATATTCGGATCATTGATAGCCGCCAGCATTTCTCTGAATTCAGCAGTCAGAGAAGCAATATCAATATCAGGTTTTTTTATGTAGGGAGTAATATCCTCATCCAGAACTTTTATGCGTCTGGCGGTTACCTGGACACGATTATTATAATTACCCATATCACCCAATAAACCAATCAGAATACCATTGTCCATATCTCCGGTAACGGAGCAATTATCCCATACCACTACATCTATTTCATCACTGGCATCGCCGATTTTTAAATTAATAATTTCCCGGCCATCCTTGCTGCGCCGCGAATTTTTCTCCAATATCAGGTACTTCCCCCAAACCTGATTTCCGGGGGCAATGCTCTTTAATTCTTTACAAGTAAAAGGTCCCTTCTTATCCATTAAATCTCCTGCTTTCTATATATCTATAATAGTGGGGGTGAGGGGTAAGTAGTGAGGAGTAAAACAAGCAGATTCACTTTTCTGAACCTGACTTTAACCTGACTCTCACTGTTACATCTATTTTAACTATTCAGCCTCCCTATGACAATTGCCCGGTCATTTCACTCACCATAAAAACCCAATACCAAATTAATCAAATAAAATCATACAGAATCATAATAATCAGCGTAATAAAAAATCCGTGAAAATCTAAATAATCCGCGTCTATTAAAAATTACTAACAAGACTATCTCATAACCAGCTTCTCACTCACCATAAATAACCTTTCGCCATATTAAATAATAAAAAATCCGTGAAAATCTTATTAAAATCAGTGTGAATCTGTGTCAAAAATAATTAAAATAACCGTCAGGTTCAGTCAGAATCAGTCAGGCAAAATCCCCTTTCAGGGACACGGATGCTCCGCCCATAGGGCTTCGCAATTAATGTAGCAGGTTCAAAAAAATTGATAAAACTTCCTTATAACCATAATCTCCCTCACCATAAAAAACCCGATGCCCATTAAAAATAAAAAATATCTGTGGAAATCCCTTAAAATCAGTGTTATCAGTGTCTATTAAAAACTCTTTCTCGACCCTCATCCCCAACCTCACCACAAACAAATTGGCCCTTATAATCATAATAACCCGCGGAAATCTGCGTCCATCTGCGTCATCCGCGTCCATTAACCGGATGAGTATAGGACCCGACTTTAACTGCGGGGGCTTCCCGGGCCAGAATGCTCAACATGGAGATGATGCCGACGCCGGGTTCTTGCTGAGCAAAATGTTGCTGAAAATAATCGGGGTCAATATTCAAATTGCGTAACTGAATCATATAAAGAGGATACTTTTGCACAAAATCCAACAGCAGCTCAATTTCACCCTCCTGATCAGTAAAACCGGGGTAAGTCAGTAAATTAAGCGATACCTGTACCCCATTATCCAAAGCCGCTGCAATGGACTCCCTGACATCCTGCAAATTATAACCACGGGGCCGGTGATAGCGGTTATAGTTATCCTCATTAAATGAAAACAGGGTAACCCGCATAGCATCCAGTCCTGCCTCGGTGATCTGCCTTATCCCCGCAGTATATCCGGCGTTGGTATTAATATTTATCGTCCCCTGCGGGGTAATATGACGCATCAGTCGGATAGACTCAGACAATTTAACCGCACTCAAAGCTGGTTCCCCTTCGCAACCCTGACCAAAACTAATAATTGCTTCCCGGGCATTAGTCAGATGATAAGCACCCAATTCAACAATCTCACTGACTTCAGGAGAAAATTTCAGCCGTTCCTGTGGTGAATCCACCCCGGAATGGTTTTCGGAAATACAGCCGATGCAATCAGCATTACAGGTGGGTGTAGTAGGTATGCCTCCCTCCCAACGCTCATAAAAGATATTCTGGGCAGTGAAACAACCGTACTGTAAAGCGCAGCGGCCAAGCTGATGTACGATTCTATTATGCGGAAACTTTTTCAGCATACCATCTATTCTGACTGGTAAGCGCTCTGTATTGTAAAAAGCAGGATGCCATTTACGATACTGGTCAGTCTGGACAGCCGCCACATAAACCTTTCCCTGCTTCATTCCTACTGCTGCATAGCCAAACAAAGGCAAGCTCTTTCCGCTGCGGGTGTTAACACAGGCCGGCAATAATATCCGGGTAAATCCTTGTGGCAGCAAAGCAGCAACTGCAAATGCATGCCTGCCGCTGCCGGATAAATCCGATTCAAAATAGGTTAATTTTTCAAAGGCATCAATACCAACTGGAATATGATCAGGAATCGTCACCAGGGAGGCCCCTTTGGGCAGCGGAATCATCTCATCGGTCAGCGGCTCTACCCAATCTCCGCCGGTTCGTCCCAACATGGTTATGGCAGGATATTCCAGAAGTTCATCTTTCTCGTTGGCGTATAGAATAGAATACATTTTAATCCTCATCCTTATTCATTTACTATAGCCTAACTTATGTCAGGACATAAAAAAAGCCCCCTGATTTATATGAGGATTTTGCACATAATTTACAATTTCCTGATATGTCACTCTGAGTGATAGCAAATTCCCAGCCCCTTCAGCATTGTCTCAGGGTGACATCCATGAAAAACACTTGTTATTTATCCAAATGCAAAACTCTCTTAGAGAAGGCTTTAAACAAACTCTAGCGTGCCAAATAATTTAATGGATTGAGGCTCTCTTTATCATTGCGTATTTCAAAATGTAAATGTGGACCGGTAGTCCTGCCGGTCATACCTATATAACCAATAGTCTGGCCACGATATACCTTTTGTCTTTCACTTACAGCTGTCTTTTGCAAATGAGCATACCAGCTCTGTTTGCCATTCGCATGTTCGACAATAATGGTTCGGCCGTAAACTGGTTTTACACCGTTAAAAACTACTTTGCCCGGCCCGCAGGCTTTGACCGGGTCACCTATATCGCCTGCAATATCTATCCCATGATGAAAACCTGATTTTCTCCAGCCAAAGCCGGAGGTAATTACCCCCATTATCGGCCAGGAAAAAACCCCGGTTATGGTCATTCCCCGGGAACTAACCTGCGGAGTCATCGGCTGCCCGATTTCGGGAATAATCAATTGATCTCCTATAGCCAGTCTGGTTGGATTTTTACTGGGATTGACACTTAGTAAACCATCCACGCTTACTTCATAACGGGAAGCAATATCCCACATAGTCTCACCTTTGCGGATATAATGAATTCGTCCCGCTGAAGAAGGTATTTTCAGTTTTTGTCCTACTGACAAAATGGTATTATCATCTACATGGTTCAGGGCCATCAGTTGTGACAGGTTCACATTGAAACTGCGTGAAATATTCCATAGGTTATCGCCTTTTTTTATCTGGTAATAACGAACCATAGTATTGGCAGAGGAGCTTTTTGAATGGTTAACCGGAATAAAGTTTCCACGGTTTAAAGTTGAATATGCCGGGTTGAGCATAGTTCCCATGAAAAAAATTATCAGGGTTAGAATGCCCGTTAATCGGTAATACACTTTTACACCTCATTTCTGCTGCCCAAAACGGGCTTGTACTTATTTTTGACAGAAATGAGAAGGTTTATTCAGGTTATCTGCCCCGATAACCATTTGATTTCCCGAATACATGCGGGGCTGCTCTTACTACATCACTATTGGATTGTGTCTTTTTCAAAGTATCAATCATCATTTGCATAGTTTCAACCGGAGATGATTCGCCGAAATAATTCCTTAAATTCCAGCTTAAGTCCATTTCTTCACTGGTCAGCAGCAGTTCTTCTTTACGCGTCCCTGAGCGTTTTAAATCTATAGCTGGAAATATTCTGCGTTCTGCCAGCTTGCGATCCAAAACCAGTTCCATGTTGCCCCGACCCTTAAACTCTTCAAATATTACATCATCCATGCGCGAACCGGTCTCAATCAGAGCCGTTGCGATTATAGTCAGACTGCCGCCTTCTTCGATATTACGGGCTGCGCCAAAAAACCGCTTGGGTTTATCCAGTGAAGCGGGATCAATACCACCGGAAAGAGTTCTGCCGCTGGGAGGTACCACCAGATTATGTGCCCGGGCCAAACGGGTAACACTGTCCATCAGAATAACTACATCTTTTTTATGTTCTACCAGACGCTTGGCTCTCTCCAAAACCATATCCGTTACCTTGACATGATTCTCCGGAGGTTCGTCAAAGGTTGAGGAAACCACTTCCGCTTTGGTTGAACGCTGCATGTCAGTAACTTCTTCCGGACGTTCATCAACCAATAGAATAAACAATTCTATATCCGGATGATTAGTGGTTATCCCCTGAGCAATTTTCTGCAGTAAAATAGTCTTACCGGCTTTGGGCGGTGAAACAATTAACCCGCGTTGTCCTTTACCTATCGGGGATACCAGATCAATTATACGCGTGGAAAACTCTTTGGACTCAGTTTCGAGAGTAATTCTTTCGGTTGGATAAAGTGGAGTAAGGGCATCAAAATGAATTCTTTTTACCGAATCATCCGGTGAAAACCCGTTAACATCCTCCACTCTCAGCAAAGCAAAAAATCTTTCACTATCTTTTGGTGATCTGACCTGCCCGCCAACCCGGTCACCGGTACGTAATTCAAACTTACGAATCTGCGAAGGGGAAACATAGATGTCATCCTGACTGGGCAAATAGGTAAAAGGCCTTAAAAAGCCGTACCCATCCGGCATAATTTCCAATACCCCCGAAGCCTGCAGTAATTCATCAGCCTTGGTTACTGCCTTGGTAATTTCGAAAATCAGTTCCTTTTTCCGCAATTTGGAATAGCCGGTTAAATTGACATCCCGGGCAATTTGATACAACTCCAGAATAGTCTTGTTTTCCAGTTCCGAGATATTAAGGTTAGCCAAAATTTTCCTCCTTTCAAATATATCCCATTAATTAAATAACTATTAAAGAAATTAATACCCAACTGAAAATAGATAAAAGCACACTTATGTAGTCAGCTATTTAGTATTTTCCAATTAAAACCTGACTCGTTACTCATTAGGGAAATTTTTATCCTGAGCCAGAAGGGTTTTTATACGTTGGTCTTTAAAAAGGGGTTTCCTGTCCAGATTATGATTGGCTTCTATATGACGAATGGTGCCCGAAGTACTCCGCATAACCAGTGTTTGCGTAATAGCCCGGCGTTTATAATAGCGTACCCCTTTCAGCAGAAAAGAATCGGTAATGCCTGTTGCTACAAATATAACATCATCAGACCTGGCCAATTCATCCAGGGAGAAAACCTGATCAATGCGGGTTATGCCCATCCGATGACAACGATCTATTTCACTCTGTTCCTCCGGCCATAATCGCGCCTGAAAATCTCCCCCCAGGCATTTCAGGGCCGCAGCCGTAATAACCCCCTCCGGTGCTCCTCCGATTCCCATCAGCATATCTACCCCGGAATCATCATAGCCGGCAGCCACACCGGGAGAAACATCTCCGTCAGTAATAAGTTTAATCCTGGCCCCTACCCGCCTGATATCTTCAATTATCTGCTCATGGCGGGGCCTGTCCAATACTACTACGGTTACTTCACTTACCAATTTACCCAATGCCCGGGCAACCTGACGCACATTTTCCCTGACCGGTGCCTCCAGGTGAACCCGGCCTTTGCATTCTGCCCCCACAGCAATTTTTTCCATGTACATATCAGGTGCATGCAATAATGATCCCCGGGGAGCGGCTGCCAGTACAGCTATCGCTCCGGTTAAACCCCGGGCCACAATATTGGTTCCTTCCAACGGATCAACGGCAATATCTACTGCCGGCGGCACACCCATTCCTACTCTTTCACCAATATACAGCATGGGGGCTTCGTCCATTTCTCCTTCACCAATAACTACCAATCCATCTACTGAAACCGTATCAAACATAGCCCGCATGGCAGTTACTGCTGCACCATCAGCTGCTTCTTTATTACCCTTACCTACCCAACAAGCTGCTGCCAGAGCAGCTGCTTCGGTTACCCGGGCAAACTCAAGGGCTAATTCCCTTTCCAATCAAAACCCTCCCGTCGTTTCTAAAAGGCCTGTTTCCAGTCATTCATAAACTTTTCTATTCCAGCATCAGTCATAGGATGCAAGATCATTTGCCTGATAATTTTATAAGGTATGGTAGCAATATGGGAGCCCATTCTGGCTGCCTGGACAACATGCATCGGATGCCTGATACTGGCAGCAATTACTTCAGTTGTAATTTGATATTGATCAAAAATAGTAATGATATCATCCAACAGCGCCATACCATCATTACCATTATCATCAACCCTGCCCAGAAAAGGACTCACATAAGAAGCGCCCGACCGGGCTGCCAGTAAAGCCTGATTAGCTGAAAAAACCAAAGTAGCGTTGGTGGGGATGCCCATTTGCTTAAAAGTGTGAATGGCCTTTAATCCCGTTTCAGTAAGGGGGACTTTAATAACTACATTGGGATCAATCTTAGCGAGGTCTTCACCCTCTTTTATAATACTATCATAGTCCATAGATAAGACTTCCGCACTAATCGGACCATTAACAATCGCACAAATTTCACGAACCACCTGACGGTAGTCCCTTTTTTCTTTGGCTACCAGGGAGGGGTTGGTTGTAACCCCGGCCAGGAAACCCAAATCATTGATTTCCCTGATTTCTTCTATATTAGCAGAATCAATAAAAATACGCAAAACCAAACCTCCTTCATGAATCATAATATTTATACTGAAGGGTCCCAGACCATATTCATCCTATTGGGAAACAAACCAGCCAGCCAGTTAAGCTTTATTACTGCTGCCGAAAACCCTGATTTTCTCCCTGATAATTGCAACGGTTGCTTCACGGGCAGGGCCTAATATTTTACGGGGATCAATCTCGGTTGGATTAAGGTCAAGTACGCGACGCATTTCACCCACAAATGTTTCCCTTATGTTAGTATCTATATTGACTTTGCAGATACCCAGGGAAATAGCCTTTTGCACTGATTCGTCCGGTACTCCCGATGAACCATGCAAAACCAGCGGGATTTGTACGGCTTTTTTGATCTCTATCAGACGATCAAAGTCCAGCCTGGGCTCCCCCTGATATTGACCATGAGCAGTACCAATGGCAATAGCCAGACTCTCAATTCCAGTTTGCTGCACAAAATTTATCGCTTCGTCAGGATCAGTAAACATCGCTTCCCGCTCACTGACATGAATATCATCCTCGGTTCCACCTATTTTCCCCAATTCAGCCTCTACAGAAATCCCCAGTGGCCGGGCAACTTCCAAAACTTTTCTGGTAACAGCGATATTTCCCTCCAGGGGCAACTTGGAGCCATCAAACATAACCGATGAAAATCCACTGTAAATACAGCGAATTACCTGTTCAAAGTCAGTTCCATGATCCAGATGCAGCGCTACCGGTACATGAGTATTATTGGCTGCAATTTTAACCATTTGAGAAATAAACTCCAGACCGGCATAATTGATTGCTCCCTGACTGGCCTGCATGATTACCGGCGAATTTTCAAGTTCAGCCGCCTGTACAATCGCCTGAATAATCTCCATATTATTGGCATTAAAGGCCCCTACTGCATATTTTCCCTGATCCGCTTTTCTTAATAAATCGTTTACTGGAACCAGCGCCATTAAAAACCACCTCTTTATTTATTGTACCCGTTCCATCCTTAATTCATTAACTAAATCTCTTAATACCATTATGTCAAATGGTTTGGTAACACATCTTTTTACTCCGGTTTCCAGAGCAAGTTTAACCACATCCATTTCTCCATAAGCCGTCATCATTACAATATACATATCAGGAAAGCGGGATAAAATCTGCTCCGAGGCCTCCAGACCATTCATATTAGGCATTTTCATATCCATTAACACAATATCCGGATCAACCCGTTCAACTTCTGTAATTGCTTCCAGCCCGTCAGCGGCTACGAAAACCTCCCATGACTCTCGCTTGAATAACTCTTCTAACAAACGCCTGACCCCTTTTTGGTCATCTACAATCAAAATGCGATTGCCCATAGGTTCCTCCTCATGCCGTTAAAATATTTATTAAATTTCATGTTCGTCACTTAATTAAGAAAATCCTGCCGGCAAAATAATTATTTCAATAAATTTCCAGATTAGAACCCTTTGTATGTTGTAGCAAAAAGTACCGCCATACATATTAAGACAAACACCAGTATAATAAATGGCATAAACATCAACAAAACTGCCCTGCCGGTACTTATTTCCAAAGCTTCCCGAACTCCTAACAGCTGCAGAATAAACACCCATACGGCTATAAACAGGCTGAGTATTATGCCTATCCATTCAAGTCCGGTTATTGTAGCTGCATACCCCAGTGGCGGGGCTAATACTGATGGCAGAGAAGCAAAACAGGTATTGGTTAATACGCCTCCCGCATTAGCCTTTTCCCAGAATATTTCACTTAATAAGGATACAAAACCGCTCAGAAAGAATATGCTCAACACTGACATTACCGCACTCATTATAGTAATTACTAATATTCCCTCACCAAACTCTTCCGGCATAATAGCCGCATTATTCTTTAATTGTGCAGTTTGAAAAACAACGGTTATTGTTAATACAAGTACCAGCAGTAATATTGCCTGCCCGTATGGTTTATGGTCTTTTAAATAACGAAAAGTATTAACCGGGTCAAATAAAACTCCATAAACACTATCAATTGCTGACATTCTCTCCCCCCTTTTGATTTTTATTCCCCTAATACTTTAACTGTACTGATGAAGATGAATCCGGAAAAATATTACTTGAAACCCCCGTAAACAAACTGTCCCAGAACGAACTGCCACTTAAGACTTCCACCTTATAATTTTCTCCCAGACCACCCTGTTCCGCCGCGATATCCAGAGCATCATAATAATTACCCAAATAGTCTACCAGTCCCAGTTCCAGGGCCTGTCTTCCGGAAATAATTCTGCCGTCTGCTATTTTTAATAATTTATCCCGACTGATTTTTCCCTCCCGACCTTTTAAAACCTGTTCAATAAATTGGTCATAGGATTCACTTACAATATCCTTTAACAACTTTCTCTCTTCATCGGTTAATTTTCTGCTCGGAGAACCTATATCTTTCAGACTTCCACTTTTTATTACCTCTTCACTGATCCCAATTTTTTTATACAAAGCTTCCAGATTGGTAAACTGCATAATAACACCAATACTGCCCGTCAAGCTTCCTTCATTGGCAACAATATAATCACTGCTGCAGGCAATCCAGTAACCGCCTGAAGCACAGACATCCCCCATGGAAGTAATTATCTTTTTGCCGTTCTGTCTTAATTTATCAAGTTCAATAGCTATCTCCTGGGAAGCTACCGAAGTTCCTCCGGGACTATCTATACGCACAACAACTACTTTAATATCGTCGCGTTTGCCCACTTGTTGAATAATATTCATAATTCTCATTGAATTGGCACCGGTTGCTCCCATCCATGAATCAACGCCCCCTCCGGAAATTGAACCATTAATCTCAATAACTCCCACGGTTGAGGCCGCACCAATCCCCCCCGATTTAGTCGGGTTGCCAACTGATTTAATGGCCATAACCGTCATCACCAATAAAAACAATAAAAATAAACCTACTACCAACTTTTTCTTCATTACTGTTCCTCCCCTGCTAAATAGCTGGTATGATAAATATCTCCCTGTTTGCCTGCCCGTCCGCTTTTTTTATATAACCTGACCGTGCTGTCCGCCACTAAAGTTTTACGGACCGGCAGTTCTACTTCATCACCGATATTTACCTCTACGCCTCTGGGTATTTCAATTAACGCCATTTGCATAAACACCTTGCCCCGGATGGGATAACTTTTACCTTTTATTCGCACTGTCAATTGGAATCGCCTGATGTTCAAATAAGCCAGCAGCATTTTAACCATTCTCTTAAATAAATCCAGCCAGCCAGTGGGCTGATTAGCTACTTCCAGTGCCAATCCGTCATGGTAACCGGCCGGAATTACAGCTACCTGAGCATCCCGAGTCAATCGCCAGGTACGGCTATAACCCAGATAATCCCCGGCTTTATGGTCTTTTATGGCTATCACATGGGTCTTGAATGTATAAGGATCAACCAGTTTAAGAGGGTTTTTGATATTTCCCACCGGATGCTGACCGGAGAGCAGAGTCCCAATTCGGACTGCATTCAGATGCATATCCGGATATTTTAGAAACACTGCACTATTGGCAACATGTTTAACCGGAATATTATAACCCTCTTCTTCTAATTTCTGTACAACTCTTTGAAATCTTTTAAACTGCCTTCTGGTATAACGGGAATTCGCTGCTCCTCCTTCCGCCATATGAGTATATATTCCTTCAATATATATGTTGGAACAGCTGCTTAATTTCTGGCAGATTTCGGCAGCCTCCCCGGCATTTAATCCAAATCTGCCCAACCCGGTTTCAATTTTAAGATGAACGGTAACCGGCTGGCTTATTCCGCCGGCAACCTCCTCTAACAGCCTGGCATCATAAAGAGAAGTAATGGTCATAGTAATATGGTTTTCAACAGCTTCTTTTATCTGATAATAATCAATCAGGGGTGTAAACAAAAGGATACTGGCCCGAATACCTCCATTGCGCAGCTGCATGGCTTCAGGCAAATAACTGACCGCAAAAAAATCTACTCCATTTTGATAAAGAATCCGGGCAACCTCAGTGGCACCGTGGCCATAAGCCTGAGCCTTTAATACTGCTATCAGACGCACCTGTTCCGGTACCTGCGAACGTACCTGCAGCAGATTGAACTTTATGGCATCAGTATCAATTTCCACCCATTTGTCATAATACACCATAACTTACCACCTTTAACGGCGTCGCGCTTTCAGGTAAATGGGCAAAACATGATTAAACAACCAATAAAATACAGGTGAATAGATCTGATCCCACTCCCCGATAAACTCTGTAAATTCTCCGCCAAAACCTTTCTTGAAACGGTATAATCCATAAAGAGGATTATCCTCGTCCAGGTCACCTGATACCCCGCGAAAATCATAAAGGGTGCATCCCTGCTCTCTGGCCCAGCGGATCATCTCCCATTGAATTAAATAATTGGGCATCAGGTTGCGTTGCCGGTTGCTGGAGGCGCCGTACAAATACCAGGCTTTCTCACCTGATATCATAGCCAGGGTAGCTGCAATAACTTCCCCTTCGTACTCAGCCAGAAATATTTTTGCAAAACCGGACTCCACCATATAGTCCCATATCCATTCAAAATACTCATAACCGCGGATTAAGAATTGGTCTCTTTGAGCAGTTTCCTGTAAGATTTCATAAAATAGGGCCAAATCAGCTTTATTTTCTCCGGGTCTGATTACTACTCCTTTACGGCTGGCCAGACGAATATTATAGCGCCATTTGCTGTGCATATTATCCAGCAAGGTATTCTCATCTGCTGACAAGTCCAAACGAAATACAAACCGGGGCTGAACTCCATCAAAATCGAGACCGGTATCATTTTTTTTCAAACCGCTTTTAAGCAGAACTTTCTCTAACTGACTATCACCAATTGGCACATCCGGATCAATTTTTAAAAAAATGGCTCCGTTTTCACCGGCAACTTTCCTGGCGCCTTCAAAAAGCACTGCGCAAAGTTCTTCATTATCAGCATCCACCACCGGTCCCCTTGGCGAATAAAAAATACACTTATTTAACCCTGGCAGTGGTATGCGGCGTTTCAAAATTAACAGTGAGGCCTCAATGGTTCCATTCTGCTCAACAATTAACGGCAAAGACTCCCAGCCCATACCTTTTTTAACCTGACCCCATTCCCATAACTGCAGAAAATGTCCGCGGGGATGAGCTGCTACAAAATTATTAAATATATCTTTTTCATTTTTATCGATTACTCTGGTAGTATACATAAGTCTCTCCTTCAACTTTTTACTGCTTGTATGAATAATATTATTAACCATTTCCTCTCTTACTAATTCTGCGTTTAAAGTCCGAAGCCTGCTATTCATGTATAATTTCGGCAAATCAACTTACCTTTTTTCTGCTGCAAACCCCCGATGTACAATCGCATCTTATTAAAGGAAAAGCAGCCTCCGGCCCTTCAGCCACAAACCAATTTAAATTTTACAGCAAATTAAATTCAGAAATTTAATTACTAAAATTATATCGCGAGAAGGATTATGGATTTTTTGTCCGAATATTCTAATATGTATGATTATTATAAACAGTATCTCCGCTAGAATACTGTACTGGCAGGATGACTAAAAAGAGGGGGGTTTATACAGATGTCCAGGTATATGGATGAATATCGCCGAAAACTAATCACTGCAGAAGAAGCTGCCCGATTAGTTAAATCAAATGATCTTATTGATTATGGAATGTTTGCAACTAAACCTATCGATTTTGATGCAGCTCTGGGTAAAAGAGCCGGAGATGGACTGCAAAACGTTAATATTCGAGGTACGGGGACCGTTTTACCGATACCCGAAGTAATTAAGGGTGACCCTGAACAAAAAACCTTTCAGTATTTCTCCTGGTATTACACTGCCCTGGATCGGAAGGCGTGCGATCTGGGTCTGGTGGCCCACAATCCCTTTAACTATCATGAGGCTACTTCATTAGCGTATAGTGAAGATTTTAAACATCTATGGCCAAATGTTTGGGTTTCCCAGGCGACTCCGATGGATAAACACGGCTGTTTCAATTTTGGACTGGGAAATTCCCATAATCGCGGATTGGCATTAGCCAGCAAGATTGCCATCGTAGAAGTAAATGAAAACATGCCTTACTGCCCGGGTGGTAATGATGAATATATTCATATCAGTGAAATCGATTATATAATTGAAGGCACCAACCAGCCTATTTTCACAACGCCACCATCTCCGGACCCCAGTAAGGAAGAATGCAAAATTGCCGAGTTTATTGTTGAAGAAGTAGTCAACGGCGCCATGCTGCAACTGGGTATTGGAGCCATGCCCAACCTTATTGGAAATATGCTGGCCGCCTCTGATGTAAAAGATATCGGTATTCAAAGTGAGATGTTCTGCGATGCATTTGTAAAAATGTATGAATCCGGCATCGTTACCAACGCCAAAAAAGCATACGATATTAACAAGAGTACTTATTCCTTCTGTCTGGGCACACAGGAAACTTATGATTTTCTGGACGGAAATCCCCGCTGTGCGTCCTGTACCGTAAACTATACAAATAATCCGACAGCAGTTGCCCTTCACGATAATGTTATTTCCATAAATAACATTCTGGAAGTTGACCTGCTTTCCCAGGTATGTTCTGAAACTTCAGGCTTAAGGCAAATTTCCGGTACCGGCGGACAGCTGGACTTCGTAGTTGGCGGTTTCCACTCCAAAGGCGGCAAGAGTATTCTGGCCTTCTCTTCAACCTTCAAGGATAAAGAGGGCAACCTGCACTCCCGCATCAGGCCGCTGCTTACCCGCGGAGCGGTGGTAACTGTGCCACGCACCCAGGTTCAGTACCTGGTAACTGAATATGGAAAAATCAATATGAAGGCTCTTTCTACCTGGGGAAGAGCGGAAGGATTAATCAATATCGCTCATCCGGATTTCAGAGAAGAACTGATAAATGCGGCCAAAGAAATGAAGATCTGGTCCAGAACCAACCGCATACCCTTTTAAACTAAACACACAAGCGGGCTTTAATAGCCCGCTTTTTTAATGACTTAATAGACACAGCAACATAAATTGTGTTCATAGCCAAAGGCTTGAACACATATGAAGTCCCCGTTAGGGGGATAACACAGATATTAAAGGATTTTCACTGATTTTTTTGTTTTATTAATGGCTTAGGCTTTAAGCTATATTGGTTGTTAACGATAGTGAACATCACTTGGGCATAGCCTGAGAAGTCCTCAAAGAGGGAAATTTAATAGAATTAATTCGGAATTATAATATTTATGGTGAGTGAAATGTCATTTATAAGATAGGTTTTATAAGTTTTTGAACCTGCTACATTAATTGCGTAGCCCTATGGGCGGAGCATCCGTGTCCCTGAAAGGGGACTTTTTTCTGACTTTCCCCGGACTAGACCTGACAGTATAAATATTGAAAAATATAACCGTCAGGTCTAGTCAGTAAGAGTCAGGTTAGTCAGGTTATAAATTTTTTAAAATTCCCTTGTTAATAACAAATAATTCTCATTTTAAATCAATTAACTAATATTTGAGAGTTTTGCATAACAAATAAATCCTTCAATTCTGTCACTCTGAGAACATTAATCACACCCGGAAGGGTGTATCAGTAGTACCCATTAGGGTGTAGTCCCTCAGGGGGAGTCTCGTAATCGCAATCTTATTACACATAAATAAAATCTGCGTAAATCTGCGTCAAAACCAAAGGAGGCCGAAGGCCTCCTCTATGACACAAGCTGCATTAAAACAAGTTCTGGCTAAAACAAACCTTTGCCTTGCTGATATTCCAGAGCGCTTTTTACCAGGCCGAGGAATAACGGATGCGGCCGGTTGGGCCGGGATTTTAATTCGGGATGGAATTGACAGGCTACAAACCAGGGGTGATCAGGAAGCTCTATCATTTCTACCAGTCTTCCATCCGGAGAAATACCGCTAATCTTTAATCCGGCCTGTTGCAGCTGTTCCCGATAATCATTATTTATCTCATAGCGATGCCGGTGTCTTTCATCCACCTGGTCAAGTTGATATACCTGGTGTGATTTACTTCCCGCTTCTATCTGACAGGGGTATACTCCCAGACGCATAGTTCCACCTTTATTTTCAATATTTTCCTGGTCAGGCATTAAATGAATTACCGGATAAGCCGTATCGGGAGCAAACTCTGAACTGTTGGCTTCAGCCATTCCCGCTACATTTCGGGCAAATTCAATTACTGCACACTGCATCCCCAGACAAATGCCTAAAAAGGGAATTTCATTTTCACGGGCATAACGGGCAGTAATAATTTTACCTTCAATACCCCGCTCACCAAAACCTCCCGGAACCAATATGGCATCAATATCTCCGAGCAGCTCCCCAACATCTGCCCCCTCCATTTGTTCAGCACAAATCCATTTTATATCTACTTCACAATTATATTTAAACCCGGCATGCTTCAAGGCCTCTACAATACTGATATAAGCATCGGGAAGTTCTACATATTTACCCACTAAAGCAATGGAAATTCTGTGATCCAGATTATGTATCTTTCTTACCAGTTCCTCCCATTCAGCTAAATCTGCCTGATGGTTTTTCAGAGTCAGGCGATAAATTACTTCCCTGTCCAACCCTTCATCAGCTAACATTAAGGGGACTTCATATATGGAACCGGCATCCATTAACTGAATAACCGCCTGACGATCAACATCACAAAACAGCGCCATTTTGGCCCTTAAATCTTCAGATAACTCTTTTTCAGTGCGGCAAACCAAAATATCCGGTTGAATACCAATGCTTCTCAGTTCCTTGACGCTATGCTGAGTAGGCTTGGTTTTTAATTCACCGGCGGTTTTTATATGTGGAACCAGGGTTACATGAATATACAGTACCCGTTCTTTACCCAAATCAAATTTTAACTGACGAATGGCTTCCAGGAACGGTAATGATTCAATATCACCTACCGTACCGCCAATTTCAGTTATAACTACATCAGGACTATTCTGCCGTTCCAGCATGGTAATACGTTCTTTAATTTCATTAGTTATATGGGGAATAACCTGTACGGTTTGTCCCAGATATTCTCCCCGTCTTTCCTTGTCCAATACCGCCTGATAAATCCTGCCGGTGGTACAATTGGAATAACGGGTCAGGTTTTCATCTACAAACCTCTCATAATGTCCTACATCCAGGTCAGTTTCAGCACCATCATCAGTTACAAAGACTTCCCCATGCTGATAAGGACTCATCGTTCCAGGGTCTACATTAATATAAGGATCAAACTTTTGTAATGCTACCTTTAATCCACGGCTTTTTAACAACCTTCCCAGAGAAGCAGCTGTTATGCCCTTGCCCAGTGATGAAACTACACCTCCGGTTATAAAAATGTACTTTGTCAAAATAAGCTCCTCTCTTTCCCTTGCCTGCCCAGTAAAAATAATTCTTATTATAGCTTAACTACTTCGAGTGGTATAATCCAGTACAATTATTTGTAAAGAGTCAGTTATTTTATCACGATTTACTTCCAGAAATGGCAGCTTGATCACCTGGTTAAACCTACAGGTAAATGCTTCTACCGGTGCCAGTTTAAAAGATAGATGGGGAGTCTGGAAATGCATGGGTATCACAATTTTGGGGTTTAATTGCTGTATAACCTGAAAAGCGTCCTCGGCATCCAGCGTAAATTTTCCCCCTACCGGAGTAAATAATATGTCTACCTGACCAATTTGAGCAATTAATTCAGTCTCCAGATGAGCTCCCTGGTCACCCAGGTGTACCAGACTAATATCTTCGGCCATAATTTTATAAATATTATTACTCCCCCGGTCCGCTCCGTGATTTTTGTCATGCCAGGAACTGAAACCGGTAATAGTAATTTGCGGAAAGTTAAATTGGCCTGCTTCTTTAATTATTTTCGGATTACCCTGTAAAACATGCACCGCATTATGATCCCAATGATCATGACTCACAGTGGCTATATCTACCGGTTGTTGCCAGGGAGTATAGCCGCTTCGCTCATCAAAGGGATCAGTGATAATTGTCTTCCCGGCAGTTTCAATAATAAATGAAGCATGCCCAAGCCAGGAGATAATCATAATTCTAACCTTTCTGGTTTACTCGATTTAAATCAAAAAACCAGTAACCTTCGCCCTGATAAACCAGACGGTTATCAAGATTTAATCTGGTATACATCGAAGTCAGCGCAGCGTTGTCTTTTTTACGGCTCATACACTCGGTTATCTTTTCGAGCAGATCCCTGTAATACATAGCTTCTCCATGTTCAGACAGTATTTCTACCGCCCAGTCTGCTTCACTCTTTTTTCCAGTCTGCATTCCTATCCCTCCAGTTACATTTGTTCCGGGGCACTTACTCCCAGTATGTTTAAAGCATTCTTAACCGTAATGCGTGTAACACTCATTAATAACAATCTGGCTTCCTGTAAAGCCTGGTTGTCGTTGATAACCCGATGATGATTATAAAAACTGTGAAACAGTCCGGCCAGCTCCAGTACATAACGAGCAATCCGATGCGGAGCCATAGTTCGGGCAGCTACAATTATTTCTTCGGGAAAATCTGCAATCTTTCTCAGCAAATCCAGTTCCTCTGGTTCCTTTAACAAGGCCGCATTAATATGTTCAACTGACGGCAGAAAAATACCGGCTGCCTCTGCCTGACGAAATATGCTGCAAATCCTGGCATGAGCATATTGCACATAATAAACCGGATTGTCCTGGTTTTGTTGTTTGGCCAGTTCAAGGTCAAAATCCAGATGACTGTCCGGATTACGCATGACAAATATAAATCGGGCCGCATCCCGGCCAACTTCTTCAATTAATTCATCCAGAGATACAGTCGTACCGGTGCGCTTGGACATCCTGACCACATTACCCGAACGCAGCAGTCTCACCAATTGCATAAGCAGAATATCCAGCTGGTCAGGATTATAACCCAGAGCTTGAATGGCTCCTTTCATACGGGCTATATGACCATGATGATCTGCCCCCCAGACATTTATTACCCAATCAAAACCCCGTTCAAACTTATCCTTATGATAAGCAATATCAGCTGCAAAATAAGTGGGTAAACCATTGGCCCGTTTTAAAACCTCATCTTTTTCATCACCAAATCGGGTTGATTTAAACCATAAAGCACCATCCCGCTCGTAAACATAGTCTTTTCTTTCCAGTTCAGCTATAACCTCATCTATTTTTCCTGACTGGTGCAAAGTTTTTTCACTAAACCAGACATCATAATTAATGCCAAATCCCTGTAAAGTTTTTGCTATATAAGTTACTTTCTCCTGCAGAGCCTCTTCTACCAGGCGCCGGCGGCGTTCATCCGATGATAAAGCCACCAAATCCTTTCCATAGCGACTAATGATTCCTTTTACGGTATCGATTACATCCTGACCGGCATATCCGTTTTCCGGAAACTTTACATTATAACCGGTTAATTGCAAATATCTGGCTTCCAGAGACTCAGCAAAAATCTCAATTTGATTACCGGCATCATTAATATAAAATTCTCTTTCTACATTATAACCGGCTAAATTTAAAATATTGGCCAGACTATCACCAATCGCTCCGCCACGGGCGTTGCCCATATGTAAATTACCAGTAGGATTGGCGCTGACAAACTCCACCTGAACTTTTATATTTTGGCTTTCATTTTGACCGTATTCGTTTCCCATGGTTTGAACCAAAGCAGGAATCCCAAACAACCAGCTATTATCAATATAGAAGTTTATAAACCCGGCTCCGGCAATATCTACCTTCTTAACCCCGGCCTGGTTAACCGGAATTTGAGCAACAATAATTTCAGCAATTTTACGAGGCGGCATTTTGGCCTGGCGGGCTAATAACATAGCCACATTAGTAGCAAAATCACCATGCTCCTTTTCCCTTGGTATTTCGATAACATAATCAGGTATGGTGGAAAAATTCAGCAGGCCATCTTTTTTTGCCTGTTCCAGGGCAGCAACAATCGTCTTATACAGGGAATCCCGCAACCTTTGTATGGGGTTCATGTTGACCTCCTAATGTTTACAATAAAATCTTAGCCAGGCTCTATCAAAAATATCCTACCACTACCCGGCATAATAATCCAAATACTAATAAAACCAATCGTTAAAATAATACTCCATATCGCGTCCGGCTTCTTCGCGAATGGTATCCAGCAAATTACTGCTGTTGGCTATCTGAAACTGATAATCAGAATAATAGCGTTGCAGTACTCTATTTACCTTTTCTGCACCCAGTTCCTCTTCCAGGCCGAACCAGAAAGATTCTCCCCCGGTGTAAGCGGTATGATAATACTCACGCGTTGAATACATATCACTTAACTCCCGGGCCAGATTCACTGATTCCTCAGCTGGCGGTGTTATCTTCTTTCCCCCGACCTCGGCCAGATATTTATAGGCTCCCCAGTTAGCCAGGCCTTCATCCAGCCAGGGCTCACGGATTTGATCATTACCGACTACACCATACCACCATTGGTGAGCAATTTCATGAGCCAGGATAAACTCACTGCGCTGCTGATTGGCAGTCGACCCCAGAAATGCATCCTGCAAGAAAATCAGTCCCGAATACTCCATACCGTGAAAACCCTTCATGGGTACAAAGGCTATTTTAAACTCGTTATAGGGATAAGGGCCCCAGGTTTTGGAATAATATTCGATTATACCGGCTGCCTGTTTCAAAACTGACTCCATTTGCTTTTCATGACCAGGCGGGCTAACTACAGTTATAAGCAAGTCATCATAATTGTCATACATTCCGTTGTAATCATACATGATTCCCAGACAAAAATCACGCGCGTTTTCAGCTGCAATTAAATAATCCTGGCGTCCGGTATCTTCTGCACTTCGCTCAATAATAGTTCCCGTTGACACCATACCATAATTCTCCGGAATATTTAACCCCACCAGGTAATCGGCACTATGAAAACAAAAGGGGTCACCGAAAACAGAATTATAAGAGGTTAGCCAGCCATTACGGTCGGCAACATTTAACAAAGGATAGAAGTTACCCAACATATAAACCTGGTCACTGTAACCAAAGCGATATTCTGTTTTAGGTACCCGGGTACGCCACTTCATTTCCACCCGTAAATCCTGACCTTTTTTTATCGGTTCAGGAACAAGCACCTGCATGGATACGCCTTCTTTACGATATTCTGCCATTTTACCATTTATCATTATACCATCAATGTCGATCCAGCCTGCATCAAAACCGGCATAATAAGCTGAAGCCGGGGCCGGACTGCTTTCTGCCTGTCTAAAAGCATCCGGATAAATGGTAAATAGTAAATCAGATAATACCCGTCCGGAAGTATTTACTGTAGTCAAAATAGTGGTTCCATATATGGAACGACTATTAATATCCAGATATAAATTCATTTGATAAACGGTTTTTCCTGGCGCCGGGAACAGGTTTTCTTCTTCCACAGGGGGTTTATTCGCGGGTTGGCTGACTTCCTGCGCTGCCTTTTTATTATTTTGGTTGATATAAATAAAACAGGCGGCACAAATGACGCCTATTATAACTACTATTAAAATCAGCTTGTTTTTTTCCATCTCTAAATTCACCTGTCCCTGCTGCAAGATAATTATGATTATGATACATTACTTATGAAATGATCCTGTTGTAATTCTATTTCCAGATAGTACAGGAATTTTATTACCAGAGCTGAGGCCTCAGCCCGCGAGAGTGGCTGGTTGGGATTAATTCGGTTGCTGGTATCACCTGATACCAGACCGGTATTCCAGGCTACATATATACTGTCTTTAGCCCAATAGGGTATATTCGCATCATCAATAAAAGGGGTGGCAAACCCCGGGGAAGGAGCACGATTCTCCCACCCCAGAGCTTTTATCATAATAGTAATTGCCTGGGCGCGGGTCAGAGGACTTTGCGGCATAAATAAATCTGCTGATACCCCACTGACTATTCCCCGATTAACTCCTTCTTTTACATAGTTGTAATCCGGATGAGTAACGGGAATATCACTGAAAATTGCGCTCTCGGTATTTTTATTTCTACTGGTACGGCTGGATTTAGGTGGTTCAGCAATCCTGATTTGAGCGCCTTTTACAACCGCTCTGATGAAATCAATTCTGGTCATCGGGGCGTCAGGAACGAAAAAGGGCGGTACTCCTTCAAAAATATCCAGGGCATATGACTTCTGTATATCCTCTTCAGCCCAGTGACCGCCAATATCCCTGAATTTGGGGACTACCATGCGTTCAATGTGTGGTAAAAACTCCTGGGTTAAATTTATATTTCCCCTCAGGGTTCTTCCGCTGGCCAGTGGTAAATTATATTGATATTCCGAATACATATCCCGATTGGTAGTACGGGTATGGGCATGCTCAAAACTACTCAGATTCGGTGTATGTGGAGTATAAATCAAAGACCTGGTCTGACTGTCTACCGAAGAAATATCGACTACGCCCTGATTTTTGGTTGCATTTCCTGACCAATCAAATATCTGTTCGATTTGCTGTTTTTCGGTACTGCCCCAAAAATTATGGTAACCAATAGTATTGCCGGTAATATCGACTACTACCTTGCCTTCATCCTTATTTATCGAATAAATCTTACGGGCTTTTAAGGTTCCGGCATGATAATCCGAGGCAGGACGATTATCAATAATATCTGATTTGGAAAACTGGTAGTCCTCTAATTTGTAACGATTTTTATCCACTTCAATTTGTTCTTTAAACTTTTTTACCGTAGTCTGAGAAGTAGTCTGCCCTTTATCCTCATGGGGGTATAATATGGTTTCATAAGTTATATTGCGTGATAATTCCACTGGCAAGTTATTACTGTCAACACCTGAGAGAGTTAGTTTATATACGGTAGTAGCCTGGTTACTCTTACTGGTAGTTTTAATGCTGACATTCTTGCCACTACCGGAAACCACTACCGGTTCTCCGGAAATGAATACCACTTCTTCATAATCATACTCGTTGTTTACCCCGCCACTAAAATCAGGAGGAACGGCCAATGAATACGATACATTAGTAACTAGAAAAAATCCTGTTATGAATATACAAAAAAGTTTTTTCATATCTGCCTCCGCTGGTCTGAAATTTATTATTTAACAATAACTACCCGGGCCAGGAAATCATCCCGCACTACATATAAGCGGTCTCCGGTTTTTATATCTTCGGGTGGGATTATATGCCCGTCTTTTATAATCATAGCTTTTTGCAATCCCATCCGCACCGGACTGGTTTTAGGCATCCAGGACTGCTTATGGGCGCTCCAGTCAACTGCATCACCCAAACTTAATGCCCATCCCACCAGGCTGTCATCGGCAATCGAAACTGCCCGCCCGGTTGTAACCCGCTGCTTTAACAACGAGTCCATGGTTTTTTGCAGAGTTATAGCACAAATACGGTCTCCATCAGTATAGACATAAGCATACCATTTCTTCAGATTATTCTCTTTGCTGCGCTCACTATCCTCGTCAACCGCATAATCCCCAGCCTGCAATTCCATGGTTGTCAGGCGGCGTCCGCTATCCAAATCAAGAATATTGCTATCCTCGTCATAAAATAATTCTTTTTCACTGTCCAGAGCTTCCCATTCATGCTGATTAAGCAGGAATAAATCTTCCAGCCATAAACGGTCATCAGCAATCTGCTCTACGCGTCCGGCATAGACATAATTCTGACCCAGCGTGGAATGATTAATATCCACATTATTAATATAAATAATATTGGCACTACGATTGGAACCCCGGTTATCAGCAATGATAAAAGCATCATCATTGGGGCTGAGTATAGACCGGTCCTGCAGACGGCCATTTTTAATTATGATACTGCCGGCATTAAAGCTTAAGTTGCGATTGCTGGCCAGTTCAAAAGAATCCGTATACCAGTTGACCGAAGTAATTTTATCCGTAAATGCTGCTTCGGTACCACTTTTTATTACCAAACGGTCAATCGACTCTTTGCCCATAAAATTCTTGATTACCATATATATGGTCTGATTGCGATAATTTTTTATGTTATGTGGTTTTACCGGCTGTCCGGCATAATATACCTTTAGCTGGTCGTTATAAGGAACTTTCATATTAGGACTGTTATCAACCCAGCCTCCATTATGAAAAGCCTGCACATTCTGCAGCTGCATGGCGTTGCTGTATCTATCCACTGACCCCAGCCTGGCGCGATACAAATCCTTTACCAGGATTGATTCGCCTTCGACTTCCATCCGCCCGATCATATCCGTATAAATATCATCAAAATACAATCTGACTCTATCACCGGTGTACAAGCTGGAAGCAGGTATGATTTCACCTTTACGCATTATCAGAGCCGCCGGTGACAGATAATAATTCACCTGACTGCCATCTCCCACGTTAATGGTAATCTGTTCACTATCAATCATGGCTATGGTACCTTTGCGCATCTTGCTTCCAGGAGTAATATAGCCCAGACTGCCTGTTGACCAGGCTTCCAGAGACATTAACTGTCTGCCCTGAATCACACCATACACTTCCATACCGGCATGTAAATCTTTCATCCCGACCAGGCGCTGATCAATCATATAAGTTACATGGGGATGCAAGGTTAACTTAAACTTGCTGCCCTGATAAGTCTCAATTTCAGCAGTGGGACCCTGTTCCTCTCCATCACCCGGATCTACTGCCAGCAGATACCCCTCAATAAATCCCTGCGTAAACGGGTTGGTTTCCACCGCATACAAAAAGGCTCCCGAACCCAGCAACAGACCAATAACCATGATTATACCCAGTGCTTTTTTCATAATTACCTCCTGCTTCCCATCACTGAATAAAGCCCGGTGCGATTAATAGCTCCGGCACCGGCCGGCAGGCCTGCGGTTCCGGGATCAATGTCCACCCACTGACCGGAAGCCTGATCATAACGCTGTATCTTCACCTGGTTTAATCGCCGCCATTCAGCTTTTTGCTGATCATAATCCAATATCAATGATAACTTGCCGCCCAGATAACTGAAATCACTCTGCTCCTTACCCTTGTAGAATAATGCGTTTAGCTGATATACCGGTGACAGAATATTGCCCGAGGCAGTTCCCGGATTACCTTTATAGGGACTGATACTGAACTTGACTCCGGCATCCTCACGATTACGATTCTCGCTAACGCGGGAGGTGTTAAAAACTGCCGGATTAAAGCGCAGATTAAAATCGCGTCCCCTGACTTCAATTTCCGGTGGCCTGGAACTGGAAATCATGTTTGCCGGAAGATGAACCACTGCTTCGGTAGCTCCGGCCAGAGCATCACGGGTCAGATCTATTACTATCGGCCTGCTGCTAAAATCTTTACTCCCTATGGTAATCCAGGCAGAATTGCCTAACTTTTGCATCACGGTTTTTTCGCCAGGTTTACCATCCGGATCAGGAATTCCTGTTTTTCTGCCGGTCTTGACCTGGTTACTTTCAGCTGATGGCCCGGAAGAACCAAAATTCCCGATTGCTTTAATAATAAACTTATAACGGGTATACGGCTTGATATCCTGTAATAACCAGGCAGTTAAGTGGGTGGAACCCACAAAATTAACCCGATCTTCCTCAACTACATATATTTCATATTGAGTAGCACCGGTAACCGGATTCCAGACAACTTTAATCGCCCGGTCAGTATGATAATAACTGTCATATAGAATTTCTGCCCAGACTTTGCCGGAAGGTGCATCTATTTCCGGCAGCCCGAACATAATATCCTCGAAAGGAGGACTGGCACCTTTATCAGGGTTAACTACAATTAAGCCTTTCATATCCAGCTTCCCTGCCGGAGCTGTCAAAGTCAGAGTTTCCGGGTCGATAAGCTTGGCAGCCACTTCAACTCCCGACTGCAATATATAAGCATCCAGCACCTGACTGGTGTAGTTATCTTCAGTTTTGGACTTCACCCGGTAAATAACATTACTGCTGTTTTCTGCTGCCGGAACGGTCACCGGCATAAATACAACTTTGCAACCCTCCATAAAGCCTGAACCCTTGAGCTTGATTTCCTGATTGCCTTCCACCGAAATAACTGTAATGCGGGTATTTTCAGTGGGGTCAGCAGCATCAACTGCTGCGGTTACCAGCGGTGAACTAATATATGTAAATGAACCCACCGGGTCAGTAATTTCTCCATCAGGATTTTCCACTCTGACACTGAGATTTCCCGGACTGTTTACCGGAGTCAGCGCATAAACAGTCTTGTAATCAACTACCTGAATACTGGATGCTTCCTGCCCGCCAAATTTAACCGATAATTTTTCTCCCTCATAACCATCTATGCTTGCCCTAAAGTCCAATCCTTCTATTTTGACTCGGGTTCCCCCCGATACGGGTCCCATTGACGGATAAACTGCGGTAATCTGAGGCTTGGTTTCACCCCTGGTAAACTGCAGATAAATATTGTCGGAGTCCAATCCGGAAACTGGTTCATCGGAACTGGCGGTTCCTCCATCTTCATTCATAACTACCACCCGATGTAACTTGCCAACTTCACCTTCAGCCACATCCGGCATTATGAATGTCAGCTTGTTGGGCAAAGTATAGGTGATTTTACTGCTGTCCAGATTTATAATACTGCCAATCTGTATGCGGGCATTTTCACGAAAATCCTCCCCAAAAACACTTACTTCACTCTTGCCTTTATAATTCATTCGGACAACTTTTACCTGACGGCCATCAATAGTCATATTCTGAGGATACCGCCCATCACGGGCAATATTGGTAATCTGAGGCCGGCTATCAGGATTTTTATAAATAAACCGGCTAACCGCTGTAGCCCCATCAGGATTTATCAAAGTTAGAGCTACCTCACCCACAGTATAATAGGTAGGAGTGACCACCTCTATTTGTTCTGAACTTAGCAGCGTAGAGTGGGTGGCATAACCACGATCCACCCGCAGGCGATTACCCGGATCCTGTACCACCTGAATCTTAACCAGTTCATAACCAGGGTATGAATTCCCTTGCTCATCCCGCAATAAGTTCAGATTAATAAACCGCTCCTGTCCATCATAGCCGATAAAAGTCCGCCTATATGATTCCTGCGGACCCGGGGTCAAAGTAAGGGTAATACTCTGCTGATTGGCATCATAATCTGCCTTCAGAAATCCGGTAACTTCCAAATTGGGTACTCTGCCCCCTACTATATCAGCAACGGCGCTCAGAGTGCCAAACCGTAACAGAGGTCTTTCTTCAGTAATCACAGTTCCATCCGGTTGCAACAAATTGATCCGGGTGGGGTTAAAACCGGTACCATGAATTTCTACATTTTCGCCTCCCTGTTTTCTGCCTGTATCAGGAATAACTTTTGTAATTTGAGGCTTGGAAGTTGAATAAATATAAGGTTTGCTATTGGAAATACCATAATCGTTATTTACCACATAAACCTGAACTGTCCCGGCTCTGCCGGAAGGAGTAGTTACACCCAGAAACCCGTTGCCAAAATCCAGCACTGCTGCCGGGGTATTCCCAAAATAAACCTGAGGTAATATCTTGATATCATTGCCGTTTAACTCGGAAATATTGGAAAACTGGCGTAAATCGGTCCACTCTCCATCACCATTCAGGTCATTTAACAGGATATCAACGCCTTCATCATATTTGAAATTGGCATTCACATCTTTATATGGCTCATAAAAACGGAAATCCCGCCCGATAATCTGCACATATTCCCCGCCGGCAGCGGAACCTCCGGTTTTAGTCAACTGATCAATTACCGGCTGACTGGTAGGCACCACATAAATAAAACCCTTCTCAATACCGGTACTTCCACCATCCGAAGGATTAACCACTACTACCGGAACGGCCTTGCTGTCCATTCCCGTTTCCTTGCGTAAATCACCCGGATAAGCCGGCATTTTTATGCGTACACTCTGGCCATCGGGGTTTACATAAGTATCTGCTGCAGCCACTTCGATTCCATTTATAAAAACCCGGGTTTTTATGGCCCCGGTATCTTCGAAATTCTCTCCCTGAATTTCCACAAAATAGCCACCGGTAGTTGAACCCTGATCAGGTACAATACTCTTTATAACAGGTACACGCTGCGGACTACGGTAGAACTTAAAACCATCTTTCAGAGTTACGCGTTTGGTATCGGGATTTACTACGGTAACATCGTACAAACCCTGTACCCCCAGGTCAGGAACCGTAACCAGAATTCGTTTGCCGCCGTCCACTACGCGGGCACGATTTCCGGTTATCAGGCCACTATCAGGATCAATATAATAGGGGGTCTTAAGGGTCAGCACCGTGGCACCTAAATTTACAGTACTGTTGCCTGCGGTAATATCATAGATTTGCCCATCGGTAGCCTTCGCTCTTATACCCGTTCCTTCAACTGACAAAGTATATTCCGTAATACCATCGGTAAGAATTGTTTGTCCCTGGGGGGTTGATTTTAGAATATAAAACTTCCCGGCCGCTTCATCCTTAAGCAATACACTATACCAGGCATCATCCAGGACCACCTGCCCCGACGAGATGCGTAAAATCTCATGCTCGGCCGGAGCACTGTAATTTTGCAGAGCGATATCATTGGTATTTGGCAGATAATAATAAGTATTTACATCCTTTTCACCCAGTAAAACCCGGGCACCTATCAGACGGTAAATACCAATACCTTCTTCACTGCTGGTCGGATCAGGAGATAAAAATACATCTCCGTTTACGAGCAACAAAGTTCCAATCGTACCTTCCGGTGGGGAAACTGAAGTTATTTTTGGCTCGGTCTGAGTTTTTACATAGATAAAATCAGCCGAATCGGTTCCACCCTCAGGGTTAACTACTACCAGACGGGTAATACCCTCCCGACCGGGCGGAGCATCAAAAGTAATTAACTGTGAAGAAGGATCCCTTTTTATTCCACTTATTTCTACTCCGTCCAAATAAACTTTCACATCGGCCTGAAAATTATAACCGTTTATTTTTATACCTTTTTCTCCAATTGTAGCTCCCACATTGGGAACCACTGAATTAATTACCGGGGTTTTAGATTCCTCAACCGTTACAAATTGAATCATATCATCCTTGCGAACCGGGTAACCATGCTCATTGGAACTTTTTTTCGGATTGGTTATTTCAATATAAGCAGGAAAATTGAGGCGTTCCTCCAAAACCGGTAATCCATCAGGAATACGCAAAACAATGCGATTTCCACTTTCCTTGCCCGCAGAACCATCAATTATGGTGGAGTTATTCAGCACTTCCATACTGGCGCCATTGATACTGCTCCAAACACCCGTAGCCGGATTCTTTATTTGTATATTGTTTTTATTCTTGCCTTCCCGTTTCAGAATAATTGAACCGCCCAAATCCACTATGGGATAATAAAGCTGCTCGTCACCGCCAACCGGCTTATATTTACTTACCATAAAACTGCTGCCCGAAATACTGATAACCATATCTTCCTTGGTAACATAATTGCCCATCTCCCGGATTACATGAATCTTCTCCGGGGTTACTTCACTTGCTTGCGGCTCATTATAACTTTTTATATATAAAAATCCATTTTCTTTTATAGCCAGTTCGCGGAATTCATATTTTTCGGTGGGACTAACTTGCAAAGTAGTAGTTATATCCACTACCACATCTTTGGATGGGTCATTGGCAACTTCACTATCAGCTATAGGTTGTGTAATTACATGCAAGGTATCATAACCTTTATCCTGAAAAGCCTGCTGGCTAACATCCTGAAACTCAGTGTCCTTGCCAATAATTACACGAAGCGTACGGATTATGGTAACCGCCTTAACCCCGCCACCGGGATTATAAGTTCCCGTACCGTAATTAATCTGCAAAATCTTTTGATCTGGTGAAGTGTCAATTATACGGTTGGGATTGGTAATGGTCAGATTATCAACATACAGTTCATCCAGATTATAACCTACTACAGTAACAGCATTACTGCTCAGGTTAGGTCCCTGGGATGGAGAAACCGAAGTGATTTCCGCCGCATCAGCTGAGCTGATAACGATAAATTCCCCCGCCAATTGCTGGCGGGTAATATTATTGCGTAAATCCTTTCCAGCCGGTGGATTGGTCATAAAGTTGGTAAGGTAAACCTGATAAGTACCGGGAGTAATATCAGGTACTTTTACCTTGATAATATCCTTGCCGCTGGGGTCAGGTATGTATTCGTGATCTGTACCCATATTGGAAGTATATAATGGATCACTGCTGTTTCGCTGGAAAAAAACCGATGCCTTATCTAAATTATCGGCCTGAAAAAATACGGTGGTCCTGCCCGGTACACCTTTATTGGGATACATCTCCAGATCAGGTACATTCATAAGCTGAACCATTCGTATCTGATTCTGATATAAACGGCGTATTCTAACCTGTTCAGTTACATTGGCCACCCCGGTATTAGTGCGTGTAAATATCAAATCATGCATTCCCGGATCACCGGATACATTAGAAACAGTAATGGCCGTATCCAAACGGCTAACTGTTCCGTTTAGGGTTCCATTACCGAAAGTTAATACATCGCGATATAACCCGGCGGTTTGTTCAGCCAGGTTTGAACCGGTTATACTAAACTGATCACCCATATATACTACTTTGGGCTCCACATTATTTACCGTAGCAAAATCCCCATCATCTGCCACTACTTTAATGCCGCCAACATAAACCCCATCATCAAATATAATGGACCTCATTTCCGGTCCGGTAAGTTCAAATTTTACATAACCATCAAAATTATTAACCCGTTTCCCAATTTGGGTACCCAGTATTTTACCTCCACCGCCTCCGGTAGTAAAAACATTAACTACCACATCCTGCAAACCGCTGCCATTTATCTCAATTACACCACTTACCGTCTCCAAGGTCTCGTTATCAGTCCGTTCAATATATAAACTTCTTATTACCGGGTCAGCAGCCAGTACTGGAGCAGTCAGGGCCGGGAAAAAGCTGACCATCATTAAAACAAACAAACCCCAAGCCAGTGGTTTCCTAACTTTTTTCATAATTTACCCCCTGAACATCTATAAAAATAACTATGACACATCAACTATAAATATATAACTCGGAATAATTATCGATATTTGCAGTAAATAACTTGACCGGTTCTCAGATATGCAAATTAAAAATGTCTGCCAAATTCATCATTTTTCACATAAATAATCGCTGAAAGAAGCAGCCATGAAAAATTGAAGATAATTATGGAGAGTGGGATTCCAGTGGTGAGAAAGGCTATTTATTAGATTCCGAATTAATCAAAAAATAAATCATACAAAATCATAATAATCAGCGTCAAAAATACTGTCAGGTTAAGTCAGGGAGGTCAGTAATAGTCAGGTTCAAAATGCCCCAGCCCTGCTAACCATGAATTAGATTACTTTATAAAAAAATAATTATAAATAACTGCGAAAACCCGTGCCTATCCGCGTCTATTTATGGAGAGCGGGATTCCAGTGGCGAGTAAGTCTTGTCAAATTTTTTTGAACCTGATTCCAAATTAATCAAAAACAAAATCATACAAAATCATAATAATCAGCGTCAAAAATACCGTCAGGTTAAGTCAGGGAGGTCAGTAATAGTCAGGTTCAAAATGCCCCAGCCCTGCTAACCATGAATTAGATTACTTTATAAAAAATAATTATAAATAACTGCGAAAATCCGCGCAATCTGCGTCTATTTAATAGGTTACCACTACATATATACCGCTTTGATTGTGGCTTAATTCGGCCCAGTGATCCCAGCGGCTTATATAAGCGGGATGTTCATTCCAGGTGCGCAACTCTTCATCATAACGCAGCACTTTAAACCGCATGCACTCCTGCGGATTAAAAGGAATGCGCAAATTATACTGATCCAAACGCACATTATGCAGGCTGACTTCTATAAAGGGAGAACAGGCCTTAAACGGCTGTATCTCTTTATACAGCCCGCCGGTTAGAACCGGGGCGACGCGGCCTGTTCTAATCACAGCCAAATCATCTCTATAATCCTTCATCCGCAGGTCAAAAAAATTGCATACAACCCAACGCGATAAGGCCTCCAGTTCCCTGTAAGTGGTATCATCATCCAACCGAATAAGCCTGCTCAAACGATATTCTCCCAGCAAATAGTCGGCATCCAACTGCAGATAATCAATTCTTTTATACCCTGATTTTAAACTAATCGCATTATCAATTACTCGTACCGAAGCACCCTGACTGCTTCGATAATCAGTTCTGATTTTTTGCCCTTCACGAAAAATATCCCCATTGGTTGAGGCTACTACACTAAGGGCTCCGTACAATGTCTGCCCGCAAGCCTCACTATTTTGTACAGTTACATTATAAATTCCGGGCTCCAACCGCTTGCTGCCCCGTGGCAACAGCACCTGCAGATATTTTTTGTTCTGAGCATCAGTTTTCACTTCAACCCGATAAGCTAACCCATCGTTAAACTTTACGGTTACATTATTATTAATATTAAAATTGTCTCCATGGATAAGAACCGGTTTTCGTTCATCATAATTCTCACCAACCGACCCGGGTGAAATTGAGTGAACGGAAGGTATAGCCATAGTGGTAAACCTCCAGGTAACCGCCTGGTTTCCCTCAGTTTCGCTAAATTGAATTATTTCCGGTTTTATATTCACTATATAGGTAGTCTGAGGTCGCAATTCTTTAATGGGAACATAAAGATAAACTCTTTTATTGGCAGCATCTTTTACAAATAAATAAGTGGCAATAAAAGTCTTCTGCTGCTCCTCTTTAAGGGTTGCCGCATAATCCAATACCTGCATATCAATCATGGAAGCCATGCTGCCGCCTTCTGAATAAACATTACAGGCTTTTACCAGATCTATAAAATTACTGTTTACTGTCGCCCGCGCTTCTATATCTGAAAAGGTCAAGCGGACAAAATAACGGGTGGTAGTATCTATGGGGGTAATAACCCGGGGAAACAAATCACTATTATCAAACCATTTGCCTTCTGCATACGGTTCCCTGGCTAATAAACAGGCAGTCTCTTCAGCTGCTGTTAACGAGGTGGAAATGGCCAATAAAAAAAATACTCCGAGGGCAATAGACAAAGCTATTCTTTGTACATTAATATCAATCATTTTATTCACCTCCCGCAAAACATTATTTCAGTTATCGCTTTTATTATTCTTTCGCTTTAGTTCTCACCCTTAACGGTTAATGGGATATTATCACTTAAAAATGTTTCCACTTCATCAATTACTTCTCCCAAAGCTTCTATTACCAGGGGGTCAAACAGGCTGCCGCTGGATTTTTTCATTACCTGGAAGGCCGTTTTATAATCCGGTTCTTGCCCGGAATCAGGAAAAGCAGTTAAGGCATCAAAAAAATCAGCCACGGCAATAATACGTGCCAGCCAGGGAATATCAGTATGATCCAATCCACGCGGAAAACCTGTACCATTGTAGCGTTCATGATGATATAAAATGGCCTCCCGTATAGCTTTAAACTCATCGGTTTCAGGCAACATCTCCACTCCGGTCTGAGGATGAGCCTCGTCTGATTCCTCGCCATCACTCCGGCGGCCAATATCATGTAACCAGGCTGCTGCCAGCAACTGGCGTTGCTCATCATTATCCAGGCCGAGTTTATTGCCTAAAAGACGAGCAATACCGGTAACCCGATAAGTATGTCCGATAAACTGAGGGTTGAATTCTTCCAACGCCCTTAATGCCACCGCCAATATCTGCTGCCAGTATGATTCCATTTGCTCACCAGCTTGTAAAGCCTGTATCCGGGCTGAAGTCATTTCAGCAAAATAAGTCATGTGTTTAATTTCATTATCGTTAAAAGCAGCAGACTGCTTTTCGCGAACTATATACAGCAAAATTTTTCCATCGGCAATGGGTATCGTCATCACCGGTTTACCAGGATAATCACACCCTTCCTGTTCCGATTCTGACACTTCACGGCACATTTCACGGGCTTTCTGCCAATCAGGTGGATAGATATAGCGGTTTTCCATATCCCAGGCAGATTCCCGGACTACCGCAAAGCATTGCTCACAATCAACCATCTGCGGAGCTTGAACAACCAACCTGTCCAGAATATCCTGCACAGAGTTCTGTGCGGAAACCCTTTTCAAGTTTCGCAACAGTCTTTCCAACTTTTCCAGCTCTGTAATTCTCCGATGGCTGAGGGCCAGATAATAACTGCCTGCCAGGCCGGTAATCAGCAGCAGTAATCCTGTCATCCAGGGGGGAACCAGTTCACTTAGAGCCAGAGCGGTTACCAGCGAAGTATAAACTATGCCAATTAAGAGTAAATGCTTAGCTTTCATGTTTCATCCTCTTTTGAAATTAATTTCCCTGCTTTTAATTTTAGCATACCATAATCTTCTGTTTTCATAACATTGCTCATAAATGTTCAAACTATAAAAAAACAAAAGGACGGTTTAAGTATGGAAGAAAAACATGTAAATCTGCTTTTGTTCAGCGGAGAATACGATAAAGCTTTAGCTGCTCTGATAATCGCTAACGGAGCCAGAGATACGGGAATGTCAACCACCATGTTCTTTGCTTTCTGGGGCTTAATGCTATTACGTGACCCGGATAAAATGAACCTGGAAACTAAAAACACCTACGAGAAAATGTTCTCGGTAATGACACCTAAAGGAGCTGCCGACTTACCTTTATCTAATCTTAATATGGCGGGAATAGGGAAATATATGCTGCTGGAAATGATGGAAGATAACCATACTCCTCAGCTGGTAGACTTTTTAAATGGTGCCCGCAAAAAAGGAGTAAAATTTCTGGCCTGCAAGTTATCACTGGAAGTAATGGGTATCACTGCTGAGGAACTTCTGCCGGAAGTAGAAATAGTCGATGTAAAAGAATACCTGCGCGACGCTTCCTCTGCCGACATTCAGCTATTTATATGAAAGTGAAACGGATTCAGACTTCTGAACCTGACTCTGCCTGACTTATTCTGACTTGAATTGATTATACTGAACCTAACGATTTCCTATATAACCTAAATCAATAAATAAAATCTGTTTTAATCTGTGCCCGAAGGGTCTGTGTAATCTGTATCTATAAAAAATAATACTCAGGTTAAGCCAGTTAAAGTCATTAATAAAAATAATCATACAGAGTCATAATAATCAGCGCAAAATCTGCGTCAGAAAAAACCGTCAGCAGTCAGTTTAAGTCAGGTTCTAATAAATTTGATGAAGCGTACTCAATTAATAGGATTTAACTCAGTCGCCTGACCCCTCACGCTTCACGCTTCACGCTTCACGCCTCACCCCTCATTCCTTATCAGACCAGGTTCCAAAATCACAGTAGTAACATAGTATAGATAAAATATTACTATCAGGATGGTGGAATATGTCCGGTGGGTTTCCCTATAAGACCTTCAGGCGCGAGGTACTTGGCGCAGACCTTTTGGTTCCGGCCCTGCGAGGCAGAAATATACCCTATATTCATTTTGACAATGCTGCCAGCACCCCGGCTCTGAAACCAATAATGGAGCAAATGCAGGAATTCCTGGCCTGGTATTCCGGCGTTCACCGGGGTACCGGTCATAAATCAATACTATGTTCTAAAGAATATGAAAAATGTCACACGCAGATTGGGCATTTTGTCCAGGCTGACCTGGAACATGACACCGTTATTTTAGTTAAAAATACAACTGAAGCCATAAACAAACTGGCTTATCGGCTTAATTTCTCTGCCGATGATGTAGTTGTTACCAGCGAGATGGAACATCACTCCAATGATCTTCCCTGGAGAAGACATGCTCGGGTAATTTATACCCGCGTTGATGAAAAAGGTTTATTGGATTATGAACACCTGGAAACACTTCTCAGGCAACACTATCCCCATGTAAAACTGGTTTCCATAACCGGTGCCTCCAATGTAACCGGACATCTGAACAACCTGGATTTAATTGCCCGCCTGGCTCATGAATATAATGCTGAATTTATGGTTGACGCTGCCCAGCTGGCACCTCATCATGCAATAAATATGTATCCGCATCATGACCCGCGGCATATTGATTATCTGGCGTTTTCCGGCCATAAAATATATGCTCCCTTTGGTATCGGAGTACTGATTGGTTCCAAAAAAACATTTCTCCAAGGTGAACCTGATATAATTGGGGGTGGTACCGTAAACCTGGTTACGCCCAACCTGATAACCTGGGCCGGACTTCCCGACCGGGAAGAAGCCGGTTCGCCCAATGTAATGGGTGCCTTTATACTGGCTAAAACCTTGGAATACCTGCAATCCTTTAATTTACAAAGCATAACCGCTTATGAAAATATGTTAACGGCTTATGCTCTTGAACAGCTGCAAACCATCCCGGGCATTATAATTTATGGAGCAGAGCCCCGCCTGGGGGTTATCAGTTTTAATCTGGAGAGTATTATCCATAGTCAACTGGGTGCTATGCTAAGCTTTGAAGCAGGTATAGGAGTTCGCACCGGTTGTTTCTGCGCCCAGCATTATGTCAGAAAACTGCTTGACGAAAATACTCCCGCTTATTTATCATATAGCAATACCTATCCAATGGAGAATCTGCCAGGTATGGTCAGAATTAGTCTGGCGGCGTATAATACCCATGATGAAATTGATCGGCTCATAAGAGTATTGAAGCAAATCTCTGATCATCCAAATTATTATTGCAGAAAATACCCTTACTCCAGTATCTACGGAACTTATTATTCCAGCGGTGAAAACTGGCATGAATTTTTTGGTTTATAATTCCAGATATTAATGATTTATAATTACCGAATAGGTTATTCAGCGATCCTGACCTTGCTTATTGCCGTTTAGCCTAATTATTCAATATTCCTTAAAAACAACAATTTGGTCATATTTTCGACATCCTTTGAAGGAATTTAGTCCCTCTTTGGCGAATAATTGCTAATATTGAGAACATGTTTTGCCCGGGACGATTTACTATATAAACACAAACAAGGAGGAATATTATGAGCAAGCCGACTATTAATGATGTATTGCCCATTAATGAAATTGGTGTAACACTCAATAGCAAGCTATATATGAGCATGCTTAAGTTTGCACCGGTTATGTCAGCCCTGTTTACTGACCGAACCGTAGGCTTCTACGCTACCGATCGCGAGAAGTTTATTATGAAAATTGACCCTTCAGAAAAGGTAAGTTTTGTAAAACCAGGCACCAAGTTTGCCAAAGGAGGACCGGCTGATTACATAATGGAAAGCGGTAAAACCGTTGCGGTTGAGTTGAGTGCTGAAACTTATGGAGTACCCCTGCGAGTTGCAACCATGCCGGTTTTTGATGATGATACCGGTGAAGCAATTGGTACCTTTGGAATTGTTGTCACCCGGGATAATGTTGATAACATGGTAAAAATATCGAGCTCATTTATGACCGGATTGACCGAAATCTCCTCAGCAGTCGAACAGACTGCCGCCAGTGCCAGCAGTATCAATGACAGTGAACGGCGGCTAAATGCCGATATAGAAGAAATTGGTGCTACTTCAGCGGAGATAGTACAGATTTTAGACGCGATTAAAACAATTGCCGATCAGACAAAAATGTTGGGCTTAAATGCGGCTATTGAAGCTGCCCGTGCGGGTGACGCCGGCAAAGGATTTGGTGTAGTAGCTGAAGAAATTCGTAAACTATCTGAATCTTCCAAGCAAACTGCCGAGCAAATTCGCGGTTTAACCCGCATAATCAATGAAAAAATTGAAACTGCCCGTAACAATTCCATTTTGACTGTACGGGCATCGGAAGAGCAGGCGGCTGCCAGTCAGGAAATTTCTGCCAGTATCGAAGAATTGCTGGCGGTATCCCATAAATTAAATGAACTGGCTGAATTAATGTAGACTTATGGAAATCCCATTATAGTGCTATACTATTATGGAAAATAAGGCACGAAAGGAAGATTCCATGAGCAATCCTATAGTAACCATCGAAATGGAAAACGGGGATATTATCAAAGCAGAACTGTTTCCTGAAATCGCCCCTAATACGGTTAACAACTTTATCTCCCTGATAAATCAAGGCTATTACAATGGTTTGATTTTTCATCGGGTAATTCCCGGGTTTATGATTCAGGGTGGTTGTCCGGAAGGAAAAGGCACCGGAGGCCCCGGATATCGAATCAAAGGGGAATTTACCAGCAATGGCTTCCCCAACCCCCTAAAGCATGAGCGCGGCGTTCTGTCCATGGCCAGAGCGGCTAATCCTGACTCAGCCGGCTCCCAATTTTTTATTATGGTTGCCACCTCACCGCATCTCGATAATGACTATGCCGCCTTTGGCAAGGTTATCGAGGGTATGGAAATGGCTGATAAAATTGTGGCTGTACCCACCGGATTCCAGGATCGCCCTAAAGACGAGCAACGCATGAAAACCGTTACCGTAGACACCAAAGGCGTAGATTACCCGCAGGTAGTAGCAAAGCAGTAGCTTAATTGGTGAGGCGTGAGGGAGCAGGTTCCATTAATAAACCTGACAAATGTTTAAGATTAATTAAAATTAATTAGCGGAGGCTCAATACCTCCGCTTGTTATTTATATTAAACAAATAATAATCGCCTTAGGAGGAATCCCGTTGGCTAAAAGGCCAATGCAGGGACTTAAAAAAGAGATCCTTCATCACCTGCGGCTCCACAGGATGACATTTATGGTGCTTTTTCAGTAGTCTCAAATTTATTCTTTAACTATAAAAAAATAAAAAGTAGAACAATCACCGCCAACCTGTCGTCCTGAACGAAGTTAAGAATCTAAAAAAAATATCATACCGAATCATAATAATCAGCGTCAGAAACCCGTCAGGTTAAGTCAACCAAGGTCAGGTACAGTCAGGTTCAAAACTGCTAACCCTCCTCAAAACTGTCATCCCGTTCACCATGATAAACCTGACTCAAAAATATTAATATATTAAAAATCAGCGGAAATCCGTGCCCGAAGGGTCTGCGTAATCTGTGTCTATTACCTCCCTGCTTACCTGTAGCTGTTAGTTTTCCCGCTAACCCAGCTGGTGGTCATATCGGGATAGGTTCTATGCAGGATGATATCCTCTCCCGGCTTCCAGCCGCGTTTGCTGATTATATTGGCTACGGTTTGCTCCGCCAGTGCCGGAGCATTATTTTGCCTGCTCAAATGGGCCAGAAACACCTGCACCGGTTTTTGCCAGGGAATACGGCACAGCAACTGACCGGCATCATAATTGGACAAATGCCCTTGTTTTCCCCTTATTCGCTGTTTTAAAAAAGGAGGGTACGGACCCTGGCTAAGCATCTGCGGATCATGATTGGACTCCAGAACCATTACATCGGCATCTTTCATAGCCTGCTCCACCTCGGGAGTAATACATCCCAAATCAGTAGCCATAACCCACTTCTGTCTGCCATAACGAAAAACAAAACCTACCGGGTCAGCCGCATCATGGGAAATGTTAAAAGCCTCAACTCTTACCCCCCCCATATTAAAAGCCATCGGTAATTCCTTACAGCAATATGCGGGCAGACGGTCGCGACATTTTATCCCCTCCCAGGTACGGGGCCTGGTATAGACAGGAATTTCATGACGGCGAATCAGGACATCCAACCCTTTTATATGATCTTCGTGTTCGTGCGTAATCAAAACCCCGTCCAGATCGCCTGCCCGTACCCCAACTTCAGCCAGGCCCTGTTCAATCCGTCGGGCACTGATACCCGCATCGAGCAAAAATTTTGTTTTCCCTAACTGAAAATATACAGCATTCCCAGTGCTACCACTGGCTAAAATATGTACTCGCATAAAACTCATTGCTCCATATATTCAATAATCCTTCTTCATTATAACTTATCGACGAGGTTGCAAAACGCATAATTTTTATTAAGGGCAGCAGTGGGACAGTAAAATATGTATACTGGTTAAAGTGCATACATAAATACAATTAGCCTGATGATATAATTAAATAAGCCTTTAAAAATCCCTTAAATGCAATCAAGGGGAGGAGATGCAATGAACTGGTCCAGCTTTATAGTGGAACTATATCGGCGATTGGCTGATGATGAAGTCACCGCTCTGTCTGCTCAGCTTACCTACTATTTGCTGTTGGCCTTTTTCCCTTTTTTGTTTTTTATTATTACGCTGTTAAGTTATACTCCGCTGGCCAGTGATATCCTGCTCAATCATTTATCTCAAATTTTGCCCCGCGAGGCCTACCTGCAGGTCAGCAACATTATAAACGAAACTGTACTGGCGCGCAGCCAGACTCTGTTATCCATTGGTATGCTGGGTACTTTGTGGGCTGCCTCCAACGGTATGAATGCCATTATTCACGGTATAAACAAAGCTTATTTTGAAAAAGAAACCCGTCCCTTTTGGAAGGTACGAGGGATTTCTATCCTCTTTACACTGGCCTTGACCATCGTTATAATGCTTTCCATTGCTCTGCTGGTATTTGGACAACAACTGGGTAAAGCCCTGTTCATGTTTCTGGGTGCTTCACATTTATTTGCCCAGTTTTGGACTATATTTCGTTATGTCATTCCCCTGACAGCCATGTTGATTGTATTTATGTTTTTTTACATCATCAGTCCCGATCGCAGGGTTGGTATCAGAGAAGTATTACCGGGAACCATATTTACCTCCGTTGGCTGGATAATTATTTCCTGGATGTTTTCTTTGTATGTAGATCAATTTGCACATTATACTTATATATATGGCAGCCTTGGAGGCATCATAATTTTGCTGTTATGGATGTACATTAGCAGTATAATATTGCTGACCGGCGGGGAGTTAAATGCTCTGATTTATGCTAATAAACATAATACTGAAGATTGAACCTTAATCCGGGCTGTCCGAATGGGAAATCTTATGTTCATACATAGCTGCATCGGCCTTGTCTATCAATTCACTCATTTTTATTCCACTGCCGGGAATAAACTCAGCCAGGCCATAGCTGATACTAATCTTAATGCCCAGGGCGGACATATCATCATTATCATCAAATTGTTCAATAATTCTCTTCCAGATCAATTGAGCTTCCAATTGTGAACACTGTGGAAAAACGGCCACAAATTCGTCTCCGCCCATACGAAATACAAAATCAGAATCGCGAACATTATTTTTAATAGTATGTGACGCGGTAATAATTAACTGATCGCCAACCATATGTCCATGTTGGTCATTAACTTCTTTTAAGTTGTCTATGTCTACAAAACATACGGTTACCGGGTATCCGTTTCGTTCTGCCAGCTGAAGCTGTTTATCCAACATCGCCAGCCCGGTAGCGCGGTTATAAAGTCCGGTCATAATATCAGTACTGGCAAATATTTTCAGCTGCTCCTCTGCAGCAGTACGCTCCTGAATTTCTTTATTTAAATTTTCCACCGAGTTCTTTAATTCAGCGGTACGCAATTTAACCTTGATCTCCAGATCCTGATTCATTTTCTTCATGGTTTCCACCATGATTTCCCGTTCCAGCATCAGGTTTTGTGAATTTTGAAAGGCCTCTGAATAACGCACTGATAATACCATACTATTGGAAAAAACCAGCATAATCAGGCCTGCTGCAGCCCACATTTCTCTTTGCAGACTATTGTCTATATAGAACATATCAGTAATTACCGCTATTACCAGTAACAATAATCCCATTATCACTAACCTGGTATCAGTATGTTTAAAGAGTTCCGGTTGCAGTAATAAAACCAGAGCATAAACAGCCACTGCCAAGAATAACAGCTGAAAGACGATATTGATACTGGAATAATATATGGTTGGTAATATAATAATCATCAATCCAACACTAAATCCAACCAGATTCGCCAGTTTTACTATTCGTTTATCAACTTTCTCCGGATACAGGTGATATAGAAAAGCCAGGAATGCCAGGATTCCCATGGTCCAGGTTAAATACTCAATCTTGGTGGCCAGCTCCCAGTTAAACCCGGGAAACCAACGGATAAAGATCATGGAGCCCACAAATAAGGTTCGAATTGAAAACAATAAGCACATGAGACTAAAATACAGATTAGCCTTCTCCTGTTTGCGCAATAAATACAGCAACAGGTGATACAAACCCATAATTAATGCAATGCCCAACATGAAATATTGTATGGCTTCCTCCCGGTTAACGATGTTATATACAGCGTTAACCTCCCCCAGTCTGATACCGTGTCCTATACCACCGATAACGTTCATAAAATTAGATACCTGAATAATTATCTCTATTTCCTGACTGCCGGTATTAAATAAAACTATCCGGGGTAGATTTTGCGGGATCATGGTTTCTTTTGAAGTTCCTACCATCCCATTGGTTGCTATTATTTTGCCGTCAACCCACATCTTATAGGCAGTGTTAATACCTGAAATATGAAGTGCTTTTAAACTCCCGGGAGGTTGGTCGGTATGTACTACCAGACGATAAGTACCATAACCCTGACCAGTGAGAATTCGACCGCCGACCAGCTGTTTATTCCAATTGGCAGGCACATTAATATAGCTGGCTTTCAATGGCCCGCTTTTAAAACTCTGTGCAGTATACAGGTTTTGCCAGTAAAACTCCCATTGTCCTGCTAGTGGTACTACGGTAAGTTGATCCTGATCCAAACCATGTAAATCCAGTACCCCTTCATGGGCAGTTGGTAGCATGCCGGAATTGGTCGCAGTAACACAGCCGCCCACGCCCAACATCAGCAATAAAAGCATTAATAATAAATATTTACCGGTTATTCTTAAATTCATGTTTTTCAAAAACCTTTGGTCTGATATACTTTTTCCTTACTATTCAGACTATTCGTTATATCCATAAAATAGTCCTGCTTATATGCTATAAGTTGCACAAAGCAGGACTATGCTCCTATTCTTATTCCTGGTTTTTGATTTTACTCCAACTATCCCTTAAGCCAACAATACGGTTAAAAACCGGTGCCCCGGGTTTACTGTCCACATCCAGACTAAAATAACCCTGTCGTAAAAACTGATAACGGTAATCTTCCTGCAATTCAGCTCCGGAAGGCTCCACCAGACAGGAGGTAAGAATTTGCATGGAATCAGGATTTAAATAATCAACAAAAGCTTTTCCGTCTTCCTCTTCATCCGGGTTTTCCCTGGTAAATAAATGCTCATATAACCGTACTTCAGCCGGTACCGCATGAGCTGCTGAAACCCAGTGCAAGGTACCTTTTACTTTCCTGCCGGCAGTTGCTCCACCGCTTTTGGAGTCCGGATCATACTGACAATGTAATTCTACAATGGCCCCGCTATCATCCTTGATAACTTCATGCAGGCTGATAATATAAGCACTTTTTAGCCGCACTTCTCCCCCGGGACGCAGGCGGAAAAACTTTTTGGGCGGATCTTCCATAAAATCATCCTGCTCAATATATATTTCCCGTGAAAAGGGCAGTAATCTGTTCCCCATAGCTGGATTCTCCGGATTGTTCTCAGTCTCCAGCCATTCAATCTGATCTTCCGGATAATTGGTAATAACTACTTTCAACGGTTTTAATACCGCCATGATCCGCATGGCATTCAGATTTAAATCTTCACGGATGCAATGCTCCAGCAGGGCTATATCTACCATGCTATTACGACGGGCAACCCCAATCCGATCACAAAAATCCCGGATTGATGCCGGAGTATAACCGCGACGACGCAACCCGGAAATAGTTGGCATACGCGGATCATCCCAGCCGCGCACATAATTTTGCTCTACCAGCGCCCGTAATTTTCGCTTGCTCATTACTGTATAGGAGAGATTTAAGCGGGCAAACTCAATCTGCTGAGGTCGTCCATGTTTCTCATAGCCATAATCAACATTATCAACTGCCCAGTCATATAAAGGGCGATGATCAGAAAACTCCAGAGTACATACGGAGTGGGTAATCGACTCTAGTGCATCGGAAAGAGGATGTGCATAATCATACATAGGATATATGCACCATTTGTCTCCGGTACGATGGTGATGTGAATGCTGAATCCGGTATAAAACCGGATCACGCATATTCAGATTTGGTGAACTCATATTAATTTTGGCGCGTAAAACCCGTGAGCCATCAGGAAACTCTCCCGCTTTCATGCGCTTAAACAAATCCAGGTTTTCTTCTATGGGCCGTTCCCGATAAGGACTATCCTTACCCGGCTCAGTTAAAGTTCCCCGGTATTGACGGATTTCTTCTGCGCTCAAATCACAAACATAGGCTTTACCCTGCTCAATTAGCTGCAGTGCAAACTGGTATAGCGCTTCAAAATAATCTGAAGCATAAAACATTCGATCTTCCCAGTCAAACCCCAACCATCTGACATCGGCTTGAATTGAATCTACATATTCAACTTCCTCCTTGCTGGGATTGGTATCATCAAAACGCAGATTACACTTGCCTCCATTGGCAGCGGCCAAACCAAAATTCAGACAAATGGATTTGGCATGACCAATATGCAGATATCCATTTGGTTCCGGAGGAAATCGGGTATGTACCCGGCTATCATTTCTCCCGGCTTTCAAATCTTCATTGATGATTGTCTGGATAAAATTAACCGGAAGTCCATTGGTATCAACCCCATCTTCAAGCTCTCCGGCATCGGGGAGATGTTCCTGTGAATCCAAGCTGGACATAAACTGTAAACCTCCTTATGGCAATACCTGAAGGCATATCACCTTCAGAATAATATTCTTTCTACATGATAAAGAATAGCTATCCGGTATTCAAGCACTACCCCTGGTTCAGGCAGATAAATTCATTTTTATATTATAACTAATCCGCAAACTGGAATGAAAAAGCCCCTTTAAGGGGTAAATAATAACAGTAATACTATCTTACTATATAATGAAAAAGGATTTACAATGAAAAAACTATTAACTGGCTTTTTGCTTTTAAATCTGGGCGGCTTTATGGATGCGGCCGGATTCTATTTTTTCTTTGCCCCCAACCAGATAGCTGCCGGAGGGATAACCGGACTATCTCTGGTAATAAAAAGCTATTTCCCTATGTTGCCTTTGGGGATTCTGGTTCTATTTCTCAGTATTATCCTGCTAATAACAGGGTTCCTGCTGATTGGTTCGGTATTCGGATTAAAAACCATTTATTGCAGCATTACTATACCCTTGTATATACTGGCCCTGGAAAAACTAATTCCTTTAAGTCAGCCACTATCTGATGATATGCTTATCCAGTTGGTTTTTGGTGTATTTACCTCCGGTATTGGCCTGGCTATTCTTTTTAATCAGAATGCCTCCTCAGGCGGTACCGATATTTTGGCCCGCATCCTCAATAAATACTATCAAATCGATTTAGGCAAAGGCCTGCTGTTAATTGACTTCTCCATTACCATTCTGGCCGGATTCGTATTTGGTATTGAAAAAGGCATGTACTCCCTGTTGGGTGTAATCCTGTATGGTTTTACCATAGATTATATTATTGAAGGATTCAGCGTCAATCAGAATGTAACCATCATTACCCCCAACAGCTGCCAGGTTCGTGAATTCATTATCAATAACCTGGAACGAGGCGCAACCATCTATACTGCGCGGGGAGCTTACAGCGGCAATGAACATCAGGTAGTGGTAACTATCGTCAGCCGGCGCGAATTTATTCGTTTGCGTAACTTTATTAAAGAGCTTGACCCCCATGCTTTCATAGCAGTTCAAGCTATTCATAAAGTTCTGGGAGAAGGATTTACCCCTCTGGACTAATGGTTTGGAGCCAGCTTAATCCTCTTCCTCAAACCAGGGTAACCAGGCCTCATAACCCTCGGCAATCAAATCTTCGCGGGGGATAAATCTGAGGGCCGCTGAATTTATGCAATAACGCAAACCGGCAGGTTCAGGCCCATCCGCAAACACATGCCCCAAATGGGAATCGGCTCTGGTACTGCGTACTTCAGTCCTTATCATTCCGTGGCTGTAATCCGCCTTTTCCCGTAATACCTCCGGCTTAACCGGACGCGTAAAACTGGGCCAGCCACAACCGGAATCAAACTTATCCCGGGAAGTGAACAAGGGCTCACCGGATACCACATCTACATACAGTCCCTCACGGGTATTATCCCAGTACTGGTTTCGAAATGGCGGCTCCGTGGCATTATTTTGGGTAACCTCATACTGCATTCTATTTAGTCGCTTGCTTAGCTCATCCTGGTCGTATTCACTCCAATATTTTCTGATAAAGCCTGTCCGGCCGGAAGCCTGCCGATAGCGGTTATAATGCTCCGGATTCTTTTTATGAAAATCCTGATGATAATCCTCGGCGATATAAAAAGCACCGGCAGGAAGGATACGTGTTACAACCGGGTCAGAAAACCGACCGCTATTCTCCAGTTCCTGTAAAGATAGCTCCGCTTGCTTACGCTGTTGTTCATCATAATAAAAAATTGCTGCCTGATAGGAAGTACCCCGGTCATGAAACTGACCACCTGCATCGGTAGGATCAATCTGACGCCAGAACACTTCCAACAATTGTGGATAGGACACCATCTGTGGATCATAGGTCACCTGCACGGCCTCAAGGTGCCCGGTATTTCCATAGCAAACTTCTTCATAAGCGGGATTTTCCGTCTCGCCGCCAGTATATCCGGATACTACCTGCAACACTCCCGGCAATGATTCAAATGGAGCCACCATACACCAAAAACATCCCCCGGCAAAAACCGCCTGCTTAACCTGCTCTGACAAAGCATAACCCTCCTTTCCCTTAAGTTTCTGTATCCGGAAGCAAATTCATACAAAATAAGCCAACCTGTCTAAACCAAAATCCAAATCACCATAACTACCCTGACGCCATATTAAAATAAAAATAAACCGCGAAAATCTTAAAAAATCAGCGGAAATCCGCGTCTATTTAAAAACCCTAGTCTATTAAAAAAGCCGCCCTGTTTAAGGACGGCTGATCTTTCTACAACTTCTCGCCGCACTCGGCACAGAACTTGCTGCCCGGCTTCAGCTGCGCCCCGCAACCGGGGCAAAAAGTTTTGGTTTTCAACTGTTCTCCACACTCAGGGCAAAATCTGGCATTAGCTGCCAAAGGAGCCTCGCATTTGGGACAACTGGCCCGGATAGTCTCCCGCCAGTTTTCCTCAGCCAATTTCTTATCCTCTTCCGCCATGGCTGCATGAGCCCAGACTTCTTCTACAGAACGGCTGGCCTGCGCTGCCGACATCTCCACACCCAAATCCGGAGCGCACTCCTTGCATAAACCTTTGCTGTTATTCCAGCAACTCTTGCGGCACACCCAACTCGAACAGCGGGGACATTGAATAAAATCTGGTTTCAGTTCCTGCGTAGCTTCAACGAAAGCCTCATCATGGGCCTTCTCCCATGAGGCAGATCGGACCCGCTCACTAATATCGGCTGCACTATTAAAAAAGCCACCCAATAAACTGCCCGCAGACTCCAATACGCCTGTAACCGTACCGGTAACTGAAGGTTTAAACCGCGTCCTGTAGCCGCTGCCGCAGCGATCACAATAAAACTCAAATTGAAACCCCTTGTTAGTACATAAATCACTATAATTTCTGGTAAATTCAATTCTTTCGGCCATGAATTGCCCCCCTTGTTAAGTCCAAATCCTATTAATTAAATTTTACCAGAAACAAATAGTCTGTTACAGATTAAAATACAAATTGCATGAGCATAATAATAATAAATTATTTATAATAAATATAATAAAGTACTTGTAAAATTTTCATTCCCATAATATAATACCCCTAGGGGGTATTCCCCGGGATAAATATGAATGAGGTGATTTTATGTCCATAGTACAAGCTACTTCTGAAACCATAGCGGATTTAAAAACTGTACTTAAAGACCAGGACATTACATCTAACAGTCTGCGTATAGATGTAAATGTTGGTTGAGGCGGTTCCTCATTTTATCTGGCTCTGGATGAGTCAGCGGACACTGATCATGTACAGGAAATTGACGGACTGAAATTTGTGGTAAATAAAAATCTTTATAAAGTCTATCAGGGTTTTACACTGGAATCGGTTAAAAGCGGTGACCGGACCATGTTCCGCCTTAATCCCAATGTACCTGATTCCAATGAAGGTGGCTGCGGTTCCTGCACCACTTGCGGATAGTACCTGACACTGAAGCCCTCTGGTTAATAAATTTATAAACGCCCCTCTCCCCATTAAAAGGATAGCGGAAGGTAATTCTTCCGCTATCGGTTTTTTAAAACTAAACTATTTTTACCGCGGTGCCGCTGGCAGCAACCATTAACATTCCATCACGGATAACTTCGTAATCAATGTCAACTCCCACCACGGCATTCGCACCCAGACGCTGAGCTTTTTCCATCATTTCATCTACTGCAATCTTCCTGGCTTCGCTTAATTTGGCTTCATAGGAACCTGACCTTCCTCCTACAATGTCTGTTATGCTGGCAAATATATCTCTTACCACATTGGCGCCCATAATTGCCTCACCTGCAACCAGTCCAAGATACCCCTGGATTGATTTCCCCTCAATATTGGGAGTAGTCGTGACTATCATTTATCCTCACCTCCTAAAAATTTAAAATTCACAGGAGCTAACCGTACGGGGAAATGGAATAACATCCCGAATATTACTAACCCCGGTGAGAAACATTACCAACCGTTCAAATCCCAATCCAAACCCGGCATGTTCTACGCCGCCATATTTTCTTAATTCCAGGTACCACCACAAATCTTCATCCTGCATATTCAACTCATTCATACGCCGACACAACATATCATAGCGTTCCTCCCGCTGACTGCCGCCAATTAATTCCCCTACGGCGGGAACTAATAAATCCATAGCCGCCACGGTTTTTCCATCATCGTTACAGCGCATATAAAAAGCCTTTATATCCTTCGGATAATCAGTTACAAAAACCGGGCACTTAAATAACTGTTCTGTTAAATAGCGTTCATGCTCAGTTTGTAAATCATGGCCCCATTCCGCTGCATAGTCAAATTCCTTTTTCGATTGTTGCAGCAGTTCAATTGCTTCCGTATAAGTAACCTGGACAAACTCCTGCTCCACAATTTGTTCCAGCCGCTGCTGTAGCCCCTGATCAACAAAGCTGTTGCAAAAGGCTATTTCTTCGCGGGCATTATCCAACACATAACCGGTGACATACTTAATCATCTGTTCAGCTACCTGCATATCCTCCTGTAAATCAGCAAACGCCATCTCCGGTTCAATCATCCAGAACTCAGCCGCATGACGCGAAGTATTGGAGTTTTCTGCCCGAAAAGTTGGTCCAAATGTATAAACATCCCGAAAAGCTAATGCAAATGCTTCTGCTTCCAGCTGTCCGCTTACCGTCAGGTGAGTATGACGGCCAAAGAAATCCTGGCTGTAATCAACCCCGCCATTTTCAGTATACGGGATTTTTTGCATATCCAGAACGGAAACGGTAAACATTTCCCCTGCACCTTCAGCATCACTGGCAGTTATTACCGGAGTATGAATGTAAACAAAACCTCTTTGCTGGAAAAACTGGTGAATGGCAAAGGCTGCCAGTGAACGAACTCTAAATACTGCTGAAAACAGATTGGTACGCGGCCTGAGATGGGCTATCTCACGCAAGAACTCACGGCTGTGCCGTTTGGGCTGCAACGGATAATCCTCCGCCGCGTCCCCCCGTAAAATAATTTCTTTAGCTTTTATTTCCCAATCCTGTTTGGCTCCGGGAGTAGCAATAACAACACCTCGAACCATAACCGCCGCCCCGGTACGAATTCTGGCTGCCATATCAAAATCAGGCAGGCTATCCTGTTCATAAACTATCTGAATAGTATTAAAATGCGTACCATCATTAAGGCCTAAAAATCCAAAGGACTTCTGATCACGATTGGTACGCACCCATCCGTTTACTACCACTTCCTGATTAATATAATCCTGGTAATTTCTTACCAATTGCCGTACTGATATTTTCTTCATAATACTAACCTAACATCAATTTTTCCAACTCCAGAGGTTGAATATGCTTTCCATCCTTAAATGCCCGCATATTGCCTCCGGAAATTTCATCAATAAGCGCAATCTGGCCTTCCTGCCCTACCCGGCCAAACTCAAACTTGATATCATATAACTCAATGTCCTTTTTAGCCAGTTCAGCCTTTACAATCCCGGCAATCTTGCGGGTCAGGTCCTTTAATACCGCATATTCGTCATGGGATAGAATCCCCAGCATATCCAGTGCATCCTCAGTAACAGGCGGGTCCTGTCGGGCATCATCTTTCAGAGTAATTTCCACAAAAGCATCCAGCGGCTGGCCTTCCTCACAATATTCCCCATAACGGCGGAAAAAGCTGCCCACTGCCCGGTAACGGCAAATAACTTCCAGCCCTTTACCAAACAAAACAGCCGGTTTAACCGTCATGGTTGCCTTATCAATATCAGCATCAACATAATGCGTGGGAATGCCCTGCTGCTCCAACTTTTCAAAAAAGAATCCGGTCAGGCGCAACCCGGCTCTGCCGGCCCCCTCGATAGTCAACCCAACTGCATTGGAACCAGGATCAAACACTCCATCTTCCCCAGTAGCGTCATCCTTGAACTGGAGAAGGTAATTACCGTCTTGCTGACGATAAACATCTTTAGTCTTGCCGGCATAAATAAGCTCCATGGCTACCATCCTTTCAATAGATGCTTCTGCCCAATTATAACGACATATAAAATCAAAAATCAATGCTGCTCTGGAGCCGGTAATTTCTCTATTATTAAATTACCAACCCTTTTATCCATGATTTTAGCCGATTATAAGATGTTATTCTTCCGCAGTCGCTTCCAAAGTATACATTACGAAACTCCCGACTACTTATGGTAGGGTTCACCTTTGATTATTTTAAAAGCCCGGTAAATTTGCTCGGTTAGAACCAGCACCGCCATCTGGTGAGGCAGGGTCATTCTGCCCATGGATACAGCCAGATGGGCGCGTTTCTTTACTGCATCTGACAGCCCCAGAGAGCTTCCCACCACCATGCTGATCCTTGAAGCACCACCCATATTCCATTTATCGATATGCCCGGCCAAATCTTCGGAAGTCATCAGCTGTCCATTACTGTCCAATACCACCAGAATCTCGTCAGAATCCAATAAGGCCAGAATTCGTTCTCCCTCCCGATTAAGCGCCTGTTTTATTTCAGCCTCTCCTGCTCGAGGGCTGGACTTTTCCTCCAGACCATCAACCAGGTCTATTTTGCCATAACGGGTTAACCTTTTCAGGTATTCAGCAATTCCGTCTAAAAAATATTTTTCCCGAATCCTGCCTACCGAAATAATACGATACCTCATTAATAGTTCCCCCTGTGGAATTCTCATCGCAGGCATGGATGTCAGTAACCTTTCATACATAGACCTGCCTTGGATGTCATCCTGCGAAGCTGCCGGTCCAAAAGATATTTTTTGGGGAAAATCCGTAATGTTAACTCCCCGGCCAGCGATATCTCAGCTTAACACATTTTAAGTTTAGTATAAAATGACGGCAGAGTAACAGTATAGTTTGAGGAATAATGCCGCTTGAAGCCATCAGGAAATTTACGAAATTTTCACAATATAAACTTAATTATTCTTATTTCATGGCTTACAATTCTATTAAAAGTATGGTATTTTTTTATATAAAGGGGGCTTGATATGGCATGACTAAAAGTAGTGATATGGTTAACTTTGCAGTTCGTCTGATTTTCAAAGACACTCGGGCCATCGACTTGGACAAAATGGCCGAAACCACACGAAGATCTATGTTTGACCTTTTACGGATCCATGTTAAGAAAATTGAGATTAAGCGCTATGGTCTGTTATTAACTGGGAGAGGCCCTATTCAGGAAATTTTAAGAGTAGGCGAAAATTTCTATGTGCTAACCAACGAAGGCGGATTGGAAATCGTACTGCATATTAATGATGAACCTACCTTCTACATGAAAGAAGGTCGTATTCATGATCTGATGCAGGAAACTGAAGTTAATATCCCCAAATTTGATGATGCCGAACCGGCTGAAGGCGAATTCAACCGTCTCGGTTTATAACTTTCGCAAAAACACCAGGTAAAAAAACCCCGCCTTAAAGGCGGGGTTTTTAATGTTAAATTATATAATACCTATTTTAGTTTTGCTCCCAGACTGGTAAGCTTCGATTCAATATTTTCATAACCTCTGAATATATGTCCGGCTTCATCTATTTCCGTACAGCCATCAGCTGCCAGGGCTGCCAGTACCAGGGCTGCACCTGCTCTCAGATCAGTAGCTCTTACTCTGGCACCGTGCAGTCGGTTGACTCCCTCAACTACCGCTGTATGACCCTCCACCTTTATATTGGCGCCCATGCGCTTCAACTCATCTACACTCTGAAAACGGTTTTCAAATACATTCTCAACGATAACGCTGGAACCCTCGGCCATACTCAGTAACGCCATCATTTGCGACTGCATATCAGTGGGGAACCCCGGATATGGCAATGTCTTTATATCAACCGGATTTGCTTTACCATTTCCTCTGACGATTATGCCACGATCATTTTCCTCTACAATTGTTCCGGTTTCCTGCAACTTCGCAACCACCGGATGCAAATGGGTGGGAATAACATTCTCTACCAGGATTTCACCACCGGAAATTGCCGCTGCAATCATGTATGTGCCAGCTTCAATCCGGTCAGGAATAATGGCATAACGGCCAGCCCGCAGTTCCTCTACCCCTTCAATTTTTATTATGTCGGTACCAGCACCGCGGATACGCGCTCCCATCGAGTTTAGAAAATTAGCCAAATCAACTATTTCAGGCTCTTTGGCGGCATTTTCAATAACACTCTGACCCGGAGTCCGGGCGGCCATCATGATAATATTTTCCGTAGCCCCTACGCTGGGGAAATCCAGATAAACCCGACTGCCAGCAAGGTTTTTTGCATGGGCATAAATATAGCCATGCTCCAGTTTTACCTCTGCTCCCAGAGCCTGAACCCCTTTTATATGCAAATCCATAGGCCGGGAACCGATATCACAGCCACCAGGCAAAGATACTACCGCTTCTCTTTGTCTGCCCAGCATGGCACCCAGCAGCAAATTGGAAGCCCGTAATCTTTTAGCCAGTTCATAGGAAGTTCTGGTCTTTAAATCTCCCTCCGGCGCCTTGATTGATAAACTGTTATCCTCCTGCCAGCTGGTTTTTACCCCGATATCATTTAGAATCTGCAACAGGTATTCCATGTCGCTGATACGGGGTACATTATCCAGAATAGTTTCACCATCAGCCAGAATACTGGCTACAACTAAAACCAGGGCAGCGTTTTTTGCGCCGCTGACTCGTACTTGCCCATTTAGAGGGTTGCCTCCCTCAATAATCAGTGTGTTTTTCAACCAATACACCTCTTTGTCTTAACGGTTTTCCAGATGTTTATAGAAATCTTGTGCAAATTTTTGGTAATCCAAATCCAATGCTTTGGATATTGATTTTTCCAGACTGTATCCCTGATCCAGGTAATTCATGGTCGTAAACAGGGCTTCCTCTCCGTAATGGTTTGCTATATACTCCACTACCTGCAGGGACTCCCAGTAAGCAACTGCCTGATCAGTTTGATCAAAGTGCTTGCCCAATACCGACAATTTATAATAGGTTAATTGCCCACCCTCAAAAGAGGGATCAGCAAATTCAAATCCGGTAATCTTCTTTTCGTAATACTGTGCAATTCCTTCTGTCCACCAGCGATTATAATTGCCCCCGGTCAATTCGTCAACCATTAGATGAACAAATTCATGTACCACGGGTCCATCACTGGCAAACTCCTGTTTATCCTGCGGATCTGCCATCCACTCTTCAGGAGATACAACCCGAATTGAACCCGCCCAGTAGACCCCTAACGCCTTCTCGTTTTTATCCCAGCCAAAACTATTGGCCAGACTGGCGCTATCCGGATATACTACTATAATAGTCTTATTCCGTGGTTCCCGGTTAAATTCCTGAGTGACTTCAGTATAAGCCTCTTCGGCAACTTCTGCTATCATAGCCGAATAGCTGCTATCCAATTCGGTATATTTTATTACAAAATGGTCATTTTCCATTTGACTGAATCCGGCTGTCTGCAGACTTATTCCCTGTCCAACTGCCGCCCGCAGCAATGTATTACCGTGACGCGAAATCACAATAACCAGCAGCAGGACTACAATTAGAATCAAGCTTACCGTCCTGGCCGAATCCGGAAACTTCATCCCCAGCATGGTCAATCTCTCCCCTCGGCCCCATTATACTATGGTATTGGCGGGGGAGGGGTCTGCAAATAGTGGTACTATTCCTTTAAATATTCAGTAACAGTAATTCCTGCCATAGCACCATCACCTACGGCTGTAGATATCTGGCGGGCATGTTTGGCCCGAATATCACCAGCCGCAAAAATGCCCGGGACCGAAGTGCACATCTTTTCATCAGTAAGAATATAGCCATCGTCTGTATCCAGTAGTGAACTCAGAAAATCAGCTGCCGATACCAGGCCAATACTTACAAACAAACCTTCCGTTTCCAGAAATTCTTCCTCACCGGTTAGAACATCCTGTAAACGCAGACGCTGCATCAGAGCATCGCCCTCTATGCCAGTAATGATCCGGTTCAGCTTCAATTCAATATTGTCTTTGGCCAACAGTTTATCCACTGCCGTTTGATTAGCGCGAAACTCATCACGGCGATGAATCAAATAGACCTTTGATGCAATATCGGATAAAAACAGGGCCTCCTTGACTGCCGAATCACCGCCGCCAACAACCGCCACCGGTACGGCGGAAAAAAAGGCTCCGTCACAGGTAGCACAATATGACACTCCCCGACCGAGGAATTCCTGTTCCCCTGCTACCTGCAGCTGACGGCGTTTGGCACCCATAGCTACTATTACCGAACGGGTTATATATTCGCCGGCATTAGTTACTACTTTATGGCCTTCCGGTATTGCCTGTAATGCGTTCACTTCTTCCATACGGATTTCTACACCAAATCTTTCCGCCTGCCGATAAAACAAATCAATTAACTCCGTTCCGGAAACACCAAAAGGAAAGCCGGGGTAATTATCAATCTGATCAATAATAGCTGTATTGCCCCCTAAAACATTGGCCTCCAGGATCAGCGTCTTCAGTTTGGCTCTGCCGGTATAAATGGCTGCAGTTAGACCTGCCGGTCCGCTGCCAATTATAATCACATCATACATGTATTACTCCTCCTGCCTTAAAAAATAAAGACCCTGACCCTAAGGCCAGGGTGATTAATTTCTTAGCGTAAATAACTTAAAGGATTTACAAACGACCCTCCCGACAGCACTTCGAAATGAAGATGTGGTCCGGTGCTGCGTCCGGTGGAACCGACTGCTCCGATAACGGTACCGGCAGACACGGTTTGCCCCTGAGATACATTAATGCTGGAACAATGAGCATAACGGGTAACCAGACCATTGCCATGATCAACTATAATGAACTTGCCATAACCACCCTGATAACCGGTAAAAGTTACATATCCGGCATCAGCTACCCGGATGGGGGTCCCGCTGCGCGGAGCAATATCTACACCCGTGTGGCCGGAACGATAATAATTGGTAATCGGTCCGTAACAAGGCCAGTCAAGTGAACCGGAACCACCGCTACGCGAGGCTACATTGGCCACTTTGGTGCCTTTCACCATTACGCGGGCAACGGCTTCCTTGATAATAGTCTCCTGCTTGATATCCTTTTTCTCAACTACTCCATTACATTTGGTGGCTATGTATACTACCTTTTTCTCGCCATTACTGCCCGCTTCCTTTACCCGCACCGTAGTAGGCGAATTCTTATCTACAATAACTTTGGTCTCGTAGGGGATGGTTTCAACTCTTTCCCCTTCAACCTGGGCTACTACCGTTATATACGGTTTACTGGTAACCAGAATCAACTCCTGATCCAGGGAAAGATTTTCGCTTTTTAGATTATTAGCCCGAACAATATCATCAACATACATATCATGACGACGGGCTATCAACCACAGCGAGTCACCTTCTTTGACTATGTATTTCTGAGGATTATCAGTGCCGGTAATTATTTTTTGATATGCATCATCTACTGGAGACACTTTATTGGCATTGACCTTTTGCTCCTTAATTGAAACCTTTTCATCAAAAGCTACCGACAGCAGCTTTTCTCCTTCCTCCACCTGTCCAAAATCCTTCTTTAATTTCGTTAACAGCTTTTTAGCCTCGGTAGAAGTGTTTACACAGGCAACTGTTTTACTATTAACGACTATAGCGGCAGCCATGGTCTTAAAGTTTAAAGCTTTGGTTAACTCCGCTTTCAGTTTGGTTTCTGCCACCAAATCCTGCCTTTGGGCAAAAACGCGTTTATAATCGACTTTATTGGTTAGCTCCAATTTCTGCTGACATTTTTGCTGTTGTTCATTTTTAATATCAGCCAGAATCTTTTCTGCCTGATCCTGACTTTTGACGATAAACTTCTTTTCCGAATCAACATAAACTGCATAAGCGGGGGTTCGAATAACTGTTGCCCATAACAGGAAAGCGGATAGAACGATTAAAAGTCCTATAATTACAGGTTTGCGCCAATTTCTTTGCAAAAATAAATAATTCATAATTAACTCTCCATAAAAATATAAAGTTTATTAGACCACAAATTCTTTCTATTTGTTCCACTATTTCTCCTTCTTTTCCACAATTTTTTCTGAAGAAATATCATGTAACCGCTTGCTGATTTCCAGATAAATAGCGGATTCTACGCGTTTACGGTGCATTTGGCAGGCAATTTCCGCCGGTTGTTCAATCGACTTATTTGTAAAATAATTGTTTGCGTGGCACCCTCCGCCACAATAAAAACGAGCCCAGCATTTTTTGCATTCTTCCTTGTTCAGCAAAGTGTTTTTTCCCAATCGTGTCCTTATATCACTATCCAACTCCCGATTTACATTCCCCATTAGAAAATCTTTCTCCCCGACAAACTGATGACAGGGATAAACATCTCCTTCGGGGGTTACCACCAGGTACTCCACTCCGGCGCCACAACCGGTATGGCGTTTGGCCAGACAGGGACCGCGCTGCAAATCCAGATCATAGTGGAAAAAATGTACATCCTGGCCGGATTTATAATAATCCAGCAGTAACTCAGCCAATTTTTCATACTCAGCCAAAACTGCCGGTAAATCTTCCTCTCTTATAGCATATTCATCTGTGGTTCCAATTGCTGGTTCCAAAGAGAAATTTTTCAGACCCAATTCGGTAAAATGACGGATATCGTTGGTAAAATCGAGGTTTTGGCGGGTAAAAGTACCGCGCACATAATAACTGCGGGGTTTTTTGGCTACCATAGCCTGAATATGAGGAACTATTTTATTGTAACTGCCTTCACCATTATTCATAAGACGCAAGCGGTCATTTACCTCCGGGCGTCCATCCAGACTCAGAATAACGGCGATATCATTATCCAAAACAAACTGCATAACCTCATCAGTCAGCAAAACCGCATTAGTAGTTAAAGTAAAAGCTATCTGCTTGCCATATTGCTTCTCCTGACTGCGGGCATAGGCGACCAAATCACGGACAACCTCCATGTTTAACAAAGGTTCGCCCCCGAAAAAATCTACCTCCAGATGGGTTATATCCCCGCTGTTCTCCAGCAGAAAATCAATTGCCTGGCGGCCGGTTTGGCTGCTCATCAACGCTGAGGGCAGGCCAAAATTGCCCTGACTGGCAAAACAATAACTGCACTTCATATTGCAGCTATGAGCAACATTCAGGCACAGCGACTTTACATGCATATTGGTGAAATCAAAATCCAGTGGTTCCGGATTACTAAACAAGGTCCCGTCTTCCCAGAGGCCGGTCAGCTCCAGAGCAGCCTCCATGACATCCTCGGGATCATATTTACGACTGGCTGCCTCAATAGCTCGGAAAAAATCTCCCTTGAAATAATCAATCAGGCTTATCAAAGTAGCTCCGATTTTATCAACAACATGAATGGCACCACTATTTACATCGACCGCCATTATTATATCTTTGACTTTAAATTGATGCACATTGGCGGCAAAATCATAATCAAACAATATTAACAACTAAGTAATCCTCCCCTGTACCCCACAGAAAAAAGGGGCACCCGCCCCTTAAATAATTCTATTGATTACGGCAAACCTGGTTGCCTACTGTACAGGAAGTCTTGCATGCCGATTGGCAGGAAGCAGTACATTCCCGGCAGTTAATCTTTTCAATGTCACGCTTTAAATTAGGTTTGATAACTGTAACGATATGTTTCATTCTCCATTGACCCCCTTCCCCTTACAACTTCCTGGAAAATATGTATGGCACCCTCCGGGCACACTGATCTCATGCTCACTATCGTTCGCTTTTTTATAATGGAACACCTTTAGATATTACTGATAAAGTCTCATAATTGTCATCCTGAGGAGCTATAGGCGACGAAGGATCTATTCGGGAAGTCAGTAATATTGCATCTTCCACTAACTAGATTCTTCGCTAACACTCAGAATGACACGCTGAGGGTACTTTTTCAACAGTCCCGCACCCTTCGGGCACACTGATCTCATGCTCACTATCGTTCGCTTTTTTTAATGGAGCACCTTTAGATATTACTGATAAAGTCTCATAATTGTCATCCTGAGGAGCTATAGGCGACGAAGGATCTATTCGGGAAGTCAGTAATATTGCATCTTCCACTAACTAGATTCTTCGCTAACACTCAGAATGACACGCTGAGGGTACTTTTTCAACAGTCCCGCACCCTTCGGGCACACTGATCTCATGCTCACTATCGTTCGCCTTTTTATATTGGAGCACCCTCCGGGCACACTGATCTCATGCTCACTATCGTTCGCCTTTTTATATTGGAGCACCCTCCGGGCACACTGATCTCATGCTCACTATCGTTCGCCTTTTTATATTGGAGCGGGAAAAGGGGTTCGAACCCTCGACACCCGGCTTGGGAAGCCGGTGCTCTACCACTGAGCTACTCCCGCTCAATGCATGCCTATTTTACCCTAAGAAAAAAAAAGAGTCAACTCTGCCGTCAACCCTGGAAAAAACATATTAAATGGCGAAGCCGATGGGATTTGAACCCACGATCTCCGGCGTGACAGGCCGGCATGTTAACCGCTACACCACGGCTCCGCGCAACCTGATAATAACACACCTGCCACTTCATTTCAACAATCAGGAATGACCTGTTGTAACTGTCCGTTAATTAGTCAGCATCCCCGGCAAAACGGTAGCAATCTGCGGAAAAGCTATAAGTATGGCCAGGCAAACAATAATTGCCAGTAAAAATGGCCATATTCCCTTAAAAATAAGTTCCAATGGCACATCAGGTACGATTCCTTTAATAATATAGACATTCATCCCCACCGGCGGTGTAATCACTCCCATGGCAACTACCAGGACTATAATGACTCCAAACCAAATTGGGTCATATCCCAGCGTATTAACCGCAATCGGATAGAAAATGGGAATAGTCAGTAAAACCAGTGCCAGGGCATCAATAAAACAGCCCAGTACCAGATAAATTAACAAAATGAAACCCATAACTGCAAAAGCCGGCAGGTCCAGAGAACCCGTCCAGTTGGCCAGCTCAAACGGCACCCGGCTTACGGCCATAAACCTGCCAAAAACTGCTGATCCGGCTACCAGCAGCATAATCATGGCCGTGGTTTTGGTAGTGTCAAAAAGGGACTTTTTAAACCCTTCCCAGCTGAGGTTTCTGCCTGCCAGGGAAACCAGCAGCACTCCCATGGCTCCAACTGCCCCAGCCTCAGTAGCCGTAAACCAGCCGGCAAACAATCCTCCCATGGACAGGGCAAATACGATGATAACTTCAAGTAATCCACCCCGCAAAGCGGCAAGTCTTTCGTTCCAGCTGGCTACCGGTCCTGCCGGAGCAATCTGCGGCCGTCTTAAGGCCAGCAGGAAAATTACTGCCATATACAGCAGCATCAGCAAAATACCCGGCAATATACCGGCTATAAACAGTTTACCTATCGACTGTTGCGTAGCCATACCATACACAATAAAAATAACGCTGGGGGGAATAAGCACCCCCAGCACTCCTCCGGCTGCAACGCTGGCCGTAGCCAGGGAAGTTTCGTAATTATACTTTTTCATCTCCGGCAGGGATATGGCGCCCATGGTAGCCGCCGTAGCCGTATTGGAACCGCAAATGGCTCCAAAAATCGCGCAGGCTGCCTGTGTAGCTATAGCCAAACCACCCGGCCAATGTCCGATAAGCCGGTAAGCAAAAACATATAATCGGGTACCAATCCCTGAATAATAAGCCAGAAAACCCATCCAGACAAACATAGGGATAACGCTTAGTGTATAGGAAGAAAAACTGCTGTAAATCTCCCTGACTACCATATTCATTCCTGCTGATGTCGAAGTCAGATAACTAAATCCGGTAAAACCTACCAGAGCCATGGCAAAAGCAATCGGCATTCTCAGAAATATTAACAGCAAAAAAATAATTAACCCGGTTAATCCCAACATTAATGAACTCATTTAAATACCATCCTGACTGCATCTAATAACTTAATTATGATAACGAAAAGCAAGGCCAGTAAACCAAAAGCAGTCAAATATACTACCGGATATAACGGAATGGAAACCGTACCTGCCAGATGGTTGCTCAGCATCATGCTGCGGGCATAACCTGCCATAAACCATACCGCTGCCCCCCAGAATATAATTACGGACAGATTTATAAAGACTGCAATTACTGCCTGTAATTTATCAGATAACTTTTCAACAAAATACTCTACCGCAATATGCCCATTCTTCAGGGCACAATGAGCCAGGCCCAAACTAATGGCCAGCGTCATTAAAATATTTACATAATCCATCGTACCCATTAAAGGTTTGCCCAGAACCGAGCGCATCAATATATTCATAACCACTACTATAGTCATGGCGGCTATGCAAAACGCTGATATTCTGTCCAATACCCGGCATAAAACTTCAACCCGTTCAGTGTACTGTTTCATTCCCGGTAATGCCTCCTGAAATAACCTTATTTATACTCCTGATTGTACTTATCAGCCAGAGCTTTGACCTTATCAAGAATTTCCTGCCCTTTAAAGCCCTGCTTATCCATGCGGCTTACAAAATCCTGCTGAACCGGACTGACCAACTGTATCCATTTGTCAGCTTCTTCAGGTGACAGGGTGATAATTTCCATGCCATTGTCTTTGATGGCTCCATTCATGGCTGCATCATTCTGTTTATCCCAAAGTCCCATGCCGGCCTGCTCAAAATACTGCCGGGTTACTTTTTCAACCGCCTGCTGATTTTCAGGGCTGAGGGAATTCCATTTATCCTCGTTCATGGTAACGAAAAACAGGGTATTATACAGAAAGGGCGTTTTAGTTATATAACTGGTAACCTCAGCCTGTTTCCATCCATGTAAAACCTCAATGGGTCCCAGATTACCCTTTACCACTCCTTTGGACAGAGCTTCATAGGCTTCAGACTGTGGCATGGCTACCGGAGTTGCTCCCAGACTCTGCAGTGTAGCAGCACTCAGACCGGTGGCCCTGATTTCCATACCCTTCAAATCATTCAGATTGCGTACCGGCTTTTTCGTAAAAAGGTCTCCCGGGCCGGTGGTAATAATCATTAACAGATGAGTATCCTGAACTTCAGCAGGATTTAATTCTTTTATTCCTTCCCAGGCAACCTTGCTGGCAACCTTGGAATTATTGTAAGTTATACCCGGCAGCTCAAAAACTTCGCTTACCGGGAAATTACCCCGGGTATATGAAAAACAGGAGATGCCGATATCGGCAATACCATCTCTTACCCCACCATAAATATCAGCCGCTTTTAAAAGCGTCTCTCCTGGATAACTGGTTATTTTAACCTGCCCATTGGTGGCCTGCTCAACTTCCCTGGCCCAGGGCTGAACCAGATCAGTTTCCGCCGGATGTGTAGCCGGCCAGAAATGCGCCAGTTTTAACTCAACTGTTTCAACTTTGCCTGCTGATGTTACCGGCGCTGATGCCTCTTTGGCACAACCCGCTGACATGGCCAACAACAAAACCGTCAATACCCCGGCAACTACCATTCTGCCTGCCCGTAAACTCTTACCCTTCAACACACTACCATCCTCCTAAACAAAATTTTAAACTGGACAACAAAAAAAACCCCCGCAGGAGTTTAACAAGGAAAAACAAGTCTCCCTGACTGGTAAAACCAGACCGGGAAAAGACCAGTATCCCTATTCCTACCGTAATATCCAAACTACCCTTTTTAAAAGATAAACTATACTGCCGCTACCGTTCTACTGCTGTCATAGCAGTACCCTTAAATAATTATTCTACACTATTAGACAAAATCCTGCCAGCAAAAAATGCCCGGCCTCATACTCTTTAACCGGGCCATAAAAACCGGGTGGGGGTTTAATGCAAAACTACTGAAAATGCACTTTTTAGCCTGTCCGAAAAAAGCTCCTTGTCGCCTGCGGCTCCTAAGGATGACATTTATGATACTTTTTTGGCAGCCTCGTTTTAAAGCCGGATAATTTTTGCCAACACCTGTACAGCTGTGTTTATCTATACTGATGCCCCGGTATTGTGATTGTGCTTTACTAAAGCGCCGGTGGGACATACTGCCACACATTCACCACAAAAATTGCAATCGGTAAGCTTCAGCGGTAAACCAAATTCCGGTTCGATCAGAGTCTCGAATCCCCGGTCAACCTGTCCAAAGATATGCAACCCTACTACTTCATCACAGACACGAACGCACAGACTGCACAGGATACATTTGCCCGGGTCCTGTATTATCATGCAGTCCTGCTGATTTAAATCTCCTGCCGGGTGTTTTTCTCCGGCCAGGCGCTCCGCATCAGGCTGGTATTCCCCGGCATATTCTACCAGTTTGCACTTCTCAAAGCCCTGGCAGCCACATTCCAGGCAGCGTCCGGCTTCAGCTGTAGCTTCATTCCCGGTATAGCCCTTATTAACTTCCCGAAAATTGTTGCGCCGTTCCTGCGGGGTTAAGTGCGGCATAGACACACGATCTATTTTTATATAATCGCTGAAATCCTCTGCGGTTAATTCTTTTCGCTCAACCCGGTATTTATCCTTATAATCCGGGGTTTCCCGTTCACCCTTCAGCCAGGCATTGATTGAGCGGGCGGCCTTGCCACCCTGGGCGATGGCATCTATGGCTATCTGAGGTCCGGTAACCCCATCTCCGCCGGCAAATACACCCGGGATATTGGTAGACAGAGTATCTTCATCCACCTCAATACTTCCCCATCTGCTAAGGACTACTCCCGACATCCCTGTCGGGTCAACTTTCTGGCCAATAGCACTGATTATGGTATCAGCCGCCAGAATTTCTTCTGCCCCGGGAATAGGTACGGGACTACGCCGACCGGACTCATCCGGCTCTCCCAGTTCCATTTTCTGCAGACGCAGCGCAGAAGCCTTGCCCTCGCGGGACAGAATCTCCAGAGGAGCGACCAGAAATTTGAATTCGACGCCCTCTTCTTCTGCTTCTTTGATTTCAACTTCTTCAGCCGGCATCTCCGCCCGGGTACGCCGATATAAAACCATTACCCGTTCTGCCCCCAGCCTTAATGCAGTACGGGCAGCATCCATGGCTGTGTTGCCGCCGCCGACAACGGCTACCGTCTGTCCGGGATTAATTTCTTCGCCCAAAGCTACCTCTCTCAGGAAGTCAATACCCCCAACAACTCCAGGCAGCTCCTCGCCCTTGGCTCGCATTTCAGAACTCGACCAGGCTCCAATTCCTAAAAATACCGCGTCATTCTCCTTAATCAACTGATCCAGGTCTATATCACTGCCAATACGGGTGTTATAGGCAAACTCCACCCCCATTTCAGCAATAAGGTCAATTTCCTGATCCAGTATGGCTTTGGGTAAGCGGTATTCAGGTATTCCGTAGCGCAGCATACCGCCACCCCGGGGCATGGCATCATATACCTTTACCTGATGTCCTTCCACCGCCAGGTAATAAGCAGCTGCAAGTCCGGCGGGACCGGCGCCAACAATGGCAACTTTTTTGCCGCTGGCAGGCTTTATTTCCGGAATAAATGGCTTATCATCCGCCAGGTCAATATCGGCTGCCATATATTTCAGCGCAGCGATGGATATGGGGCTCTCCACCAGTTGCCGACGGCAGGCAGACTCACAGGGATGAGGACAAATACGCCCGATACTGGCCGGCAGGGGGATTTTCTCTTTGATTAATATAAGTGCTTCCCGGTACTGCCGGTTGGCGATTAGATTAACATAACCCTGAACATCGGTATGAGCCGGGCAGGCGTTTTGGCATGGCCCGCGGCAATCACCGGTATGGTCAGATAACAGGAATTCCAGGGTCATTTTGCGCGACTCCCTTATACGGGGAGTATCAGTATTTATTATCATATCCGGGCTGATTTCCGTTGCACAGGCCCTTAACAGTTTGGCATTGCCTGCTGCCTCTACCAGGCAGAGACCACAGCCGCCATAGGTTTTTACTCTTTCATCATAACAAAGAGTCGGGATATCTATATTATTGGCACGGGCAACTTCCAGTATGGTCCGACCTTTTTCAGCCTTTAAGTTCTGCCCATTGATGGTAATATTTATCATGCTTCCCCTCCTCCGCTTTCCAGAATTACCGCACTGAATTTACTCGGGCATACTTCCAGACAGTTGCCGCATTTAATACACCGTTGCTGGTCAATAATATAAGGTTGTTTCTTTTCCCCGCTGATGCAGTTGACCGGACATTTTTTAGCACACAGGCTGCAGCTTTTGCATTTATCAGCATCTATGCGGTAATTAATGAGGGCTTTGCAATATTTAGCCGGGCAGGTTTTATATTTGATATGAGCTTCGTATTCATCCCGAAAATATTTAATCGTAGTCAAAACCGGATTGGGAGCACTCTGCCCCAGTCCACACAAAGAGCCTTCCTTAACTTTTTGGCCAATATCTTCCAGGAGTTCTATGTCACCGGGTCTGCCTTTACCGTCACAAATGAGCTCCAGTATCTCCAGCATACGCTTGGTGCCTATGCGGCACTGAACACATTTTCCACAGGACTCCTTGCAGGTAAAATCCAGAAAGAAGCGGGCTACATCCACCATACAGGTTCCCTCATCCATTACTACCATCCCGCCCGAGCCCATTATGGCTCCGGTTGAGGTAATGGATTCATAATCAACCGGGATATCAAGGAGACTGGCAGGAATGCATCCTCCCGAGGGACCTCCCAGTTGCACAGCTTTAAATGCCCGGTCTGCTTTGATTCCGCCGCCAATCTGATAAATAATTTCCTTTAGGCTGAGACCCATGGGGACTTCAATCAGGCCGCCATTTTTTATCTTGCCGGCCAGCGCAAATACTTTGGTTCCTTTACTCTTATCAGTTCCATAAGCAGCAAAGGCTTCTCCCCCATTGGCTATAATCCAGGGTACGTTGGCCAGGGTCTCAACATTATTGATGTTGCTGGGTCGGCCCCAGTAACCGGACTCGGCTGGAAAGGGAGGCTTTAACCGGGGCATCCCTCTTTCTCCCTCCAGGGAGGCAATCAGAGCCGTTTCTTCACCGCAGACAAAAGCTCCGGCGCCTTTTTTAATCCTGATATCAAAGGAAAAGTTATGATTAAATATATTTTCACCCAGCAATCCGTTTTCCCGCGCCTGGTTTATGGCTGTTTCCAGCCGTTGAATTGCCAGCGGGTACTCGGCCCGGCAATAGATAACTCCTTGCGCTGCCCCGATGGCATAAGCGGCAATAGTCATTCCCTCCAGAATTGAGTGGGGATCACTCTCCAACAGGCTGCGATCCATAAAGGCACCCGGATCACCTTCATCAGCATTACATATTACATACTTGACCTCTCCCGGGTTGTTTCTGGCCGCCTCCCACTTAAACCAGGCAGGAAAGCCTGCACCTCCCCGGCCTCTGAGGCCCGACCGTTTAATCTCTTCGATAACATCTTCGGGACTATGTTTTAGAGCTTTTTCCAAAGCTTTATAACCACCCTGCTCCATATAGTCGGTTATGGCCTCCGGATTAATGATCCCGCAATTTCTAAGTGCAATTTTTTGCTGTCCTTTCAGAAAACTATTTGGCTGTTCACTGCTATGAACCAGGTATTTTTCAACCGGCCGACCAGCTACTATATGCTCCTCTATTATTTCTTTGATATTCTTGTCATTAATACCACCATAGGTAAATATCTGTCCATTATCCTCGATAATGTCCAGCAAAGGTTCATGATGGCACATACCCACACAGCCCGCCGGCTGAACTTTTATATCAATACCACGGTTCACCAGTTCGGCTTCCAGGCTTTCCTTTACTGTTTGTGCTCCGGCAGCTATGCCACAGCTTCCCAGACCAATGCGCAATTTCATGCCGGTTCGCCTCCCTCGCTGATTTCCCGGGCTTTAAGGTCTTTTATTATCTTTACCGCCCGTTCAGTAGTAAGCGGGCCATAAGCCTGCCCGT
>ENA-UOXR01000026-UOXR01000026.1-bioreactor-metagenome-genome-assembly--contig:-NODE-26-length-182387-cov-31.638193_pt1 | contig 182387 bp, 177 predicted proteins | sample MGYA00238164_ERZ764825 | MGnify/ENA primary metagenome ERZ764825 (study PRJEB28920, sample SAMN05720171) | bioreactor metagenome | isolation source: Anaerobic biogas reactor | place... | reverse complement strand
CGCTCACCTTCTTTCTTAGTATTTGAAGGTGGCACTAATTAAATAATCACCTAATATTTTTGCATTTGAATTATCAAGCCCCTCTTTGGATATTCTTTCCTCAGTATCCGCTATCACCCCATCATTGAGATCGCCACTTTTTACCCAAGGAATATTTCCCGCAAAAAATGATTTGATTTGCCTTGGTGGTGTCCCTCCTGTGCTCCAATTTCCCATATCTTGTAATTTCGATAATTCCCAACTAGTCTCTTGTAATACAATATGCTCCTCACGCCACCCCTCTGTCAATCTTCCGCTACACGCTGCACCGAGCACCGCCTGCCGGAACCGCTGCATCGCCTCCTCGACGGCATCGAGCCGGCCCCGCACCTGATCGGTGTCGGCCAGCAGCGCCTCGAGCCGCGCGACGATCCGGCGCTGCTCGGCGAGCGGAGGTATAGGAATTTGTAACTGGCCCAGCTTCAGGTAATTGGTCCGGGGCAACTCCATCCCGCTTGACTGATGGGTGGCGAAGTCAACGACCGCCGAAGTCGAGAGAAATCTCATGAGGTAGCGTGTATCGGCAGCGTCGGATGGCGGAAAGACGAGAATGTCCGTCGAACAGACGCCGTCGAAATCGGGGATGGAGACTTTGTTGAGATACGGTCGTAATTTTCCGTAGAGGATCGACCCCGAAATGAACCGGGTCTTCGTGCTCTTCGTGTCGCGGGCAAATCCATGGCCGACGATACGCGTGGTATTGGGCTCGATATGCTCGAGACCGATGTAGAAAGCGTCGGGATCATCTGCCGGCTCGACCTTTTCTGTGCTCGGTGATACCAGTTGATTCAGCGGAACCGAAACCCATCCCTCGGGGATTGGTGTTTCACTCTCCACCGCACGCCCCTGCGCCGTTCCCGTCCTCGAGCATCGCCACGATCCGCTGGAGATCCTCGACGGCCGCCTCGAGTTCCGCGATCGCCTCGCCGGCCAGGAGCGCCGGCTCGGGAAGGTCCGCGCCGTCCCCGAGCCCCTCGTCCCGGAGCCACTTCAGCGAGTCGACCTTGTAGCCGTGCGCCGCGAGCTCCGTGACGTGGAACGGCCGCCAGCGATCTTCCGCCGAGTCCGCTGCGTCCCGCTTCGCCCGCCCGTTCGGGTCCGGCCCGTAGCACCGCTCGAACTCCGCGAAGTGCGCCTCGGTCAGAGGCCGCTCCTTCTTCGTGATCCCCGGCACGTTCGTCCGGCCGTCGTAGACCCACGTCCGCTCGGTCGGGTAGCCCTTCGTGAAGAAGATCACGTTCGTCTTGGTCCCCGGCGAGTACGGCGAGAACGTCCCCTCCGGCAGGCGGAGGACCGTGTGGAGGTCGCAGTCCTCGACGAGGACCTTGAAGACGTCGCCGGCCGCGTCCGCGAAGAGGACGTTGTCCGGCACCACCACCGCGGCCCGCCCGCCGGGCTTGAGTACCGTCATCACGTGCTGGATGAAGTTCAGCTGCTTGTTCGAGGTCGAGACCACGAAGTCCTCGCGCTCCGGCGCCGCGTTCGCCCCCTTCGTCCCGAAGGGCGGGTTGGTCAGCACCGCGTCGAACCGCCGCGACGACGGCGGGTCGTCGATCGAGTCCCCGAGCGTGATCACCGGCTCCAGGTTGTGGAGGAAGAGGTTCATCAAAGCCAGCCGGCGCGGCCGCTGCACGAGGTCCTGGCCGAAGTACGTCGCCCGCTTCACCCGCTTCGCCGTCTCGACCTCGAGCACCCCGCCCGTCTGCTCGAGCAGCCAGTCGTGGGCCGCGATCAGGAAGCCGCCCGTTCCGCAGGCCGGGTCGCAGATCGTGAACGCCGGGTGCGCCCGCGGGTCCGGCTTCATGCACCGCACGATCGCCTGGATCAGCACCCGCGGCGTGAAGTACTGCCCCGCGCCCTTCTTCCCCTCGCTCGCCGCCTTCTCTAAGAGGCCCTCGAACGCGGCCCCCTTCACGTCCACGTCGAGGGCCGTCCACTCCGTCTGGTCCACCAGCCCGATCAGCCGTTTCAGGCTCACCGGGTTCGCGAAGCGGTTCTGCGCCTGCGCGAAGATGTCGCCGAGGATCCCCGGCTCCTTCCCGAGCCGCGCCAGGAGCTTCGTGTAGAACTCCGCAAGGTCCGTCCCCGACTTCGCCGAGAGCGCCGGCCAGCCGCACCCCTCCGGCAGCGCGACGCTCCGCTCGTCGGCCATCTTGAGGAAGAGCAGGTACGTGATCTGCTCGATATAGTCCCCGTAGTCGATCCCGTCGTGCCGGAGCGTGTGGCAGAATCCCCAGAGCGTCTGGACAACGTCGGTCATGATGCAAGCGCGGTATTGAGGTTGGCCAGGAGATCGGTTAAACCGTGCTCAAAGACCCGGTCCGCCCGCCCCCAGCCGCCCGCGTCCTCGAGCGCCGGCACCAGCTCGAACATCTCCCGGTCGATCGCCAGGTTCTCGACGAGCGTCCGCCGGATCCGGTCGAGCCAGGCCGCCTGCTCGGCCGTGAACGCCCGCCCGGCCGTGACCGCCGCCATCGCCCGGTCCACCCGCTCCTCCGCCGTCAAAAGCGGCTCTCCCTCGCGCGCCGCGTGCTTGACCATCGAGATGATCTCCACGAGCGCCTTGCCGTACCGCCCCTGGTGGGCCCGCTGCAGGTTCTCGACCGTGAAGTGCTCGGGCGCCGCCGAGAGCCGCTGCTTGAGCGCGACCAGGGACTGCGCCGACCACTCCTGCGGCCGGCCGAGCAGCACCCGGATCGCGTCCACCTCGTTCTCGTGCTCGGCCACGAACCGCGCGAACGCGGTAAGGTAGTCCTCGGGTTTGTACTCGACCCCGTTCCCGTCGCGGATCAGCCACCGCGATGTAACCGGGTCGTCGAGCGTGTACGCGACAAGGAACGAGCGCGGCGGGCGCGGGTAGTTCATGAGGAGGTGCTGGAACCCGGGCTTGCGGAGGACCGCCATCGTCCCCGCGAAGTCGTCCGCGAGCAACACCGGCAGCCGGGCCGCGAACCCCCGCAGGTCCCCGTCCGGGATGAACGCCGCGAACTGCTCCCGCGCCTCGCCGGCCATCTCCTTCTCGATCCGGGCGAGGCGCTTGACCAGCACGTTGACGTTGTACGCGTAGTCCCGCTTCCGCCAGACCTCGTCGATCACCTCGACCACGGTCTTCGACTCCCGGCGCGGCGGCTCGGCCGTGATCCCCGTGGTCTTCCGGAAGTAGTCGAGCAGGGACCCGTCGAAGCAGTCGAAGACCGTGAAGTGCGACTTGTCCGGGAAGTGCTCGCCCCGCCGCGTCCCGCGGCCCATCATCTGCTCGAATAGGATACGGGACCGCACGGGTCGGAGGAAGACGATGTATTCGAGGTCCGGGATGTCCACGCCCGTCGAGAGGAGGTCGACGGTCACGGCGATCCCGGGTTCCTTGCGGTTGCGGAACTCCTTGATCCGCTGCAACGGCCGGTCCACCTTGCCCGTGATCTTCTGCACGAACCCGTCGCCTCGGCCGAAGAGCGTGCGGGCGCAGTCCACCAGCCGGTCGGCGTGCGAGGTGTGGGGCAGGTCGTTCGCGGCGAAGATCAGCGTCTTCGGGAACCGGCCGTACCGCTCCTCGTGCTCGTCCGCGTACGCCTTGAGCTCCCGCAGCACCTTCTCCGTCGTGGCCGGCACGGTCACCTTCTCCTCGATCTCGGTCGTGGGGTAGGCCCGCTCGTCCTCGAGCAGGTCGATCGACGAGCGCCCGGTCTCGGTGTCGATCACCCCGACCTGCTCGCCCTCGGTGAGGAAGACGCCGTTCATCAGCACGCCCGAGCTGATCGCGACCGCGTCGTAGTCGACGAGGTAGCCCTCGCGCACGGCCCGGTCGTAGCCGTACTCGTAGATCGGCCGGCCGAAGTACGCGGTCGTGTGGGCCGCCGGGGTCGCCGTCAGGCCGACCTTGACCGCGTCGAAGTGGTCGAGCGTGTTCCGCCAGACCGAGAGCTCCTGCGACGAGTACCCCCGGTGGCACTCGTCCGCGATGATCAGGTCGAAGGCGTGGATCGGGATGGGCACCCGGTCCGCGTCGTCGTCCGCGCCCTCCTCCGAGGCGAAGACGGCCCCCCGGCCGAAGAGGTTGATCGTCATCCGCTGGATCGTGCAGACGTAGACGAAGGCAGCGTTGGGGTCCGGGCTCTCGAGGTACTCCCGCGGCATCACCTTCGGGTCGAACCCCTCCTCGCCGTCGACGGCCGAGAGGCTCTGGCTGTAGACCTCGAAGATCTTATCGAACTTCAGCCCCGGCTCGGCCTCGAACGCGGCGAAGGCGCGGACGGCCTGGGCCGCGAGCGCTCGGCGGTCGACGAGGAAGAGGATCCGGCGGGCCACGCCTGCCTTCATCAGCCGGTAGGCCAGGTTGACCACGGTGAAGGTCTTGCCCGTCCCGGTCGCCATCGAGACGAGCATGGCCCGGCGGCGGTCCACGATCCCCTCCTCGACCGCGAGGACCGCCTCCCGCTGATAAGGCCGGATCCCCGCGTGGGAGAACGGCAGCGCCTGGAGTGCGTGCAATGCTCCGTCTCGTGCCTCGTGTAGGCGCTCGAGGAGGGCCTGGGGTGTGTGGAACGCGGCGATGGAACGGGATCGATTCAGGGGATCGCGGACATCCCGGAAGGCGATCAGGTGGCCGTTCGTGGCGTAAATGAACGGGACGCCGAGACCGTTGAAGTTGTACGGGCTACCCTCGAGGCCGCGCGCGTAGCGCTCGTCCTGGGTCAGGACCTCCTGCGGGTTGACGGACGGTTTCTTGGCCTCGACGAGGCCGACGATCCGACCGTTGACGAAGAGGGCGTAATCGGCCGGGCCGTTCGTTGTCTCGTACTCCTCCACCGCGCAGGCCCCGTATGCCGAGGGGCCCAGGTCGGCTGAGAACGGGACGACGGTCCAGCCGGCGCTCCGGAGCTGCGGATCGATCAGCTCCGTACGGGTCTGCTTCTCACTTGGCGTCTGGGGGTGCGGCATAAAGGACGACACGTTGACACTGTAAACCTTATAGTGAGGATCGAAAAAGGTTCTGACTTGATCGCCGTTGCATCCACGGCAATTCTGTCGACTTTGCGCAACGGCTGCCACGGGAACTGATCAGCTGGCCGTTTCTCCGAGGGATCGTTAGAGTAAGTGTTCATGGACGATGAGGCTGAGAGCGGAAGCGTTTTTATGGCCGTTCTCCTGCGTTTCTCCGGCCTTTTCAGCCATAGGATAAGGATCAAGCAACGCCCGCGCCACGGCAGGGATCACGGGGTGGGGACCCGCGATAATCGGTCGAAAGTATTATTCGATGGCGCGCACATACCATCGGAAGAGAAAGCACCGTTCTTTTTAGAAACGGTGCGAGAAACGACAGAGATTCAAACCTTGTGTAATTAGGCCAGGGCCGAGACTCGAACCCGGGTCGGGGGATCCACAGTCCCCTAGGATGACCAGCTACCCCACCCTGGCAGATGTGCCCTGAAAATTGGGACCGGGAATTATTAAAGATATGTCACCGGGCCCGCCCCGGCACGAGGATTAATAGGGATCCGGTGAGAATGACTACAGGCCGGGGCGGGGTTTTTTCACCCAGCAGGCCCCCGATACGGAGGCGAAGACGTTGGCACAGGGCGGCATACGGACACCAATCGTCTGCGTTCTCGGGCACGTGGACCACGGCAAGACCTCGTTGCTCGACCGGATCCGCGGCTCGTCGGTCGTCTCGGGCGAGGCCGGCGCGATCACCCAGCACATCGCCGCGACCCTCGTCCCGATCGAAGCCATCCGCGGGATGTCGGCAGGGATGCAGAACGTCGCCGTCCAGGTGCCGGGCCTCCTCTTCATCGATACGCCGGGGCACCACGCGTTCACGACCCTCCGCGCCCGGGGAGGGGCGCTGGCCGACATGGCGATCGTCGTGATCGACGTCAACGAGGGCTTCCAGCCGCAGACCCTGGAGGCGATCTCCATCCTGAGGAACTGCCGGACACCCTTCGTCGTGGCCCTGACCAAGCTCGACCGGGTCCACGGCTGGCGCGCCACCCCCGACGCCCCGTTCCTGACCTCGTTCGCAAAACAGAACGAGCGAGTCACCGAATTCCTGGAGACCCGGCACTACGAGATCGTCGGGAAGCTCTCCGAGATCGGGTTCAACTCGGAGCGGTTCGACCGGGTCTCGGACTTCGCCAGGACGATCGCGATCGTCCCCCTCTCGGCCCACACGGGAGAGGGGATCGCGGACCTTCTCCTCGTGATGGTCGGGCTCGCCCAGCGCTACATGGGGGACGCCCTCTCGGTCCGGGTCCTGGGGCCGGGCCAGGGCACCGTGCTCGAGGTGAAGGAGGAGCGCGGGCTCGGGATGACCCTCGACGTGATCCTGTTCGACGGGACCCTCAGGGTCGGGGACCAGGTGATGCTCGCGACCGACGACGGCGTCGTCCAGTCCAAGGTCAAGTCGCTCCTCAAGCCGAGGCCGATGAAAGAGATCCTGACCGAGGACCGGTTCGACCGTGTCCGCTCGGTGGTCGCGGCCTCGGGGGTCAAGGTGGCGGCCCCCGGGCTCGAGCGGGTGATCGCGGGGTCGCCGCTCCGGGTCGTTCATGGCGACCGGGACGCGATCGAGCGGGAGATCCTGGAGGAGGTCTCGAAGATCAACGTCACCCTCTCCGACGAGGGGCTCGTGATCAAGGCCGACACGATCGGCGCGCTCGAGGCGCTCTCGAAAGAGCTCGAGGCGAGGGAGATCGGGGTGATGCGGGCCGCCGTCGGGCCGGTCAGCCGGCACGACCTGGTCGAGGCCCAGACGATCAAGGCCCCCCTCTACCGGGCCGTGCTCGCCTTCAACGCCCCCCTGCTCCCCGACGTCCAGGCGATCGTCCGCGACGGGGGACCGGACCTCCCCCGGATCTTCCAGGCAAAGGTGATCTACCAGCTGATCGATGAGTTCGTCGAGTGGCGGGACGCCGAGCAGCAGCGGATGGAGCAGCAGCGCTTCGAGAGGATCATCCTGCCCGCAAAACTCCGGGTCCTGCCGGGGTGCGTCTTCCGGCAGTCGAACCCGGCAGTCGTCGGGGTCCGGGTCCTCGGCGGGACACTCCGAACGGACGTCGGCCTGCTCCGGACCGACGGCCGGAAGGTGGGGCACCTCAAGACAATCCAGTCCTCCGGGCAGTACGTCCACGAGGTCGAGGCCGGGGCCGAGGTGGCGATCGCGATCGAGGGGGCCACCGTGGGGCGGCAGCTCGACGTCGAGGACGAGGTCTATGTCGACCTGCCCGAGCGACACGTCAAGGTTCTTGAGCGGGAGATGCTCCCCCACATCTCGGCGACGGCGCGGGAGGTGCTCGAGGAGTACACGGCGATGCGGCGGCGGGGCGACCCGTTCTGGGGCAAGTGAACCGCATCTTTAAGAGACCTGCGCCCCACCTTTATGGGTACTTCGCCTTATTGGAGAATGGATAATGGTCGATTTCAAAGTCGTGCTCTCGGACCCGAAGACCGGTCGTTCCTTCAAGATGACCGCAAGCGGAGGGGCGGCCGGAGCCTTCATCGGACAGCGGGTCGGCGGCGATCTCGACGCGACTCCGCTCGGTCTGCCGGGGTACCGGGTTAAGATCACAGGCGCGTCCGACCGGAACGGAACGCCGGCGCGCAGGGAACTCCCGGGCGCCGGGCGCCGGCGCCTCCTGCTCGCGGGCGGCGTCGGGTTCAGGCCGGTCTGCGACGGGCAGCGGGCGAGAAAGGCGGTCCGGGGCAGCGAGATCACACAGGACTTCGTGCAGATCAACGCCAAGGTCACCCAGTACGGCGAGAAGCAGCTCGACGAGTTGCTGGCCCCGCCGGCAACCGAGTGATCTCCCCCCACCTTTTTTAAGAGCCTGGTCATTCCGAGAGCATTCCTTCCCGGAGCGGAGAGAGCAGGTCCTGGAACGGCACCCCGTGACGGCTCGCGATCAGGACGAGCGCGGCCTGGAACCTGAGCTGGCCGTCGAAGCCCCCGGCGATCAGCAGGTTCGCCTCGGCCGCCACCTCGCGCTCCTCGCGCCCGGTCGCCGACGCGATCCGACCGAGCAGCTCCCTCTCGGGATCGGGGGCGGCGAGGTCCTCGTCCCCGGGCCGGTACCCGAGCGGGACCGTTACGTCGCCGATCGGGAACAGGGGCACGAGCAGCCCGCCCCTCAGCTCGACGAGCCCCTGCTCGACCGCCCGGTCGATCAGGATCCCGGCCTGGTCACGGCTCATCCACATCCGGTCGATGGCGAGGTAATATACGAACTCGCTCCGCTGGAGCTGGTCCTTGTGCAGGTGCCGGAACGGAGCCGCTATCGTGACCTCCAGGCTCATGCAGGCCGACCTCGTCCCCTGAGCATGAGAGGCGCTCCTACATAAAAAGGGAGTATCGTATTACTCGATCAGGACCGCGTTGATCGCGCCGTCCTGGCCCGGACGGCTGACGATCCGGGCCGGACCGAGCTCGGTCCGGATGATGGCGCCCTTCGTGAGCAGGTTCCGCCGGACGTAGTTCGGGTTCGCCGTGTTCTGCTCGACGGTCTCGATGGCCACCCGCCTCACCGCGCCGGAGGCGCGGTCCGCCACGTTCGCGGTGGTCGCGCGGAGCGCCCGGATCTTCACGTTTCCGCCGCACGTCCGGACCGCGCGCAGGCGGTCCTCCCCGATGTGCGTCTCTGCGGGCGCCCGCCCGATCTCCGTCCGGCGCTTCCCGCGGAGGGGCGCGTATCGACCGCCGGTCACCTTCCTGATGGATCTTCCTTGCCAGAGCATGTGGTATCACCCGATTCGTATCGAGAATCAGAAGTGCTGTAAATGTCTCTCTCGACGTTATTTAACCCCTGTGATCAGCCGAGCACCGCGTCCAGGAGCGGGCCGACCCCCTCGCCGGTCTTCAGGTTCGTCCGGAAGACCCGGATCTCCGGGTTGTACCGCCGCATGTCCCGCTCCATCCGGTCCAGGTCCGCCCCGACCAGGTCGGCCAGGTCGACCTTGTTTATCACCCCGATCGAGCTGGACCGGAAGATCATCGGGTGCTTGTTGACGACGTCGTCGCCCTCGGTCGACGAGACCACGACCATCCGCCGGGCGGCACCCAGCGCGAAGTCGGTCGGGCAGACCATGTTCCCGACGTTCTCGATGAAGAGCACGTCGATCTCGTCGAGGGGCAGGTCGTCGAGCCCGTGGTCGACGAGGTGCGCGTCCAGGTGGCACTCCTTCCCGGTGTTCACGTTCACTGCCGGTATCCCGAGAGCCGCGATACGCCGGTAGTCGTCGTCGCCGTAGACGTCCCCGGCGATCGCGCCCGCCCGCAGGCCGCGTTCGACCAGGAGGGGGGCGAGCCGCTCGATCAGCGCGGTCTTGCCCGACCCGATCGCGCCGAGCAGGTCGATCCCGAGCACGCCGTGGGCCCTGAGACGGTCCGCGTTCTCTGCGGCGAGGGCGTCGTTCGCCTCGTAGAGGTCCTTCTCTATTCTGACATCGACAAGGTGCACGAGGATTAGTGGCCGTGCGCACTGTTTATAGGTTCACCTGCCGACCCTGATCCGATGCAGAAGGAACGGGTCCTCTACCCGTGCTACTTCAACGGAGCCCTCGAACGTAGCCAGGGACGGCGGGTGCCGCTGGGACTCGCCCGGCAGGGGGTCACCATGAAGGACCTCGAGCGGGCCCTCAGGCGGGCCGGGCTCCGTTTCAGGGTCGAGGCGGCGTCCCACCCGGCCCACTGGCAGCGGCGGGAGGGGCGGGCCGTGGTCGCCTGGAACGAGTCGAAGGAGGCGCTCCTCCGCCGGGTGGCCGGCGCGCTCGAGCCGAAGGAGTAGCATGTACGACCTGCACACGCACACCCTCCGGTCGGACGGCGAACTCCTGCCGCTCGAGCTCCTCAGAAGGATGGCGGTGCTCGGGTACGGCGACGTCGCGATCGCGGACCACGTCGACACGTCCACCCGCCCGCTCGTGCTCGAGGCCGGCGAGGAGGTGGCCGCGTCCGCCGCGCTCTACGGGGTCTCGTTCTATCCCGCGGTCGAGCTGACCCACGTGCCCCCGGCGGAGATCGGCCCGCTCGCGCGGCGGGCGAAGCAGGAGGGGGCCGTGATCGTGGTGGTCCACGGCGAGACGCCGGTCGAGCCGGTCGCGCCCGGCACGAACCGGGCCGCCTGCACCTCGGACCACGTCGACGTCCTCGCCCACCCGGGCCTGATCGCGCGGGAGGACGCGCGGGCCGCGGCGGACCGGGGGATCGCGCTCGAGCTGACGTCGCGGGGCGGTCACAACCGCGCGAACGGCCACGTGGCCCGGACGGCGCTCGAGACGGGCTGCCAGCTCGTCGTGAACTCGGACGCCCACGCCCCCCACGACCTGATGACGGCCGCCGACCGCGTGGTGGTCGCCCGCGGCGCGGGACTGGACGCGCGCGCCTGTCGCGAGGTCCTTGATTTAAATATCGCAGAATGGCTCAGATCGCGCTGATCTTATCAATATATTCACAATCTTTTTATAGGTCCTTCGACGAATTATATATGTTGCGGCGGTTATTCTCTGCAAAGCCGGAACGAAAGCGATGAAGACAGTCGGTCGTATCGTGCATGTCTGCGGGCGGCGCATGCTGGTCGTCGCGGTGGACGCGTCACAGCTCCCTCCCCTCTCTGCCACGGTCGTCGATCGCCGCCACCGCCCCGTGGGCCGGGTCGTAGACCTCTTCGGAAACGTCAAGAGGCCGTACGCCGCGGTCCTGTGCGCCGACCGGTGCGAGCCACAGGTCGGCGAGAAGATATTCAGTAGGTGATAGGGCCACAGGTGTCAGATACACATGCAGGAGATGGAGAAACTTCGAATATTACAGAACCAGCGTGAGGCGTTACGCAACCGGACGCGCGTGGTCGAGCGCGAGCGGAAGGCGGAAGAGCACACCGAGACGGTCTGCCCGGAATGCAAGAGCCGGCAGCTGGTCCATGACTACGAGCGCGCCGAGCTGGTCTGCCAGAGCTGTGGCCTCGTCATCGATGACGACTTCATCGACCGCGGCCCCGAGTGGCGGGCATTCGACCACGACCAGCGGATGAAGCGGTCGCGCGTCGGCGCACCGATGACCTTCACGATCCACGACAAGGGCCTCTCGACGATGATCGACTGGCGGAACCGCGACAGCTACGGCCGGGCCATCTCGTCAAAGAACCGGGCGCAGCTCTACCGGCTCCGGAAATGGCAGCGGAGGATCCGGGTCTCGAACGCGACCGAGCGGAACCTGGCGTTCGCGCTCTCCGAGCTCGACCGGATGGCCTCGGCCCTGGGGCTGCCCCGGAACGTGCGGGAGACGGCCGCGGTGGTCTACCGCGACGCGGTCGACAAGAACCTGATCCGCGGGCGCTCGATCGAGGGCGTCGCGGCTGCCGCCCTCTACGCCGCGTGCCGGCAGTGCAGCGTGCCCCGGACCCTGGACGAGATCGCCGAGGTCTCGCGGGTCAGCCGGAAAGAGATCGGCCGGACCTACCGCTTCATCTCGCGGGAGCTCGGCCTGAAACTCCTGCCGACCTCCCCGATCGACTACGTCCCGCGCTTCTGCTCGGGCCTCACCCTGAAGGGGGAGGTGCAGAGCCGGGCCGTGGAGATCCTGCGGCAGGCGGCGGAACGCGAACTGACGAGCGGCAGGGGCCCGACGGGGGTCGCAGCGGCGGCCATCTACATCTCCTCGATCCTGGGCGGGGAGCGGCGGACGCAGCGCGAGGTCGCCGAGGTCGCGGGCGTGACCGAGGTCACGATCCGGAACCGATATAAGGAACTGGCAGAGAAATTAGATATCGAGATCATTCTCTGACCCCCCAGTTTTTCGGGCTCGTAGATCAGGGGTAGATCGCTACGTTCGCAACGTAGAGGCCACGGGTTCGAATCCCGTCGAGTCCACTTCCTCCTCAGGAACACCTTCGTGGGGAGAGCAGGTTCCCTCCGCAGCAACGATGCGTGGGGCCCGTAGATCAGGGGTAGATCGTCGCGTTTGCAACGCGAAGGCCACGGGTTCGAATCCCGTCGGGTCCACTCTCGGCGGCGCGCCGGCCGCTCACTCGAAGTAGATCTCGCCGTCGTCGTTCAGGTACACCTGGATGTCGTCCTTGACGAAGCGGGCCTGGACGTGCTCCGGGATGCTCTCGCGGAGGCGGTTGATCAGGCCGATCGTGTCGTACCGGACCTTCACACCCCGCGCGCTCGCCTCCTGGAAGATCATGTCCGGCACGGCGAGCAGGTCGGCGCCGGACGGGATCGTGCAGAGGAACCGGGCGTCGAGCGTGTACATGAACTGGAGTGTCTCGCGCGCCCTGCGGACGTTCTCGAGCGCGGACTTCTCGATCGTGCAGACGTTCGCCTTCGACGTCCCGATGATGTCGGCGATCTGCTGCTGGGTCAACCCCTGTCTCCGGTGGCGGAGGACCTCTTTCTGACGGTCGGTCAGGAGGCCGTTCTTCATGTACAGAGGATCGCATTCAATGAACTTAAACACTTCCATTTAACCATCCGGGTGGTTGAGAGGCGATAGCTGACATCGGCGCCCCTGCCCGCGGGCCGAGACCGCCACGCGCGGGAGAGACGGTCCCGCAGAGCCATTGACGGCGTTAGAGCTCCCGGAAGTTTTGGAAAAGAAAGCACAACCTTTTTATCGATTTTAGTGAAAACTACCTACCTATCAACAGAGGTGAACTGAATGGTTGTCAAAGTAGGCATTGCAAAGCTCGGAAACATCGCGTCCGGCGTCATGGCCGAACTCCTTCTCGATGAGCGCGCAGACCGTGAGGACATGCAGACCTTCATGGCCACGTCCGGCACGAAGCTCGAGGTCGCCGACGTCGACCGTGTCGTCAGCACCCTGAAGGCGTGGGGCCCCGACTTCTGCATCGTCGTCTCCCCGAACGGCGTCCTCCCCGGACCCACCGGTGCCCGCGAGCAGCTCGCCGCGGCCGGCATCCCCGTCGTCGTGATCACGGACGACGTGACCACGAAGAAGGAGTGGGCCGACCTCAAGGAGTCGAAGTTCGGCTACGTCATCATGAAGGCCGACTCGATGATCGGCGCCCGCCGCGAGTTCCTCGACCCCATCGAGATGGCCGACTACAACGGGAACCTGGTCAAGGTCCTCGCCATCACCGGTGCGTACCGGAAGATGCAGCTGGAGCTCGACAAGGTCATCGACCAGGTCAAGGCCGGGAAGAAGGGAGCAGACATCGCGCTTCCGAAGGTCGTCATGACCGCCGACAAGGCCGTCGACGGCGAGTTCACGAACCCCTATGCGCTCGCGAAGGCCCGCGCGGCCTACGAGGTCGCCTCGGCGGTCGCGATGGTCAACGTCAAGGGCTGCTTCATGACCAAGGAGTGGGAGAAGTACATCCCGATCGTCTCCTCCGCCCACGAGATGATGCGCGCTGCGGCAGTCCTCTGCGACGAGGCCCGCGAGCTCGAGAAGGCCGGCGACGGCATCATCCGCCAGCCCCACAAGAAGGACGGCGTGATCGTCTCCAAGACCAAGCTCATCTCGAAGCCCGAGTGAGTGTTCCCACCCCAAACCGCTTTTTTATCGCGCCGCACCGGCGCGAGTCATGCCTGAACCGGCCCTGTACCCGGCTGCCAGGTCCTCGGGCCGCGTCATGACCACCGGGTGCTGGTGGAGACGCTCCATGAAGGCCGAGTCCGAGATCGAGGCCGTGTTCGGGTTGATCCTCGAGATCACCGAGCAGAAGGCAAAGAAGCCCCGGTCGCGTCCCGGACGGCCGAAGAAGCAGGAGAGGTTGAACGCCCGCCACCCGAGCGCGCGGTAGTCGTCGATCACGCGGACGAGCCCCTCTGCGAGGGTCCCGAAGTAGGGGATTGCCTCCTCGAGCGTCGCGACGGGGAGGAGCGCGCGGACCTCGCGCTCGCCGAGGGGGACCGCCGACGCGAGCAGCATGACCTCGTCCCCGAAGAGGTAGCGCCCGGTGAAACGCTCGTGCTCGCGGAGCGCCTCCCAGTAGGTCCGGCCGGTTCTCTCGAGGTAGCGTTCCGAGCCCTGGAGATAGAGGGCGTGGAGGTGGGAGGGGTGGGGGTCGACCAGCCCCTGGAGGTGGGGGTGGTCGATCGAGGCGCCGGCCGAGTGGAGGTAGTTCCAGTTGATGGATGCGTGCCCGTCGGCGCCCAGGAGCGACTCCGCGACGCCCGTGAAGGCGTCGGCGAGCTGCCGCGGTTCGAACCGCTCGCAGGCATGGGCGCGGGTGATCACCCCCACCGTGTGTGTCGCGGCGTACGGATACAGGTTCGGAAACGTGACGGACTCGCCCCGGTGGATCCGGCGGCCGCCGGGGAATGTCGGGGTCTCGCGCTCGAGCCGCCCGGGGCAGAACGGGCAGTCCCCCGGGGGGGCGATCGGCGCCGGGGGAGGGGCCAGGTTCCGCTCGAGTCGCCCGGGGCTGATCGTGCAGGAGAGGCCGGTCAGCCGTTCGCGGCGGTACTCGAGCGGGGCGTCGCCGTTTCGCAGCGTCGAGATCTCGAACATCGGTGACGGATCTAGGCGAGGCAGTGATATAAACGATGAGGTGGCGCCGGGGCAACCGGTGTGGTGCAGTTCGCCGCTGCAACCACGCCCGGATATCGTTGCCGTCGCCCATCCCCGGGGACGCGAACGCACGGTGACGTCCACACCCGATGTCGTCTCCACCGGGCTCCCGCGTGAGCGTCGATCGTTCGGAAGTGACGGAACACGGTCACCCGGCTGTTCCACTGGCAAGGGGAAGCGGGAAAAAAGAGGATGAGGTATCGGGTTTCAGACGATGTACTTGCCGAGCAGCCGGATCGAGTCGGTCATGTTCGGGCCGAGCGGCGAGCCGAAGATGATCTGCGTGACGCCGGAGGCCTCGAGGGCCGCGCACTTCTCCTTGACCATCTCGGGGGTGCCGGCGATCGTGAACGCATCGATCTCCTTGTCGCCCACGAGCTCGCCGACCGACTTGAAGTCGAACTTGCCGAGCGCGTCCTTGATCTTCGCGACGTTCGCGAGGTCGAGCCCGTGGCGCTGGAGCAGGGGCTCGGGCGAGCCGGCGGCGATGAAGGCGGCCACGATCTTCGCGGCGTTCCGGGCCTTCTTCTCGGACTTGTCGATCGACATCGCGGTGTACGCGCCGACATCGAAGCCCTTCTTGCCGACCTTGTCGGTCGCACCCTTGATGATCGGGATCGCGACCTCGAAGTCCTTCGGGTTCGAGGCGTTGATCAGCGCGCCGTCACCGACCGTGCCGGCGAGCTCGAGGACCTTGGGGCCCTGGGCGCCGATATAGATGGGGATCCCCTTCTTACCGGGGAGGTTGACGCCGGTCAGCTTCGCGCCCTCGTACTTGAAGAACTCCATGTCCGGGGTCGAGACCGTCTCGCCTGTCAGGAGCTGGCGGATCACCTGGACAGCCTCGTTGAGCCGGGCGACGGGCTTCTCCGCCTTGATGTTCAGCTTCGGCAGGGTCGAGAGGTCGCCGGGTCCGATGCCGAGCACGGCGCGCCCGTCCGAGATCTCGTTGAGCGTCGCGGCGAACGAGGCCATCGCTGCCGGGGTGTCCGTGAACGAGTTCATGATCCCCGGGCCCATCTTGAGCGTGTTGGTCGCCTGCGCGATCGCGGCAAGGGTGGGGTAGCAGTGGCGGTTGTTGTAGTGGTTCGTGATCCAGGCGTAGTCGATGTCCTTGGACTCGGCCAGCTTGCAGTAGTTCACGACCTGCTTGACGTTTACGTTTCCAGGAACAAATTCAATTCCATAGGTTGCCATAAGGTCACCTCACAGTCTATTTACCGTTCATACCGTTATTAACGTTGTCATTTCTTCGGAACCGCTCGGGCCGCGGTACGGCCGTCCCTGGGGGGAAGGAGGGACGGAACACGGTGAGAAGGGGATGCACCCGGGGCGGCGGACCATTGATTAGGCGGGATGAACCATCTCCTCATACGGGTTTCGGAATACCGGTGCCCGCCGCCCGATGAAGACCCGGATACCCGATGCCACCCGGAACCCCCCTGCCCGGCCGCGGGAGGTAAGCCCTCCCGGCGGGGAAGAGCCCGTCCCCGGGAACGGCCGCGGAGAGGGCGCCGCCCCGGGCCGCCGGAGACCACGGGGACCGGTGGCCATGATGGCGGCGATCCGGCTGGCGCTCGTCCTGGGGATCGCGATCGCCGGGACCGGCTGCACCGCGCTCCAGGGCCCGCCCGTCGAGTACCCCGCCATCGCGCCCTCCGACGGCCCGGGCGAGGAAGTCGTGACCGAGCACGCGTTCCTGTTCGAGGGCGCGACCGAGCGGCTCGCGGTGAGCGTCGATGACCGCCTCCTGGAAGGGGCCCGATCCGCGGGGCGAGAGGTGCTCGTCCGGGGCGAGGTCCCCGAGAAGGAGTGGATCGCCGGGGCATACCGGGCCCAGGTCGCCGACCCGGCCCAGGACCGGTTCTACGCCGACCTGCTCGCCGGGTTCCGGGAGATCCGGGAGCGGCGCGGGCTCGACCCGGACCGGTACCTCGAGCTCCTGGCCGGGGCGGTCCAGCAGCTCCCGTACGTCGCGGCGCCAAGGACGGCGGCGAAGTACCCGGCCGAGACCTGGAGCGACCGCGGCGGCGACTGCGACGACAAGGCCCTGCTCCTGGCGGGGCTGCTCGGCAGGGAGGGGTACCGGGTTGCGCTGCTGGTCTTTCTACCCGAGGCGCACATGGCCGTGGGGGTCGGCTGCCCGGACGGCATGGGCTGGAGCGGCACGGACTACGCCTACCTCGAGGCCACGAACGCCACCTACGTCGGGAGCCTCCCCGAACGGATCGGCGACGGGGACCGCCTGGACTCGCAGCCGCTCGTCGTCCCTGTAGGGAACGGGACCACCCTGTACGGCGCCGTTGCCGACGTGCGGGCGATCGAGGCGGCGCGAGAGACGGCCCGGGCGCGCATCGAGACGCTCGGCCCCGAGATCGACCGCCGGGCCGGCGCGCACGAAGGGGAGAGAGAACGGCTCGAGGCCCCCGGGTCGAGCGGGAGCCGCGCCGCCTACGACGCCGCGCTGGCGCGGTACCGTGCGGAGGGCGCGGCGATCGACCGGCTCGTGGACGAGCACAACCGGCTCGTCGACCTGCTGAACCTGACCGCGGCCTCGCGGTACGACCGGGCCGGGGCGGCGGATTACCTCCGGGCGAACCCTCCGTAGGCTTCCGCGCGGGCCGCCAGCCCGGCGAAGAACGTGGTCGGCACGGGGGCCGGGGAGAGGGGGCGGACGAGCTGGCCCCGGCGCTGGACGCTCGGGTACCTGGCCGCCCTCTCCGCGATGTTCAGGAATGTCTCCCGTTCCATGCCCGATGGTTCGCCGGGACACCCGTTAACCGGCACGGTCGCGGGGTGAAAGTGTTGACGGGATCGGCAACCGTATAATCTCGCCGCCCGAAAGATCACGCGAAGAGCTATGCTCGAGATCACAGACCTGCACGTCGCCGTCGGCGACCGCGAGGTCCTCCACGACATCAACCTCACGATCCCCGACGGAGAGACCCACGTCATGATGGGGCCGAACGGTTCGGGCAAGACGACGCTCCTCCGGGCGATCATGGGCTTCTCGGGACTGGTGGTGACCGAGGGGACGATCGTCTTCGACGGCGAGGACGTGACCCGGATGCCGCTGCACGAGCGGGCCGAGAGGGGGATGGGGATGCTCTACCAGCGCCCCCCCACCATACCCGGCCTCAAGCTCGGCAAGCTCCTCGAGGTGACCGCCGGTGACGGGGACGGGCGTATCCCGGCCCTGGCGGACGAGCTGAACATGGCCCGCTTTCTCGAGCGGGACGTGAACGCGGGCTTCTCGGGCGGGGAGATCAAGCGGAGCGAGGTGCTCCAGCTCCTCGTCCAGGAACCGAGGTTCACGATGCTCGACGAGCCCGAGTCGGGGGTGGACATCGAGAACATCTCGCTGATCGGGAACGCGATCGCCCGCCTGCTCGAGAAGGACCAGCACATCGTGAAGCGGTCGAAGAGCGGCCTGATCATCACCCACACGGGCTACATCCTCGATTTCATCGATGCGGACGTGGGGCACGTCCTCTGCGACGGGATGTTCAAGTGTCACGGGAACCCCCGGGAGATCCTCAAGTCGATCAAGACCCACGGCTACCAGGAGTGCATCGCATGCCAGCGAATGTAGAAGAACTCACCGACCTCTCCCCCGAGGACCGGAGCCGGCTCGAGCTCGCCGGGCTCGACATCGCGGAGGACCAGCGGTCGGGCTCGTTCTTCCAGGTGGACCAGGATATCCGGCACGCCCACTCGGCGACCGAGGGGATCGAGGTGCTGCCGATCACCGAGGCCCTCCGCAAGTACGCGTGGCTCGAGGACTACTGCTGGCAGGCCGTGAAGCGGGACCAGGACAAGTACACCTCGTTCGTGGCGGACCAGGAGGTGCAGCGCGGGTTCGTGATCATCGCGAGGAAGGGGGCGCGGGCGGTCTACCCGCTCCAGGCCTGCCTCTACCTCGCGGACGCGAAGGTCCAGCACGTCCACAATATCGTGATCGCCGAGGAGGGGGCGGAGCTCCACCTGATCTCGGGCTGCGTCTCGGGCTCCGCGACGAGGGCGGGCTCGCACATCGGCGTGACCGAGACCTACATCGGGAAGAACGCCCGGGTCACCTCGACCATGATCCACAACTGGTCCGAGTCGATCTCGGTCTTCCCGCGATCGGCCACGATCATCGAGGAGGGCGGCGTCTTCCTCTCGAACTACGTCTGCATGCAGCCCGTGCGGCACATCGACATGTACCCCACCGCGACCCTGAGGGGGCGCGACGCCGTCGCCCGGTTCTCCTCGATCGTGGTCGCCCTCCCGGGCTCGACCCTCGACCTGGGCTCCCGCGCGGTCCTCGCGGCGCCGGGAACCTCGGCCGAGCTCGTGAGCCGGACGATCACGCGCGGCGGCACGATCATCAGCCGGGGGCAGATCCGGGGCGAGGTCCCCGGCACCCGCGGGCACATCGAGTGCAAGGGGCTGATCCTGGAGGACGGGCTGATCCACGCGATCCCCGAGATCGCGGGGTCCGTGGTCGATACCGAGCTCTCGCACGAGGCCGCCGTCGGCCGGATCGCCCGCGACGAGGTCGAGTACCTGATGTCCCGCGGGCTCGACGAGGAGACCGCGACCGCGACGATCATCCGGGGGTTCCTCGACGTGAAGATCCAGGGGCTGCCCGAGATGCTCCAGCAGCAGATCGACGACGCGATCGACGCGGCGGAGTCCGGGTTCTAGGCATGCCGGGGGATCCGTATGCCCTGGCCCGGGAGGCGATGGTCGAGCACCAGATCCTGGCCAGGGGCGTCCGGGACGAGCGGGTGCTCGCCGCGATGCGGGGGGTGCCCCGCCACCTCTTCGTCCCCCCCGGGTACGAGCGGGCGGCCTACGACGACATGCCCCTGCCGATCGGGTCGGGCCAGACGATCTCCCAGCCCTACATCGTCGCGCAGATGACCGCCCTCCTCGAGCCGGGGCCGCGCGACCGGGTGCTGGAGATCGGGGCGGGCTCGGGCTACCAGGCGGCGATCCTCTCGCTCCTCTGCGAGCGCGTGATCACGATCGAACGGCTGCCTGAGGTGGCCGAGGTCGCGCGGGCGAACCTGGCCAGGGTCGGGGCATCGAACGTCGAGGTCCACGTCGCCGACGGGACGCTGGGGTGGCCGGCCTCCGCACCCTACGCCGGGATCCTGGTCACGGCGGCCACCCCGGTCGTCCCTGAACCGCTCCTCGCGCAGCTCTCCGACGGCGGGCGGCTCGTCGCGCCCGTCGGGGGGCGCGAGATCCAGGAACTGGTGCGGGTCCGGCGCCAGGGCGACCGCCTGGTCCAGGAGCCGGCCGGCGCGGTCCGGTTCGTCCCGCTGATAGGAGAGCACGGATGGTGAGGTTCATCGAGGCGACCCGGGTCCTCTCGCCCCGGAGCATCGTCTACCCGGGCGATACCATGCCGGAGATCGAGAAACGGTCCCGGGACGGCTACCTGATCTCCGACCTGGTCGTCAGCTCCCACTCGGGCACCCACATCGACGCGCCCGACCACTACCTCCTCGACGGCCGGACCGTGGACCTGCTCCCGCTCGACCTGCTGATAGGCCCGTGCCGGGTGATCGAGACGCAGGCGACCGAGATCGGGCCCGCGGAGCTGGAGGGCCGGGTCTCGGGCGCGACCCGTCTCCTCATCAGGACCTGGTTCTCACGGCGGACGAGGTTCGTTGCGCCGTACCCGGCGCTCACGCCGGCGGCCGCCGCCTACCTGGTCGGGCAGGGGATCAGGGTCGTCGGCACGGACGCGCCCTCGATCGAGGCCGGCGGTTCCGACGGCTCGGTCCACCGGACCCTCCTGGGGACCGGAGGGGCCGTGATCGAGCTTTTGGACCTCTCGAACGCCCCCCCGGGCGAGTACCGGCTGATCGCGCTCCCGCTGCGGCTGGAGAAGGGCGACGGCGCTCCGGCCCGGGTGGTGCTCGAGGTGACGGCGTGAACCTCTTCGCGCGGGCCGCCGAGGCGCTCTGCGCCCGGACGGCCGGGACCGGGACCGAGGACGGGACGGTCGTGATCTCGCGGAACCACGACGAACCGACCTGCCCGTTCGAACGGGGCGTCCCGCTCGAGGCCACCTTCGGCGGGCGGACCGCGCAGTTCGTGACCGGCGCCCCGGTCGAGGCGCGGGTCAGGGTCTCGATGCTCTTCGGGGCCCCCCTGGAGGGAGAGCGGGAGCGCTCGGCCGCGGGGGCCGTGATCAACGCGGTCGCCGGGTTCTTCGGGTTCGCCCGGAACGTCAGGAGCTGCAACCCCGACTGCCGGTCCCAGTGCCTGGCCCGGTTCGCCGCAGAGACCGCTTGTGACCGCACCTTCCTGGTCGGCGCATCGCCGGTGCTCGAGCGTGCCCTCGCCGGACGCCTGGTGGAGGAGGCGGAGCGCGCGGACCTCCTGGTCGTGCTCGGCCACGGGCTCGCCTCCGGGGAGGGGCTGGCCTGCGTCGAGGAGGCCTGCGGCTGCCGGGAGGTGCTGATGGTCGGCCCCTCGACCGCCGGGACGGCCGCGCTCCTCGAGCTGCCCCACTGGTGCCCGTACGGGCGGTGAGGTCTCACGAAGCCTCATATCGGGTGAGGACAAATGCTTCAGCGAATGAGCCACGGCACGGAGGGTCCCCCCCTGCCCGGAGTCCCGGGCCCGCGGGGCGGGGCCGGGGACCCGTGTGCGATGGCGCAGCCCCTGGAGGCAGTCCTGTGATGCAATGCGTGATCCTCGCGGCCGGCGAGGGCAAACGGATGCGCCCGCTCACGGCCTCGCGGCCCAAGGTGATGCTTCCGGTCGCGAACCGCCCGATCCTCGAACACCTGATCGCTGCCGCGGTCGAGGCCGGCTTCACCCGCTTCGTGCTCGTGGTCGGCTACGGCGAGCGGGAGATCCGCGAGCACTTCGGCGACGGGGCAGGGTTCGGGTGCCGGATCCGCTACGTGACCCAGCGGCAGCAGCTCGGCACGGGCGACGCGGTGAAGGCCTGCGCCGGCCTCGTCTCGGGGCCGTTCCTGCTGATGAACGGCGACATGATCGTCGGCCCGGAGGACATCGCCGCGATCCGGGAGATGGACGGCCCGGTGATGGGGATTCACCGGACCGACCACCCCCAGGACTTCGGGGTCGTGACCTGCGAGGACGGGTTCATCACCGGGCTCGAGGAGAAGTCGCCCGACCCGGCGGGCGACCTGATCAACGCCGGCGTCTACCAGTTCGACGAGGAGATCTTCGCCCGGATCGACCGGATCGGCCTCTCGAGCCGCGGGGAGCTGGAGCTGACCGACGCCCTCGCCGAGTACGTCCGCGAAAGGCGCCTGCGCTCCCACATGCTCGACCGGTGGCTCGACATGGGCTACCCCTGGGACCTGCTCGACGCCAACGCGCGCCTGCTCGCCCGCCACTCGCCCTCGATCGAGGGGGAGGTCGAGGACGGGGTCGTCCTGAAGGGAACCGTCTCGATCGGGAAGGGGAGCCTCGTCATGGCCGGGACTTACATCGAGGGGCCGTGCATGATCGGGAAGGGCTGCAAGATCGGGCCGCACGCCTACCTCCGGCCGTCCACCTCGATCGGGGATCGCTGCCATATCGGCCACGCGACCGAGATCAAGAACTCGATCGTGCTCCCCGAGACCAAGATCCCGCATTTCAACTACGTCGGGGACTCCGTGATCGGGGCCCAGTGCAACTTCGGGGCGGGTTCGAAGGTGGCGAACCTCCGCAACGACCACGCACCCGTGAAGGTGGCCGGCATGAGCACCGGCAAGAAGAAGCTCGGAGCGATCGTCGGGGACCGGGTGAACCTGGGGATCAACTGCTCGGTCAACGTCGGGACCGTGATCGGTCCCGGGGTCAACATCGCCCCCCATTCGTTCGTCGAGGGCTGGATCGACGAGGGGACCTCGTTCCAGTAGTAAGACTTACAGGAGTGGATCCATGCAGGCTGTCATTCTCGCGGCAGGCGAAGGGACGCGCCTTCGCCCCCTGACCCGGTCGAGGCCGAAGGCCCTCGTCCCGGTCGCGAACACCCCGATCCTCAAGTACGTGATCGACGCGCTGCTCAAAAACGGGATCAGGGAGATCGTCGTGGTCGTGGGGTACCGCAAGGAGCACGTGATCCGCTACCTCACCGAGCAGGACCTGCCCGTCAGGGTCGTGGTCCAGGAGAAGCAGCTCGGGACGGGGCACGCCCTGATGTGCGCCGAGCCGTTCATCAGGGACCGGTTCCTGCTGCTCGCCGGGGACAACTACATCGACGCGGCGTCGATCGCGCGGATACGCGCGGAGCGGAACGCGGTCCTGGTGACGGACCACCCGAACCCCTCGAACTTCGGCGTTGTCGTCACCAAGGACGGGCTGATCCGCGAGATCAAGGAGAAGCCCGACAGCCCGAGCGGCCTGATCGTCTCGACCGGGATCTACGCGCTCGACCGCTCGTTCCTCCGTTACACGGCCGAGCACCAGGAGGTGCCGGACGCGCTCCAGGCGATGATCCGGGACGGGACGCGCGTTGTCCCGGTCCGGGCATCGGAATGGCTGGACGCGGTCAACCCCTGGGACCTCCTCGAGATGAACGCCCGGCTCCTGCCGCAGATCGAGGCCCGCCGGGCCGGGACGATCTCCCGGTCCGCCAAGCTCTACGGGCTGATCCGTGTCGGCAAGGGGACCGAGATCGGCCCGAACACCTTCATCCGCGGGCCGGTCATCATCGGCGAAGACTGCCGGATCTGCCCCAACTGCGTCATCATGCCGAACACCTCGATCGGCTCGCGGGTGACGATCGACCCGCTCAGCTACGTGGCCCGCTCGCTCATCATGGACGACACGGCGATCGGCTCGCACTCCCGGATCATCGACGCGGTGGTGGGCGAGGCCTGCCGGCTCCAGGACCACACGGCCACCTGGACGACGGGCGCCGTGCTCGAGCGGGACGGGGGCTACCAGAAGGCCGCGTTCGGGGCCGTGCTCGGCGACCGTGTCTGCTCGGCCCCGTTCACGGTCCTCAAGAACTGCATCGTCGGCAACAACGCGGCGATCTCCGCCGGGAACACCACCGTGACGGGCGTGATCCCCGACGAGGCGGTGGTGGTCTAGGATGTGCGGGATCGTCGGATACATCGGCTCCCGGAACGCGGCGCGGGTGATCGTCGACGGGCTCCAGAAACTCGAGTACCGGGGCTACGACTCGTTCGGCGTCGCCACGAACAACCCCCGGATCGAGGTCTTCAAGCGGAAGGGCAAGATCTCGGAGATGGGGTCCGACGCCTGGAGCCTCCACGGGACGATCGGGATCGGGCACACGCGGTGGGCCACGCACGGGGAGCCGAGCGACCGGAACGCGCACCCGCACCTGGACTGCAGGGGCCGGATCGCGGTGGTCCACAACGGGATCATCGAGAACTACGCCGCGCTGACCCGCGAGCTCCGGGAGCGGGGGCACGAGTTCCGATCCGAGACCGACACCGAGGTCGTCGCCCACCTGGTCGAGGAGTTCTACGACGGCTCCGACCTGCGGACGGCGGTCGAGAAGACCGTGGCACGCCTGGAGGGGTCGTTCGCCCTGCTCGTGACCGTCGAGGGGCTCGAAGAGGTGATCGCGGTGCGCGACTCCTCCCCGCTCGTGCTCGGGATCGGCGACCGGGAGGTTTTCGCCGCCTCGGACGTGACGCCCCTGCTCGGGTACACCGAGCGGGTGGTCTACCTCGAGGACGGGGACCTGGCCACGCTCGACCGCGAGGGCTGGCGGGTTTACTCGCACGGGCACCCGGTCCGCCGGCGGGTCGAGCACGTGGACTGGGACGTGGAGACCGTGAAGAAGGGCGGGTTCCCGCACTTCATGCTCAAGGAGATCTACGAGGAGCCCCGGGTCTTCCACGACACGCTCCACGGGTTCGCGGCCTCGTCGCTCCCCGAGCGCTACCGGCACCCGCCCGAGATCACGGTCGTCGCGTGCGGCTCGTCGTACCACGCGGGGCTGGTCTTCAAGTACCTCTGCGAGTCGACCTGCCGGATCCCGGTGAGGGCCGAGCTCGGGTCGGAGTTCAAGTACTTCACCCCGCCCCTGAAGGGGATCGTGACCGTGATCACCCAGTCGGGCGAGACCGCCGACACCCTGGCGGCCCTGAAGAAGGCGCGCGCCTACAACTGCCCGACTCTCGCGATCACGAACGTGCTCGGCTCGACCGTGACCCGGATCGCGGACCATACCCTCTACATGCGCGCCGGGCCCGAGATCTCGGTCGCGGCGACCAAGTCGTTCGTGGCCCAGCTCGCGGTCCTGATGCGGCTCATCGACCTGATGCGGGGGAACGACCGGCTCCTGACGGCGCTGGAACAGGCGAACACGGTGATCGGCGAGGTGCTCCTGCTCGACATCGACCGGGCGGTCGAGATCTGCAGGCCGGCTGAGCACCTCTTCTACGTCGGGCGCGGGCTCTTCTACCCGATCGCGCTCGAGGGAGCGCTGAAGATGAAAGAGATCTCGTACATCCATGCCGAGGGGTACGCCGCCGGGGAGCTGAAGCACGGGCCCTTCGCGCTCCTCTCCGACCAGACGCCGGTCGTCGCGCTCTGCCCGCCCGGCGACACCTACTCGATCATGCTCTCGAACATCAAGGAGATGAAGGCGAGGAAGGCGCCGATCATCGGGATCGGCGCCTCGGGCGACCGGGAGCTGACCGACATCGTCGACGTCTTCCTGCCGATCCCCGAGAGCCCGGAGCTCGTCCAGCTGGTGGCGACCTCGGTCGTGCTCCAGCAGCTCGCCTACCGCACCGCGGTCGCCCTCGAGTGCGACGTCGACCAGCCCCGGAACCTTGCCAAGAGCGTGACCGTCGAATGACCTATCTCGGCAGGAACAGCATCGGGGAGAACGCCCGCCTCTTCGAACCGGTCACGCTCGGTTTCCCGTCGCGCGACCACCTCGGCGAGGACGACTTCCCCGGGGTGATCCTCGGCCGGAACGCGACCCTCCGCCCGGGCACGGTGATCTACTGCGACGTCGAGATCGGCGACGATTTCCAGACCGGGCACAACGTCCTGGTCCGCGAGCAGACCCGGATCGGGGACCGGGTCTCGCTCGGCACCGGGGCGATCTGCGAGGGCTGCTGCACGATCGGCTCGGACGTCTCGGTCCAGTCGATGGCCTTCATCCCGACCAACACGGTGATCGGGGACCGCGTCTTCCTCGGCCCGCACGTGGTGCTGACCAACGACCGCTACCCGCCCACCGGGATCGGCGGGCTCACCGGCCCCGTGATCGAGGACGGGGCCGCGATCGGGGCGAACGCGACCGTGCTGCCCGGGATCCGGGTCGGGAACGGCGCCCTCGTGGCGGCCGGCGCGGTCGTCACGCGGGACGTCCCGCCGGGGATGCTCGCGATCGGGGCTCCCGCGCGGCTCCGGTCGAAGCCGGACCCGGGGGTGCGCCCGTGATCCCGGTCGCCCGCCCGCTCCTCGGCGACGAGGAGGTGCAGGCCGCCGGGCGCGTGATCCGCTCGGGCATGCTCGCCTCGGGACCGGAGGTGGCGGCGTTCGAGGAGGAGTTCGCCGCGCACGCCGGGGTCACCCACGCGGTCGCGGTCTCGAACGGGACCACCGCGCTCCACGCCGCCCTCCTTGGGGCCGGGATCGGGCCCGGGGACGAGGTGATCGTGCCCTCGTTCACGTTCATCGCGACGGCGACCGCGGTCTCGATGTGCGGGGCCGTCCCGGTCTTTGCCGACGTCCGCCCGGACCTCTTCACGATCGACCCGGACACCCTCCCCGACCAGGTCGGCCCGGCGACGCGGGCGGTGATCGGGGTCCACCTCTTCGGCCAGCCGTTCGACGTCGGCCCGGCCGCGGATCTCTGCGAGGAGCGGAACCTGGCCCTGATCGAGGACGCGGCACAGGCCCACGGCGCAACCTGGCGCGGGCGGCGGGTCGGGTCGCTCGGGACCGCCGGCTGCTTCTCGTTCTACCCGACCAAGAACATGACCACCGGCGAGGGAGGCATGGTCACGACGGACGACGACGCCCTGGCCGGCCGGCTGAGGCGGCTCGTCAACCACGGGCAGGCCGAGAAGTACCTCCACACCTCGCTCGGCTACAACTACCGGATGACCGACATCGGGGGCGCGATCGGGCGCGTCCAGCTCCGGAGGCTGGAAGAGTTCAACCGCCGCCGCCAGGAGAACGCCGCGTCTCTCTCGGCCCGGCTCGATGCGCCCGGGATCGTCCCGCCCGCGGTCGGCGAGGGACGGGGCCACGTCTACCACCAGTACGTGGTCACGGTCGGGGACGGCTGCCCGCTCGCGCGGGACGCCCTCGCCGAGCACCTCCGCGGGCAGGGGGTCGGGTGCGCGGTCCACTACCCGATCCCGGTCCACGAGCAGCCGCTCTACCGGGACACGGCGGCGCCGGGAGCCTGCCCGACCGCCGCGGACCTGGCCCGGCGGGTCCTCTCGCTCCCGGTGCACCCGGCCCTCGGCCCGGACGACCTCGACCGGATCGTCGAGGTCGTGAACGGGATCGGGGGATGAGCGCCGGTATGCCCGGCGTCGGGCTTATCACCTCGGGGTACCCACCGATCAGGGCATGAAGGTCAGGGGGATACGGCGCGAGCTGCTCGACCTGCTGCTCGCGATCGGGGCCTCGAACGACCCGAACGAGTTCGTGGCCCTGCTCCACGAGGAGGACGGGGTGATCGAGGAGTGCGACCTGGTCCCGGGGACGGTCACGAACGAGGACTCGGCGAGCGTCCTGCTCGACATGATGCCGCTCGACCCCCACCGCGCCGGCTCGGCCCACTCGCACCCGAACGGGGTGCTCGAGCCGTCTCTCGCCGATCTCTCGTTCTTTCCCCGCACCGGGCGGTACCACCTGATCATCGGCTGGCCCTACGGGGAGGGGGACTGGGCCTGCTTCTCCGCGGACGGCCTTCCCGTCGCGCTCGAGGTGCTGCCATGACCCGGGTGGTCGCGACCGGGACATTCGACCTGCTCCACCCGGGCCACCTCTACTACCTCGAGGAGTCGCGCCGGCTCGGCGACGAGCTCTTTGTGATCGTGGCCCGGGACGCGAACGTGAAGCACAAGCCCCGCCCGGTCGTCCCCGAGGACCAGCGGCTCGCGATGGTCCGGGCCCTCAAACCCGTCGACGGGGCCCGGCTCGGGGATCCCGTGGACATGTTCCGGCCGGTCGAGGAGCTCTCCCCCGACGTCATCACGATCGGGTGGAACCAGCACTTCGACGAGCGCGGGCTCTCGTCGGCGCTCGAGGCCCGGGGGTGCGGCTGCCGCGTCGTCAGAGTCGGGGCCTTCGAAGGGGCGCCGCTCTGCTCCTCCCGCCGGATCGTGGACCGGGTCTGCGCCGAGCGGTGCGGGCCCGCCTAGTCCGCTCCCCCCTCTCCTGCCAGCCGGCGACCGGCGGCCCGGGCCCCGGCGAGCGCGGTCGGGTGTCTGCGGACCCCGCCGTGCCGGTCCATCGAGTCGTAGACCAGGTTCTCGACGTACGAGAACCCGAGGCCCGAGAAGAGCGCCTGCACGACCGGGAAGGCCGCGTCGAAGACGCCGGGCCAGTCCGAGCCGGCGGTCGAGAGGAAGACCCCGCGGTGGCTCTCGAGGTGCTCGGGGGGGTAGTCCAGTGTGCCCAGGGAGAACCGGCGGGCCCAGAGGTACTGGGCCCGGTCGACCAGCCCTTTGAGCTCTGCCGTGATCCCCATGCTGTAGATCGGAGAGGCGAGCGCGAGCAGGTCGACGCCGGCCATCGCCTCGAGCAGGGGGATCGCCTCGTCCTCCACGACGCAGATCCCGGTCCGGTGGCAGACGTTGCACCCCCGGCAGGACGTGTAGGAGAGGTCCGATAGCACCACCTTCTCGACCCCGGCGCCCGCTTCGCGCGCGCCGCCGAGAAAGGCGTCGAGCAGCGTCTCGGTGTTGCCGCGCCGGTGGGGGCTGCCCGAGACGCCCATGACGCGGGTCATGGGCCGAGCCGCTCGCGGAGGGTCGCCACCGCGTTGCGCCCCAGGGCCGCCGCGTCGTCGAGCGCCGTCGGGTAGCGTTTTACCGCGCCCGACTCGTCGACGCTCCGGACGAGCAGGGTGGCGAGGTCGCGCTCGCGTATCCCGGCGACGTGCATGAAGCACCTCACCGAGGCGAGCGTCGCGTCGAAGACGTACTCCCAGTCCTGCCCCGCGGTCCCGAGGTAGATCCCGAGCCGCTTTCCCTTCCGCTCCTCCGGGACGACCGGCCACCCGAGCACGTACCTGCGCGAGCGGTAGACCTGGGCCCGGTCGACCAGGGCCTTGGCCTGGGCCGGGAGGCCCATGCAGTAGACGGGGGCCGCGAGCAGGACGCAGTCGGCCTCGAGGATCCGGTCGTAGAGCGGGATCATCCCGTCTTTCTGCACGCAATCCCCGGTCTTCTCGCAGATGTTGCAGCCCCGGCACGGGCGGACGTCGGCGTCGACGAGCACGACTTTCTCGACCTCGACGCCCGGTTCTGAGGCCATCGCCTCGAGAACGCGGTCCAGGAGGGTCTCGGAGTTGCCGTGCCGGCGGGGCGAGCCCGCGAACCCGAGGGCGGTGATCGGCATGTACCCCGTGTTGGCACGGGGGGTATAAAAAAGGTTCAGAGGTTCTTAAAGCAGAGATACCAGTCCTTGCACTCGTATCCCGCCTTCTCGCGCTCCGCCATCTCCGCGGCGGTCTTGGGTGCCGGGACGACGACCTTGTCCCCGGGCTGCCAGTTGGCCGGGGTGGCGACGCCGTGGGCGTCCGTGGTCTGGAAGGCCTTGATGAGCCTGACGATCTCGGGCATGTACCGCCCGTTCGAGAGCGGGTAGTAGAGCATGCCGCGGAGGATCCCCTTGTCGTCGATGAAGAAGACGGCCCGGACGGCCGCGGTCGAGGACTGGCCGGGCTGGATCATCCCGTAGAGCTTCGCGACCTTCATCTCGAGGTCGGCGATGATGGGGAACGGGATCTCGACGCCCATCTTCTCTTTGATCGCCCGGACCCAGGCGAGGTGCGCCGAGACCGAGTCGACGGAGAGGCCGAGCAGCTCGACGTTCAGGCTCTTGAGCTCGTCGGCGATCTCGGCGAACGCCATGAACTCGGTCGTGCAGACCGGGGTGAAGTCGGCCGGGTGCGAGAACATCACCACCCAGCGGCCGCGGTAGTCGGAGAGCCGGATCGGGCCGTGGGTCGACTCGACCAGGAAGTCGGGCGCGGGCTCGCCGAGCCCGGGAAGCGAGGGGGCCGGCGGGGCGCCGGCGAAGGGGTCATTTGCACCAGTACACACTGTTATCACCTTGAAAAGGGGTTATTTGTTGTAGATCTCTTCGGCAGCCGCACGCCCATGGACGTAGGCCGGCATGCCGGAGAGCAGGAAGGTCACCCGGAGGGCCTCCTCGATCTCGGCCAGGGTGACGCCCAGGTTCGGGGCACCCGCGATCTGCGCCCGGACCGCGTGCGGGTCGCGCATCGCGGCCGCGATCGCGATCGCGATCAGCTTCTTCTCTTTCCTGGTCAGGCATCCCTCGGCCCAGACCAGATGGTCCAGGCCCATCACCGACTGGAAGAGCTCGGGGTTGCTGTCTTTCAGGTCACGGAAGATCTTCGGGACCTTGCCGATCTTCTCCTCGAGGGAGTCGAACTGTTCCTCTGCCATGGTCCCTACTCCCTGAGCTCCATCGGTTCTCCGCAGCAGATGAGCTCGCCGCCGCCGGCCTCCTTGACCTCGACGACGTTGCCGCAGATGTTGCAGACAAAGATCTGGCCATCGCTAGTAACGTTTACCATTGTATGATCACCTCGTTCGATCGGCGGCGCGAAGGCCGCCTCTCACCGCTTCGGAGGGTTCCTGGCGTCCTCGGGGGTCTTGATGTCGGGACGGATGTGCGTCATCGGGAAGCACTGGTACTGCTCGCAGGCGCACTTCGGGCACTTTCGCAGGTCCTGCTCGCTCTTGTCGAGCACCTCCTCGTACCCGCAGTCCAGACAGATGTACTTGCCCGGGCCGACCTTGTCGCCGGCCTTCTTCTCGACCATTTCAGTCAGGATACTCACCAGCTCTCAGATGCACACCGAGAGTATTTATCGATGATCATACTGCCAATGCCGAAAGAAGGCCGGATCCGGGGCGCCCGGCTTCCAGCGCCGGATCGAGAATTGGCCTCCTTTTCGGCCATACTTTTTTTACCATGGACGGTCCAGGTGGTTCCATGCCGCTGATCCTCGGGTTACTCGGCTCGCCGCTCCCGCACGGGAACACCGCGCTCCTGCTCGACAGGGCGCTGGCCGGCGCGGCGGAGGCGGGCTGTGCCGTCGAGCGGGTGAACGTGCCGCTCCTCACCTTCGAGCCCTGCATGGAGATCCTTCACTGCATGACCGCGCCCGAGTGCGCCCAGTTCGACGACCTGACCCAGTTCTACGCGAAGGTGGTCGCGGCCGACGGGATCGTGATCGCGACGCCGGTGATGACCATGGGGATGCCGGGCAAGCTCAAGGGCTTCCTGGACCGTTTCCAGGTCTTCTACTGGGCGAAGTACGGCCGGCGCGAACCTCTCGTCCCGAAGGAGCGCCGCTCGCAGCGGCACGGGCTCCTGCTGGCGATCTCGGGCCTCCCGAGGGGGACCGAGCCCCGGGTCTTCGACGGGGTCCTGAACTCGACCCGGGCCTGGTTCGACATCGTGGACGTGACCGCGGGCGAGGAGCTCCTGATCGACCACATGGACGAGAAGCGGGACCTCGCCGGGTTTCCGGCGCTGCTCGAGGAGGCCCGGGCCATGGGCCAGCGGCTCGGCACCCGGGCCTGTGAGGGGCGACGGGCACCCCCCGGGGGCTAGATCGCCCCCGCCGCCCTGAGCGAGCGGTGCCCCTTCCGGGACACGATCAGGTGGTCGAGCACCCGGATCCCCAGGAGGTCGCCCGCGTCGACCAGCTGACGCGTGATCGCGAGGTCGGGCCCGGAGGGCTCGAGCGAGCCCGACGGGTGGTTGTGGACGAAGACGACGGCCGCGGCCCGGTCCGTGATGGCGTCCGCGAACGCCTCGCGGGGGTGGATCTGGCTCGCGTTCAGCAGCCCGACCGTGAGGGTCCGTGCACGGATCACCTCGCCGGCCCCGTTCAGGGTGATGGCGAGGAAGTGCTCCTGATGCCGGCCTCGTATCCCGTCTACCTCGTGCAGCCGGAGCACGTCCTCGGGACTCGCGACCCGCAAACCCTCGTCCGGGTCCCGGAACCGCCGGGCGAGCTCGACGGCGGCCATGAGCTGGCAGGCCTTGGCCCTCCCGACCCCCGGGACGGCCACCAGGTCCTCGATGGTGACCTGCTCGGTTCGCTCCTTCTTCTTCTCGAAGACGTCCTCGATCGCGCTCGAGACCGCCAGGACCCCCCGCCCCCGGGTCCCGCGCCCGATGATGACGGCGATCAGGTCGCGGGTCGAGAGCGCCGCCGCGCCCTTCCTGATCAGCGTCTCCCGCGGCCGGTCCCGCTCCGGGATTTCGGAGATGCGCCGTGGCGCCACGATGGAATGATGGGCGGTGCCGGGATTTCAACGTTCTTTTCCGCGTTTCATTCGCCCCGTGCCGAAAGAACAAGGTATAAGTCGCACCCCGCTCCACGTATGGACCATGTCGACCATGGACAATCTGAAAACCGCCTTCGCGGGCGAGTCGCAGGCGAACCGCAAGTACCTGGCGTTCTCGGAGAAGGCCGCCCAGGAGGGGCTCCCGGGAGTCGCGAAGGTCTTCCGCGCCGCGTCCGAGGCCGAGGCGATCCACGCGAAGACCCTGCTCGGCGTGATGGGGGGCCTGAAGTCGACGGCCGAGAACCTGGCCGGCTCCATCGACGGCGAGACTTACGAGTTCATGGACATGTACCCCAAGTTCATCGCGGAGGCCGAGAACGAGGGGAGAAAGGAGGCCATCACCCCGTTCACCTACGCGATGAAGGCCGAGGAGATCCACGCCGGGCTCTACACGAAGGCGGCCGAGGCCGTCAGGGGTGGAAAGGATCTCGAGGTCTCGAAGGTCTTTCTCTGCCCGGTCTGCGGGAACGTCGCGCTCGAGGAGGCCCCCGAGCGCTGCCCGATCTGCAACGTCCCCGGCGCCCGGTTCCGCGAGATCACGGCCTGACCGCGCAGGAGCGACCTGCCGCTAAAAGCAGAACAGAACAGATATAAGCTCCCGCGGGGAGGGAAAAGGGAGCTTAGAGGGCATTGAAGAGCCGGACGACGTCGGGAAAGTCGATCCGGTCGTTGGCGTTGTAGCCAAAGCCGGATCCCTGAAGAGACGAGGGGCTAGTGCCGAACGCCGTGTTCGATGCCGGACCTCTGTGTCGGGACCTCAACGGCCGAGCGTATTTCGTGCGGATCGCGGGTGTCGATGGGTCGGCTCACGCCGCCGGCAGGGTGAAGAAGAAGGTCGAGCCCACTCCCGGCGTTGACTCTGCCCAGCAGCGCCCGCCGTGCCGTTCGACGATCCGTCTAACGAGGGGAAGACCGATCCCTGATCCCTCGTACTCGCAAGCGTTGTGGAACCGGGCGAAGTTGTCAAAGACTCGGGAGACTTCCTCGGACGGGAACCCCACCCCGTTGTCGCGGACCGAGTAGACGATCTCGTTCTCCCCGCCGCCGCCCACCTCGATCCGGGCCGGGTCCCGTCCCCGCGTGAACTTGACCGCGTTCGAGAGCAGGTTCAACCAGACGTGCCGGAGCATCTCAGGGTCGCCGCGGCAGGGCGGGAGGGGGTCGATCGTGACCTCAATCCGGCGGTCCCCGTCCACGGGCATCAGCTCCTGGAGCACGTCCCGGACGATCGGCCCCGGCTCGACGACCTCCGCCTCCAGGAACCGGTGCGAGTTGTACGCGAGCGAGAGGAGGCTCTCAAGGAAGAGGCCCGCGCGGACCGCGCCAGCCCGCGCTTTGCCCACGAGGACGACCGCGTCCGGGTCGAGCTCGGGGCCGAACCGGGCCAGCAGAAGGCCGAGGTAGCCGTCGATCACCCGGAGCGGCGCCCGGAGGTCGTGCGAGACGTGGTGGCTGAAGGCCTCGAGGTCACGGTTCGCGGTGGCGAGCTCCGCCGTCCGCGCCTTGACACGCTCCTCGAGCTCGGCCATGAGCGCGGCGAGCGCCTCCTCGGTCTCCTTGCGCCCGGTCACGTCGCGGGTGACCCCGCGGTAGCCGAGCAGGGCGCCGTCGCCGGAGAAGAACGGGACGCCGCTGAGCTCGAGGGCGACGGGCCGGCCCCTGCCGTCGGTGGAACCCATTTCGAGCCCGAAGAACGGACGCCCGTCGGCCGCGATCTCCGCGAAGGTCGAAGCGGTGCTCTCACGCATGCCGGAGGGCAGCAGGTCGAACGGCGTCCTGCCGACCATCTCCCCGGGCCGGATCCCCCAGAGTCGCTCGATCTGCGGGCTGCAGTACGTGAACCGCCAGCCGGTGTCGATCTCCCAGATGAAGTCGACATTGGTCTCTATCAGGGCCCGGTACTTCGCCTCGCTCTCGCGGAGGTCGCGCCCGGCCCGCTCGCGCTCGGTGACGTCCTGCCAGACGGCCAGGGCGCCCGCGACGGTGTCACCTTCCCGGACGGGCGACGCTGTCGCCAGGATCTCGAGACGCCGGCCGCCCGTCGCCGTGATCGCGAGCGGGCGCTCGATCACCGCCCCGCCCGAGAGGGCCGCTGCCGCGGGCAGGTCAGCGGGCTGGAGGGGCGCTCCCGCCGGCGTGCGGACGGAAAAGATCTCGACGACCTCCGCGGGGGAGCAGCCGGCGAGCGGCCTTCCGGCGAGGGCCTCGGCCAGGTCGTTCGCGGCGGCGATTCGACCGTCCGGGCCGTAGAGTAGGGCGGGCTGCCGGATCGCGGCAAGCACATGGGTGGGGACGGGCATGCCAGGCGCTACGTTAAGAGTATAAAATATTACCTTTTTTTAAAAAAAATGTATCGTCCCCCTGCCGCGGACCCGCAGGCGTCATCGTATGGCGACGGGATATCCGGCAATCTCGATGATGGCGGCCATCAGGACTGCTCCGGCGCCTCCCGCCCCTCCCGGTATGCTCTCAGGGTCATGCCCTCCCTTATCACTCCAGGAAGCCCCTCTAGGACGGCCGGGGGGGGGGGCGCCCGCTCAGGTCCCCTTGGTGCAGCCTTCCGGGACCGGGAGGTCGTGGCCGAGCAGCCCGATCGCGTCGGCGCGGCAGCGCTTGCAGTGGCGCATCTGCTTGATGTAGGGCGCGCACCGGTCCTGCATCTCGCGCTTCTGGGCGGGCGTCGGGGGGACGACGTCCTTGAACCGGTACTGGGGGATGACCGGGATCAGGTTGAAGGTGTAGGCGCCGAGCTTCGAGGTCGTCCTGGCGATCTCTTCGATCTGGTCGTCGTTGTAGCCCGGGACCCAGACGGTGTTGACCTTGACGATCATCCCGCGCTTCGCGGCCTCCTCCACGCCCTTGAGCTGGTTCTCGATCAGGATCTTCGCGGCCTCGACCCCCGTGTAGCGCTTCCCGTGGTAGTCGATGTGGTCGTAGATCTTCGCCCCCACCTCGGGGTCGAGCGCGTTCATCGTGACCGTGATGTTCCCGACGCCGAGCTCGTGGAGCTCGTCGATCCGCTCGGGGAGCAGCAGACCGTTGGTCGAGAGGCAGCGCATCGTCTCGGGGAAGTGCTCCTTGATCAGGCGGAGGGCCTCGAAGGTCTCCTCGTTCGCGAGCGGGTCGCCGGGCCCGGCGATCCCGATCACCCGGATGAACTCGTGCTTTGCGAGGATCTCCCGGACCAGGTCGACCGACTCCTCGGGGGTGACGATCCGGCTCGTCACCCCGGGCCGGCTCTCGTTGACGCAGTCGTAGTCCCTGACGCAGTAGTTGCACTGGATGTTGCACTTCGGCGCCACGGCGAGGTGCATCCGGCCGAAGGCGTGGCAGGCCTTCTCCGAGAAGCAGGGGTGCTCCTGGATCCGGCGGAGGGTGGTCGGGTCGTAGGGGACCTCCTGGCCGTCGACGGTGGCGGTGCGGTAAGTGTCGGTCATTCTCGTTCAGCTAGGAACTCTCGCCGGGCAGGCATAAATTATATCTCTTTGCGGCCTGCCGGGGCCTTCGCGCCGGGGAGGGGACCTCTCAACCGGGCGGGAGCCGGAGGGAAAGCGGGGCCGATCAGGCCCGTCCGTCCTTCTTCCGGAGGACCAGCCACTGGTCGGGCCCGGCCTTCCGGAACGGTACGAAGACGTAGGTCCCCTCGCCCCGCTCTCCGCGGAGCCGGACCTCGATCCGGTCCCCGGACCAGGTCACCGGCTCGTACTCCCCGTGGTCGTGGATCGTGACCTCGCCGGCCCCGTAGTCGCCCTCGGGGATGGTCCCCGCGAACTCGATGTGGTCGAGCGGGTGGTCCGGCGTCCGGATCGCGAGCCGGCGCTCGCCCGGGCGCTCCGGGAGGCCCTTCGGGACGGCCCACGAGACGAGCACGCCGTCGCGCTCGAGCCTGACGTCGTAGTGGTGCGTCCGGGCCCGGTGGTCCTGGACGACGAACCGCGGCATGAAAAAAAGGGGGGTTACTCGACCGGGATCCGCTCGCCCCGCTCGACCGTGGTCTTTCTGAGACGCAGCTCCAGGACGCCGTTGGTGAAGGTGGACTTGGCGCCCTCGGCCGTCACCTCGTGCGGGAGCGGGACCACCCGGTCCATGAACCCGAAGGTCCGCTCCCGGCGGAAGATCTGGCCGCCCTCTCCGCCCTCGGACCTCTCCGAGCGGCGCTCGCAGGAGATCTCGACCTGGTCCGGCGAGAGGAGCCGGACCGTGATGTCCTCGCGCTCCACCCCGGGCAGGTCCGCGACCACGAGGACCTCGTCGCCGTCCTCGAAGACGTCGATCCTGAACTCGCCGCGCACCGCCGGCATCAGCCGGTCGCCGACCCCGCCCGGGCCCAGCCCGCCGGCCGGCAGGTACTGGCCCGAGCCCATGAGCACGCTCCGGAACCGGTTCTCCATCTGGCCCATCATGTCGTCGAACTGCCGCCAGATCAGGTCAAAGGGGTTCTCTCTGAATGCCATATCTCTCTCCCTTGATGTCGCGGTCTCCCGCGACTAACCTCAGGTGAACCTTATTGATTCATGAATATATGTAAAACGGCAATCGAGCCAACACCCTTATTTGGGCCCGGCCCGAGTACACTGTCGGCTCATGATCACGCTTGCGCTCGCCGGAAAGCCGAACTGCGGCAAGTCCACGTTCTTCCGGGCCGCGACCCTGGCCGACGCCGAGATCGCGAACTACCCGTTCACGACGATCGACGCCAACCACGGAGTGGCCTACGTCCGCGCCCCCTGCCCGTGCCGCGACCTGCCGCTCCCGGGAGGGGCGCCCGGCTGCGGCCACTGCACCGACGGCAACCGGTTCATCCCGATCGGCCTCATCGACGTGGCCGGGCTCGTCCCCGACGCCCACCTGGGGCGGGGGCTGGGCAACCAGTTCCTGGACCACCTCCGCCAGGCGGACGCGATCATCCACGTCGTGGACGGAGCGGGCGCGACCGACGCCGAGGGAAACCCGGTCGAGATCGGGGCGCACGACCCCGAGGAGGACATCGCCTTCCTGCCCGGGGAGATGACGATGTGGGTCTACGGGATCCTGGAGAAGCACTGGGCGAAGCTGATGCGGCAGGCCCAGCAGCGGGGCTTCTCGCTCCACGCGGCGATCGCCGAGATCCTGGCGGGGCTCTCGATCTCGCCCGAGGACGTGGGGGACGCGGTCCGGGAGACCGGGATCGACCTGGCCCAGGCGGACGCGCCCGCCCTCGTCGCGTTCTGCGGCGCCCTCCTCAAAGCGGCGAAGCCGATGGCCGCGGTCGCCAACAGGGCGGACCTGGCCCCCGACGACCTCCTCGCCCGCCTCCGGGAGCGCGGCGTCCCGCCGGCGACGGCCGCGGGGGAGCTGGCGCTCCGGAACGCGGCGAAGGCCGGGCTGGTCCGGTACCTCCCCGGGGACCCGTCCTTCGCGATCCCGGACCGGGCGGCGCTCTCGAAGCCCCAGGCGGCCGGGCTCGACGCGCTCGCCGGGGTGATGGCCCGGCTCGGCGGGACCGGGGTCCAGGAGGCCCTGAACCGGGCGGTCTTCGGCCTCCTCGGCCGGATCGTGGTCTACCCCGTCGAGGACGAGACCCATTTCACCGACGGGCGGGGACGGATCCTCCCGGACGCGTTCCTGATGCGGACCGGCGCGACCCCGCGCGACCTCGCGTTCGCGGTCCACACCGAGATCGGGGAGGGGTTCCTGCACGCGATCGACGCCCGGACACGGATGCGGATCCGCGACAACCAGCCCCTGAAGGACGGGGACATCATCCGGATCGTCTCCGCGGCAAAATAAGCAATGCGGAATGCTATTATAGCAGAAAGGGTCAATAATCTTCAGTCATGGGCGGCGAGATCTACCAGGCGCAGATCGTCCGGAACTTCTTCGAGATCATCACCGGCACCGACCGGAACATCTCGCGGATCTCGATGTGCGTCATCGCCGTCGCCAAGCTCCGGAACGAGGCCCCGGAGCGGCTCACCTTCCTTCTCGACCAGGTCCGCAAGTCCCGGCAGAACCGGGAGCTCTCGATCGACATCCTGGACTACATGTGCGACGTCGCGTACGCGCTCGACGCGAACGCAGTCCAGACGGCGTTCGGCGTCCGGCAGCTCGCCTCGATCAGCCAGGAGTTCAACGCGATCAGCCTGGACACCCTCTAGGCGGCTCACTCGGCCGGGACGCGGACCAGGTCCTCGGCCTGCTCCGCGCGCCGGGCCGAGCGCTGGATCCAGAGCCCGACCGCGAAGCTGACGAGGGCGGCCAGCGAGAGCGCGATCAGGTACTGGAGCCCGGCCTCGGCCAGGATCGGGAACTCCGGGGCCCGGTTCACCGCGAGCACGTAGATCGCCGCGCCGTAGACGAGGAGCCCGGCCGCCAGGGTCAGGAACGGCAGGAGGAGGATCCGCCGGAAGTCGCCGCGCTCCCCGAGCCAGAGATCGATGATCCGGCCAGACTGGGAGACGAGGGCGGCCACCACCCACCAGGGGACCGCGCCGTAGGCGAAGGCGAGGACCATGAAGACCCCGTTCGCCTGGTCGCCGCCCATGTAGTGGACGACCGTCGCGGTGACGCCGGTGATCGCCCCGATGACGACGAGCAGGAGCGCGGCCAGGTTCGTCACCAGCGTGAACCGCCCGTGCGAGAGGGAGGTGACGAGCGCCCGGTACGACGACCCGAAGATGTCCTCGTACCCGAGCCCGCGGAAGAGGAGGTAGACCCCGATGACCCCGACCACGGCGATCGTCGCCATGTCGGGGTACCCGAGCAGGGACGCGCCCGCGAAGAGGAGCATCGCGAGCCCGACGGGGACAAGGAGCGGGCGCGAGATCTTGGGGTCGTCGATCAGCTTCTTGAGGATGTAGTAGGTCCCCTCGAGGTTCACCATCTGCGTGACCACGACCCGCCGCACCGACGAGACCGCGATCCGGGACTGGATGATCGGGAGGACGAAGTCGTCCTCGGCGCCGTCGGTGACCAGGATGCACTCGGTCGCGCCGATCCGGGCGATCACCCTCTCCAGGTCGCGGGCGATCTTCCGGTCCCCCTCGACCATGTGCAGGTGGTCGCCGGCGACGATCGCGACCTCGACCTCCTCGCTCTTCGCGGCCAGCCCGTCCGCGACCTTGACGGCCTGGAAGATCGCATTGACGTCGGAGTCCTCGGGGTCGACGAGCGCGAGCGCGTTGGCGGCGGCCAGGCAGGCCTCGCGCCCGACCACCGGCCCCTCGAGGCAGGCCTTGAACCCCAGGTCGTCGTCCCGGTCCACCGAGAGCACGAGAGTCCGCCGGTCCGCCATGATCAGGAGTGTGGCACGGGATCTAATAAATTCTTGTTCACGTGCCGGGATCAGGGAAAAAAGAGATAATCAGACCATTTTCGACCGCTGGAGCAGCAGCAGGTCGTCGGTCGTGAGCTTCTCGCCGCTGCGGAAGGAGGTGAAGATCCGCTCCGCCTCCTGGCGGACCGCCTTCTGCTCCTTGGTCACCCGGGTCGCCTTGGTCTTCTTCCGGATCCCGCCGATCACCTTGTCGTAGTCGCGCAGCTCCTTCTGGCAGCCGAGGAAGGCCTTGTGCTCGGCGTCAGCGGCCTCCTGGGCCTCGACGAACTGCTTGTGGGACTCGTCGGCGGTCTCCCGCGACCTGTCGGCGTTCCGGTAGTTCTCGACCATCAGGTCGTGGTGCCGCTGGGCCAGCTCGGCCAGCTCGGTGACGCGGGCGTGGACCTCGGAGGCCTGGCGACGGAACTCGCGGGCGTCGGTGAGCTTGGTCCGCATCTCCTTGTTCTGCTCGAGCTCGGCCTCCTGGTCCCGGATCTCGATCTTGAGCGCCTTGATCTTCTCGATCAGCTCCCGCTCCTTGTCGACCGAGAAGACCTCGGTCTGCTGGCGGAACTCCATGTGCTCGATCTGCTTCTGGAGCTCCTTGATCCCCCGGTTCCTGAGCGAGCCGTGCTCTTTCTTGAAGGCCTCGAGCTCCTCGAAGAGGACGTTCGCCTGCTCGTTGAGCCCGTTGCGCTCCTCTTTCGCGGCCTGGACGTCCTTGTTCGCCTGGTCGCGCAGCTCCTTGTTCCGCTGCGCTTCCTCGACGAACTCGCGGGTCTTCGCGTTCAGCGCGTTCCGCTCCCTGGCGAACTTGCTCGCGGTGGCGTTCAGCTCGTTCCGCCGCTCCTTGTGCTGCTCGGACTCGGCCAGGATAGTCTTTCTCTTATCAATCAGTTCATTCAGCATGCTCAACCCATCCTCGCCCTCTGCTCGATCCGCGCCCCTTCGACGGGGCCGGCGCTGCCGGGGAAGAACAGGAGAACAGAACATGGACGGACCCCGTTGCAGGGCCGCTATTCATCGAGACGTGCCTCATGTTCGACCACCCGTACCAGCATCCGGCCGCCCAGATGTCAGGAGAGGTGCGGCCGCGCACGGGCCCGGTGCCGATCCGGGCCCTGCGGGAGATGTTGTATTATCTACACGGCACAGGAGGTCTTAAAAATTTCGCACGCCGGCACGGAGACGACGGATCCACCGGGAATCGAACCCGGGTCCTTGGGTTCGAAGCCCAAGAGGATATCCTCTACCCCATAGATCCGGGAGATGGTTCGCAGCGATGACTATTAAGTATTCGGAAGCTCCTGATATTCCTATGATACTGTCCGGGAACGAGATCGTCCGCCGCCTCCGCACGCTCGAACCGGGCGAACGGCTCACGATCCGCCCCTTCGCGAGGGAGTCGCTCCAGGTCGCCTCGTACGACCTGCGCGCCGGGGAAGAGACCGTGATCCCGCGGGGCGAGTGCCGGCTCGTCCCGTCCACGGAGTGGGTCGAGGTCCCGCTGGGGCTCTCGGCGACCCTGCGCTGCCGCTCGTCGCTGGGCCGGAAGGGGGTGCTGCTCGGCGGGGGGTTCGTCGACCCCGGGTTCCGCGGGCAGCTGACCCTGGCCCTCTCTAACCTGGGCCCGGACCAGGTCCGGATCGCCGAGGGGGACCGGGTCGTCCAGATCGTCTTCTCCGAGGTGATGGCGAACGACGAGGGGTACCAGGGGCGCTACCAGGAGAGCCGGGGCGCTGTCGGGGCCAGGGAGAGATGATCAAGACCGAGCGGAAGGTCGTCGAGCTCCTCAGGATCCTCAAGGGGCAGGAGGAGCCGGTCGGGGCGAAGCGGCTCTCGGAGCTGATGGCCGAGCGGGGGTTCGTCCTCTCCGACCGCGCGGTCCAGTACTACCTCCGGTACCTCGACGAGTCGGGGTTCACGTACAAGATCGGGAACCACGGGCGGGTCCTGACCGAGCTGGGCCGGAGCGAGACCGAGAAGGCGCTCGTGGAGGACAGGACCGGCTACATCATCTCAAAGCTCGAGCGGCTCGCGTTCCGGTCGACGTTCGACCCCGAGACCACGACCGGGGACGTGGCCTACAACCTGACCGTCGTGCCCGAGGAGCGGCTCGACGAGGTCCGGGAGGCGTTCGACGCGGTGATCGGGGCCGGGTGCGGCTTCTTCCCGCACTACCGGGTCGTCGACCGCCACCAGGGGGTGCCCCCGGGCTCGGTCGGGCTGATGACGGTCTGCTCGATCACGATGGACGGGGTCTTCCAGCACCACGGGATCCCGGTCCAGGTCGCGTACGGCGGCACGCTCCGGGTCAACGGCTACGGGACGTCGACGGAGTTCGTCCACCTGATCGGCTACCGCGGGACCACGATCGACCCGCTCGAGCTCTTCATCTCGTCGGGCCTGACCTCGCTCAGGTCCCTGATCGAGACCGGGAGCGGGATCGCGCTCGCCAACATCCGGCGCGTCCCGGAGACGGCCGGGCCGCGGGTGATGGACCTGATCGGGTCGATGCAGCGGGCCGGCTTCGCCTTCCCGGTCACGATCGGGTCCTCGGTCTTCAACGTGCCGCCGGACCCGTTCCGGCTCTCGATCGTGGCCTTCTCGGGGATGAACATGGGCGGGTACTGCCGGGAGCTCGGTATCCCGGTCAGGACCGAGATCGGGGCCGGGAACGTCCCGTTCGCCAAGGTCATGGACGGCGGATGACGCGGGGCGGCGTCACGCGCTCCCGGTGGGCGGGGGCGCGGGGGCCCGCGCGAGCGTCATGACCGCCCTCCCCCCGGCGTCGAGCAGGACCAGGGCGTCCCCGTCGAGCCGGAATTCCTCCGCGAGCGAAAGGAGGGAGAGGACGCGCGCCTCCTGGTCCATGACCCCCGGCGCCTCGCAGTACATGAGGGTCGTGACGACGGGGCCGACCGAGAGCCGGCCGTTGCCCGCCCGGTAGTCGGCCCCGAAAGAGTTGCAGCCGGCGGTGCCGCCGAGCCGCCCGTCGGTCCCGAAGGAGAGGAACGGGCCGGTCCCGGCCAGGGGCGCGACCGCCCGGTCGTCCGCGCCCAGGTACGACGCGATCCGCCAGGTCCCGGCGAGGTCGTCAGCCCCCGGGCCCCCGGGGCCGGCCGGCAGGGCGGCGCAGCCCGCGGCGACGAGCGCGAGCGCGAGGACCGCGCATCCGCCCAGTCGGTTCATCACGACTCCAGGGGTCCTGCCGCCGGAAATACCCTCCGGTGCGTGAAGCGCGGGCCTCGCCGGGGCGCCCGTGCCGCCCGGGGGAATCCCCCGTGCAGGCCCCCGGGGGCGGGGGGCGCCTCCCGGTAACCCCGGGGGGCCCGCCTACTCGTACCAGTCCTCGAAGGCGACCTGCCGGCGGACCTCGTCGTCGTCGAGCCGTGGGGCGCGCTCGAGGAGGGTTTTGACGAAGGACCGGCTCCACCCGAGCGCGGCGAGGGCCGCGAGCACCTCCACCGGCCCCGGCGCAACCACGGCGAGCTCGACGAGCAGTTCGGTCCGGGCCCGCCCGCCCGGGGCGGCGAGCTCGGCCGGCGCGACCGAGGTCCAGTGGACGCCGCCGCCGGCGTCGAACCAGAGCCGGTCCCGGGAGAGGATCGGGCCCAGGAGGTTCCGGAGCCGGAGCCGGGCCAGGACGTCGTCGATCGTCCCTCTGCGGAGCTCCTCGGGATAGGCGAGCCCGGACTCGAGGACGAGCCCCGCGAGGGCCCGGCGGATGTCGCCTGGAACGGGGCCGAAGCTCGCACGGGCGCGCCGCTCGGTGGCCTCGAGGAGGTCGGCCACGTCGGCGCAGGAGATCGAGAGGTCCCCGTCGGCCGCGAGGATGCAGAGCGCGGCCACGTCCTCGGCGTCGATCCCGAAGGCCATGGTCAGCCGGGCCCCCTGGCGGTCTCGGGCCGCATGGGTGAGTGGTGCGGGCGCTAGGGGATAAGGATTCCGGCGGCGGCAACGAGGGGACGGGGGGGGGGGAGAGGCGCGTGGCCGGCGACCTCGCTGCCCGGAGCACGCTCCGAACCCGCGCCGGCCGCGGTACCTTGGCGGGCGAAGCCTGCCCCCGGACCGGCCTTTTCGCAGCCGGGCGCGGAGCACGGTTCTCTCGGGGACGGCGACCGGGCCGCAGGGGGCCGCGCCGGCGGGCTTCTACTCCCGCGGCAGAGAAAAGGAGAGGGGTCGGCCCGTCACTTCGAGCCGTGGATCACGATCGAGCCGCCGCCGAGCGGGGCCGGTTCTCCCGTCTCGAAGACGACCTCGCCGCCGGGGGCGACGAGCCTGAACGAGACGGCGTCGCTCTTCCCGCCATCGACGACCCTGAGGGTCATGGCGTACCCGGGCTCGCCGTTGACGCTCCCCGTCCCCCGGATCTCGGCCGTGGCCCCGTTCACGACGAGGTACTGGTAGGAGTCGGACCTGAACGCGATCCCGGCCCCGTTGACGTTGAGGGTGGTCTCACCCTTCGGGACGGTCGTCCCCTTCTGGTACTTCGCCACGAACCCGAAGGTCGCCTTGCCCTGCGTCGAGTCGGTCCAGCCTCCGCCGGTCACGAACCCGGCGCTCGGGTCGTAGACGACGACGATCAGCGGCTCGGCGAGGTAGCCGACGTTGCCGTGCTCGTCGGTCGCGGAGATCTGGACGCGGTAGACGCCGGCTGCGAGACCCGAGAGCTGGAAGGAGAGGGTCGCCCGGGGCCCGTCGATCGAGATATCGCTGATCCCGACTCCGCTGGCCCAGTCGTCGAGCGAGTACGCGGCCGACGCGAGGGCCGACCCGCCCGTGGCTTCGTCACTTGCCTGCGCCGTGATGATTATTGGGGTGCCGACCGCGACCGGGTTGGGGCCGGTGGAGGTGACGATCGGGGCCTGGTCGTCGGTGACGGGGGCCGGGGTGACGGTGATCGTGACCGTGGTGCTGGCGCTCGCGCCCTCGTCGTCGGTGACGGTGAAAGTCACCTCGTAGGTACCCGCCTGGCCGGGAGCAGGGGTCCAGGTGAATACCCCGTTCTGCGCATCGAAGGACGCGCCGTCAGGGAGAGTGGAAACCGCGTACGTCAGGGGGTCGCTGTCGGGGTCGGAGCCCGAGACGGGGATCGTGACCGGCTCGCCCTCCTCCACGGCGACGTCCGGGATGGAGTCGATCGCCGGTGGCTGGTTGACGACAGGAATGTACGGCGCGGCCCAGGGGGCCACGGCGATGTGATCGATCGCTCCGCCGGAGACCTGCGCGACCTGGACCTGCGAGGTGCCGGGGAGGGAGCTGAGGCCGGTGATTCTGGCCACGCCCCCGCTTCCGGCGACGAGCGCCTCGTCCTCGTTAATGACCGCGACACTCCTGGCATATCCAATCCCCCAGGAGCCCGTTGCGACGGGTATCATGGCGACAGGGGTCGTCGGGTTCTCGAGATCGATGATCGTGACCGTATTCGAGTTGGTGTTCGGGACGAGCGCGTATCTCCCGTCGGCCGTTATGTCCGGCTCGCCCGGTGCAACCAAGGCAGTAGAGACGGACGGGAATGAACTGTCCGGGTCAACAATCGAGATCTGGTTGCTCCCCCTCGAGGAGATCACGACGGTCCGGGTGTTCGGATCGGTGGCGAGGCAATCGGGCAGCCCCGCACTGATCAGAAATGTCGGGCCCGGATCGGCACCGTAGTTACCATAGTATACCACGTAATCTTCAGTGACGGTTCCGTCAACCCCGACGACCAGGAATCCGTCCCTGGTGTAACCGACAGCCCTCGGTTTATAGTCGGGCGAATACGTAGTGCGAATGTCTTTTGTCGTTATCGAAGAACAGGCGATCTCAACGATCTTGATTCGGCTGCCGCCATAATTCCCGACGGCGACCTGCGTGCCGTCAGGACTGAACGTAACCTGCTGTGGAGTGAAAGCATCGGATCCCAATGAAAATTCGGAAGGTACCCAAGAGCCGCCGGTCCTCGTGAAGAGGTAGAGATACCCTTTCACCGTGCGAGAGTCGCTTGTGACTCCCGCCACGACTGCCGCCCAGTCCCCTGCATCGTTCAGCGCGACATCGGAGGGAGGGGTTTTGAACGCATAACCGGCAGGGGGTATTAGTACCTGGCCAAAATCAGCGGTCCCTCCCTCTGTATCGAGGATTGTTATCTGGTTCCCGGTGATCCCGGCGACAACCGTGGCGCTCACGGGCGCCGCGAGGACGATCAGGAGAGCCGAGAGCGCCACGACTGTGGCCACGAGCGATCCTGTCCTGTGTGAGATGCCCTGTATCATCATTGCATCAACCATTTTCTTCGATCGGCCCCGCGATCCCATGCCGACATGCAGACCTGCAGAGCGTTTCAACGAGATATTTCAGTCTTATTAATCATAAACTTTGGTTTTTTTATTTCTCGATGATTTCCGATATTATTCTTTTTAAGGGGGAATATACTGCTATTTTCGGCATTCAGCGATGTGAACAGGGATACACGGATACGAACCGGTCCGGCATCGGCCAACGCCGCACCGGGACCTGCCGTATCCCGGGGAATCTCCTACTGCCGGTAGGCGCGCGAAGACGCTGTTCTCCGTGACTCGCGGGGCCCTCCAAGGAGCCGTTCGCCGGTCCGGGAATACCCGTGATTTATCGCGCCGAGACCGTCCGTCCCCGGAACGCGCACCGCGTCGATCCCGGGAGTCTGCGTTACGGGCTCGCCACTACCGGATCCGGTTCCGGATCCCTCCCTCTTTCCTCTCACTCCTCGACGCGGTAGCCGGCCCGCTCGAGAATAACTGAGAGAGCGGCGTCCCACGCCGCGTCCTCCTCGATCCCGGCGAGGAACCCGCGGTGCGGCGCGAGCACCGGCTCGAGGGCCGGGTCGTCGACCGCGATGTGGCGCGTTCCCATGACCCGCGCGGCCCGCCCGCCGTTCGGGGCCAGGACCAGGATGCGCCAGCAGGCGTACTCGGCGCAGACCCTCGGCCAGGTGCCGTGCACGGGGCAGATGCCGAGGCCGGCGGCGTCGCGCCGGAAGAGCGGGCAGGCCCCGGGGAGCGGTGGCCCGGAGAGGAGGCCTCCTCTGCCGGGGTCGACCCTGACCGGCGTCCGCTCCCCGGTGTAGCGGTTCACGACGACGCAACGGCCGGAGGCGGGGTCGCCCTCGAGGGCGTGCACCTCGCCCATGGCCGAGCAGCACTCGCCGCACCGGAGGCAGTGGAAGGGCATGGCAGTCTATCCCGCGAACGACACAAATCAGGACATGGTGAGAATCTCGCCGGAGGTCGTACCTCCCTGACGATCGTCGCGTGGATCATCTTTTCGATTGATCGGGTGTATTGTTTCCGCATCGTCCTCGTGGCATCGTCAACGGTTCGGGCGATGATACGAATACGAGAGCCCTCCCACCCGGGACGTCATCGCATCCACCCACTTTTTCATCGCTCTCTCCGCGATAGGGGAGGGGGATGAGATTGACAATATTTAAATCTTTGTAAATTAAAGAAGCCAAATAATGAGAATGCCATGAAATCAATCTATATATTGAGCATATTTCTGGTTATCCTCTGGATCCCTGTTGCAACGGCAGAGACCTATGAGTACGCTGACGGATGGGGGGGCATTGGACAGGGAGACGGGCAGTTCTACTACCCGGCGGGAGTTGCAGTGGACACGGCGGGATACGTCTACGTGGCCGACTCGGCCAACAACCGGGTCCAGAAGTTCACGTCGTCGGGGGAGTTCGTGGATACGTGGGGAATCTTCGGCATCGCTCCCGGGCAGTTCGTCAGCATATGCAGTATCGCGGTGGATACTGCTGGCAACGTCTACGTCGGCGACCAGACCATGCGTATCCAGAAGTTTGACTCGAACGGCACGTACCTGACGCAGTGGGGGAGTTACGGCACCGGAGACAGCCAGTTCAGGTCCCTCTGGGGGATTGCAACGGACGGCAGCGGACACGTGTACGTGGCGGACGCGCTCAACAACCGGGTCCAGAAATTCACCTCCACGGGCACCTTTCTCATGAAGTGGGGGAGTCCCGGCACGGGAGACGCAGAGTTCGATGCGCCGTACGGCATCGCGGTGGACACGGGTGACCGTGTGTTCGTGGCCGATCGAAACAACCACCGGGTCGTGGTGTTCACCGCTGCCGGCGACTTCATCCGGGAGTGGGCGGCGTCGGGAACATCCGGGGGGGAGTTCGATATACTCTCGGGTGTCGCCGTTGCTCCCTGTGGAGGGATTCTCCTGACCGACGAGGGCAACAACTCGGTCCGGAAGTTCACGCTGACGGGTACACCCCTGGCAAGATGGGGTGATTTCGGCACGGATGAAGGGGAGTTCAACCTCCCGAGGGGGATCGCGGTGGACGGGAAGGGCGATGTGTACGTGGTAGATAGGAACAACCATCGAGTCCAGAAATTTTCGCCGGCCGAAACCCCAAAACCGGTGGTCTCGAGCATGCCCGGAATTTCATCGCCCCCGAATGATCTCGACGGTGACGGCCGGTACGAGGACGTGAACGGCAATGGACGGGCCGACTTTGCCGACATCGTGCTCTACTTCAGCCAGATGTCCTGGATCACCGGGTATCAACCGGCGATGTGTTTCGATTACAACCAGAACGGGCGGATCGACTTCGCGGATGTCACCTGGCTCTTCACCCAGCTCTGAGAGGGGACGAATGGGAACTCGGCCCCTGTGGCCCGCGGGGACATGCGTGGCGGGGGGCAATCGGTACCTTTTCGGACGAGGTACCGGACAGTTTGTTGTGACTGTAAGCCGATTGCCTCGCATGAAAAAAACGTCAAGAGAACGAGCAGTGGCTCACTCTTCAAACCGGTGCCGGCATCTCGACATGAACCCATCCCGTTCCTCGCCCATCCATTTCGTCCTCCCCTGACGCTCCGGGTTTCTCCGGGTTTCTTCGGGCCTGCCGCACGACTCCCGGCCTTTAACGTGGTGCAAACTTTATGCACACCCCGCGGATCTTCCGGAAAGGGCCCAGGGTCGTCGCCAGGAGTGGAGGTTCGCGTGGAAACCCGGTGTCCGGGCACAGGGGACTGCACGGGCTTCCTGGGCATCGTGCCGTTACAGGAATCGATAACTGGAAACGCGAAGCCTGGTTGTACTCGTCATCTCAGAATTTTCGGGTACGTTCCGACGGTGTGATGTCAAATGAGAGGGACCTGTGTGAATCCCATTGAATTCGAACTCTGGAAAGCCGCTCGGGGGGACGAGAGGGGAGTTGCCAGGTCGCGATTGCGGATCGAGGACAGCCCCTTGCCAGCGCAGGCGGTGTTCTCTATCCAGACCATTCACCAACGGCCACGCCACCCTTTCGTAGCGATTCTCGCGGTGGCCGTACTTGTCGCGGGGCGATCACTGCGCCAGGGGTTCGGCTCTATAACGAGGAAAGATGGATTGCTGATCGGTGAACTGTTGAGCGGGCGTGCTGAGACAACCGGGCGCATCATGGCCGGATGGAACCATCCGCAGGAGAACGGGAATAACAGGTGCGTTTTCGGAGAGGATGACAGGGTGATCGCACCTCCACTGGCCAGGGACGACAGCACCGGCTGTCGTAAATGGCTCACGCCTCGTTCCAGTCGAGACGAACAAGAGTCCGGGACGGTTTTAGTCCAACGATTGCCCGCAGAACGAATCGTCGGGTACGCACAGAGGTGACCGGATGAGTGGCACGCACTCGAACGCAGCCCCAAATGCCCCGGCAATCGAAGGGAAGAGTGACAGGAAACAAAAAAAGGGGAGCCGGTCGCTGTCTCAACGCACCGACTGCCTATTTCACCGTGATGTAGCTGTCCCTCGTCAGGGTGTCCGATCCGCCGGCGTTCGAGACAGAAAGCCTGACGGCATACGTTCCCTTCACACTGTACGAATGTGACGGGTTCTGTACGGTGCTCTCGCTCAGGCCATCGTTGTTGAAGTCCCACGCCCAGGCCGTTGGAGAGTTCGTCGAGAGGTCGGTGAACTGGACCGGCTGATTCCTAGAAACAGTAGTCGGTGTTCCTGAGAAGTCGGCCACGGGAGGATCGTACACTTGTATGTAACCGGTCTTGACCTCGGAGTCCGAACGGTCGTCTTTCGTGACCGTCAGGTTCACGGTGTAAGTTCCGGCCCATTCGAAGAGACAGACCGGGTTCGGGTCGATCGAATCAACTTTGCCGTCATTATTGAAATCCCATATCCACCCCGTCGGGTCGCCGGTCGAGAGATCCGTAAACGCGACGTCAAGCGGTGTGCCGCCCAGGGTGGTATTCGCGGTGAATTCGGCCTTGAGCGACGGAGGCGGAACGGTGACGGTGATGTAATCGTCCTTGGTCTCAGAATCCGAGCCGGTGGCGTTCGTAACCGTCAGACCCACGGTATAGGTGCCGGGCGTACCATACACGTAGACCGGGTTCCGTTCGGACGAGTGCCCTCCGTCTCCGAAGTCCCACGTCCTGCTCAGGATATCGTCGCCGGTCGATTCGTCTGTGAACGCGACCGCCAGCGGTGCATCGCCCCCGGTGACGTTGGCCCTGAAGGAGGCTCGAAGAACCTCGCTGACCACGATCGTCATGGTCGCCGGCGTGAGATCCTCTCCTGCCGGGTTTCCAATGCGGAGACTGACGAGGTACACGCCGCCACGCGTGAATACGTGCGTCGGTGCCTGTTCGGTCGAGTCGATCGACCCGTCGTTGTCGAAGTCCCAGATCCGCCAGGTCGGGTGCCGGGTCGAGGTGTCGGTGAACTGGACCGCGAGCGGCGCCACCCCCGAGGTCACGTTTGCCGTGAAGCTCGCGTTCGCGACGTCGAAGGCTGTCACGGTTGTCGACGCCTCGTACGTCAGGTCGGGGCGGAGACTGTTCCAGACGGTCAGGGTCGCGTTGTAGGTACCCCCTGCCACGTACGTGTGTGTCGGGTTCAGCTCCGTCGATGTTGAATTGTCACCGAAATTCCATAACCGGCGGTCCCTGTCGCCTGTCGATATGTCCCTGAACGAAACGGCGAGCGGGACAGGGCCCTCTCTGTTGAAGACCGACATCCGGGCTTCGATGGGATCGTATACCGTGATGGTCACTGGCTTGGATACGTACTCGGTCCCGTCGATCTTGGTTGTCAGTATCACGGGATAGGTCCCCTTGCTGGAGTAGGTATGGACGGGGTTTTGCTCCGTAGAATTCTGACCGTCGCCGAACTCCCAGTACCATTCCTCCGGGTCTCCATCCGAGGTATCGGTGAACGCGACGGTGAGGCTGTGCGGGCCCGCCGTCTGGACCGCGGAGAAGCGGGCCTCGATGGGCTTATCGACCACCTCGATGTAGTTCACCTTCGTGATCTCGTCCGAGTCGAAGGAATGGCTGGCTTTCAGCGTCACGGTATACGTGCCCGTCCCGTTGAAGACGTGGACGGGATCCCGTTCCATCGAGATGTACCCGTCACCGAAGTCCCAGCGCCAAAACGTCGGGTTGCCGGACGAGGTGTCCGTGAACCTGACCGTGAGGGGATACAGCCCGATCGTGCGGTCCGCGGTGAACGAGGCAGTGACGTTCTCGTACACCGTCACGAAGGCGCCCTTGGTTTCCGTGTCGAACCGGTTGGAATTCTCCACCCGGAGGGAGACGGAGTAGGTTCCGGCGCTCGTGTAAATATAACTCGGGTTCTGCTCGGTCGAGTCGACCGTGCCATCGTTATCGAAGTCCCATTCCCATATGGTGATGGGGTCGGCGCTCGTGGAGGTGGAGGTGTCGGTGAAATGGACCTCGAGCGGCGCGGGGCCGTTTCGCACATCCGCGGTGAAGTCGGCGATGACCGGGGAACCCACCCAGATGTAGATCTCCTTGACCTCAACACTATACGAGTCCGGGTCGTACTTCTCGGCGGCCAGTGAGACCTTGAATTTTCCGTCCGTCGCGTACGTATGAACAGGGCTCTGCTCATGCGAGATTGTGTTGTCGCCGAACGACCAGGTCCAGTTGGTCGGGCCGCCGGTGGACTGATCGACGAACGCGACCGTGAGCGGGGCCTCTCCGGAGGTCAAGTTGGAGGTGAAGGCAGCGATGACCGGCTCCTCGACGTGGATCGTTGCCGTCGCCTGATCCGTCACGATGTGGTCCCCCGGGATGGTCTCATCGTAACCTGTGACTGTGAGGGTGACGGTGTACTCGCCCGGGTTGGCGTAGACGTGTTCAGGGTGCTGTGTCTCGTTTGTCGAGCCGTCCCCGAAGTCCCAGTGCCAGGTGTCGACGACCCCGGTTGATTCATCGAGGAAGCTGATCGGGTACCCGGCGATGGCAGAGGTGGCGTTCGGCGTGAAACGGGCCCGGAGCTCGGGACCCACGGTGACCGTCTTCGTGACGGTGATGGGATACTCGAGATACGGCGACCAGCCGGTGAGCATGATCGTGCAGATATTGTTGGTGAGGCCGTCGTGGTTCTCGAACTTCAAGTCTATACTCGTTAAATCCGGATGATGGAAGACGTCACCGTAGTACGGGCCATACTGTTTCAAGGTCCCGGTCTGCGCGTCGAGGGCATCCCATTGCCAGGCCGTGATGGTGAGAGGGTGGTCGGGATCCAGGGAGGCGAGGCATGTGACGGTGAGCTCGTGGTTCCCGCTGTCCCGGGGTGAGATCGTGAAATCCAGGGGACTGGGTTGCCCGGGCGGTGTCACATGGACGGTGTGCTTGACGGTGTCGTGCGCTCCGGTGGTATTGTTTGAGACGGTGAGCGTTACGTAATAGTCGCCCTGGTGCTCGAAGGTATGGTCGAAGATCACGCCGGGAACAGTAGTCTCGAGCGTATGTCCGTCGCCGAAGTTCCACGACCATGCAGTGATGTAGCCGGTCGATCGATCTTCGAACCCGAGCGGGTCACCGGCGGGGATGGTGGTGTTGTCGAGGGGGAGGAAATTTGCTATCACCTCGTCGCCTGGAGACCAGACGAGGGGAAGGGGCGTGATCGTCGGTTGCGTCCGCGGCGGATTCTCGACCAGGTCGGAGGTATCGCCAGCCAGTCCGGCGGGGCCGAGCGGCCCGTAGATGCTCGACTGGCTCCAGCTTGAAAGTATCGATTCCCCCCCGGTTCCTTTCCAGACGAGGACCGCACTGACCCAATCCGTAGCATTCACCACTTCGTTGAACCCGTTGCTCAGGACCGTCCCGTCGAGGTTCAGCCAGACCCTGAGCGTTTCGAGTCCCTCTTTCGGCACCTTAACTCCGTCGGATTTCATTCCGCGGACAGCGATCCGGTCCAGCGGCAGGGGATCTCCCCCGAGGTGGACGATCCGGAGCGCATCCGGCGAAGGCTGCGTGATCTCAATCGAGGCTGCCGGGACCTTCTCGGCCTCGGGTGTCGCGAGGACCGTCGCGGAGATGATGCCGGCCGTGACGGCGAAGATGCCGATCAGTATCACGACGCCGAGGATCTCGGCGTTGGCGTCCTCGTCATGCCGTCCTCGGAGGGTCATGGATCGGAAGATGGGGAGATTTCAGGGTAATTCACGTAATCGCCCTCGACGAGCAGGCTGTTGTTGCCCGGCTCGAGCCAGATCCACATGATGTTATTGCCCTCGTGTTGCGAATTGTCGTGGACGATGTGCAGGTTCGTGAATTCGAACGGCGTCTGGTCGACCACGCTCGGGATCACGGTCTCCCCGTCGAGCCGGAGCATCGTCCAGGATTCGTAGGACGGGTGCCTGTACGTCAGGGTGGACTCCGTCACGATCCCGTTCTTGTTGATGTTCGTGATGCTGATGTCGCTGATCAGGCCCGAGGCGCCCTCGACGTCTACCCAGTTGCCACCAACCCTCTTCTGCATCGTGACGTTGAACGAGAATTCGACCAGGTCGGTCCCGCCCTTCGTAACGGTCATCCGGCCCCGGTTCTGGTCGCCGTTGATGACGAACCGGACCTCATCGTTGTTCTTGAACTTATAGGTGGATCCGTTTATCGTCACGTGATCTTTACCTGTTGTATCGACCTGGAAGTAGGAACCGCCAACGAGGTACCCCTCGGTGGCGGTATTGATCTGCTCCGTCTTCTCGAGGCGGATAACCTTCCCTCCCATCGGGACCCTCATGTTCTTGAAGTCCCGTCTCGCACCGGGCGGCACGTTCTCGAAAGATCCCGACTCCGGATCCCAGGGGGTCCAGTACTCCGGGAGGTCCGTCTCCTTCACCGTGTATTCTGCAGGGAACCCCGAGACGACGAACTCGTAGTATCCATTCTCGTCAGTATAGTTGGTAATCGTCCTGCCGATCTGGGCGTCGGGGAATTCACCGCTCGTATGCGTCAGGTCGATCCGGATGCCTTCGACCGGCCCCAGGTACCAGCCTGTCGGGCTGTATCCAGTCTTGTACCCGTAGATCTTCTTGTTCGGCGGGATCTTCCAGTTGCTGAAGTCCTCGTCAGTCGCGCCGGGAGATGCGCTCAATGTCACTTCCCTGACACCGGACGCGGGGGCGTACGGTCTCCAGATATCCCGGTCGATCTCCTCGGTGAGGCGATAGGTCGGCAGAGTGGCCGGCACCTCGAACTCCCAGTACCCGGGAACCTCAAACTCGTAGTACCCGTACTCATTCGTCGTCGCCGTCCTGCCCTGGGGCGGGAAACCGGGTGCGTCACCGCTCACCAGCGTCAGGTTGATGGTGATTCCTTCGAGAGGTTCCGGATTCTCGCCCTTCCAGGTCACGTTCCACTTGTGTCCCGAGATCTTCCACGGCGGCGGCGGCAGGCGCTCGTTCGAGAAGTTCCTGACCACGCTGGTCTGGTGGTGGGTGAGCGTGATCGAGTCATACTGGCCGCTGGCCGGGCTGTACGGCTTCCACAGGGTCAGGTTGATCTCCTCTTCAGCAAGTCTGTATGTGGCCTGGTGCTCCGGGACGGAGAATGAGAAGTATCCGTCATCGTCGGTAACATCGACCATCCCGTCCGCCGGGAAGTCGATCTCACCCTGTGTTTTCGTCAGGCGGATGGTGACATCTTTCAGCGGACCGATCAGCTGGCCGCTCGAGGTGACGTTCCGCTTGTATCCAGAAATCGTCCATGGGCCTGACGGTATGGCAACGGGGGCCGGGTTGAAGTCCTCGAAAGGTACGCGGCGAAGGACCGTCTCGCCGCCTGCGCCATCCTTGTACGACAGGACAACGTCGCCAACCCGCTTGTCGACTTCGCTGATCTGGAGATCCCCGTCGGGCGCCCATGTAACACTAATGTTTTCTTCTGGAGCATAGTAAAGCGTGCCATTCGTGTCATACCAGGTGACACCGTACTCCCCCGGATGGAGGGTTTCGCCCCCGGTATGATGGAGCGTCAGCAGCTCGTTCTCGCTGTCCAGCGAGACCCCGAACATCACGTGCGGAACCTCCTTCGGGGTCTGCTGCCCGAAGGCAAAGGCCGCCACCACTGCCCCTCCGATCACGACCAGGCTGACCAGCAGCACGGCGCCGATCACCTCAGAGGCACCCGTTTCCCTTTCCCTTGTTGCATCCATTGCTCTCACCTATTCGATCATTGTCGGCACATTCTGCATCCTCATGGCGTAGTTCGCGATAAGCGCCTCGAACTGGACATCATGGATGTATGGATCCGAGGGTTCGTACCCGATGATGTCGATCGCGGCTATCGTGGGCGTCGATGCGTTCGGTTTCGTTAGATTGTAATAGTCGGAATTGAGGGTATTCCGCATCGCGGCTCCCTCGAAGATCGTGGACCACGCCACCGCCGATTCGTGGCTCGCACCCTCGAAAGTCAGGGTGACGGCCGAGAATTCCGCCGATGGCCGTCCGTCGCTGGGCTCGAGATCCAGCGGGTCCGCCGAGAGGTTGGTCTCGACCCTGACCGGAGACGTAACCCCGAAACCCCCTGTCTCTGCACTCAGGTTCACGACGACGATCTCGGCCTTCGTCTGGTAGGTTGTCCCCCCCTCGGGGGTGTAAAGAGAGAGCGGGGGCGACGCCACCACGGTCATCCTCCTCGGTTCTGCTCCCGCCAGGTCCCACTGGCGGAGAAAGACTCCGCCGAGCTGGTACGAGTACTCCTGCTGGAGCCAGTAGTAGTTGTGCGAGGTATAGACGAGCGAGGGAACCGTCCCTTCCCACTTGAGGACTTCCGTGCCGTTTCTCCACCCCGATATCCTGAACGTGTCCTCGTTCCTGACAGAGACTTCTGCCGAGGACGGTATCGGGGCGAGCAGCGGCAGGTACCGGCGGATGAAGCCGGACTCCCGGCTGGTTCCCGGGCTGATGACACGCCGGAGCGTGACCTGGCCGGTGGTGATGCTGTACAGAGCATTCCTGTCTTCGGGGAAGATGGTGTCCCGCGGGACATAGGGGGTAGTGCTGTTATTGACGACGGGGCTGTTCAGCCAGAGCTGGTCCAGCCCGGTCTTGTAGTCGACGAACCAGGAACGCACACCGTCCATCACCCTGATCTCCTCCTCTCTCCCCTGGACCGGGATCGCGTAGGTGAGGTAGAGCGACAGCACACCCACCACGACCGCGAGGATGACCACGAAGCCGACGACCTCCGAGATACCGTCCTCGTGAGACCTCCGTCCCCTGGTGCTCCGACTCTCCATTCTATGGTTCACCTACTTTAACCTTTTGAAACGTTGACCCGACGTGAAGACAGGCCGGCAGGCGCCGTTTTGAACACAGAGCAGGGCAATCCTGCCTGTCCTGAGCCAGGCAGGCCGTACGGCTCACCCGTAAGAGAGGTCATAGGTATTGCCGTTCCCTGCCCTGTTGATGATCGGCATGGTGTTTCCATAGGCCGTGATGACGAATTTCGAGTCCGTGACCGGCAGCTGGTACTTCGCCTCGTCCTTGTACCACCCCAGGATGTTCTGGTATCCCCGGTCCCCGGCGACGTTACTCTGGACGAAGTTGGTCACGGAGATGCGCTTCGAGAACGAGAGCCAGAGGGCCCAGCGGGGGTTGTTCTCACTGGTGCAGTCCGCGATCGATATATCCTCGCTCGCCTTGCAGACCTTCCACCCGTAGGTGCTCCCGACGTCCCTACAATCCGTGAACGAGCTGTCCTTCCCGCTGTGGACGTAGTAGCCGCAGTTCCGGTTGTTCTCTGAGTAGCAGTTGTGTAGGTCGGTGTCCCGCGAGAGGTAGTAGCCCGACATGAAGAAGTGGTTCTTGTAGGTGTTCCGCTGTCCGTTGTCGATGCTCGCACAGTCCCGGAAGACGATGTTCTTCGAGACGGTCCACGGGCCCGGCGGCTCCGTGTACCGGGCGCCGGGCTCGAGGTGGAACCCGGACTCCCAGTTGTCGGCGGCGACGCACTCCACGACCTCGCAGTTGACGAGGTCCTGCCACTCGTGGAAGTCGAAACCGGTGATCCACTCCGAGCGGGACTCGTTCGTGGACGTGACCGATGCCGGGATGCCCGGTTCGCCGGCGACACCGTAGCCGCACTTGACCGCATGGCATCCGACGAACCGGATGTTCGTGGTGGCCCGCACCACCCGGTCATCATAGTACTGGTTCATGTTGAACCCGTGGGTGTGGCACCGGACCGCCCGACAGAGGTAGAACTCGACGTCATCGACCTGGATCTCGGGCGGGGCGACCCAGACGAAGAACATCCCGTTCCCCGAGGCCTTGTGCCATTTGCCGTCCAGGTCGATGCTGGTCGCGGTGATGTCGTGGACCCGGACGTGGCTCTTCGTGACCATGACGAAGCCGTTCCCGTGGAGCGAAAAATACCCGACGTTCACGTTGTTCGCGTTGATGGTCACCGGCAGGTACCCCGAGCCGCCGTTCTTCGCCGTTATCTCGACCGCGGTATCCAGTGACCCCTGGCCGTAGAGCGAGGTGTCGTCGCGGAGGATGATCCGCCCGTGGCAGCGGAAGGTGCCGTCGAGCAGCTCCACGACTCCTCCCTGTGCAATGGCGATCGCGTCGTTGATCTCGCGCTCGTCGTCGACCCCGTCGCAGATGAAGAGCGGAGGTTCGGGGGGCGTGATCGTCGAGTCTTTCGCGGCGACGTACACGTGCTTGGAGTTCGCCGGCGTAAAGGTCGGTTGCGGCTCAGCGGTGACGGGCCAGTCGTAGGACAGGTTGGTGAAGTTCCCCGGCCAATCTGGGATATCGCGAACCTCGTAGGGATCCTCGATGACCTCGAACGGATCCGGGAACGGGGGCGAGTACTCAAATCCCCACGGTGAGCTGGAAGAACGCAGCAGCGTCTCGCCCGAACCCCCGCTGTAGACGAGGCCGACCGATTTGGCTCCTTCATACTCTTCATCAATCTTGATCCTATCCCCAAGGTTCCACGTGTCATCACCGGATACGATCTCCCACTTGCCAGGGGGGATACGCTGACCGTCGACCACGACAGAAAAAGATCCATTGATAAGGCTCTCTCCGCCCTCGTGCTCGAGGTAGATATTCTTCTGATACTCTTTGACGCCGAACTGCACCTTGGGGATCTTCTCGGGCAGGGGCTGCGATGCCACGTACGTGCCCACGATGGCCGCGCCGATGACCACGAGTGCAATGAGCAGGACGCCCCCGATGGCCTCCGAGACAGCGTCCTCCCTACTCGTCATACTCGAACGTCACCTGGAGCGTCGCTTCGGAAAGGTCGAGGAACACGTCGCTCGTCGGGGACGGGACCCCGCCCGGTTTATGAGAGACGTGTAGCGTGACCATCCGTGGATCGGAATTATCCTGTTCGATATCGATCCACTCGTCTGGATTAGAGACCGGGCACTTCCTTTTTAGATCGTGAAAGACCTGCAACCAGGCATCCGCCCAGAACTCATCTTTTGCGTAGACCCAAAACACGACTTCCTTCAAAGGTTCGTTCCGGTAGGATGCGACCACCGACTCTCGGAGGCGCGTCTCGACGCGCAGGGGCCCGGTACCGCCGACGGTCGAACTTGGGCTCGTGATGTTGACGAGCGAGAGGCTGACCTTCACCGCATCGCTGGGCGGGTCGTTCAACGCGTTCTTCACCTGGTAGATGGCGATGGGCGGCGCAACCTTGACCGAGACGCCCTCGCCGGGCTGCTCCAGGAACACCCCGCCGAGCTTGTAGATGTAGTTCTGCTGGATCCAGTAGTAATTGTCCGTGTGGTAGCTCAGGGATCCGACGGGCACCTCGTTGAATTCCGCATCGTTCGCAAAATAGTATTCATCTTCGTTCAGCCGCAGACCGATTCGATCCTCTATGGTATCGGTCGGTTCCGTGCCTATCTGCGTCCGCATATTCGCGGCCGTCCCGATCGGCCGCATGAACGAGAGGAAGAGCCCGCTCGACTGGGTGTTGCCCCCGCCCGTCCCCAGGTCGAACGAGGTGGAGAGCGAGACGCCGCGCGTCCCGGCCACGGAGAGGTCGGCCAGCGAGCGCATCCAGAGCCCGTCCACGCTCGTCTTGTAGCTGACGAACCGGTCCTGGACCTCGTTCATCTGGGTGATCTCGTCCTCCCGGCCCTCGGCCGGCACCACGTACATCAGGTAGAGGGTCGAGGCCACGACCACCAGCGCCAGGACCAGCACGAACCCGACGATCTCCGACAGCGCGTCCTCGCTCCGCACCCTCCCCGGCGCAGCCATTACGGGAACTATATGCAGAAAGTTATCATAAATGTTGCTTTTCTCTCGTCCTGGACCGGGGCCGCGGGGGGGGATAAATCGCCGGCTTCCCTGCCCCGGGCCGGCGGTTCCCGGCGAGGGGCGGGGCCTATCCCTCCCGGCCGGCGAGAGAGAGTTCAGGGGGGTCGACCGGGCAGACCTCGAACCCCGAGGCCGCGCAGCTGAGCAGGTGCGGGTAGTAGTGCCCGACGTACTCCTTGACCATCCGGCGGGCCGAGAAGCGGGGGGCGCAGCACCGGATCGAGGCCTTCATCAGCCGGACCCAGTCGTGCGGCACCCCGTCGAGCCCCTTCCGGTAGTAGAGCGGGGTGATCTCCTCCTCGAGCAGGCGGTAGATCGCCTCCGCGTCGGAGTTCGACCGGTCCCCGCCCTGCGCCTCGCCCCCGAAGGCCCAGCCGTTCACGCCGTTGAAGCCCTCCAGCCACCAGCCGTCCAGGATCGAGCAGTTCACGACCCCGTTCATCGCGGCCTTCATCCCGCTCGTCCCCGAGGCCTCCATCGGCGGAAGCGGGTTGTTGAGCCAGACGTCGACGCCGTGGACCAGGTACTGCGCGGTCTGCTCGCCGTAGTCCTCCAGGAACGCGATCCGCCCCTCGAACTCGGGCCGGCGGGCGAACCCGTAGATCCGCTGGAGCATCCGCTTCCCCTCCTCGTCGCTCGGGTGCGCCTTCCCCGCGAAGATCAGCTGGACCGGCCGCTTCTTGTGGGTCAGGATCCGCCGGAGCCGCTCGGGGTCCCGGAAGACCAGGTCGGCCCGCTTGTAGGTCGAGAACCGGCGGGCGAACCCGATCGTCAGGACCGACGGGTCCATCATCACCCCCTCGGCCACGAACCGGCCCGGGTCCTCGTTCCCGCCCGCGAAGACCCGCCGGCGCCGCTCGCGCATCCGGTTCAGGAGCTTCGCCTTGAGCGCGATGTGGAGGTTCCAGAGCTCGCCGTCCGGGATCGCGTCGACCAGCTTCCAGATCGCCGAAACGTCGTGCTCCTCGAGCCAGTTCGGGCTGGTCTCGAAGAAGTGGCGGTCGAAGAGCGCGGCCATCCGGGAGTTGAGCCAGGTCGGGAGGTGGACCCCGTTCGTGATCGAGCCGACCGGGACCTGGTCAATCGGCCGGCCCGGCCAGAGCCCGCCGAAGAGCTCGCGCGAGACCTGGCCGTGCCGCTCCGAGACCGCGTTCGCGTGCCCGCAGAGCCGGAGCGCGAGCATCGCCATGTTGAACCCCGAGCCGGGGGAGGCGGGGTCGCGCCCGAGCGAGAGGAACTCCTCGGTCGAGAGCCCGAGCGACGCGGGGTAGGAGTTGAACGCCTTCGTGATCAGGTCGTCGGAGAAGACGTCGAACCCGGCCGGGACCGGGGTGTGTGTCGTGAAGATCGAGGTCCCGCGCACCTCGCGGACCGCCTGGTCGAACGGGGTCCCCTCCTCGACCCGCTCGCGGAGGAGCTCGAGCAGGGCGAAGGCCGGGTGGCCCTCGTTGAGGTGGACCGCCGAGAACTCGACCCCCAGGGCCGCGAGCATCCGCCGCCCGCCGACCCCGAGCACGATCTCCTGCCGGAGCCGGAGCTCGCGGTCCCCGGTGTAGAGCCGGCTCGAGATCGAGCGGTACTCCGGGGGGTTCGCGGGGTGGTCCGTGTCCAGGAGATAGAGCGGGACCCGGCCCACGTCGACCCGCCAGACGTAGGCCAGGAGGTCCGGGTCCATCAGGGGGACGGTCACCTCCAGCGGCTTCCCGTCCGGGCCGGCGACCTGCGTGATCGGCGCGGCCGCCCGGTCCAGGGTCTCGACGATGTCCTCCTGCCAGCCGTCGGGGGTGAGCCTCTGGTGGAGGTAGCCGTCCGCGTACATGAACCCGACCCCGACCACCGGGACGTGGAGGTCGGAGCACTCCTTGAGGTGGTCCCCCGCCAGGAACCCGAGACCGCCGGCGTAGAACGGGAGCGAGTGGTGGAGCCCGAACTCGGCCGAGAAGTAGGCGATCCGCATCCCGTTCCCCCCCTCGCCGTAGGCCTCCTGGAACCACCCGTTCCGCTCGTCCATGTACCGGCGGAACCGGTGCATCACGATGTCGTAGCGGAGGAGGTAGTCCGGGTCCGTGGCCGCCTCGTCGAAGACGTCCGCCGGGAGGTGGTGCATGAGCCGGATCGGGTTGTGGACGCACTCCTTCCAGAGCGGGTGCGAGAGCTGCTTGAAGAGCAGGCGGGCCTCGGGGTGCCAGGACCACCAGAGGTTGTAGGCGAGGTCGACGAGCCCCGAGAGCCGCTCGGGGATCTGGGGGAAGTCGGGGTATCGTTCCATGGAGATCACGTCCGTGGGGGTTCGGAGGGGGGGCGCGGCGCCCGGTCGTAGGTCGCCGCCAGGTCGGCGAGGCGGGCCGCCAGGGCGGGGGTGAGCGCGCCCTCCGGGCAGCGCCACTCCCAGTTCCCAAAGGCCGTCCCCGGGGTGTTCATCCGGGCGCCGGAGCCGAGCCCGAGCAGGTCCTGGAGCGGGACGATGAGCGTCGCCGCGACCGACTGCATGCAGAGCCGGATCAGCGCGTCGGCGACCTCCGCGCGCCCCACCGTCCGCCCGAGGTAGCGGTCGAGGGCGGCCCGGTCCTCGGGGGAGGCCTCCTCCCACCAGCCGGCGGCGGTCGGGCTGTCGTGGGTCCCGGAATAGAGGACCGTCTCCCGCTCGTGGTGGTGGGGCGCGTGCGGGCTCGCGGCCATCCCCGTCCCGAGCCCGAGGAGGAGGACGCGCATCCCGGGGACCCCGAGCGCCTCCCGCAGGGCGGTGACGCCGGGGGTGACGTGCCCCAGGTCCTCGGCCACCAGGGCGAGCGAGGGGAGGGCGTCGAGGACGGGCCGGAAGAGATCTCTCCCCGGGCCGGGCCGCCAGGCCCCGTTCCGGGCGGTCGGCTCGCCGGCCGGGACCTCCCAGTACTCGGCGAAGCCCACGAAGTGGTCGAGCCGGACGACGTCGAAGAGGGCGGCCGCGCGGGCCAGCCGGGCCGTCCACCAGGCGTAGCCCCCGTCGCGGTGAACCTCCCAGCGGTAGAGCGGGTTGCCCCACCGCTGGCCGTCGGCCGAGAAGTAGTCCGGGGGCACGCCCGCGACCGCCTCGGGTCGGAGGGCGGCGTCGAGCCGGAAGTGCCCGGGCCGGGCCCAGACGTCGGCAGAGTCCCAGGTGACGTAGATCGGAAGGTCCCCGACAAGGCCGATGCCGCGGGCTGCGCAGTGCTCCCGGAGCCGCCGCCACTGCCCGTCGAAGAGGAACTGGAGCGCCTGCTCGACCTCGCACCGCTCCCGGAGGCTTTCGCTGGCCGCCTCGAGGGCGCCGGGCTCGCGGACCGCGAGCCCGGCGGGCCAGTCGGGCCAGGGGACGCCGCCGTACCTCTCGCGGCAGGCCACGAAGAGGCAGTGGTCCTCGAGCCAGCCGGCCTCGCGGGCCAGGAACGTTTCGAAACCGGGCGGCGGGTTCTCGAGCAGCCGCCGGGCAGCCCGGGCGAGGAGCGGGTTTTTCCAGGCGGCGACGGTTCCGTAGTCGACCCGGCCCCCGGGGAAGGCCGGCGGGGAGGCGAGCTCCCCCGGGTCCAGGTAGCCGTCCGCCGCGAGAGACTCGGGAGACACGAGGAGCGTGTTCCCCGCGAAGACCGAGGGGCTCGCGTACGGCGAGTTGCCCGGCCCTGTTGGGGCGAGCGGGAGGACCTGCCAGAGGGACTGCGCTCCGTCGGCCAGCAGGTCGGCGAACCGGTGGGCCGCCGGCCCCAGGTCGCCGCACCCGAACCGCGAGGGGAGCGAGGTGACGTGGCAGAGCACCCCGCTCGTGCGCCGGGAAAGGACGGCGCCGCTCACGGGAGGCGCACCCCGAGGAACCCGGCGAGCCGGGCGAACCGGGCCTCCCACGCCCGTTCGCGGGGGCCCGGCAGGTCCCCTCCCCGTCGCCCGTCTGCTGCCATGGGTGAATAGTACTTCTGCGCGGTCGCCATGTATAGGTTCTGAAGGGACCAGAGATCGGGCTGGAGCGCGAGCGGCCCCGCGGCGGCGACGATCCGCGAGAACTCCGCGAGCGGCGACGGGTCCGGGAACCCGGCAGCGGCCCGCTCCAGCGCCCCGCGGAGGGCCTCCTCGAGCGCCCGGCGGAGCCGCGGGGCGTCGTACAGCCCGGCGAGGGGGGCGAGCCCGGCGGCGGCCGGGGCGAGCCGGGCCGTATCGCAGGGCGCGGAGCCGAGGAGCGCGAGGACCTCCCCCTCGAGGGCGAGCGCGACCGGCGCCGCGAACGAGGGGGGCGGGACGAGCCCGAGCGGGGCGAGGGCGGCGAGGAGCGGCCGGCGGCCGGCCGCGAGCGGGGCGCAGGTCACCGTGGTCTCGTCGGCCGCCCGGCGCATCAGCCGCTCGTAGAGGTCCCGCCGCGCCCGGAGCCCGAGCGCCTCCGGCCCGTAGAGGTGGTCGGGGAAGGACTCCGCAAGCCGGTCCGGGCCCGGGCAGACGGGGGACCCCGGCGGGCCGATGCCGACCCTGGCCGCCCCGTCCGGACCGACGAGGACCCCGAACGAGAAAGCCCGGCACTCCAGGGTCCGCGAGGCCTCGACTCCGAGGGCGCCGGCCGCGAAGAGGCGGTCGCCGTCCGCCGAGCGGTCGCAGGCCTCGCACGCGACCGCGTACGGCCCCTCCCGGAACGCGCAGGGCGCGTCGGCCCAGAGCGCCTTCACGGCGAGGTGGGCCGCGAGCCGCGGCCAGTCGAGCTCGGCCGGCGCGACCTGCCGCGCCCAGACCGCGGCCCCGTCCGGGGCGGCCGGCGTGTTGCCTCGCGCCCCCCGGAGCGCCTCGACCAGGGCCGGGGCGGGGTCGGGCAGGGAGAGGTGGCGGGCGAGCTGGCAGGCCCGGGCCGCGTACCGGAGGACCTGGACCGGCTCGATCCCCGCGATGTCGTCGAAGAACCAGCCGCACGAGGTGAAGCACATCAGCAGGTGGCGCTGGAGCTCCAGGTGCGCGAGGACCAGGTGCTCCTCGCCCGGGGAGAGGGGGCGGGCGGCGTGCGCCGCGAAGAACGCCTCCCGGGCGGGGCCGGACGGATCGCGGACCAGGTCGATGTAGGCGTCCCGGGCCCTCCAGGGGTCGGACAGGAGGGGGCCGGCCCCCGCCTCGAACGCCGGCCGGAGCCGGTCGCGCAGGTCCTGGAGGGCCCGGCGGAGGACCGGGCGCCAGGCCTGCGACCAGCCCGGGTGGGTCCCGGTCGCGCAGCCGCAGTCCGCCCGCCAGCGCTCGACCCCGTGCGCGCACGACCAGGAGGTCAGCTCCCGCACCTGGACCTCCCGCTCCGGCGGGTGGGCCTCGAGGAACTCGCCGTAGACCGTCACCCGGAGCCGGTGGCGCCCCTCCAGCTCCGCGAGGGCCCGGGCGAGCGCCATCTCCCCGAACTTCCTGTGGTGGCCGAAGGTCTCGCCGTCGACCGCGACCGAGACCAGCTGGGCCCGGTCCTCGCCCGAGAGCCCCCGGGCCAGGCGGTCCGAGAACCGGGAGCCGTTCGAGAGCAGGTCCCCGAACGCGAGCGCGTCGGCCGTCGCCCCGTCGTAGAAGAAGACCGCGATCGAGTCACCGGAGGGAAGCGGGCACCGGTACGGGCGGGAGAGGTCGAGCGAGAGCCGGTCCACCTCCCGCCAGGCGCCCCCGGGGACCCGGACCCGCGCCGCCTGGTGGGGCGCCAGGAGCGTGAACCGGATCCCGTGGGCCGCGAGCGCCTCCAGGGTCGGGACGTCGACCGCGAGCTCGGGGAGCCAGAACCCCTCGGGGGGGCGGTCGAACCGGCGCTCGAAGTCGCGGACCCCCCAGGCCACCTCGGTGACGCGGTCGCGCGGGTCCGCGAGCGGCAGGATCGCGTGGTGGTAGCCCTGGGCCAGCGCGGCCCCGTGGCCGTACCGCGCGAGGGCCTCGCGGTCGGCCTCCAGGACCGCGGCGTAGACGTCGGGAGCCCTCCGTTCGAGCCAGGTGAGCAGGGTCGGGCCGACGTTGAACGAGCAGCGCGAGAAGAGGTTGACGATCGACGAGATCCGACCGTCGGGCGCGAGCACCCGCGCCGCCGTGAAGGGCCGGTAGCACTCGGCCGTGACCCGCTCGTTCCAGTCCGGGAACGGGGCGGCCGAGGGCTGGAGGTCCACCTCCTCGAGCCAGGGGTCCTCGCGCGGCGGCTGGTAGAAGTGGCCGTGGACGCAGACCGCTCGGTCGGTCACGCCCCCTCCGGGACCAGCACCAGGCAGGCGAGCGGGGGCAGCACCAGCACGAGCGACTGCGGGTAGCCGTGGGACGGGACCGGCTCGGCCGGAACCCCGCCCAGGTTCCCGGCCCCGGACCCGCCGTACTCCGCGGCGTCGCTGTTCAGCACCTCCCGCCACCGGCCCGGGCACGGCACCCCGACCCGGTAGGGGTGCCGGGTCACCGGGGTCGCGTTCAGGACCACGAGCGCCGCCGCGCCGGGCGCGGCCCCCCGACGGAGGTGAACGAAGACCGACTGGTCCGCGTCCCCGCCCACCACCCAGGCGAAGCCGCCCGGGTCGTGGTCGCGCTCGTGGAGGGCGGGCAGGTCCCGGTAGAGCCGCGCGGCGTCCCGGGTGAACCGGAGGATCCCGGCGTGCCGCTCGTCGGCGAGCAGGTGCCAGTCGAGCGAGGCGTCAAAGTTCCACTCCGCCTCCTGCCCGAACTCGCCGCCCATGAAGAGGAGCTTCTTGCCCGGGTGCGTGAAGAGGTGCCCGAGCAGGAGGCGGAGGTTCGCCCGCCGCTGCCAGTCGTCGCCCGGCATCCGGTCGAGGAGCGAGCCCTTCATGTGGACCACCTCGTCGTGCGAGAGCGGGAGCACGTAGTCCTCGCTCCAGGCGTAGGCGGTCGAGAAGGTCATCTCGCCGTGGTGGTACCGCCGGAAGACCGGGTCCCGCGCGAAGTAGGCGAGCGAGTCGTGCATCCAGCCCATGTTCCACTTGAGCGAGAAGCCGAGCCCGCCCGTGTACGGCGGGCGGGTCACGAGCGGCCAGGCCGTCGATTCCTCGGCGCACATCAGCGTCCCGGGGTGCGCGGCCAGGACCGCGTGGTTCAGTTCCCGGAGGAACGAGACCGCCTCGAGCGATTCCCGCCCGCCGTGGACGTTCGGGACCCACTCCCCGGGCCTCCGCCCGTAGTCGAGGTAGAGCATCGACGCGACCGCATCGACCCGGAGGCCGTCCGCGTGGTAGCGCTCGACCCAGAAACGGGCCGAGGAGCCCAGGAACGCCCGGACTTCGTTGCGCCCCAGGTTGAAGACGGCCGACCCCCACTCGGGGTGGAGCCGCTGGAGCGGGTGGGCGTGCTCGTAGAGGTGCGTCCCGTCGAAGAAGGCGAGCCCGTGCCCGTCGGTCGGGAAGTGGCTCGGGACCCAGTCCAGGATCACCCCGATCCCTGCCTGGTGGAGCCGGTCGATAAAGCGCATCAGGTCCTGCGGCGCCCCGTGCCGCGCGGTCGGGGCGAAGTAGCCCAGGCACTGGTAGCCCCAGGAGGGGTAGAACGGGTGCTCCATCACCGGCATCAGCTCGACGTGGGTGAACCCCAGGTCGGCGACGTGGTCGACCAGGGGGTCGGCCAGCTCGCCCCACGAGAGCGGGCGGCCCGGCTCGGACGGGTCCCGCCGCCAGGAGCCGGCGTGGACCTCGTAGCACGAGACAGGTGCCTCGCGGGACTGCCGGGACCCCCGCTCCGCGAGCCAACTCCCGTCCGACCAGGTGTACGAGAGGTCCGCGACCCGGGACGCCGTCCCGGGCGGGTGCTCGGCCGCGAACGCGACCGGGTCGGCCCGGTCCGAGACGAACCCGGCGTGGCGCGACGCGACGCGGTACTTGTAGCGCTCGCCCGGACCGAGACCCGGGACGAAGCCCGAGAAGAGCCCCGTCCCGTCCCCGGCCGGATGGAGCGGATGGGCGTCGGGGTGCCAGCCGTTGAAGTCGCCGAGGAGCGAGACGCGGGCCGCGTTCGGGGCCCAGACACGGAACGCGGTCCCGCGCTCGCCGTCCAGGGCGCCGGGGTGGGCCCCGAGCACCGACGCGAGCGAGAAATGGGTCCCCTCGCGGAAGAGGTGCCGGTCGAACTCCGAGAGCGGCGCGAGGGGGAGGACCGCGTCCGTCATGCCAGGCTCCCCCCTAACGGGCCCGTAGGGCCTGCGCGCGCGCGTAGACCTCGAGGGCCTCCCCGGTCACCAGGTCCCAGTCGAACCGCTCCACGACCTTCTTCCGGCCCGCCCGCCCGAGCGACCGGATGTACTGCGGGTTGTCGATCACGTAGTTGATCCCCCAGGCGATCGACTCGGGGTGGACCGGCACCCGGATCGCGTCGACGAACGGCTCGATGTTCTCCGAGAGCCCGCCGACGTCCGTCGCGACCACGCACCGCTCCGCGGACCAGGCCTCGGTCAGGACCAGGCCGAACGGCTCGTTCCGGCTCGGGATCACCACGACGTCCGCGGCGTTCAGGAGGTCCAGGTGGTCCTCGCCCGAGACGTACCCGGGGAACTGGACGGGGAGGCCCCGCGCCCGCTCCCGGAGGTCCTCCGCCATCTGCCCGGTCCCCGCGACGATGAACTGGACGTCCCAGCGCTTCCGGAGCACGTGGGGGACCGCCTCGAGCAGGAGGTCCGGCCCCTTCTGGAACGCGAGCCGGCCGACGAACAGGACGAGCGGGGCCAGCGGGTGGATCCCGTAGCGCTTCTTGACGGACCCGGGGTCGACGGGCCTCCAGAACCGCTCGGGCCGGACCCCGTTCGGGACCACCGCGCACTTCCACCCCGGCACCCCGTAGAGCCACATCACCTCGGTCCGCGTGTGGTGCGAGACGGTCATCACCAGGGTCGAGACGAAGCCGGCGTACCACTCCTTGCCCGAGATCTCGTCGAACTCCCACCAGCCCCCGAAAGAGCCCCCGTTCCTGCCGTACTCGGTCGAGTGGAACGAGAAGACCGTGACCCGGTCCCGGAGCTCGTGGAGCGCGTCCACCGCGTGCCAGTCGTGGAAGTGGAGCACGTCGAACGGGGGGTCGTCCTCCCGGCGGAAGGCCTCGACCATCCGGGCCGACATCGACCGGCAGTAGTCGACGATGTTGGGGCCCTCGGGACGGCAGAAGTGGTAGGTGACGCCTTCGATCACCGCCCGGTCGCCCCGGGTCTCGCTGCCCGCCCGGGTGAAGAAGTGGACCTCGAGGCCCCGGGATGCCAGGCTCTCGGCGAGCTCGGTCGCCGCGGGCGCGAGCCCGCCGACCCTCACCGCGTGGAGGGACTCCCAGCAGAAGAACGCGATCTTCTGCGGACCAGTTCGTCTGCCCGCCCCTGCATCGTCTGCTGCAACTCCTCTCGATTCCGGCATTCTCTCACCTGCACTGCGAGGACCCGGTCCCCGAGCACGTCCTCGCACCAGCGGGAGAAGTCGCCCCGCGCGAGGTGGTCGGCGACGACCTGTTCGTCTGTGAACGCGAGCTGCTCGAGGCACTCGGCCAGGCTGTGCGCCGCGTATCCCGCCCCGCAGCCGCCGCGGGAGAAGACGAACGCCGCCTCGGGCGGCAGGGCGCGCAGGGCCATCGCGGCCCGCCGGGAACGGGTCCGGACGGCGGACCGGGCCTCGAGCGCGGAGAGCGCCCGCATGAACCGGGCGAAGGCCTCGACCGTCGCCCCGTGGTCGACCGTAACCTCGCGGCGACCGCACCCGCCGGCCCGCATCGCCATCGCCCGGAAGTGGTCGGTCGAGGAGAGGTGGCGCCAGACCTCCCGCCCGGGGAGCCAGGCCCCCGCCCGGGCGAGCGCCTCCGCGGCCGAGTGCTGGAAGATGGTCTCGAGCCAGGACTCGCCCCCGTCGGGCGCGCTCCAGGAGACCTCCCGCTCCGGGCCCAAAAGGTCGGCCGGGCGGTCGGCCAGGACCGCGGACGGGGTCGCGGTCTCGACCCCGAGCGCCGCCAGCTCCTCCGGGAGCGCCTCCCAGAACTCCAGGAGCCCGCCGTCGCCGAGCAGGTCCAGGTCGAGCCCGACCGTGACGCACTCGCCCGGGGTCCCGGCGACCCAGCCCGCGTAGGTTGCGGGCGAGAGCGGGGAGCAGTCCCACCCCGGAGAGAAGAACCGCGCGGCGAGGTCGTCCGAGAGGGCGCAGTGCCGGAGCAGGACCCGTGCCGACCCCGCGCGGTAGACCAGGGCCGGGTCCAGGTCCCGGGGCAGGCACCAGCGCGGCTCGGTCAGGATGGCCGTGCACCCCGTCTCCGGGAGCGCGTCGGCCATCGTCCCGGTCGCGCAGAGCTCCGGCGGCGTGAAGACCGCCGGGGACGCCCCGAAGACCTCGCGCATCCGCTCACGGTGGCGGACCACCTCGTCGACGAACTCGGCCCGGTCGGGGATGAGGCCGGCGATGCCGTGGTGGTACGGGGCGGCGAGCACCTCCGCCCTCGGGTGGCCCGCCACGCGGGCCAGGGCGGCGAGCGCGTCCGGGGCGTGCGCCTCGAGCAGGTCGACGGTCGTCCCCGAGACCGAGAGGGCGCACGAGAACCCCCGGTCGAGGGCGGCGGCGAGGACGTCCGAGGCCGGGAGGATCGCGCGGGCCGCGAGCTCGCTGACCGGTCCCCCGAGGTCGGTCTCGAGATAGGAGGCGACGGCGGAGCCCCGCCCGGCCCGGGGGAGCGGCGCCGGACGGAGCGGGAGGCCCACGTGGAGATCGAAGATGAAACAGGCGCGTCTCTCCCGACTCTCCGGAGGCATCATCAGCTGAGTGGTACGGGCTCCCGAAACATCAAACTACCCGCCGGGCGCTTCGATCTCGTAGCGGTTCCCCCTCCCCTCGCGGGTGATCGGGACCGTGCCGGCCGGCCCCGAGGCCGCGATCCTGAAGACGGAGTCCGTGACCGCCCGGCTGTACCGGGGGTCGTCCTTGTACCAGCCGAGCATGGACTGGACCCCCCGGGCCGACCCCGCGCCGGTCTGGGTGAAGTCCTCGATCGAGAGACGGCTCGCGTAGGCAGCCCAGAGCGCCCAGACCCCCGCCCGGTCCGAGGTGCAGTTCCGGAGCGTGATCTCCCGGCTCGCCTTGACGATCAGCCAGCCGTAGGTCGAGCCCCGGTCCGTGCAGTCCTCGAAGAGCAGGTCCTCGCCGCCCTGGACGTAGAACCCGGCGTTCCGGTTGTGGAACGACTGGCAGCCCGTCAGGTTCGCGTTGCGGTGGACGTAGAACCCCGACATGAAGAACCGGCCGGGCGCCGTGTTCCGCCAGCCGTTGTTCTTCGAGATGCAGTTCTCGAGGACGAGCCCCTCGCACACGGTGCGCGGCCCGATCTCCCGGCCGGACGCGTCGACGCGGGATCCGGGCTCCGCGTGGAACCCGGACTCCCAGTTCGACTCGGCGATGCAGTTGACCACCCGGCAGTCGACCAGGTCCTGCCCCTCCTGGAGGTCGAACCCGGTGGTCCACTCCGAGCGCGAGCCCCCGGCCACGCCGTGCCCGCAGAGGGCCGCGTAGCAGTTCACGAACCGGGCCCCCCGGACCGTCCGCGGCACCCTGTCCGTGAAGTCCTGGTTCATGTTGAACCCGTGGGTCGAGCAGTCGTAGGCCGTGCACCCGTAGAACTCGACGTCCTCGATATCGTCCCGGTCGGCCCAGACGAAGAACATCCCGTTCCCGCCCGAGGGGAGGCGGCGCCCGTCCGGCATCCGGCTCGTGGCCAGCACGTCCCGGACCCGGACGTGGCTCGCGGAGACGCGGATGAACCCCTGCCCCTGGAGCTGCAGGTCCCGGATCGTGACGTGCGGCGCCGCGACCTGGATCGGCTGGTACGGGTCGGCCGCGTTCTCGAAGGCGAGCACGGTCCGGGCTTTTCCCAGCCCCATCAGGGTCGTGTTGGACGGGACGGAGACGCGGCGCGAGAGGTGGAACGTCCCCTCGAGGAGCACGACCGTCCCGGCCCGGACGAGCGCCCCGTTGATCTCCTCCTCGTCGCTGCTCCCGTCGCAGTACAGGACCGTCCCGGGCGGAATCGCCGGCGAGTCGGCCGCGGCCACGAAGACGAGCCCGTCGCGGGGCTCCCCGGGGAGCGGGAGGGGGGCCGGCGCGGGCGGGAACGCGTACTCCGGCGGCGGGACCTCCGCCGCCCTCGGGGTCGAGCGGGGCTCCGGGGGGAAGGGCATCGCCCAGGGGTCGTCGGCACCCGTCGGCACGAACGCCTCGGCGTAGCGCCGGGCGATCGGGCCGCGCGGACCTTCGTCCCCCTCGTACCGGACCACGACCCCCTGGACCGGCGAGGGGGCCGGGAGGACCAGGGTCCTCCCGGCCGAGAAGTTCCCGGTCCCCGACTCCAGGCGGGCGTCCCGTGTCCGATCCTCCCCGTCGACCAGGAGCCGGAAGTCTCCCGGGGCCAGGTCGACGCCGCCCGCGTGGTGGACCCGGAGGGTCTCGCCGTCGTAGCCGACCTCGATCTCGAGCGGGGGGCCCTGGCCGGCGAAGACCCCGAGGTAGAGCAGGACCGCGCCGATCGCGGCGCCGACCACCACCAGGAAGACCACGAGGAACGCGACGGCCGTCGGCGAGAGCCGCGGTTGCTCGTCGTCCGAGAGCGAGAGAAACCGGGGGCGCTGCCCCCTGTCCGCGACAGCCATCTATCCCGAGAGGTTGGGGGGGCTCGCTAATCACGCTGTCGGTACGGGACGCATATCCTGATTATCCCCGGCGTCGATCACTACGGTCATGCGGGGGACCGGTGACCGTTACATCGCGCCGGGCTGCCTGCTCTGCCGCGAGGGGGCGAAACTCGTCCTCTTCGTGACCGGGCGCTGCGAACGGGGCTGCTGGTACTGCCCCCTCTCGGCCGACCGGAAGGGCGTCGACCGGGTCTGGGCGAACGACCGCGAGGTCTCTTCCGACGACGACCTCCTGGCCGAGGCCCGGGCCATGTCGGCGCTCGGGACCGGCGTGACCGGGGGGGACCCGCTCCTGGTCCCGGAGCGGGTGGCGCACTGCTGTCGGGTCCTCAAGGAGGCCTTCGGCCCCGCCCACCAGGTCCACCTCTACACCGGACAGGCGCCGACCGCGGACGACCTCCGTCCCCTCGTCGGGCTCGTCGACGAGCTCCGGCTCCACCCGCCCCACGCCGACTGGGGCCGGATCCTGGAGACGCCGTACCCGGGCGCGGTCCGGGCCGCCCGCTCGCTCGGGTTCGCGGTCGGAATCGAGGTCCCGTCCCTCCCCGGGATCGAGGCGCTCGCCGCTCTCCTCCCGCTCGTCGACTTCCTCAATATCAACGAGCTCGAGTGGGGGGACACCTGCGCCGACGGGATGAGGGCGCGGGGGCTGGAACTCGCCGACCCCGCCGGGAACGCGGTCGCCGGGGCGGAGGCCTGGGCGCGCCCCCTCCTGGGCCACGAGAAGGTCCGGTTCTGCTCCTCGGCGTTCAAGGACGCGGTCCAGCTCCGGAGACGGATGCTCAGGATCGCGGTCAACACGGCCCGGCCGTTCGACGAGGTCTCGGAGGACGGGACCGTGGTCTACGGCCTGATCCGGCCCGACGGCGGGGTCGACGAGGCCGTCGCCGCCCTCGGGCTCTCCGGGGAGGAGTACGCGGTCGTCGACGGGGCGGTCGAGCTCGCCTGGGACCGCCTGGCCGCGGGGCGGGGCGCGGTCTCCGGGGCCATGGCGGTCGTCGAGCGCTACCCCAACCGGGGCATGATCGTGGAGGTGACCCCGCTGTGAGCCTCCGGTCCCTGCTCGAGCCGGTCTACGAGCGGATGCTCGAGCGCGAGTGCGCGGTCGTGCCGCGGCACATCGCGATCATCCAGGACGGCAACCGCCGGTACGCGCGCGCCCGGGGCGCCGGCACCGCGCTCGGCCACCGCGCCGGGGCGGACACGACCGAGCGGCTCCTGGAGTGGGCCTGCGACCTCGGGATCGAGCACATCACGCTCTACGCCTTCTCGACCGAGAACTTCAGCCGCGGCCCGGACGAGCTCGACGAGCTCTTCCGGCTCTTCCGCGAGAAGCTGCTCGCCGTCATCACCGACGAGCGGGTGCACCGGAACCGGATCCGGGTCCGCGTCGTCGGCGACCGCGCCCTCCTCCCGCCCGACCTCCGCGCGGCCATCGAGTCGGCGGAGGCCTCGACGGCCGGGTACTCGCGCTTCCACCTCAACGTCGCGCTCGCCTACGGCGGGCGGAACGAGATCGTAAGCGCCGCCCGCCGGATCCTCGGAGAGGTCGCCGCCGGGCGTGTCCGGCCCGACGAGATCACGCCGGCGCTCGTCGACGAGAACCTGGGCGAGGGTTCCCCGCTCCCCCCGGTGGACCTGATCATCAGGACCGGCAACGAGTACCGGACCTCGAACTTTTTACCCTGGCAGGCGAACGGGAACGAGTGCGCCGTCTATTTCTGCGCACCGTACTGGCCCCAGTTCCGGCGGATCGATCTCCTCCGGGCCGTCCGCATCTACCGCCAGCGGGTCGAAGCGGCCTGAACAGCCGGTCGGATTCGGCACGGTTAATAGGGTGTCGGGGCACTACTGTAGTACAGAAGCATGTTCTGCCATCAGTGCGGCGCGGCGATCGGCGGCCCGGACGATCGGTTCTGCACCCGCTGCGGCGCGCAGCTCCGCCGGGGCGAGAGCGCGGAGGCGGTCGCTCCCGGGCCCGGGTCGCCCCCTGCGGACGCTCCCCCGGAGCCTGTCCGGGGACCGGTCACCCCGTGGCCAGAGGGGAGGCGGGAACGGATCCAGCTCCCGCTCACCGAGCTCAGGCAGCGCCGCAGGCGCGAGACGGGCGAGGCCCCGGCCGGGCGGGAGCCCGGAGCGGCCCCGCCGGCCGAGAGCCCCGGGATCGAGGAACTGGGGGCGGAACCCCCGGCCGACGGGGCCGGGGCGGCCACGCGGGCCGAGGCCGCGCTCCGCCGGATGGTCCCGCCGAGAGAGGAATGGTCGGCCGAGAACCGGCCCGCCCCGGTCGAGCGGGCGCGGGTCCGGGATGAGTGGCCGGGGCCGTCCGCCCCGGCGCCCGCGGCGGCCGGCGGGGCGGCCGGGCCCATGCCCGGCGAGACGCCCCCCCCGTCACGGCCGGAGCCCTCGCGAAAGGACGGGGACGGGGAGGACGCGATCATCCCCTGGCTGGAACCGCCGGTCGTGCCGGCGGAGCCCGAGCGGCCGGTCCCCCCGTCGCTCGAGGCGAAGACCGAGGAGGGGCCGATCATCGTGCCCCGCGACTACGACGAGAACGCGGCGCGCCAGCGGAAGGGGCGGCGGAAGAAGAGCCCCCGGGCACGGGGGCCGCTCTTCGACCCCGCCGCGCTCGGCCGCTCGATCAGGCCCACCTGGATCCTGGCGATCGCGGGGGTGATCCTGCTCACCCTGATCCTCTTCGCGTTCTTCCCGCCCGGAGGCGGCGAGAGCGCCGGCACCACCCCCGACGGGGTCAACACCTACACGGGGATCCCGGTCCACACGATCGCGACCCCCGCTCGGCCGACGCCCGCCGCTTCGGTCTCCCCCACGGCGGGGCAGGGCATCCCGGGGCTCTTCCCGCCGACCTTCGGGGCACCGGAGACGGCCTCCCCGGCAGGAACGACGCCCCCGTCCACGGCGGCCGGCGGGACCGGGATCCGGGTCGTCATCTCCTCGGACGGCGGCTGGTCCGGGACCATCGGCCAGCAGGCCGGGACCTACACCGAGACCCAGGTTGTCGGGACCGGGACGGAGGTCAGGACGATCACCGGCCCGGCCACGATGGTCACGGCCAACATCCAGAAGCTCGACCAGACGACGGCCCCCCTCGAGGTCCGGGTCGAGCGCGACGGGGTCCTGGTCAGGCGCGGGGTCACGACCCAGCCTGCCGGGATCGTCGCCCTCTCGGTCGCCCTCTGACCCACCCTTTTCACTTTCCGAACCGGCGGGCCCGGGACTGGTAGTCGCGCAGCGCCCGGAGCAGGTCGAGCCGCCGGAAGAGGGGCCAGTTCACGTCCGAGAAGAAGAGCTCGCTGTAGACCGACTGCCAGATCAAAAAGTCGGTCAGGTGGTCCCCCCCGGTCTTGATCACCAGGTCGGGCGCGTAGGGGAAGGTCAGGTACTCCTCGAACGTGCGTTCGTCCACCGCGTCCGGGTCCACCCCGTCCTCGGCCATCCGCCGGATGCAGCCGGCGATCTCGTCGCGCCCGCTCTTCCCGATCGCGACCGTCACCTCCATCCCCTCGCCCGCGGTCTCGGTCGTCTCTTTCCAGTGGAGGGTGAGGCGGGCCACCCGGGCGATCCGGCGCAGCCCGGAAAGGCACGGCTCGAGCCCAGCCGGGTCGTCGGTCGAGATGTGGAAGATCACCCCCGTGAGCCCCGCCTCGCGGCACCACTCGATGCACTCCAGGATCTTGTCCGGCGCGGCGGCCAGGTCCCTGTCCGAGAGCAGCACGCAGATCCTCTCCGGGAGCTCGACGAGGTTGCGCGCCAGGTGCCGCTCGTACAGCCGGCGGATCACCGGGTTCCCTCCAGCAGCGCGGCGAGCGGGCGGGTGTTCAGCACGTCGGCCGGCGTGCACCACCCCCGTCGCGCGGTCGCGAGCCCGTGCCGGAGGTGGTTCAGCTCCCCGGGGCGGTGCGCGTCGGTCCCGATCGAGAGCACGACCCCGCGGTCGCGGGCGGCCCGGACCGCGACGTCCTCGAGGTCGAGCCGGTACGGCGAGGCGTTGATCTCGAGCGCGGTGCCGGTCGAGGCGGCCGCCTCGATCAGCCGAGGGAGGTCGACCGCGGCCGGCTCGCGCCGCCCGATCAGCCGCCCGGTCGGGTGGCCGATGACGTCGACGTGCTCGTTCTCGCACGCGGCGACCACCCTGCGGGTCACCCTGTCGCGGTCCTGCCGAAGGCCCGAGTGGAGGCTCGCGACCACCAGCTCCAGGTCGGCCAGGGCCCGGTCGGGCAGGCCGAGCGTGCCGTCCGAGAGGATGTCGACCTCCACCCCTGTGACCAGGTAGCAGCCCGAGGTCCGGTTGACCGCCTCGATCGTTCGCCGCTGCTCGGCCAGGTCGCGCTCGGAGAGGCCGTGGGCGATCCCGAGCGTCTCCGAGTGGTCCGTCACGGCCAGGTACTCGTAACCCCGCCGCTCACCCTCGGCCGCCAGTTCGGCGAGCGAGAGGCTGCCGTCCGACCAGTTCGAGTGGACGTGGAGGTCGCCCCGGAGCCCCTCGCCGGCGACGAGCGCGGGGATGGCGTTCCGCTCGGCGGCCTCGATCTCCCCGGAGCCCTCCCGGAGCTCCGGTGGGATGTACTGCAGGTCGAGCGCGGCGAACATCGCCGCCTCGGAGGGATAGGTCGCGAGCCCGGCGCCGGACCGGTCCGCGATCCCGTACTCGTTGATCCGGAGCCCCGCGAGCAGGGCCCGGTCCCGGAGCCGGATGTTGAAGGTCTTCGAGCCGGTCAGGTAGACGAGCATCGGGCCCAGGGCGTCCGGGGTCGTGAACCGGAGATCGACCCGCTCGCCCCGGAACCGGATCGAGGTCCGGCGGTCGCCCTCCTCGATCACCTCGTCGGCGATCTCCCGGAGGCGCGGGTTCACCTCGCGGGGGTCCTGGCAGCTGACGAGATCGAGATCGCCGACCGTCGCCGCGCCGCGCCGGTACGACCCGGCCACCGCCCACTGCCCGGGCGCGAGGACGGCGACGATCCCGGCCAGCAGCTCCCCGGCCGTCGCGCGGTTCATCCGATGCCCGGCCCCGGCATACCGCTCGGCCCCCCGCCGGAGCTCGGCCTCGCGCTTCGGCCCGAAGCCCTTCAGTCGCCGGATCCGGCCATGCTTCGCCGCCTCGATGAGCCCGGCCACCGAGGTGACCCCGAGCTCGCGCCAGAGCCGGCCGGCGGTCTTCGGCCCGATCCCCTCGACCGAGAGCAGCTCGGGGAGCGAGGGGGGGAGCTCGGCCTGGAGCGACTCGAGCTCGGTGCTCGTCCCCGTCTCGCAGACCTCGCGCACCACGGAGGCGATCCGCTCCCCGACCCCGGGGAGCCCGACCAGCTCGTCCTCGTCCATACCGGCCACCGGCCGCTCCAGCCGCTCGACCAGGTCCGCCCCGGCCATGAACGCCCTGACCCGGAACGGGCCGTCACCCCGGAGCTCGTGGAGCTGCCCGATCAGCCGGAGGGTCTTTGCGACCTGACGGTTCGTGCACGCCACGCTCTTCTCCCGAGTGTACGATGTCCTGCCACCATATCAGTCTATGCGACGGCGTCCACAACCCATAACCGTCGAGACAGAGAACCTGCATGACGATGACGGAGGAGTCACGGGACCACGAGGAGGACCTGCTCGAGGCCCTGCTCGAGGAGCCCCGTCCCGACGACGCGGCGCTGGCGGCCCGGCTCGGGCTCGACGCGGACGCGTTCGAGAGGCTCCTCCAGAGAGCGGTCACGAACGGACGGCTGGAACCCGGCCCCGGCGGGCGGTACGGGCTCAATCACGAGGGCAGGCGGGTCGCGCGCCGGATCGCCCGCCGGCACCGGACCCTCGCCTGCTTTTTTGAGCAGATCGGGATGGAGCGGGAGGCCGCGGACCGCGAGGCCTGCACGCTCGAGCACGGGGTCTCGGACGAGGCGATCGCGCGGATCGCCGGCCACCTCCGCTGCCCGAGGCCCTTCGAGCGCCCGTGCACGGTCCCGGCGGGCGAGGGGCAGCCCCTGCTCGACTTCCTCGAGGGCGAACGGGTCCGGATCACGTACGTCCGGCCGTGCGGGAGGTTCAGGCGGCTCATGGACATGGGGGTCGTGCCGGGCGAGGAGGTCGTGGTCCGGCGCCGGCTCTCGAACCGGGCCGTGGTGATCGAGGTCAAGGGCTGCGAGATCGGGCTCTCGCCCGAGTGTGCAGAGACGGTGCTCGCGTCCCCATGCCGCTGAAGGTCGCGCTCGTCGGCAACCCCGGGGTCGGCAAGTCGCTGATCTTCAGCCAGCTGACCGGGGTCGGGGTCGAGGTCGGCAACTACCCCGGCTCGTCGGTCGACCTCTTCTCGGGCTCCTCCTGCTGGCAGCGCGAGCGGGTCGAGGTCGTGGACCTGCCCGGCGTCTACTCGCTCGAGGACGGGGCCGAGACCGACACCCTGATCCGGCGGATCGTCGAGGACGACGAGATGACGACGCTCGTGGCCGTGCTCGACGCGACCCGGCTCGAGCGGACCCTCTACCTCCTCCTCCAGGTCGCCGAGTACGGCCGGCCCATGCTGGCGGTCGTGAACATGACCGACGAGGCGGTCCGCCGCGGGATCTCGGTCGACACCGCGCGGCTCGGGGAGCTGCTCGGGATCCCCGTGGTCGCGACATCGGCGGCGACCGGGCAGGGGATCGACCGGATCCTCCCCTCCGCCCTCCTGGAGGCCCGGCCCGCCTCGGTCGAGGTCCCGTACGACAACCACGTCGAGGCCGCCGTCCACTCGCTCGGGCGGTCCTTCGGGATCGACCGCCGCACCGCCCTCCAGGCCCTCCAGGGGCTCGGCGACGACCCCGATCTCCTGGAGTCGGCCGACGACGTGAGCAAGGAGATCGGCCGCCGCCACCGGATGTCGGCCGCCCAGATCATCGCGACCAACCGGCACAACCTGGCGCGGGCGATCGCGGACCAGGTGGTCTCGTCGGCCGGCGAGGCCGACGCCGGGATCGACCGGCTCCTGACCCGGACGTTCCCGGGGGTCCCGATCCTGGTCGGCGTCCTGGGCGCGATGCTGCTCGCGGTCTTCATCGTCGGCGGGGTCCTCGAGGAGTACATCGTCGAGGCCTTCGACTTCCTGCTCCTCGACCCCATCGCGGCGCTCGACCTGGACCCCCTCGTCCGCGAAGTGCTCGTCTCCGTCGGCCTCGCGCTCCAGTCGGGGTTCGGGATCGCCTTCCCGTACATCTTCACGTTCTACGTGCTCCTCGCGGTGATCGAGGACTCGGGGTACATGTCCCGGGCCGCGTTCCTGGCCGACCGGACCATGCACCGGATGGGTCTCCACGGCGAGGCGATCATCCCGCTCGTGCTCGGGTTCGGGTGCAACGTCCCGGCCGTGATGGGGACCCGCCTTCTCTCGACCCGGCGCGAGCGCGTCATCGCCGCCTTTTTGATCACGATGGTCCCCTGCTCGGCCCGGACGGTCGTCATCTCGGGGATCGTCGCCTCGTTCGTCTCGCTCTGGGCCGCGTTCTCGATCTACCTGATCGTGCTCGGGCTGATCCTGGCGACGGGGGTCGTGCTGAGCCGGGTCACGCCCGGCCCCCAGTTCGGGATGGTCCTGGAGATGCCCCCGCTCCGCCGCCCGCGTCCGGACCTGGTCCTGCTCAAGGCCTGGCTCCGGATCAAGGAGTTCCTGTACATCGCGATGCCCCTCCTGCTCGTCAGCAGCATCGTGCTCGGCCTGCTCGGGTACTTCGGGGTGATCGCCGCGTTCCAGGAGGCCTTCGCCCCGATCTCGGAGGGGGTCCTGGGGCTGCCGGCGTACGCCTCGACCGCGCTCCTCTTCGGCATCCTCCGGAAGGAGATGGCCTTCGAGACCCTGGTCGTCCTCGCCGGGACTGCCCGGCTCGACACCGTGATGACAGGGCTCCAGCTCTACGTCTTCGCGCTCGTCTCGACCCTCTTCGTGCCGTGCATCTCCACGATCGCGGTCCTGCGGCAGGAGATCGGCACCCGGATCGCGGGCCTGATCACGGTCTACACGCTCCTGCTCGGGCTCTTCTTCGGCGCGCTCTTCAACTTCGCGTTCGGCTGAGCGGCCACCAAAGCGCTTATCCCGGCTCCGCGCGACAGCTACGCCGATCATGTCCCGTTCCCGGCCCGCGGGCCCCCTGCAGGGGGGGGCCTAGCTGCTCGTCTTCGTCGGCCTCGGGCTCTGGGACCTCGAGGACGTATCGCTCCGCGGCAGGCGAGCGATCGCGGAGGCGGACCGGGTCTTTCTCGAGGGCTACACCTCCCGTCTCGTCGGCGCGAGCGTCGCCGAGATGGAGGCGGCCTGGAAGAAGCCGGTCACGGTCCTCTCGCGCGCCGGGGTCGAGAACCGCCCCGACGAGGTGCTCGCTGCTGCCAGGGAGGGGACCGCGGTGCTCCTCGTCCCGGGCGACCCGATGGTCTCGACCACCCACGTCGACCTCCGGCTCCGGGCGAGCCGGCTCGGGATCGAGACCCGGATCGTGCACGGGGCCTCGATCGCCACCGCTGCGGCCGGGCTCGCCGGGCTCCAGAACTACCGGTTCGGCCCGGCGACCTCGCTCCCCTTCCCGCACGGGAACTGGAGGCCGACCTCGCCGGTCGCGGTGATCGGCGAGAACCTCTCCCGGGGGCTCCACACCCTGGTCTACCTCGACATCCAGCCCGGCCGGTTCATGCTGATCCCGGATGCGCTCGACCTGCTCGGAACGACGGCGGCCTCGCTCGGCCAGGAGATCCCGCTCTACGTCGGCTGCTCCCGGGTCGGGTCGCCCGACCCGGTCGTCGCGGCCGGTGACGCCGCCCGTCTCCGCGCCGTCGAGTTCGGCGGCCCCCTGCACGTCCTGATCGTGCCCGGCGACCTCCACGTGATGGAGCGCGAACACCTGGAGGCCTTCGCGGGCCTATGACCGTCGCCGCATCGCTCGACCGCCTGGACGCCTGCCTCGCCCGCGCCCGGCCGGGGGTGCGGGAGGACGCCCTCCTTGCCCCGGCCGCCTCGGACTGCCTGGAGATGGTCCGGGCGTACCGGACGGACGCGGCAGTCTTCGCCGCGCGTGACGACCCGGTGAACGCCCTCGCCGCCCTGGCCTACGCCTGCGGCTGGCTCGACGCCGCGCTGGTGCTCGGCCTCCTCGACGGCACGGAGACGGGCGCAGGCCTTCTCCGCGGCACGGTCCCGGGCCGGCACGCGGCCCGGCTCGGGGAAAAGGCCCGGCGGTACGCCGCGATGCTCGGGTCCGCCGCCCTGAGCGCCGGCCCGGCCCCGGACCCCGCGAGCCCGGCGCACGCGGCCGCGCTGACCGTCGTCGCGGTGGCCCGGGCCTTCCACGGGGCGGCCGCCGCCCTCCTCGCCGGCGGCGACTGCGAGGCCTCGGTCCAGGTCAGCTCCTACGCGCACGGCTGGCTCGACGCGGGGGTCAGGTCCGGGTTGCTCGCGGTCGGCGGGGACCGCTCCCTCTTCGCGGTGTAGGATGCGGCGGCGCGGCTGGCTCTTCGTCTCGGTCCTCATCTCGGCCGGCGTGCTCGGCCTGGTGCTCGCGCTCACCGTGGACGGCGCGACCGTCGCCGCGCTCGGGCACCTGGACTGGCGCTGGATCGCGGTCGCGGTCCTCTCGCACGGCGCGGCCCTCCTCTGCTGGGCGGGGCGGGTCCGGGTCCTCTCGGCGGGGCTCGGCTACGACGTCCCGTTCCGGGCCTGCGTCCCGCTCGTCCTGGCGAACGTGCTCGCTGCCGCCATCACGCCGTCGTCGGCGGGGGGGGAGCCGGTGCGGGCCCACGAGCTCTACCGGGCGGGGGTGCGGGCAGGGGACGCGACCGCGGTCGTCGCGGTCGAGCGGCTCCTCGACTTCTTCCTGCTGCTGGCCGCGGTCCTGCTGGCGATCCGCTTCCTGGGCCGGCAGATGGCGGTGCTCGGGGTCGAGGGCGGCCTCCTCCTGGAGGCGATCGGGGTCGTCGTCCTCGCGGTGGCCGGCCTCTTCCTGCTCGCCCTGGTCTCCCCGGGCGCCCTCCGCCGCGTCCTCTTCGCCGGGGCGGGCGCGCTCGGAAGGGTGCTCCCCGGCGGGGCCGCCGGGCGGCTCGCCGGGACGGCCGCCCGGGTCGAACGGGAGGCCGGCCACTTCCGGGCCGCCTTCGGCCGGTTCGCCGGGCGGGGCCGGGGGCACCTCGTGGGCGGGCTCCTCTTCTCGGCCGGGTACTGGCTCCTCGAGTTCTCGGTCGCCTCCCTGGTGCTGCTCGCGCTCGGCCTGCCCGCGGACTGGGTCCTCTCCGTCCTCTGCCAGATCCTGGTCAACGTGATCGCCCTCATCCCGCTGACCCCGGGCGGGGCCGGGCTCGCCGAGGCCTCGGCCGCCTCGCTCTACGGGCTCTTCGTTCCATCCTCGTCGCTCGGGCTCCTGATCCTGCTCTGGCGCCTCATCGTCTACCACCTCAACATCGTGCTCGGGCTCGGCGCGGGGGTCGCGATCGTCCGCCGCGAGGCCTCGCGGCGCGGCGCGGTCCGCGAACCTTAACCCCCGGGCGCACGCAACGGTGATCCATGCAGTGCATCATCCTCGCGGGGGGTTCGGGGACCCGGCTCTGGCCGCTCTCGCGGGAGCAGTACCCGAAGCAGTTCCTCCCGGTCGGGGACCGCTCTCTCTTCCAGCGCACCTGGCTGCGCGCCCGGGCGCTCGCCGGGGAGGACGGGGTCTGGGTGGTGACGAACACGGCCCACCGCTACCTGATCCGCGACCAGGTCGAGGCCCTGGGCGGGAGGTGCGACGAGACCAGCCTCCTCGCCGAGCCCGCGGGACGGAACACCCTCCCGGCGATCGCCTGGGCCATGGCGGAGATCCGCGAGTCCGGGGGCGAGGGTGTCGCCGCCGTCCTCCCGAGCGACCACCTGCTCGAGGACGCCGCGCTCGACGTGATCCGGGGAGCGGCGGCGCTCGCGGAGGAGCGGCTGGTCACGTTCGGGGTGACCCCCACCGCGCCGCACACCGGGTACGGCTACATCCGGCCGGGCCCCCTCCTGCCGGGGGGTTTCGAGGTCGGGGCGTTCGTCGAGAAACCCGGCGCCGCCACGGCAGAGGAGTACGTCCGCGACGGCTACCTCTGGAACTCGGGGATGTTCCTCATCTCGCCCCGGGTCTTCTTCCAGGAGCTCGCCCGCCTTCAGCCCGAGATCGCCGCCGGGGTCGAAACGCTCCCACCCGACTACGCATCGATGCCCTCGGTCTCAATCGACTACGGGCTCCTCGAACACTCGGACCGGGTCGCGGTCGTCCCGCTCCGGGCCGACTGGTCCGACCTCGGCGACTTCGCCGCGCTCGCTGCGGCAGAGCCGGCCGACGCGGACGGGAACGCCGGGGGGGCGCTCTGCCTCGACTGCCGCGACACCTTCGTCCGGGCGGGGCAGAAGCGGGTCGGGCTGATCGGGGTCGAAGGGCTGGTCGTGGTCGACACCGACGACGCCCTGCTTGTCGCGAAAAAGAGCGAGACCGGGCGGGTCCGCGACCTCGTGGCCCGGATGAAGGCGGAGAACGACCCGGTCGTGGTCCACCACCGCGAGGAGCACCGCCCCTGGGGCACCTACAAGGTGCTCGAGGCGAACGGCGCGTTCAAGATCAAGCGCGTCACGGTGCGGCCGGGCCGCCGCCTCTCCCTCCAGCTCCACCACCACCGGTCCGAGCACTGGATCGTGGTCTCGGGGACGGCCGAGGTGGAGCTCGAGGGCGAGGTCCGCCTGCTCGCTCAGGGCGAGTCGACCTTCGTCAAGACCGGTCAGCGCCACCGGCTGGGGAACCCGGGCATGATCCCGCTCGAGGTGATCGAGGTCCAGATCGGCGAGTACCTCGAGGAGGACGACATCGTCAGGTTCGAGGACGCGTACGGCCGCTCCTAGCGCGGAGATGGGACCAGCCCGGGCCGTGGGAGAGGTCCCGGCCGTCCGCGCGGTTCAGGCGGCGGGGAGGGTGAAGAGAGAGGCCGGGCCCTCGCCCGGCGCCGACCCGGCCCGGGTACGTCCGCAGTGGCGGCGGACGATCCGGTCGACGGCGGCGGGCCCGGTCCCCGACCCCTCGAGCTCGCGGGTCGGCGTTCGACACCGGGTCGGACCGCGAGGTCCCGTGGCCCGTCCGGACCCCGGCGAGGCCGGGAAAAGGATACCCATCAGGAGGAACGAAAGACGGACCTTCCGCAGGCCTCGCGGCGCTCGCTCCACCATGGGTACTCGCCGGGGGATCGGGCTCGAAGTCGAGAGGGGCTGTCGCAGGCCGTCCCCCGGAGATGGGCGCGGGGCCGCCGGCATGGGCACCTTTTTCTCTCTCCCGATGATACCCATGCCGTGATGTCGGGACCGACAGAGGCCGAGCTCGCGGTCACGGGGCTGCACTGCGCCACCTGCTCGCTCGCGGTCGAGGATGCGCTGAAGCGGGAGCCCGGCGTGAGCGAGGCACGGGTGAACCTCGCGACCGGGAGCGCCCGGGTCACCTTCGACCCGGCCCGGACCGACCTCGCCCAGCTCGGGCGGGCGGTCGAGGATGCCGGGTACGGCGTCGTGAACCGCGAGGCCGTCCTCCGCGTCGGGGGCATGGTCTGCGCGATGTGCGTCCAGGCGATAGAGGAGGCGCTCCGCGCCCTCCCGGGGGTCGTGGACGTCCGGGTCAACCTCGCCACAGAGCAGGCGCACGTCACCTACAACCCCTCGCTCGTCGACCCCCGGGGGATGGCCGGCGCGATCGAGGAGGCGGGGTACCGGTACCTGGGGCTCGAGGGCGAGGCCTCCATCGAGGCCGTGGAGGAGGCGCTCGAGGCGGACCTCGCCGACAAGCGCCTGCGGATCCTGGTCGGCTTCGGGGTCTCGATCCCGCTGATGCTCTCGATGTGGCTCCCGCTCGGGATCCCGATGCACGTCCTCTCCTGGATCCACCTCGCGGTCGCGACCCCGGCCTTCCTCTACCTCGCTGCCCCGATCTTCCGCGCGGCGTGGCTCGGCCTGAGGAACCGGACGCTGAACATGGACTCGATGTACGCCCTGGGCATCGGGGTGGCGTTCGGGGCCTCCCTGATGGGCACCTTCGGGATCGTGCTCTCCCACGACTACATGTTCTACGAGACCTCCGTGATGCTGGCCGCGTTCCTGACCCTGGGCCGGTACCTCGAGGCGCGGGCGAAGGGCAGGACCGGGCAGGCGATCCGGGCGCTCATCGACCTGGCCCCCAGGGCGGCGACCGTGCTCCGGGACGGAGCGGAGGTCCAGGTCCCCGTCCGGGACGTGGTCCCCGGCGACCTGGTCCTGGTCCGGCCGGGCGAGCGGGTCCCGGTCGACGGCACGGTGGTGGAGGGGGAGAGCTTCGTCGACGAGTCGATGATCACGGGGGAGCCGGTGCCGGTCGGCAAGCGCGCCGGCGACGGGGTGGTCGGGGGGACCATAAACCAGAACTCGGTCCTCCGCTTCCGGGCAGAGCGGGTCGGGCGCGAGACCGTCCTCGCCCGGATCATCGCGCTCGTCGAACAGGCCCAGGGGTCGCGCCCGCCCGTCCAGCGGGTGGCCGATCGCGCGGTGGCCTGGTTCATCCCGGTCGTGCTCGCGGTCGCAATCGGGGCGTTCGCGGCGTGGTTCTTTCTCCTCGGCGCCGACCTCCTCTTCGCCCTCACCTGCCTGATCTCGGTCCTGGTGGTCGCATGCCCCTGCGCCCTCGGGCTCGCGACGCCCACCGCGGTCACGGTCGGCGTCGGGCGGGGGGCCGAGCTCGGCCTTCTCGTCAGGAGCGGCGAGGCGCTCGAGGCGGCCGAGACGGTCACGCTGGTCGCGTTCGACAAGACCGGGACGCTCACCCGGGGCGCTCCGGCCGTGACCGGGACCCTCCTCGCCGGGCTCGACCGGGGGACGCTCCTCTCGCTCGCCGCCGCGGTCGAGGCGAACTCGCAGCACCCGCTCGCACGCGCCGTCGTGGAGGCCGCCGGCGCCGAGGGGGTCCCGTTCGGGACGGCGGAGGGGTTCGACACCTACGCGGGGAAGGGCGTCGGGGCCCGCGTCGACGGGCGCCCGGTGCTGGTCGGCTCGCGTGGCCTGCTCGGGGAGCGGTCCGTCGCGCTTCCGGACGGGATCGACCGGGAGGCGCGCCGGCTCGAGGAGGCGGGGAAGACCGCGGTCTTCGTCGCGGTCGACGGCGAGGTCGGAGGGGTGCTCGCCGTCGCAGACCCGGTCAAGGAGACCACCGAGGCGGCGATCGCGGCGATCCGGGAGATGGGGCTTCGCGTGGCCATGATCACCGGCGACAACCGGCGGACCGCGGAGGCGATCGCCCGGACCATCGGGATCGACCGCGTCCTCGCCGGGGTGCTGCCGGGCGAGAAGGCCGCGGCCGTCCGGGGGTTCCAGGACGGCGGCGAGCGGGTCGCGTACGTCGGGGACGGGATCAACGACGCCCCGGCGCTCGCGACGGCCGATCTCGGGATCGCGATCGGGTCGGGGACCGACGTCGCGATCGAGTCCGGCGACGTCGTGCTGATCCGCTCGGAACCCCTCGACGCGGTCGCAGCGCTCGAGCTCGGAAGGAAGGTGATGGGGCGGATTCGGCAGAACATCTTCTGGGCCCTCTTCTACAACTCGGCCCTGATACCCGCCGCCGCGGGTGTCCTGTACCCGTTCACCGGGGTCGTCTTCCGCCCCGAGTGGGCCGCCGCCGCGATGGCTTTCTCGTCGGTCACGGTCGTCTCGCTCTCGCTTCTCCTCCGGGCCTGGACGCCCCGCGCCCGGGTCCCGGGGTGACCCGCCGCAGGGCCCTCCCCGGGTCGGGACGGGCGACCGTGACGGGATGGAGCGCAAAAATTCGCCCGATTCTCAAGATTCCCCGAGAATTCCTTGTTTTTTTACCTATCCATTCACCGATTCAAAGACACAGGCTCTTATGCAGGAACAGCGAACGATCACTGAACGTAAGTGCATCGGGCCGGTCCGGCCGATGCAGGAAGTGGTTCTGATTGTCGCGTCTCTCCTCTGGGCGGTCCTGCCCGGCCATCGCCGGATTCGGATACCCACGCGTATGTCGTCAAGGAGTCTCGATCCCGTCGCCCGCGGCAGGGACCGGTGAGGGGCTGGTGCGTTCAATATGAGCGGGTTGATCGCACTCCCCTGCCGGAACGCCGAGCTCGTCATCGGCTCGATGATCATGCGCGCCCGACAGGCCGCCGACTCGGTCCTGGTGATCGACGAGGGTTCGACCGACCGCACGGCCGAGGTCGTCGCCCGCGCCGGCGCCACCCTGGTCCGGCTGGCCCCCTCGGACGGCGAGGGGGCCGGCGTCCGCGAGGCCGTCGCCCACGCTGCGAGGAACCGGGTGACCCTCCTCGCGGTCCTTTTCGACGACCAGGTCTGCCGCCAGGAGTGCATCGACCGCATCACCGAGCCCGTCCGGAACGGGTCGACCGACCTGGTGATCGGCAGGAACGGGGACGGGAGGACCGGGCTGGTCGTGCTGAACGCGAGGGCGGTCGAACGGGCGGACGCCCTGGGAACGGCGCTCACGGGGTTCAGGGCACTCGTGGAACGCGCGCGCGAGGACGGGCTCCGGATCCGGACCCTCCGCATCCCCGAGGAGACCGGGACGGTGGCCGCCCGCCCGGCGGGCCTGCCGTCTGAACTGCGGGGCCTGGCCACGTTCTCGGAGCCAAGGGCCGCATCGGCCGCGTACGGCGCGGTCTTCGTCCTGGTCGGGATCGTCACGGCGGTCTGGTCGCTCGCGTCATTCAACGCGACCGCCCTCCTCTACCTCGAGGGTCTGGTGATCGGAACCGGCCTCGTCGTGACGGGGATGCTCCTGTTCTCGTCCCCCCTCCTGGCCGACGCGCTCGCGATGGTCCGCCGGTTCAGCGGCGCGTAGACCCGCACCTTTTTATTTTCAGAGCCGCATCTCTCCCTGCGGCACCCGCCGCGGGGAATGGGGCATGGCACGGGACCCGGTCTGCGACATGGACGTCGACGAGGCGACGGCGAAGTGGACGAGCGATTACAGGGGCAGGAAGGTCTACTTCTGCGCCCCGGGCTGCAAGAGGGCGTTCGACGCGAACCCCGAGGTCTACGAAGGGAAGCTCTAAGATTTCCCTGGCAAGGTTGATATCTTTTTCATTCCAAGGTTACTGGGCACCAGGGCGATAGTAGTCTAGTGGCAGGACAGGGGCTTCCCAAGCCTCTAACCCGGGTTCGAATCCCGGCTATCGCATCGTGGCGGGGACCCGGTCCCCCGGCCGTACTCTCTCTCTTCCCGCCTCCCGTGAGGCAGCCTCCTCCCGGTCCTCTGCCGGCCCGGGGGCGAGGCGATGCCCCCGGTACACTACGTTTAACCCCCCGCGCGTCGGAGCTGTGCCAGCAACCTGAGGGTGGGGCACCATGCTGGACGGAAAGGTGGCCGTCGTGACCGGCGGCACGCGCGGGATCGGGTTCGCGACCGTGAAGAGGTTCCTGGAGAACGGCGCATCGGTCTTCCTGCTCGGCTCCGGGGAGGAGAGCGTCGGGGTCGCCGTCGCGAAGCTCAGGGCCGAAGACCCCGGGTACCAGGTCGACGGTCTCTGGCCGAACCTCTCGGACGCGGCGGAGGTGGCCCGGGCCTTCGGGACGGTCAGGGGTCGGTACGGGCGCCTGGACGTCCTGGTGAACAACGCCGGGATCGCCGCGATGGACTCGATCTACTCCTACAGGCCCGAAGACTTCGCCCGGATCATGGACCTGAACGTGACCTCGGTGTTCACCTGCTCGCAGGCGGCGGCGCGGCTCATGAAGGAGCAGGGCGGCGGGGTCATCCTGAACACCAGCTCGATGGCCGGCCTCTACGGCCAGTCCACCGGGTGCGGTTACCCGGCCTCGAAGTTTGCGGTCAACGGCCTGACGAAGTCCCTCGCCCGCGAGCTCGGGAGGGACGGCATCCGCGTCAACGCCGTCGCGCCCGGCGTCATCGACACCGAGATGATGGCCGGCGTCCCCGAGACCCTGCTCGCGCCGGTCGTGGCCCGTATCCCCCTCGGGCGGGTCGGCCGGCCGGAGGAGGTGGCGAACGCGTTCCTCTTCCTCGCGAGCGGGATGGCGAGCTACATCACCGGCGCCGTGCTCTCCGTGGACGGCGCCACGATCGGCTGAGCCGGACCTGCGCGGGGCGCCCGGAAGACCCCTGCAGGCATCCATACCTTTTTGCCAATTATGCCCATATGAGTATCAATCAAGGAGAGATTCATGAAAGTCTGCATTACCTCGAAAGGCACAACCCTCGACTCCCCGGCCGAGGAGCGGTTCGGACGGGCTCCGTACTTCATCTTCGTCGACACCGACACGGGCTCCGTCGAGGCCGTCCAGAACCCGTTCGCCGACGGGGCCGGGGGCGTCGGTCCCAGGGCCGCCCAGCTCCTCACCTCCCACGGCGCGGGGGCGATGGTCAGCGGGCAGGTGGGCGGGAATGCGCGCGAGGCGCTGCTCACCGCGGGGATCGCGATGTACACCTACGGCGATGGTGGGACGGTCGCCGACGCGCTCGAGAAGTTCCGGAACGACGCCCTCACCCGCACGGGCTAGGCGGGCCCGGGACTGCATGTACGATGGCGGTATGCCGGGCAGCGGAGCCCGGCGGGACGGACGATGAGACTGGCGGTCGCGAGCGGCAAGGGGGGCACCGGCAAGAGCATGGTGGCCGTCAACCTCGCTTTCACGCTCTCACAGGCCGGGCAGGTCACTCTGGTCGACTGTGATGTCGAGGAACCGAACCTCCACCTCTTCCTCCCGGGGGAGGCCGAGATCCGGGACGTGACCAGGCCCGTCCCCGCGATCGACACGGACGCCTGCGACCTCTGCGGCAGGTGCGGGGAGTTCTGCCAGTTCGGGGCGCTGAGCGTCCTCGCAGACAGTGTCCTCTTCTTTTCCGAGCTCTGCCATTCCTGCGGCGGATGCACCCTGGTCTGCCCGCAGGCCGCCATCCGCGAGGTGCCGGAGCGGATCGGGACCATCGCGACCTCGACGCCCCTGCCAGGGCTGAAGCTGATCACCGGCACGCTCGACACCGGGAGTCCACTGGCAGTACCCATCATCAGGGCTGCCCGGGAGCAGGCCCGGCGCGACCCGCTGGTGATCTGCGACTCCTCGCCGGGCACCGCCTGCCCGGTGGTCGAGACGCTCGAGGGGAGCGACGCCTGCATCCTCGTGACCGAGTCCACGCCGTTCGGTCTCCACGACCTCGAGCTGGCCGCCGACGTGGCCGCGCGGCTCCGGATCCCCGCGGGCGTCGTCATCAACCGGAGCGACGGCAACGACCGGGAGACGCACGAGTTCTGCGACGCCCACGGCCTTGAGGTCCTCCTGACCGTCCCGTTCGACCGGGATTTCGCCGCGATCCAGAACCGGGGCGGGATCCTCAGCCGGGAGCGGCCCGAGTGGCAGGAGGCCTTCGCGACGCTCTTCGAGGAGTGCCGGAGGCTCGCGGGGGTGGCGCGATGATCCGGCTCGCGGTAATCAGCGGGAAGGGGGGCACCGGCAAGACGATGGTCACGGCCGCGCTCGCCGACCTCCTCCCCGGCCGGCTCGTGATCGCGGACTGCGACGTCGACGCGGCAAACCTCGCCCTCCTCCTCCGCCCGACGCTGATCCGGAAGGAGCCGTTCATGGGCATGAAGGCCGCGTGCATCGACCCCGACCTCTGCCTCCAGTGCGGGGAGTGCGAGGCGCACTGCCGGTTCGACGCGATCCGGCACGGGGGGGATACCTTCCAGGTCGATGCCCTCCGCTGCGAGGGATGCGCCGTCTGCGTCCAGGTCTGCCCCGCCGACGCTGCCTCCATGCAGCCCCGGCAGACCGGCGAGATCCTGTACTCCGAGACCGACCGGGGACACCTGGTCCACGCCCGGCTCGTGCCCGGGGCCGGCAACTCCGGGCTGCTCGTCCACGCCGTGAAGAAGGTGGCCGAGGAGCGCGACGGCGACGCCGACCTCTTCCTGATCGACGGACCGCCCGGGACCGGGTGTCCGCTCATCTCGACGGTGAGCGGGGTGGAGATGGTGCTCGTCGTGACCGAGCCGAGCGTCTCGGGCCTCCACGACCTCGAGCGGGTGGTCGCGGTCTCCCGGCAGTTCCACCCGCGGGTCCTGGTCGCGATCAACCGCTACGACCTGGACGAATCGCTCGCCGACTCCATCGAGCAGTGGTGCGACGGGGAGGGCATCCCCGTGGTCGGGAGGGTGCCCTTCGACCCGGCCGTCATCGAGTCGGTGAGAGAGGGGCTCCCGCTCACCCGCGCCGGCCCGTCCTCCGCGCTCCGGGCCGTCGAGGAACTCGCTCTCCGGATCCGGACCGAGCTGGCGGACCTCGCCAGCCGTCGATGACGACCGGGACGCCGCACCGCGGCGTTCCGTTCCCCCCCACGCCCGTGTCGCGCGGCCGGCGCGCAGGACCCGTGAAACCGAGATGAACCACGTCTTCGGACCGGTCGCCTCCCGCCGGCTCGGGCGCTCGCTCGGCGTCGACCTGGTGCCCTTCAAGCACTGTTCCTACGACTGCGTCTACTGCGAGTGCGGCCCGACCACGTCCCGGACCGTGACGCGGCGGGAGTTCTTCCCTCCCGGGGAGATGGTGGCCGAGCTCCGGACGGTACTCGCCCGGCGTCCGCGCCTCGACTCGATCACGCTCGCCGGTTCCGGCGAGCCGACGCTCTCGCTCTCGCTCGGGGAGGTCGTCGGGTTCCTGAAGGACGAGTTCCCCGGGTACACCGTGAGCGTGCTCACCAACGGGAGCCTCCTCGGCGAGTCACGGGTCCAGGAGGACCTCGCCCGTGCCGACCGGGTCATACCCACCCTCACGTCCGTCTCGGAGTCCACGTTCCGCCGCATCCACCGGCCCCACCCGTCGCTCGGGATCGACGCGGTCATCGCCGGGATGGAGCGGTTCCGAAGAGACTACCCCGGGACGATCTGGCTCGAGATCTTCATCGTTCCCGGCCAGAACGACAGCGAGACCGAGCTCGCGGGCCTGGCCGGCGCGATCGAGCGCATCGGCCCGGACCTGGTCCAGCTCAATACCCTCGACCGCCCCCCCTCGGAGGGGTGGGTGCGGGCGGCCCCGGAGATCGAGATGGAACGGATCCGGGAGAGGCTCGGGCGCCCGGGGATTCCCATCGTCGGCCCGGGGTCTCCCGCGTCTCCGGTTCCGGTGGGCGAGGATGAGGCGCAGGCCGGGATCCTGGCCACGCTCCGCCGCCGCCCCTCGACGGTCGAGGACCTGGTCCGCACCACCGGCATGAACGCGGGCGGCCTGGTCAAGCACCTCGGCACGCTCGAACGGGCGGGCCTCGTCACGTCGCGGCGGGGACCGCGGGGGGTGTTTTATTCGTGCCGGAACCAGACCAGTGATGACGGAGGGAGAATGTGAAGGCGACGATCCTGGTCGACAACACCGCGCTCTTCGACCGCTACTTCCTGGCCGAGCACGGGTTCTCGGTGTTCGTCGAGGCGCAGGGATGCCGGGTGCTCTTCGACACGGGCTACTCCGGCGCGCTCCTGCAGAACGCGGAGAAGATGGGGATAGACCTGCTCGACCTCGACTACATCGTCCTCTCCCACGGGCACCTGGACCACACCGGGGGGCTCTACCACCTGCTCCGGCTCTACCTCGAGGCGCAGATCGAGAGGACTGCCTGCCGCGTCCCCACGCTCGTCGCGCATCCCTGCTGCTTCCTGCCCCGCCCGAAACCCCCGCTGCCCGAGATCGGGGCGCTCCTGTCCGCCGGCGAGGTGGAGCGGTTCATGCCGGTGCGCCTGTCGAGAGATCCGGTCGCCCTCGCGCCGGACCTCTTCTACCTGGGCGAGATCGGGCGTCGGTTCCCGTTCGAGACCGTCCGGCCCGGCCCGCGCCGGATCGTACTGCCGGACGGGCGCGTGGACGAGGACCGGCTGCTCGACGACACCGCCCTCGCCTACCGCGGGCGCGACGGGCTCGTGGTCATCACGGGGTGCGCCCACGCGGGGTGCTGCAACACGATCGAGCACGCCCGGGAGGTCTGCGGGGAGAGCCGCGTTCTCGACCTGATCGGCGGGCTCCATCTCCGCGAGCCCGGCCCCCAGCTCGAAGGGGCACGCGACTACCTCGGCCGGCTCGGCCTGAGTGCCCTCCATGCCTGCCACTGCACCGCCCTCCAGGCGAAGGTCGCCCTGGGAGAGGTCGCCCCCCTCCGGGAGACCGGCGTGGGGCTGCGGCTGGAGTACGGAGACCGGTGAGGAGCGGCCGAAGAGGCCGGAGCCGCACATCCCTACCCGGCCAGGGGTTGGGAAGGGGCCCCCGGGCTATTCGAGCGGCAGGTACGGCGCGAACCGGAGCACATCGGTCCGGATCGACTCGAACCCCACGCGCTCGACGAAGCGGGCCGTCCGCTCCTCCGCTTGGGCGTACTCTGCGTAGTGCCCGACCAGCCTGTCGGCGAGGTCGAGGGCCTGCGCCCCGTCCAGGTTCGTTCCGGCGAGGTCCGCGCTCCTGGGCCGCCGCCCGCCGTTGCCGCCGAAGAGGACCGTCCAGCCCCTGGCCGTGCCGATGAGACCGAGGTCGCGGGAGAAGCAGCTGGTGCAGTTCCGGGTGCAGCCCGAGACCCCGATCTTCAGCTTCCCGGGGAGGGAGCGGCCGGCGAAACGCGCCTCGAGAGCGGCGGCCAGGGCGAGCGCGTCCTGCATACCCCACCGGCAGGACGAGGTCCCGGGGCAGGCCGTCACGTACTTCAGGCACGGCCCTGGCGAGTCGAACCCGCCGAGCCCGAGAGCCAGGGCGACGCCGGGCAGGTCGTCCTCGGCGATCCCGAGCAGCGCGATACGCTGGCCGGTCGTCAGTTTGACGAGCGGGATCGAGAAATCGCGGGCGGTGCGGGCGATCCGTTCGAGATCCTCCGGGGTCACGACCCCCCCGGCGGCCCCGACCGTGAGCCCGAATGTCCGCCCGTCGCGCTGGCGCACGGCCTCACCGGTGATACTCTCCGTCATTGCCCGTATGTTCAACGGAACCGGTTAAAACGCTATCGCCGGTATTAAGCCTGCCGGGACCCACCACCTGCCACGGATGTACGACGACCGCGTCCTCCGGCGCTGGCTCCGGCTCGAGGCCAACCGCATGAACGACGGGGTCGCGGCCGAGCGCCCGACCCTCGCGGCCCTGCTCGCTGCCGACCGGCCGGTCTCGGTCACGCGGGGCGGCGACGAGTACCGCTACGACCCCGCCGTCCTCCGGTCGCTCAACGACCGGCTGCCGCACGGGCTCGCCCGCCGTCTGAGGCTCCCGGTCCTGCTCTTCGCCCGGGCGGACGTGCCCGACAGCTGCAGCCTCACGGACCCCTCCGCGTTCGAGGCCCTGCAGGCCCTCGGCGAGATCTCGCACCTCCGCGAGTTCCGGGACGGGCAGGCCTGGATCGGACGGGCGATCGCCTTCGGGCTCGTCGCGCGCTACCCGACCGCGGTCCAGATCGCCTTCGCCTGAAGGTGGGGGGCCGGTTTTATCGTGGCGACCGCCGATACTGTCTGTCAGCCTATGCCATCCTCCCAGGAACCCCTCGCGATCGCGGTCGGCGACCGGCAGATCGGCGTGCTGCCCCGGATGCTGAACCGGCACGGCCTGGTGACCGGGGCCACGGGAACGGGCAAGACCGTCACCCTCCGGGTGCTCTCCGAGCAGTTCTCGCGGGCCGGGATCCCGGTTCTGCTCGCGGACATCAAGGGGGACCTATCGGGGCTCGCCGTGCCCGGCGAACCGACCCCGAAGGTCATCGAGCGGATCGCCCGGCTCAACCTCCAGGACTTCCGGTACGACGGCGTCCCGGCGGTCTTCTGGGACGTCTTCGGGAACGAGGGCCACCCCGTCCGGACCACGGTCTCGGAGATCGGGCCGCTTCTCTTCTCAAGGATCCTGGACCTGAACGAGGTCCAGACCGGCGTCCTCGCGGCTGTCTTCGCGATCGCGGACGATGCGGGGCTGCTCCTGCTCGACCTCAAGGACCTCCGCGCGGTCCTCGCCCACGTCAGCGAGAACGCCTCTGGATACCGGGCCCGGTACGGCAACCTGGCGACCTCCAGCATCGGGGCGATCCAGCGCGGGCTCCTCACCCTCGAGCAGGAGGGCGGGGCCTCCCTCTTCGGCGAGCCCGCGCTCCGCCTCGAGGACCTGATGCGCGTGACCCCCGACGGGCGCGGCACGGTGAGCGTCCTCGCGGCCGACCAGCTGATGAAGGCCCCGCGCCTCTACTCGACCCTGCTCCTCTACATCCTCTCGGAGCTCTACGAGAACCTGCCCGAGGTCGGCGACCCCGAGCGGCCGCGGATCGTCGTCTTCTTCGACGAGGCCCACCTCCTCTTCGACGACGCGCCGAAGGTGCTGCTCGACCGGATCGAGCAGGTGGTCCGGCTGATCCGGTCGAAGGGGGTCGGGGTCTGGTTCGTGACCCAGTCCCCGCTCGACATCCCCGAGAGCGTGCTCGGCCAGCTCGGGAACCGGGTCCAGCACGCCCTGCGCGCCTTCACCCCCAAGGACCAGCGCGCGGTGCGGACGGCGGCCGAGACCCTCCGGCAGAACCCGGGGGTCGACACCGTGACCGCGATCACCGAGCTCGGGGTCGGCGAGGCGCTTGTCTCGGTGCTCGACAGGGACGGGGTCCCGACGCCGGTCGAGCGCGCCTTCGTCCTGCCGCCGCAGAGCCGGCTCGCCCCGCTCTCGCCCGAGGAGCGGAGCGCGGTCCGCCGCGCCTCTCCGGTCGCCGGCCTCTACGAGAAGGTCGTCGACCGGGTCTCGGCCTACGAAGCCCTCGCCGCACGGGTCCCCGAGCCCGAACCTCCGGGAGAGGCGCCGGTCCCGAAGAGGGCGCCGCGCACACGGCGTGGCGACGCGGAAGCGGGCGAGGTGATCGGGACCTTCGCCAAGAGCGCGGCGCGCGGGATCGGCGGGCAGCTCGGCCGCCAGCTCGTCCGGGGCATCCTGGGATCGCTGGGAAAGAGCCGATGATACCGGTCGCCAGGCCGCGGGAGGGAGACGATTCGAACGGGGACCCGGGGGAACGGGAGGGGCTGCCGGCGGGATTCCGGATCAGCCCCGTCACCGAGGACGACGTCCGTGCCCTGAACCGGCTGGTCAACGACCCCGAGGTCGCCCGGTTCCTCGACCTGGCCCCGCCGGTCCCGCTCGACCGGACCCTGGACTTCCTCCGTTACATCCGGGAGCAGGAGGGGGCGTGGTGGGCCCTCCGGGTCGACGGGGCCGTGGCGGGCTCGGTCGGGCTGATCCCCGCCGACCCCTCGTCGCGGCTCGGCCACACCGCCTCGCTCTTCGTCTACCTGGACTCGGCCTGGTGGGGTCGCGGGCTCGCGGGACGGGGCATCAGGGCGATGGTGGACGAGGCGGCCCGCCGGGGGCTCGTCCGCCTCGAGGTGCTCGTCGTCGCCGGGAACCAGCGCTCGCTGCACCTCTTCGCCGGTTGCGGGTTCGAGCAAGAAGGGGTCCGGCGGGCCGGCTTCCGGACCGACGACGGCTACCTCGACCTGGTCCAGCTCGCCCGGATCCTCCGCTGACGGGGGGAGCGGGACGAGGGGCCGCCCCTCCCGGCGCCGCCAGTGCCGCCATGCTTATCTCTGCCGCCGCCCACCGGTTGGCCATGGACGAGATCGAGATCGTCGAGCTGCCTGCCCAGACAGTGGTAGGCCTCAAACGCCGGGGGAATTTTTCGGAGATATCCATGTTCATCCCCGCGATGCTGGGGGAGGTCTGCACCCTGATCCTGGAGAAAGGCGGCATCCCGATCGGGCCACCCGTCGCCCTCTACCCGGAGACCCTCGCCGGCGATGCCGGCCAGGCGACGGAGCCCGGGGAGCTCGAGCTGGAGGTCGCGTTCCCGGTGGCGAACCGGGTGAAGACCGAGGGAGAGATCGCCTACTACGACCTTTCCGGCGGGCGGTTCGCGAAGGCGGTGCATCACGGCCCGTACGAGGAGATGCCCCCCGTCTACGAGCGGCTCTTCGCCTGGATCGCCGAACGGGACCTCCGGATCGTTGGACCGATCAGGGAGGCCTATCTGAACGATCCGCACGAGGTCGAGCCGGGTGAGATCCTGACCGAGATCTACGTCCCGATCGCCTGAAGGACGCCTGCCCCCGGGCGCAGGCGGGAGCGGGGGAGCGAGAGGGGACCGCCCGGCCACGTGCCGCGGCCCGGTTGCCGGAAGAGGACGATGCGCGGGAGTTCAGGATCGATCGATGCCGGGGCCGCAGATGCCGGCGATCCCGGGCACCTCTCCCTCGATCCCACACGGAGAGGGGCCCAACGGCGAGCGGAAGCCCCGGTTCCCGCCGGGAGCCGGACAGCGGGCGAGGGGAGGGACCGGTGATCGCGGACCTTGCGGTCAGCATCGTCATCTACCGTTCCGGCGGCGGGTTCCTGGCCGTCTGCCCCGAGTTCGGGTGCGAAGCGACCGGCGGCTCTCCCGAGGACGCGCGAGAGGGAGCGCTGGCCGCCGTTCGCCGGCGGCTGGACGCCGTCTCTGCCGAGGGGAGGCTCGAGGAGGTCCTCGCCCGGGCCGGGTTCGTGGTCGATGGCGGCCAGCTCCGCGCCGAGCGGCGGCCGATCCGAATCGACGAGGCGATCCTGCCCGTCCCGTTCTGAGCGGTCATGCCGGGGCGACCCGCCCGGGGCCCTGGAGCGACGGAGGGTCGCCGGCCCGGGAACGCGCGCCGTCCGTGGCGCGCCGGCGAATCCCCCCGCGGATCCGCCGGCGCGGATTGCCCGTCAGGATTGCCGTGCATTGTCGGGGGGCAAATCTCTATTATCCACAGCGTGGACAGGGAGGATGTCGATACGAATCGGCACTGAGGAGGGGAGAGGAGAGATGGAGCAGCAACACCGGGTCAACAACCTCGTCTCGAGGCTGGTGCAGGGCACCACCTGGGAGATGCTCGACGCGGCCGAGGAGCTCGGCTGCGTGGGGGAGGCGGCGATCCTCGCCGTCGCGCCCCTGCTGGGATCGAGCCACCGCGAGATGCGCTGGAGGGGCGCGATCGCGCTCGAGCGGATCGGCCCGCCGGCGGTCGAGGCCCTGATGGTGGCGGCCCTCGACGGAAACACGACGACGCGGGCCCCGGCGATCTGGGCCCTCGAGAGGATCGGCGACCGGCGGGCGGTTCCCACGCTAATGGAGAACCTCCGCAGCGAGAACGAGTGCTGCCGGTGGATGGCCGCGGCCGCGCTCTCGACGATCGGCGGCGACGAGGAGCGGGCGATCGTCGAGGCCACGTTCGCGGACGACCCTGCAGGGCGCGGGATCGTCGATGAGCTGATCCACGGGTCCTGAGGAACCCCGCGGGTACGGCGCGGTCTCCCGGCATCCCGCTGGCAAACAGGGAGCGCCCGTGGGAACCGGCGACGGGCCAGTCCTGCGGTTGGCGCGCGGCGCCGGCACGGGCTCCTGGGGGGCTCCGGGCTGGCAGGGGGCGTGAAACGGCCCATCGCCGGAGGAGGGGGGCCGGCGGGGGGCCAGGCCCGGGTTCCGCGGCCCCGCGGGAGGCCCGGGCCGAGGGGGTGCCCCGGGCACATCGACTATCTACCCCCGCACGAAATTAGATCTATCCTGCCGGGATCCTCCGCCGCACGGCGGCACCCCGGCATCCGCGGCGGCGGACGGGGACGGTCCTCCCGTCGGCCCGGTACGGATCAACCAGCGCGAGGCACGACGGTTCCATGACCACATCACCTGTTGTCGACAGTATCCTCTCCGCGCGGTACCTGCGGAAAGGGGAAACGACCTTCGAGGAGATCTGCCGGCGCGTCGCCGATGCCGTCGCGGAGGACGACCGGGACCGGGCGGCCTTCTTCGAGGCGATGCGGAGCCTCCGGTTCCTCCCGAACTCCCCGACCCTGATGAACGCCGGGACGGAGATCGGCCAGCTCTCGGCCTGCTTCACCCTGCCGGTCCCCGACTCGATCGACGGGATCTTCGACGCTATGAAGCACGGCGCTATCATCCACAAGACGGGCGGGGGGACCGGCTACAACTTCTCGCAGATACGGCCGGAGGGCTCGAGCGTGCAGTCAACGGACGGGGTCGCCTCGGGACCGATCTCGTTCATCCGGGTCTTCAACGCCGCGACCGACGTGATCAAGCAGGGCGGGCGCCGCCGGGGGGCGAACATGGGGATCCTGAACGTCTGGCATCCCGACATCCTGGCGTTCATCGGGATGAAGCACGAGGAGGGCGAGGTCGCGAACTTCAACATCTCGGTGATGGTGAACGACCGGTTCATGGACCTGGTCGCGGGACGCGAGCTCGAGACCGTCTGGATCGTCCACCCCGTCACCGGGGAGGAGGTCACGGTGGGCCGGATCTGGACGGGGATCGTCGACGGGATCTGGCGGAACGGGGAGCCGGGGGTGCTCTTCTACGACGAGATCAACCGGCACAACCCGACGCCGGACCTCGGCCCCATCGAGATCACGAACCCCTGCGGCGAGCAGCCGCTCCTCCCCTACGAGAGCTGCGTGCTCGGGAGCATCAACCTCGCCGCCTTCGTCCGTGACGGCGCCCTCGACAGGGACGGGGTCGAAGAGACCGCCCGGATGGCCGCCCGGTTCCTGGACCTGGTCGTGGAACGGAACGTCTACCCGATCCCCGAGATCGAGGAGGCGACGAAGCGGACCCGGAAGATCGGCCTGGGCGTGATGGGGGTCCACGACGCGATGCTGATGCTGGGCCTCCGCTACGACTCGGACGAGGGGAGGGCCTGGTGCGAGGGGGTGATGCGGCTAATAAACGATGCCGCGGTCGACGAATCGCACCGGCGCGCGGTGGCGCTGGGGCCGTTCCCTGCCTGGGAGGGGAGCGTCTGGAGAGAGGTATCCGTCCGGAACGCCGCGGTGACGACGGTCGCCCCCACCGGGACGATCTCCCTGCTCGCCGGCTGCTCGAGCGGGATCGAGCCGGTCTTCTCGTTCGCCTACACCAGGAAGAACACGGTCGGGAAGACCTTCGTGATCGTGAACCCGGTCTTCCGGGAGGCGCTCGGCCGGGCCGTCGCGGGCCTGGGCCTCCCCGAGGAGGAGCGGGCGAGGCGGCTCGAGGAGACGATCGCCCACGTCCACGAGACCGGCACGGTCCAGGACGTCGCCTGGCTCCCGGACGAGTTCCGAGCACTCTTCAGGACCGCGCTCGACATCTCGTGGCGCGACCACGTCCTGATGCAGGCGAGCTTCCAGAAGCACGTCCACGCCTCGATCAGCAAGACCATCAACATGCCCGCCTCGGCGACCAGGGAGGACTGCGAGGAGGCGCTCCTGATGGCCTGGCGGCTCGGTCTCAAGGGGATCACGATCTACCGCACCGGGAGCCGGGAGACGGTCGTGCTCGCCCTCAAGGAGACGGAGCCCGTCGCCGCCGGGACGGCCGCGAACGGGAGCCTCCCCGAGCAGGTCCCCCGGCTCCCGATCGACCGGCCCAAGGAGCTCGCGGGCCGGACGTACCTCTGCCAGTCGGGGTGCTGCCGGCTCTACGTCACCGTGAACCTGCTTGACGGCCAGCCGATCGAGGTCTTCATCCGGACGGTCGGGCAGGGAGGATGCGAGGCGAACAGCAACGCGATTGGGCGGGCGATCAGCACCGGGCTCCAGAACGGCGTCCCGTACCACAAGTTCGTCCGGCAGTTTGCGAAGGTCTACTGCATCTCCGCGATCAAGAACCCGTCCGCCGAGGGGCACTCCTGCGCCGACGTGGTCGGGCGCTGCATCGAGCTCTCGGCGAGGAACGAGAGCATCACGACCCTCAGGGATTGGGAGATCCGGAAGGTCGACGAGAAGCGGCTCTGCCCCGAGTGCCGGGCCCCCCTGGACTTCGGCGAGGGGTGCAACCAGGGGATCTGCAAGCACTGCGGCTGGAGCGGGTGCAGCTGAGCCGGGCAACCTCTTCGTCCCGGGTATCGAGCCGGGCCGTCCTATCGAACCCCCGCTCGACGTCGCCGTGCCCCCCGGCAGTCGCGAGGAAACCGCCAACTCCCCGTCGAGCTCGCCTCGTTGGAGAGGTACGTCGGTCAGACGGATCCCGTCCTTCTGACGACCCTGTGAGATGTCCGGCAGGATCGTGATCGGCTCCCAGTTTGGGACGACCGGGTGGTGGTGGGTCCAGGACAACCTGATCGCCACCGGGAAGATGCCAGCCTCGAACCTCAAATCGTTCGGCAATTTCCCGCTCGCGATCTCGGCCCTGATGAACAGGCAGGTCGACGCGACCGTCTACGACACGCCTCCGACGGTCAACATCATCAGCCAGCTGGACGCGAAGATCATCCACGAGATCGACACGAAGGAGGAGTACGGGATCGCGGTCCGGAAAGACGACGCGAACCTTCTCGCGACGATGAACGCGGGCCTCGACCTCCTGATGAACGACCCGTACTGGGACGAACTCAAGGTCAAGTACGCGCTCGTCGGCGCCTGACGGTGCCACGGAATCTCCCCTTCTTTAAAATGAGAGGGGTTTCCTTCTGCCATGATTCCGGACGTGCCGGCCCGGACCATCGACCACGGCGATGATCGGGGCGCCACGGGCCGCTATATTCGTCTGTATGGCTCCCGGGGCTACTATCTGCGATATCGTCCGTTATTGTATCTCTGAAAACCCGTGACTATTTATCGATTACTTTGGAATTTCAATTTCCGCGACGAGACAACAGCGGCAACCCATCTCATGCGTACATTCTGGGTTGGGTAAAGCGATTACCTGATCAATTGGGTACACTCTGCCTTCGTGTTTCCTGCAATATTCGCAGGACAAGGTTCCTGCAGATAATATTCTTACAAATTTGACACCCGCTTTTTTGTATCTCTGTATATTTTCCAGGAACACTCCATGGGAAAGTAACGTTCTCATCGCGGCTTCCACAGAGATGTTTGAAGGATTCGAAAAGTCTTCGGGCAACCATTTTTTCCCGTTATTGGAACCCCAAATCACCATCATTCCTGCGGCGATACGGAGGGCATTTAGTTGTTCGTCATTCAGAGATTGTAACGTCGATGGTGTCTTCGAGAATATCGTCTTCAATTGTGCTTCGTCCCTCTCAGGATTCTGCATTCCAAATACCATTCCCGATCTGTCTTTGATTTCCTTGGGGGGTCCACGATAATCTGCAACCGCAGATATCGCTTCTCGGTACTTCCCTTCTTTCAACAATCCAACAGTCTTCTTTTCGACCCTGCTCTTGAGCTCCTCCTCCCTCGTGATAAACTCCTCGGCGATAGCTCTTCCATCATCGGTGCATGTTAGTATTTCAATATTAGACACCAACGATTCCATACCGAGTCGATCTGATTGTATCAATCGATCGATGAGAGCTGCCTTCTTTCCGGTGGAAGGCAAGTTTCGTTCTTTAGATAGAGATTTCAAATCGGAAACTTTGAATTTCGCCTCCATCTTTTCATTAAGGTCTCCTTTTCGGACCAATCTCTCGTCAATGAACATTTTTAGGCGATTCTTTAATTAATGCCACCTTCATATGATGAATGAGACGGTGGACGTATGGTATCCCTCGTCGACTTAGGTCGATACACCGGTGACGAAGAGGCCGCTGAAACCTATCTGCGGGATCATGGCCTCCTGGTATCGTACACGACGTGTCCTCACTGTGGCGGCACTCGTCTTGGTCGCATCCGCCGTCAGCGGTACAAGTGCTACGGCTGTCGGCGGGAGTGGGGCGTTCGGAAAGGGAGCATCTTCGAACGGTCGCAGGTTCCGTTCTCAACCCTGTTGCTGGCGGTCAAACTGTTCGAACTGGACACGTCGGTCCGAGAAGCTGCCCGGCAACTGGGTCTTGCGTACAACACCGCCTATCGCCTTCATCACCTGCTCCGGACAGCGATCCTCTGCACCGCCGAGGATGCAGCCTCCCTGAAAGGAGAGGTAGAACTCGACGAATCGTATTTCGGCGGCCGGAGGAAAGGTAAACGGGGACGAGGCGCCGCGGGCAAAGTACCGGTCTTCGGGATCCTCGAACGGGGAGGGAAGGTACGCGTCGAGGTCGTGCAGAACGTGAAAGGGGCGACGCTGCTCGACCTCACCATCAAGAAAGTGAAACGCGGCAGTTTGGTATACACGGACCGATTTCGGAGTTACAACGGCCTGGTCTCCTATGGCTTTCGGCATCAACGGATCGACCACGGCAAGCGGTTCGCCAACGGGAAGGTCTACATCAATGGGATAGAGGGGTTCTGGTCGTTCGCCAAGGAGCGCTTGATGAAATACCATGGTGTTGATCCGACCCGGTTCCCGTTCTATCTCAAGGAACTGGAGTTCCGGTATAATTACCGGGACGTCGATCTCTTTGATCGGCTGATTGAAACGCTTGAGGAATATGCATGGGTGGCACTAACTGAATAATCGCCCATTTTTATTACTATTGCGGGTTCCTCAGCCAGATCCTCTCTCCAATGTTCTGATGTAACGAATTCATTCATGAATCGCGGAGAGCGAAAGTTGCACAATAACTGAAGATATGGCTTCGAAGTTTGCCAATCAGACGAGACGCCTGATGCGACGGTCTCCTTTATCCGAGTGATGCCAGTGTCTTTGCTGGCAATAATCTTTCGATCTTCTTGTTCGCAAGGCGAACAGAGCCCCATTTTTGATTGATATCCAAAAAAACCGATTTTCTTCCCGCACCGAGAACATACTTTGGCCATTAGAGGTCCATGGTAACCGTATATCGAAAAGGGTATCGTTCCGTGTCTGGATGAAACGAAGTCACTGATAAGTAACTAATTTGTTCGTTTTTGGTATGATCGGGAAAACGGCCGGCGGGCCTCGATCCCGAATCGGGGCGAGGAGGGCGGCCGGTCCTCGAGACCTCGGCGAGGGGGGGAGGCCCCCGCCAGAAAGGTCCATTTTAGGTCTACTTTTCGGGTATGTGCGCCCGCGCCAGGGCGGGGCGACAAGCAATTAGAAAGAACTATAGTGACCTCTTCTAACCTTTTGGTCATGCGATTCCTCGCCCTGCTCGCTGCTCTCGCGCTCATCCTGATTGCGGCCGGGTGCACCACCCAGACTGGACCCACCTCACCAGCGACCTCCGCACCGACCCCAACAGTGACCCAATATTCCCCCCCCCATCAAGACAACTTCAACCACCTCTGGTAGGGCATCGGGTTCTCACGCTACCCTGACGGTTCACGGGCTGACCCGCTTCGACTCGTCAACTATTCCGGAGATAGACCGGCCAGAACCCGGTAATATGCTACTGGTCGCAGATGTCACCATCACAAATATCGACATGCCGGCCTTCCCTGTCGATATAAATACCGTCGAACTCGTCGACGCCGGAGGCGTGCGGGCCAGCGCGTCTCTGTCCGCCGACGTTGACCTAATGACCGCTGGCTCGCTCCTTCCGGGACAGTCGCGGCGGGGAAATTACGTCTTCGACACCTTGGATAATCCTGGCATGACATACCACGCGAAACTCTATTTCTATGACAACGATGAGTATATACGTTACATGGTTGACCGAGTGACAGGGCTATCCCCTTAACCACCTTTACACGGACCATCCGCGAGGGGATCGGGGACCCGGAGAGATCGAGGACCTCGCCGGCGTTCGGTTCCCCGTCCGGCCGATAGATAGTTGATACGGCATCGGCGGCGATAGGGCCGCCACGGGCCGCTATACTCGTCCCCGAGGGCGTCGACGGGGCCGCCGGCGCGGGGCGGAAAAAGAGAGGTCAGCGCCGGCGGGCGTTTTCCCGCCTCAGCGCCTCTTCGTTCTTGTAGTACATGACGACGGACAGAACGGCGTAGACGACGTTCCCGAAACCGAATGTGAAGAGAAAAAGGAGCAGATGCACCCAAAAACTCCCCCATTTCGCGGGCTCCTTCGGTTTCGGTTGTGAACGGAGGCGTTGGCGGCGTTCGTATTCCCGCCGAAGACCCTCGTAGTCCTGTTCATACGCGATGCCGTGCGTAATGGCGTAGAAGATGTTTCCGAGACCGAGGCTCCACCACGTCAGGAACAGAACGACCAGATGCTCGCTCAAACTTCCCCACCGCGTTATTTTTGTCACGTCACGATCCTCGTAGTGTGTTCGGGTAGGTGACCATCTCAGTCACCCCGCATTATTTGCTGCCGCCGCTTCTCAGCGAGCTTCCGCTTTTCTTTAAACCGTCTGATCATCTCGTCGGTCACTTCAATGTTTCCGAGAAACTTCATGTCATCCGACACGAATTTCCTAATCTCATCGTCTGCCATCAGGCCCCACCGTCGTCGAGGTAGTGGCGACCGCCACACCCACGGCACTCCATGAAGGTCTCAGCCGGGTGGTCATAGTTCTCGAACAGGTCTGTCCCGCCACAGTAGGGACATACGTCGCCGTCCTCGGCAGGAGGAAGGTGGTTGGCGAGCCATGCCGCCACGTTGCCCCGGATGTGGAGCTTCTCTTTGATGTACCTGGCGACCCGGTCGATGTCTGCCTCGACATGGACCTGTCCGACTACTTTACCATCGACCCGGACCACGCCGGAGTCATCGATGCCGACGACGCGGGCATTGAAACCCGCGCCGAGGAACCGTGCATATACCATCTCAGGCCACCTCCACCGGCGTCCACTGCACGGGCTCGCCATGCACGTCATACGGGCACAGGGTCGGGGGATCACAGCGATCCGGAACCTCCAGCCGGCACCCGCCGGGGCAGTTGGTGCAGAGGAAGGTCTGGGTCATCTCAGAGCCCCCGCGCTTGCGAAACGCCCCCACCCGCCGCCGCCGCTTCTCGACGAGCGCCCAATCTCGTTCGATCTGTCTGCGTTCCTCATCGGTCAGTTCCTCGTGTCCGACATACTGCAACTCAGCCACGAACCGGTTCTCCTTATCATCTGCCATCAGGCCACCTCGTCGGCGAGGTAGTGGCAGCTGCCACACCCACGGCACTCCATGAAGGGCTCGGGCTGGTGGTCCTCGGTCGGGTCCTCGTTCTCGAACAGAAACGGGGGGGAGAGGTGAATCAGGCTTCGCACGTCTCGTTTGAGTGGGCCTTCGGGGCCCCCGGCTTCTCGTCCCAGGGCTCGAGCCCGTGCCGGACGCGGTAGTCGTTGATCGCCTTGTGAATCCCTTCCTCGGCGAGGACCGAGCAGTGCATCTTGACCGGCGGCAGTCCGCCGAGCGCCTCGGCGACGACCGTGTTCGAGAGGTCCCATGCCTCCTCGAGGGTCTTGCCCTTGACCAGCTCGGTCGCCATACTGCTCGTTGCCACGGCGGCTCCGCATCCGAACGTCTGGAACTTGACGTCCTCGACGCGATCGTCCCTGACCCGAAGAAAGATCTTCATGATGTCCCCGCACTTGGGGTTTCCGACCTCGCCGACACCGTCGGGGTCCTCGATCTCTCCCTGGTTTCGCGGGTTCATGAAGTGGTCCATCACCTTCTCACTGTACATCCTGTGACCTCCGGTACTCTGCATAAAGGGGTGACATCGTGCGGAGCCGCTCCACGATCGGCGGGAGGGTCTCCAGCACGTAGTCAACGTCATCATCTGTGTTCGATTCGCCGAGCGTGAACCGCAGCGAGCCATGCGCGATCTCGTGGGGGAGACCGATCGCGAGCAGCACATACGAGGGGTCGAGCGAGCCCGAGGTGCAGGCCGACCCGCTCGAGGCGCAGATACCCGCGTGATCGAGCATCAGCAGCGTGGACTCGCCCTCGATGAACCGGAACGAGAGGTTCAGGTTTCCGGGGAGCCGCTCGGTCGGATGACCATTCAGCCGGACGTGCTCGATTCGTTCGGTGATCCCCCCATAGAGCCGGTCGCGGAGCGCGGTGAGCCTCCGGGCGTAGTCTTCGCGCCGCTCGCACGCCCGCTCGATCGCGACGCCCATGCCCACGATGCCGGGCACGTTCTCTGTCCCGGCCCTCCGGTGGCGCTCCTGTGCCCCTCCGTGGAGCAGGTTGTCGAGCCGGACCCCCTTCCGGACGTAGAGCGCACCGACGCCTTTCGGTCCGTAGAACTTGTGGGCCGAGAGGGAGAGCAGGTCCACGTTCAAGGCCTCGACGTCGACCGGGACCGACCCGATCGCCTGGACCGCGTCCGTATGGAACCGGACGCCGTGGTCACGGCAGATCTCCCCGCACGCGGCGATCGGCTCGAGGGTGCCGATCTCGTTGTTCGCAGCCATGATCGATACGAGCACGGTCCGGTCCGTCATCGCGTTCTCGAGATCCGCCGGATCGACACGGCCGAACTCGTCGACGGAAAGGTATGTCACCCGGAACCCCTGCTTCTCAAGGTACTGGCAGGTATGGAGGACCGCGTGATGCTCGATCGAGGAGGTGATGATGTGATCCCCCCGCTTCCGGTCCGCGAATGCGACACCCTTGATCGCCCAGTTGTCCGCCTCGGTCCCGCCCGAGGTCAGGTACACCTCCTCGGGCGATCCGTTGATCGCCCTCGCGACCTGTTCGCGGGCGTGGTCGACCGCCAACCTTGATTCCCGGGCGATCCCGTAGATCGAGGACGGGTTGCCGAACCGCCCGGAAAAATACGGGAGCATCGCCTCGACGACCCCGGGTGCGGTGGGCGTCGTGGCCGCGTGGTCCAGGTAGACCAGGCGCTTCCTGTTCATCAATCCGATCTCACCGCAGAATGTGCATCACCAATATATTTCAACAGAGCGGATTATGGTCGATTCGACAAATACGATGAGAACATCACACAACGGGGATGCCCGGGCGCCCTATGCGTGCCCCGGAGTGACTTGTTGCAGGGCGGTGGCAGAAAGAGGCCGGGATCGGGTCGGTGACATCCTGTCTGATCCTGATGTCTCCCAGCGGTCCGAGAAGTGCCACGCACAGTGAGCTCGCCTCGAGCGACGACCATCGACGTGCAGGATGCGCCGGCTCACCGCCGTCTCCGGGCCCGTCTCCGGGCCCTGCGGCTCGCAGGACCGTCCGGGGGAATCCTGGCAGCGTGTCGCCAGACGGGGACGGAGCCTCCCAGCCACGAAACGACGGTCTGAGACGCGCGGCCGTTCCCGGTTGAAGGCCCTGGCGACTGTGTACTGCATGCCTCCTCAGGCCATACCTTCCGCGGTTTTCGAACGCGTTATCGCCCGGGGCCTGGCCCAGCATGAGCCTCGTCTTTCTCACCCTGTAGACGGTCCTCGCGGACGATGGAACGGGGATCCGGTATGATCGTCACCTCAGGCGAGGAGAACGACACTGCCAGACCGCCTCTGAGCTCCTGGCCGAACACCCCGTCCTGAGCGATAGTCCAGCTCCCGGATAACCGGAGAGGCATGTCGAGTCGGATCACCCCGGCGCCTCCTCGGGTGTTACACAGGATCGATCTGTCCGCACGCAGGAATCGGGAAGGTATCTTCAGGCATGAATCGACCCCGGAGGAGCAGACGCCCTCGGCCGTTGCACAGGGCGAAGCTCCCGAAAGGTGCCGTCGTCGTCCGCCTCGAGGATCTCCTGCTGCAACCCAGATCGGGGTCTCCCGGTCCTGTCAGTTCTTCCCGGAGATCGACGCGAAGGCCTGTGGCCGCGAGTCCCTTCGCTCTGAACGCTCCCCCCTCCCTCCATGAGTCCGGAGATCGGCGCACGAGAGTCCGATCTCTCCGGACCGGCGGCCCTGCGAAGGGGGTGAACCGGAACCGTCCCGGCAAGGTTCTCCGGCGCCGCGTTTCCGGAGACGTTCCGTGAACCGGTCGGACCGCCCCAGCGGGACCACGATCGGTGGCTCCGGGTTCCCGACCACCCGATCAGCCCCGTCCACGCTCCCGGGCTCGCGTCCGCCGACCGGCCGGGACCGCTCGGGCTCACCTGGAGTGACATGGGGAAAGAGCGGCGCCCGTAAAAATGGAGTTACCCGAAGGCCTGCCGCGAGCGCGCCAGGGCGTCGACGGCCGGCAGGACCCTGCCGGTGAGGAACTCGATGCAGGCCCCGCCCCCGGTGGAGATATGGGTGAACCGGTCCTCGATCCCGAGCTTCTCGACCACCGCGGCCGTGTGCCCGCCGCCGATCACCGAGAAGTCGGCCTCCGAAGCCGCGCGAAGGAGCTCGTGGGTCCCGAGCTCGAACCCCGGCTCCTCGAAGACGCCGGCCGGCCCGTTGAAGACCACCGTCCCGGCCCCCGAGAGGATCCGGGCGAGCTCGCCCACGGCCGGAGCCCCCGCGTCCATCACCTGGCCTTCCGCGGGGATCCGGTCGACCGGGTACTCGACCCGGTCGCCGTCTTCGCGCACCGCGACCGTCCCCGGCAGCGCGATCCGGTCGCCGTATGTCGCCAGGAGCCCGCGGGCCGTCTCCACGAGCGGGGTGTAGCCGAGCTGCTCGATGAGCCCCGCCGACGGGGCGCCGATCGAGAGCCCCTGCGCCAGGTAGAAGACGTTCGCCACGACCCCGATCGCGACGACCGTGTCGGCCACCCCGTTCGCCAGGACGTGGCGGGCCACCTCGATCGAGTCGTCGACCTTGGTCCCGCCGAGCACCACCACGACCGGGCGGGGCGCTCCCGAGAAGACGCGGGAGAGCTGCTGGACCTCGCGCTCCATCAACAGACCCGCGGCCGACCGCAGGAGCATCGGGAGCCCGACCACGGTCGGCTGCGAGCGGTGCGCCGTCCCGAACGCGTCGTTGACGAAGACGTCCCCGAGCGCCGCGAGCCGCCTGACCAGGATCGTCCTTGCCGCCTCCTCGGGCTTTACAGTCTGGTTCTCCTCGGCCATGAAGCGGACGTTCTCGAGCATCAGCACGTCGCCGGGAGCCATCCCGGCCACCGCCTCCCGGGCGCAGGTGCCGAAGACGTCCTCGACGTAGCGCACCGGGCGCCCGAGCATCCCGCCGAGCTTCTCGGCGTGGGCCGCGAGCGGGGTGAAGTCCTTCTTCCCGGGCCTCGACTGGTGGGTCAGGACCACGACCTTCGCGTCCTCGAGCGCCCGGATAGTGGGCAGGTGCTCGCGGAACCGCTTGTCGTCCAGGATCTGCCCCGACGACGGGTCGATGGGGGAGTTGAGGTCCAGCCTGAGCAGGACCGTCCTGCCCCCGCACCCGAGCGAGGCGATGGTGCCGATCTCCATCCCGTCCACCTCAGGCCTGGGAGCGCGCCTTGATCCTCTTGAGGCGGAAGAGTTCCTCGCGCTCCATCTCGTCGAGCCGCATCTTGATGAAGTCCCGCGCCTCGGCCTGTTCGGGGATCACCTTGAACTCGAGCGCGTTGACGCGCCGCTTCGTCTTCTCGATCTCCTCGAGAAGCCGCTTCATCGTGGTCTCGATCTCGGCCGAACGGATGATCTGCTCGACCAGGTCCTCGAACGCCGACGCCGTCTCGTCGATCGTGGACGAGGTGCCGAGCACCCCGTAGCCCCGGTCCACGAGCGGCTTGGTCACGGACGACCCCTGGATCTCGGGGACCACGACGCCCATGATGTTCTTCTGCTTCACGCCGATCTGGGGGACCTCCTTGACGGAGAAGGCGGCCGACTTGACCCCGATCGCCCCCTCGACCGTGTTCGCGACGGCCATCATCTCCTCCGCCCGGGCGTAGGCGGCGTTGAGCGCGTTCTGCGAGTCCTTCGCCTGGCCGAGCACCTTGAAGAACTCAAGGATCAGCCCGTCCCGCTTCATCTTCAGGATCTTGTACCCCCGCTCGGAGAGCTGGATCCGCCTCTTCAGGTTGATCAGCTCCGACCGGGTCGGCTTGATGTCGCGGAGTGCCATGAGTCCCTCACTTCGCCCGGAACTTCGGGTGGTACTTCTCGATCAGCTCGCGGTCGATCCGGCTGAGCTGCTCGACCGGGAGCGTCGCGAGCAGGTTCCAGCCGAGGTCGAGCGTCCCCTCGCCGATCGTGCGGTCCTCGTCGATCCCCTGGCGGACGAACTTGCCCTCGAAGAGGTCGGCGAACTCCAGGAACATCCTGTCCCGCTCGGAGAGCGCGTCCTTGCCGACGATCGCGACGAGCCCGCGCAGGTCGTTGCCCTCGGCGTAGGCCGCGTAGAGCTGGTCCGAGACCTTCTTGTGGTCCTCGCGGGTATGGCCCTCCCCGATCCCCAGGTTCATGAGCCGGGAGAGGGAGGGGAGCACGTTGATCGGCGGGTAGATCCCCTTGCGGTGGAGCTCGCGGCTGACCACGATCTGCCCCTCGGTGATGTACCCTGTCAGGTCCGGGATCGGGTGGGTGATGTCGTCGCCGGGCATGGTCAGGATCGGTATCTGGGTCACAGAGCCCTTCCCGCCCTTGATGATCCCGGCCCGCTCGTAGATCGAGGCGAGGTCCGTGTACATGTACCCGGGGTAGCCACGCCGCCCGGGAACCTCCTCTCGGGCGGCGCCGATCTGGCGGAGCGCCTCGCAGTAGTTCGTCATGTCGGTCAGGATGACCAGCACGTGCATCCCGAGTTCGAACGCCAGGTACTCCGCCGTCGTCAGGGCCAGGCGCGGCGTGATCGTCCGCTCCACGGCCGGGTCGTCGGCCAGGTTCAGGAAGACGACGGCCCGCTCGAGCGCGCCCGTGCGCTCGAAGTCCTGCATGAACGCGTTCGCCTCCTCCTTCGTGATCCCCATCGCGGCGAAGACCACCGCGAACTCCTCGGTCGAGCCCGGCACCTTGGCCTGGCGCGCGATCTGGAGCGCGATGTTGTTGTGCGGGAGGCCCGCGGCAGAGAAGATCGGGAGCTTCTGGCCGCGGACGAGCGTGTTGGTCCCGTCGATGGTCGAGATCCCGGTCTGGATGAAGTCCTCGGGGGAGCCCCGGGCGTACGGGTTGATCGCCGCGCCGGTGATGTCGAGCCGCTTCTCGGGCACGATCTCGGGCCCCCCGTCGATCGGCTTGCCGCCGCCCGAGAGGATCCGGCCGAGCATCTCCCTGCCGACCGGCATCTTGATCGCCTCGCCCGTGAACCGGACGCCCGAGTCTCGGCCGATCCCGGCCGTCGTCTCGAAGACCTGGACGACCACCAGCTCGTCCGAGGTGTCGAGCACCTGGCCGCGCTTGGTCGAGCCGTCCGCGAGGGTGATGTTCACGAGTTCGCCGTACCCGATCGGCTCCGTCTTCTGGACGAAGAGAAGCGGGCCGGCGATCCGGTTGATGGTCCGGTATTCCTTCATGCGCTCGACCTCAGCTGGGTGAACTCGGCCTCCATCGACTTCAGGATCCCATCGAGCATCGGCCCGTAGTCCTGCACGAACTTGACCTGGGGCAGGTCGTTCTTGGCCTTGATCGTGATGATCTGGGTCGGGGTCACGCCGGCCGCCTGGGCCGCGTAGGCCTGGTCCGCGTATGCCCGGATCGCCTTCATCATGTCGTACTGCTTGCTCATCGAGCAGAATGTGTCGACCGCGTCGTAGGCGTTCTGCTGCAGGAAGACCTCGCGGATCAGCCGCGCGACCTCGATCGTGATCTGCTCGGCCTCGGGGAGGGCGTCCGAGCCGACCAGCTGGACGATCTCCTGGAGCTCCGACTCCTTCTGCAGCACCTCCATCGCCCAGGTCCGGAGCAGGTTCCACTCCGGCGAGACCTCGCGGTCGTACCAGTCGGAGAGGCTGTCCAGGTAGAGCGAGTAGGAGTTGAGCCAGTTGATCGACGGGAAGTGCCGGCGCTGCGAGAGCTTCGCGTCCAGGGCCCAGAAGACCTTGACGATCCGGAGCGTGTTCTGCGTCACCGGCTCGGAGAAGTCGCCGCCGGGCGGCGAGACCGCGCCGATGACCGAGACGGAGCCCGAGTCGCCGTTGAGCGTGGTGACGAGCCCCGAGCGCTCGTAGAACTCGGAGAGCCGCGCCGCGAGGTAGGCCGGGTAGCCCTCCTCGCCGGGCATCTCCTCGAGCCGGCTCGAGATCTCGCGCATCGCCTCGGCCCATCGGGAGGTCGAATCGGCCATCAGCGAGACGTCGTAACCCATGTCGCGGAAGTACTCGGCGATCGTGATCCCCGTGTAGACCGAGGCCTCGCGGGCCGCGACCGGCATGTTCGAGGTGTTCGCGATCAGGATCGTACGCTCCATGAGCGGCTTGCCCGACTTCGGGTCCTGGAGCTCGGGGAACTCGGTCAGCACCTCGGTCATCTCGTTGCCGCGCTCGCCGCACCCGATGTAGACGACGATCTCGGCGTCGGACCACTTCGCGAGCTGCTGCTGCGTCACCGTCTTACCCGAGCCGAACGGCCCGGGGATGGCGGCCGTCCCGCCCTTCGCGATCGGGAAGAGCCCGTCGAGGATCCGCTGCCCCGTGATGAGGGGGATCGTCGGGTTCTTCTTCTCACCGACCGGCCGGGGGACCCGGACGGGCCAGCGCTGCATCATCTGGATCTCGGTCCCGTCCTCGAGGGTCGCGACCGTCTCCTCGACCGTGTAGCTGCCGCCCTGGATCGAGCGGATCTTCCCGCCCTTCACGTTCGGCGGCACCATGATCCGGTGGACGATGTTCGTCTCCTGGACCTCGCCGATGATCGAGCCGGGCTTGACCTCGTCGCCGGCCTTGACCAGCGGCCTGAACTCCCACTTTTTATCGCGGGGGATGCCGGGGGCGGAGACGCCGCGCTCGATGAACGAGCCCATCTTGTCGACGAGCACTGCCAGCGGGCGCTGGATCCCGTCGTAGATCGAGGTCAGGAGGCCGGGCCCGAGCTCGACTGCGAGCGAGAGGCCCGTGTTCTCGACGGGTTCACCGGGTCTCAGGCCGGTCGTGTCCTCGTAGACCTGGATGATGATCGCCTCGCCGTCGACCTTGATCACCTCCCCCATCAGCTCCTCGTTACCGACCTTCACGACGTCGTACATGTGGGCGTCGAGCCCGACGGCCGTGACGACCGGTCCGGCGACGCGTTTGAGAACGCCGCCGGCCTGGTTCTTCGTTTCGGTTACTTCCACAGATCAACACCCACTGAACGCTTTATCTTCTCTCTGAGGGACAGGCCCGCCTCCTTGCCGCCGATCGCGATAACGGTCGGCCGCACGGACTCCTCGAGCTGGGTCTGGAGACGCCGTGGGACGCGCTCCATGTCGCTCGCGGATAGGACGAGGATGCCGACCTGGGGGTCGGCCAGTGCCTGGTTGACCGCCTCGACGAGCCGGGGTTCGTCGTCGACCGCGTAGGTCCTGTGGATCCCGGCGAGCCGGAACCCCAGGATGAAATCGCTCGAACCGATGACTGCGATCTCCATCTAGATCACCAGGTACTCCTGAATCCGCTCGGGGGCCAGGTTCGCGGACTTGCCGCGGGCGATCGCCCGGAGGTTGTAGACCTCGTAGCGCTTGCGCTCGAGGTAGACCAGCACGGGCGAGACCGAGAACGGGTAGCGCCGGCTCATCCGGTCCATCAGGTCGAGCTTGAACCGGGTGAGGCGGCTCTCGACCTGCCGGACCGGGCAGCCGCACCTGAGCTCCTCGATCGCCTCCCGCAGGGGCTCGAGGTTGGCCCGCTTCTTGAGGCTGTCCACGATCTCGTCGACGGAGTCGAGCCTGGCGACCCGGTCGAGCTCGTCGACCGGGATCCGGCCGTCGGAGATCATGAACTCCCGGACCTCCTCGGTCGCACCCCCCTCCCGCAGGCGCCAGAGGTTCTGCAGGTTCGTGATATCGATCTCGAGCTGGATGTACTGCAGGAACTCGTACCCACCCTTGATCCCCGAGCGGGCCACCCGGACCAGGTCGGCGTAGTACTGCTTGTAGAGCTCGTTCTCGAGCCTGGCGAACGACCCCGACTCGAGTGCCGCGGAGAGCTCCCGGGTCACGACCGGGTAGAGATGGCTCCCGCGGAGCCCCTCGACGATCCGCTCGGGCGAATCCTCGGTGACGAGCCGGTCGAGGGCCGCCCGGTCGAGGCTCCCCGCCGGGATCAGCACCTCCTTGATCTTGCCGGCCCCGAACCCCTGGGTGCGGCCCCGGAGGACCGTGAGGATGTTCGCGATATCCCAGCGGCGCAGGTACGCGGCCGTGAATGCGTGCATGGTCCCGGGCGCCAGCGCGAGGACGTTCTGGTACTCTTTCGCCAGGTTCCAGGAGAGGGCGACCTCGAGGAGGTCTACCCCGGAGAACGAGGGCGAGAGCTCGTCGATCTCGGTCTTGTACTCCAGTTCCTCGATGTACCGCGTGATCTCCGGGAGGCTCATGTTCAGCATCCGGAGGTACTCCTCCGGGCGCAGGAGCTTCGCCTTCCTGACGCGGAGCCGCGTGGCCACGTAGACATAGGGCGCCGGTCCGGCCATCACCTCTGCCATGACCGGCTCACCTCACCCGAACAGGAGGTCCGAGGCATCCTTGAGCGAGGACTCCCAGACGGCGTTCAGGTATGTACGGTACGAGTGGTCGACCTGGAAGGCCCCGTCGTTCGACTCGGCCACCAGGCCCCCCTCGATCTCCGCGGGGGGCCCGACCGTGAATCCGGCGAACGCCGGCTCCTTGACGAGCGCCTCGACGATCGGCAGGTCGGCCCGGTTCACCCGGACGCGCCCCCCGCCGATCTCGGTTTTCGCGGTCTCGAGGAGTCGCCTGAGGGCCTTTTCGTGGAACGAGGCCGGCTCCTTGCGGATCGCGGTGAGCGCCGAGGCGTAGACCTGGTCCAGGAGCTCCTTCTCGGCGTTCAGGGTCGCCCGCTTCGTGACCAGGTTCGCCGACGAGGTCTCCCGGCTGAGGACGGCCTCGACCTGACGGACGACGTCCGCCTCGGTCTGGAGCTTGATCTCGTCCGAGCGCTGCCGCGCGTCGCGCAGGACCCGCTCCGACTCCGTCAGCGCCTCCCTGCGGATCTGGTCGACCTCCTGCCGCCCCTTCTCCTGGATCTCCCCGATGACTGCTTCCAGTCCCATGATGCGTCTCCTTCAGAACAGGAGCAGCATCGCGACGACGAGACCGAAGATGACGATGGTCTCCGGAATGACGGTGAAGATGAGGGCCAGGCCGAAGAGGTCACGGTTCTCGGCGGTCGCGCCGACGGCGGCGGCCCCGATGGACATCTCGGCGATCCCGGTGCCGACACCGGTCAGCCCCACGGCGAGTCCTGCCCCGACGGCCTTGAGTCCTGCCTGCGATGCTTCTATCATCTCTACCGTCATGACGGCGGTGCTAACATCAACCATTTCTTTATTCCTCCGTAGTATACTGTCTCTTCATTCCAAACGGGTTGTACTTGAGTCCTCCGCCCTTGTAGAACTTGGTGAAGAACTCCACGTAGTGAAGACGGATCGAGTGCAGCCCGCCGCCCAGGATCCCCAGGGCGGTGTTCAGCGCGTGGCCGATCAGGAACACGACGATCCCGACGATGACCAGCACGATCGCGACCGGTGTCAGGTTCTTCAACGCCGGCTCGATCATCATGCCGATCGAGATGTAGTTCACGACCATCGCGATCGCGACGGACGAGAGGCCGACCGCGACGAGACGGGCGTAGCTGAGCACGTGCGAGATCACCGTGGGTGCCTCGACGAGCTCGAGCGCATTCTCCTGGCCGATCGCGATCATGCCGTAGAGGATCAGCGCGATCCCGATGATCCCGAACGGGCGCATCCCGAGCGCGACCACGTCCCCGATCCGGGTCAGGTCGAACATCAGCGGGATGGGGAAGATCGACCAGATCACGAGGAGCAGGCCCCACATGAAGGCGATCCACCCGGTCTGGGCGATCATCGCCTTCGTCCGGTGGGTCCCGTGGTCCATCCGCGCGTGGTTGATCAGCGAGATGATCCGCCCGAGCGTGATGTGCAGGATCCCGATCCAGATCGCGACGATCAGGAGCGACGCCGCGTCGGGCCCGTGCCCGTGCGCTCCGCCGCCGATGTTGAGGTGGCGCGAGAAGATGACCGGGTCCCAGGGGAGCGCGAAGCCGAGGAACTCGGAATAGAGCACCCCGAAGACGATCGCGGAGATGGACGCGTTCCGCATGTTGTCCAGGAACTGCTTCCATCCGTCGGTCATGAGGAACCTCCTCAGCATGAGCGATATCGCGAGCAGGATGAGACCGTACCCGACGTCGCCGAGGATGATCCCGAAGAAGATCGGGAAGACGATCGAGACCAGGAGCGTCGGGTCGATCTCCCGGTAGTCGGGGCGCGAGTAGACGTCCATGAACATCTCGGTCGGATGCGCGAAGTCCGGGTTCTGGAACTCGACAGGGACCTGGTCATTCTCGTAGTCCACCGGGAGCGTCTCGACGTGGACCTTCTCCCCCGTCGCCTCCTCGAGCGACGCGGTGATCTCGGAGACCGCCTCGGTCGGAACCCAGCCCTCGGCGACGAAGGCCAGGTCCGTGACCGCGAACCGGAGCGGCGCCTCGGCCTGCTCGACGTCCGCGCTGAGCAGCTCGTCGGCCGCCAGCAGGAACGACGAGTGGATCTCCTTGAGCCCGTGGAGCTGCCGGTCGATCGTCTCGAGTTCCTTCTTCACGTCGGCGAGCTCCGCCCGGTACCGGGCGATCGCGTCGCCCGCTGGACCGGACTCAGCCGGGAGGGCGACGGGCGCGAACCCGGCCTCCTGGAGCTGACGTTCGACCGCGTCACGGTGCTCTTTCGGCGTGAAGACCGCGAGGAATCCGCCCTTCCGGCCGCCCGCGTACTCCTTCTCGTGGGGGGCCTCGATCGCCACGTCGGCCGGCACCCGGCCGGTGAAGACGGCGAGGCTCTCGTAGCCCCGGAAGTGGTCGAGGTCGACGGGAAACGCCGTGAACGGCTCGAGCTCCGCGATCCGGGTCTCGAGCTCGCGGGCCCGGTTCTCGAGGCGGTTCCGCCGGGTCACCATCTCGTCGGCCTGGGCGTCGAGCTCGGGCAGCTCCGTCTCGAGCTGCCGCCGGAGCTCGCCGGAAGAGACGCGCCGGGCGGGGGGAGAAGCCCCCCCCTCGACCCCGAACGCGGTCGCCGCCCCCCGGATCTTGAGGAGGTCGACGGAGGCCTCGGTCGCGCCCTCGAGTGGCATGCCGATCTTGAACCCGTCGTATTCCTCCTGGCCCACGAAGTCCTCGATGTGGAAGAGCCGCCGCCGGTGGAGCTCGGCGATCACCTTCCCCATCTGGTCCTTGGTCCCGGTGATGAGCAGGCGGCTCATCTGCTCCGGATAGAGCATCAGGACCGCTCCTCCCTCTCAGGCACCGGCATCGAGGGCTCCCTCGAGCCGGGAGACCAGGAGCGCGACCGCGCGCTCCATGTTCCGGCTGCCCCGCTCACGGAGCTCGGCCGCCTTGACCTCGCCGTCCCTGATGATCTCGGCGTGGAGGCGGTCCGCCTCGGCGTGGGCCTCGGCGAGCTTCTGCTTGCGGTACTCTTCGGCGTTCGCGGCCGCCTTCGCGATCAGGTTGTCGGCCTCGAACTCGGCATTCTGGATGCTCGTGCGCCGTTCCTCCTCGGCCTGGCTGATCGCGGCCTTGTACTCGTCTTCCGTCTTCTTGATGCTCTCCAACACCTCTACCTTCATCAAACCCTCCTTACACTGTAATAGTTGGCGGAAAGAGGTTTATTAAGTGTATGTATTCCTCGTTCGCGGTGCTGGAGAGCCCGTTCAGACCCCCAGGGAGAGGGGCGGCAGGCACCGGATCGCGAGCCCAGGCGGCCCCCCCTCGATCTCGACCCCGCCTGGCACCCCCGAGACGACGAGCCCGGCGAACTCGTCGCCGCCGCAGAGCACGTCCTGCTCGGGGTGGGTCCCGCGCTGGATCCCGCACGCCAGCCGGATGCGGGGGCCGGCCGAGACCACGACTGGGAGCCGCCGTGAACCGGGGTGGTCCTTCGGGAGCACGACGAGCGGGAGGCCGTACCGGCGCACCAGCTCGATCAGCATCAGGGCCGGCGCGAGCGGCCCGCCCACGGGGGCCGAGGCCGCCACCAGGTCGTCAGGCCCTAGGCCCTGCACGACCTCGCGCTCGACAGTCTCGATGCAGAGCGGCAGGCGACGGAGCACGCGGGCCACCGCGAGAAAAGAGGAGGTCCCCTCGAGGACCAGGAACCCGTCGTCCAGGGGCGCGAACATCCGGCGGGGTTTTTCAGATCGCGTCGACCACGTCGGACTGGCAGGAGGGGCAGACCGGGTGCTTTCCCACGCCCTCGAAGCTCTCGCCGCAGTCGCGGCACCGGAACCGCTTCCCCTTCACGCGTTCGTCGAACTCAACGTCCATGGGTCCGCCAACGGAGCACATCCACTGATCACCGTGCCAGAGTCTGCCCGCCACCCCGATAAGGTTATCGGGAAAAAACGGCCGGCCGGACACGGGCGGGCGGGGACCAGAACCGCCCGCGTCAGGTCGGCAGCGGCGGCGCGACCACCGTGTTGAACGCGATCAGCGCGATCAGGATCATGATGCAGGCATGCTTGACCCCCGACTTGATCGAGGACTCCCCCATCTGCCCGGCGATCAGGCCCGAGACGAACCCCATGATCACCACGGCGTGGTAGAGCATCGCCTGGATCAGGCCGAGCGGCATCGTGCCAAGCCCGGCGAACGTCCCCCCGGCCTGCGAGAGCCCGGCGGTGTCGAGCTTGGCGAGCTCGACCAGGAACTGCGCGTTCAGGGTCGCGATCACGAAGATGAAGACCCCGAACGAGAGGTAGACGATCGCGACGTAGATGAACATCTCGCCGAACCGCTCCTTCTTCAGGATCTCAGACATCCGGGTGTCCGAGGCGGCGATGTTCAGGACGTCGTTGATCTGGCTCGACATCTCCGAGGCCCGCGTGATCAGGGTGACCATCCGGGCGATGATCGGGGTGGTGACCCGCTGCTCGAAGTGGAGCAGCGCCTCCGAGAAGTTGGCGCCCCACTCCATGTCCCGGTTGATCCGTTTGATCTCGTGCGAGAGGACGCCCAGGTTGGCGCTCTGCATGATCGCCAGCGCCTGGGCGACCGTGAGGCCTACCTGGTTGATCCCGGCCATCCGGTCCAGGAACTCCGGTATCGCCGCCTCGATCCCCGAGAGCCGCCGCCGCCAGACCTCGTAGAAGATCGCGAACGGCAACAGGATGATCAGCACCCCGATGATGATGTGGTCGTCGATCGCGCTGACGTAGGCCTCCAGGTTGCCGATCCAGGCGATCTGCGAGATCATGAAGGCCATGTATATGATCCCGATCGGGATCGTCAGGAAGAGGACCCGGACCGGCTTCGTGGTGAACGCCCGGAGCGGGTCCTGGAGGAACCGGCGGACCCCCGCCGACTGGTCGTACTTGACGAGCCGGGCGAAGAGCGACTCCTCCCCGCCGATGGGATTGATCGCGACGTCGGTGAACTCCTGCCACTCCTGGTCCGTCGATTTCCGGTAGACGCTCTCGGTCTTGATCGAGACCAGGTCGATCATCACCATGAAGATCGCGGTCCCGACCGGGAGCATCAGGTAGATGACGGCCACCAGCTGCTCCACGGCGGCCCCTCCCATCATCCCCATGACGACCATGATGATGATCAGGAAGAGCGGGCCGGCGACGAAGAGCGTCACGTAGGACTCGGCCACGAGCGCCAGGAACCCCAGGAAGTTCTTCTGCTCGTACCGGGCCTCCTCCTGGAAGAGGTGGACCCGCCCCTCGAGGAAGTCGGCCATGTCGCCGCCCGACTCGATCACCGAGAGGAGATCCTGGAGGAAGTCCTTGAGCTTGTTGGACGGCGTGGTCATGTGGAGCTGCCGGATGGCCGAGACCTCGTCCAGGCCGAAGAAGTCGGCGTCCCGGACCACCTGGCGGAACTCGAGCGCCACCTCGCCGTAAATGTTCGCGTTCTCCGAGAGCGACCGGAAGATGGTCAGGAGCTCGGCGCCCCCCCTCCGCATCGCGTACATGTACGCGACGGCGTTATGGAGCGTCATGTTGATCTTCGAGGCGCGCATCCCCTTGGTGATCGCGGGCCACTGGAGGGCGAGCATGTATGTGATCGTGGCCGCGAGCAGGGCCCCGATCACGGCGCCGACCAGCTGCGTGATCAGGGACATCGGGATGGGGCCGAGCGAGTACGGCAGGTGGAACCCGGTCGGGTTCGTGAAGCCGGTTCCCTGCGCCTCGGTGAACGAGATCACGAACCCGGTCACGATGTAGCCGATCACCAGAAAGACGATGGCCACGACGGCCGAGGCCAGGACGGCGTTGGAGAGGTAGCGCTCGACCGTGACCCCCGAGCGGGTCGAGATCAGGTCAGCGTTCAGGCGCTGGAACCGCGTCGGGTCCCTGGCCACCCAGGCCTGGACCTGGCGCCCGAAGATCACGTGATCGCCTTCCGGAGGTCGTCGATGTTGCCCATCACGCTTTCCGGGTCGATATAGTAGTTCTGGAAGAGCATGCTGACGGACTTGTAGTCGCGGATCCGCTGCTCGTGCATCGCGATCAGCAGGCGCTTCCGCACCGCGATCTCGGCCTCCAGCTGCTCACGGGTCCAGCCCCGCTTCTCGGTGATCGAGGCGTAGATCTGGGACCGGCCCGTGTAGTTGAGCAGGTCGCGGACCGGGTCGTAGGTGAAGACGTTGTTGACCCGGAGGTTCCCGGTGGACGGGTCGATCCCGATCACCTCGACGATCTCCTGGCACCGCCGGACGCGCGCCGTCCCCTGGTAGATCAGGGCCTGGATCGAGATGATGTTGAGCGCCTGGAGCATGTTGCGCGGCACGTTGAGGGGCTCGGACTCGAGCCGGTGGATGGCCGCGTCGACCGAGCCCGCGTGCATGGTGGAGAAGGTGGTGTGACCGGTGTTCATCGCCTGGAAGAGCGTCTGCGCCTCGTTGCCGCGGACCTCCCCGACCAGGATGAACTCGGGCCGCTGCCGCATCGCGGACTTGAGCAGCGCGAACATGTCGATCGTGTTGCCGGCCTCGGCCACGGACTCGCGCGTCACCGAGGCGATCCAGTTGTCGTGGTAGAGGGTGACCTCGCGCGTGTCCTCGATCGAGATCACCTTCGCGAGGGGGGTGATGAAGAGCGAGACCGCGTTGAGCGAGGTGGTCTTCCCGGACGCCGTGCCGCCGATGAAGATCAGCGACTTCTGGTTCTCGATCGCGAGCCAGAAGTAGACGAGGGACTCCGGGCTGAAGGTGTGGTACTCCATCAGCTCGACCGGGGTGAACGGCTCCTCGCGGAACTTCCGGATCGTGAACGAGGTCCCCCGGGTCGTGATCTCCTTGCCGAGCGTCAGCTGCAGCCGTGAACCGTCCGGCAGGGTCGCGTCGATCATCGGGTTGCCGATCGAGACGTGCTTGCCCGAGCGCTGGGCGAGCTTGATCGCGAGCGAGATGAGCGCCTCCTCGTCGAAGCGGATGTTGGTCCGGATGTTCCGGTACTTGCGGTGGTAGAGGAAGATCGGGACCTCGTTGCCGTCGCAGGAGATGTCCTCGATGTTCGGGTCCTTCATCAGCGGCTCGATCCGGGACCATCCGATGAAGTTCCTGACCAGGAAGTAGCGGAGCTTGAAGAGCGGGATCTGCTCGAGCGTGATCCCGTACTCCTCGAGGAGCCCCATCATCTTCCGGTAGAGCAGGTGGTGCTTGTCCTCGTCGATCTCGGCGTCGGTCAGGATCAGGACGTCGCGCAGGTCCTCGAAAATCCGCTCGATCAGTTCGTACTCGAACGGCGTGAGCGTCGGCTCGTAGAGGATGTACTCCTCCTGCTTGGTCCTCCGGTTGAAGACGACGTTCACCTAGCTGAGCCCCTCGTCGACCCAGTACTGCTCGATCAGGTCGAACTCCTCGGGGAGTTCGCGGTCGACGAGCGAGCCGTGGATCGACGGGTCGTAGTTAACGATCTCGGGCTCGGGCCTCTTCCGGGCCATCAGCCGCCCGGTCTGCCTGGGGGGCTGCATCGTCTTCGCGTCGGGCGGCGGCGTCAGGACGCGCGCTTGTTCCTGCTTCCTTCTCCTCAGACGCGGCAACTCCACTGTTACACGACCTCCGGCAACCCTGCCGGGTCACCCGAACCCCGCAGGTTGTGTCGATGGAATCATCTGATCTTCGTTATACTTTAACCATCCGATACGGTGCGGCGGGGACAGTTCTTCTCTTTATGCTTTTACAAACATTTATCGAGACTACAGGTGACTATCTTGGAGTGCAGCAATTGGCGGGCGCGGCGATACGGATGCCCACCGGAATAGGGTCGTTCGACCCCGTGATGGAGGGAGGAGTCCCCCCGGGCTCGATCATGCTCCTGCTCGGCGATATCGGGGCCGGCTCGTTCGAGTTCGTCTACACCTCGATCATCAACCTCGCGATGCAGAAGCGGCACGACCCGGAGAACCCCGCCCTGCCGTCCGAGATCCTGTACATCACCTTCACCAAGATGCGCGAGGACGTCGACCGCGAGGTCCGCCTCTCGTTCGACGAGTCCCTCGCCTCCGAGCTCGAGACCGACTACGTCCGTTTCAGCGACCTCTCGGAGCAGTACTTCGAGACGTCGGCCGTGCCGAACGAGTGGTACACCTCGGACGACCTGATCACGCGTTTAAAACGCCGCTCCGAGCACAAGTCCACCCTGATGCGGCTCTCGTCCGTGCTCGACACCGCGCCCGAACGCTCGCTGATCATCCTCGACTCGCTGACCGAGCTCGCGGTATCGTACTCCGACCCCGCGGACTGGAAAGAGCTCGCGGCGTACCTGCGCGGTCTCCAGCGGGTCACGAAGCGGTGGAACTCGACGATCTACCTCCTCCTCACCCAGGGGATCATCGACCGTGCCCGGGTCCAGGAGATCGCGGACATCGCGGACTCGGTGATCCTCTACCGGTGGGAGGAGTCGGTCGCGGCGCGGCGGCAGCGCGTGATGTTCTTCGAGAAGTTCCGGGGGGTCATGACCCACCTCGAGGAGAACGACCTGGTCAAGTTCTCGATCAAGATCTCGCCCGCCCTCGGCTTCGAGGTGAACAACATCCGGCTCATCATCTGACATGGCCATCACACCGAACAGCGGACAGGAGCGGGTCAGCACCGGGATCGAAGGACTCGACGAGATGCTCGCGGGCGGGCTCGTCCGGGGTTCGATCACGGCGATCGTCGGGGCCTACGGCACGGGCAAGACGACGTGTGTGCTCGAGTTTCTCTACGACGGGCTCAGAAGGGGAGAGACCGCGATCTACATCTCGCCCGAGGAGACCGAGGACTCGATCCTCGGGTTCATGGCCATGAGGGGGCGCGACGTCGGGCCGTACCGCAACAGATCCTTCTTCGTGCTCAAGCTCGACCCGACCAACTTCAACCTCTCGGTCAACACGATCCGGAACGAGCTGCCGCCCCTGATCCGGAAGGTCTCCGCGACCCGCGTGGTCTTCGACCCGGTCTCGCTCTTCGAGGACCTCTTCGAGTCGGACTCCGGGCGCAGGAACGAGATGTACCGGTTCGTCGAGCTGCTCCGTGAACAGCACTGCACGATGGTGATGACCTCCGAGACGACCCGGGACAACCCGCTGGCGAGCCGCCACAACCTGATCGAGTACCTGGCCGACACGGTAATCCTGCTCCGGTACGTCCGCCCCGACGATTTCGCCCGCGTCAACCTGGCGGTCGAGGTGGTCAAGATGCGCCACTCCCCCCACTCGCGCGAGATCAGGCCGTACGAGATCGGCGCGGAGGACGTGCGGGTCCTCCCGGCACCCGGGACCAGGTGACGGGAGGGCTCCCGCCGACCGTCAGGTCCACTGGGGGTTGAGGTACCAGTAGGCGCCGGTCAGGTACGTGGCGAACGTCGTCCACGCGATGTACGGGACGAGCAGGTAGGCCGCCACGGGGCGGACGCGGTAGAACCGCTCTATCGTGCCCAGGATCGCGAGCCAGAGGGCGACGACGCAGACGAACGCGAGCCCTATCGAGTGTACCCCGAAGAAGAGCCAGGACCAGAGCACGTTCAGAACGAGCTGGACCCCGAAGAGCGCGAGCCCCCTCCTCGCCGCCGGGTGGTCGCGACGCTGCCAGACCAGGAAGGCCGCGATGCCCATCAGGATGTAGAGCGTGGTCCACACCGGGCCGAAGACCCAGTTCGGGGGGCTCAGGGGCGGACGCGCCAGCGCTGCGTACCAGGTGGGGATGTTCGGATAGGTCGCGATCGAGCCGAGGAGGCCGGCGGCGAGACTGCCGACGACGAAAACGACGAGCGCGAGCCATTCGGTGGCGTTCCGGGGAAGCTCCATGATACCTCGTTGTTCGCGGGCCCGTTCCCTAATACTATCGGTACCGGGCCTAACCGACGAACGCGATCCCGAAGAAGGAGAGCACGACCACGAGGATCACGCCGAGGATTCCCCCGATCGCGGAGACCAGGACGGACCAGAGATCGATCGCGACATTCAGGCCGAAGAACCGGTTCAGGACCCAGAGGGCCGCGACGCCGATCGCCGCGTTCATGACCAGGGCCGGAACGCTTTTCAGGACCTTGAAGAGCACCACCACGACGATGATCGCGATTACGAGAGCGATGAGTTCGCCGATCATGGGACTCCGTTTCACACCCGGCCTCTTAAGCGGATCGGTCGCGGGACTCTCCCGCGGACCCGGCCGGCGCCCGCCTCAGGCGTCCAGACCGATCGAGTGGAGCGCGATCAGCACCGCGACGCCCGGGAGGCCCCCGAACGCGCAGACCAGCACGGCGCCGAGGGTGATCGGGATCGCCGGCGAGAGGACGTCGAACCAGTCGATCGCGAAGAGGACGAGGATGCCGACCGCCGAGTTGACCAGGAGCAGCGTCGCGCGCTTCAGCACGAGCCAGAGCACGGTCGCGACCGTGACCGCCGCGAGGATCGTGACGACGAGATCGAGCGTCCCCGTCACCCCACCAGCCGCTGCTCCCCGAGACGGAGCGCGGGCAGGAGCATCCCCCCGATCTCCCGCCTCTCGGCCGAGACCCCCTCGATCGCCCCGAGCAGGTCGAAGAGGTTGCCGCCCCACATCGCGGTCGAGACCGGGGTCGTGAACTCGCCGCCCGCGACGAACGTCGGGTTCGAGACCTCCACCGAGAAGTCGCCGGTGATCGTGTTGGCCGTATGCGCCCCGACGACGGAACGGACGTAGACCGCCTCGTCGGCCGTCACGTCGGCGACGGGGGCCTCCAGCACGAGGGTGTGGAACCCCGCCGAGGGCGCACCCCCGTACCCCCCGCGGACGGCCGACCCGGTCGTCGTCGCGCCGTAGCGGTACGCGGTCCGCAGGTCGTAGGCGAACCCCGCGAGCACCCCGTTCCGGATGAAGTCGACCCGGTGCGTCGGCACACCCTCCGCGTCGAACCAGGCGGCCCCCGGCCCCATCGGCAGGTGCGGGTCGTCGTAGAGCGAGAGCCCCGGGTCGGCGACCGCCTCCCCGACACGCCCCGCGAGCCGGGAGCGGCCGGCGTGGACGTTCCGGCCGACGAGCGCGGGCGCGAGCACGACCTCGATCAGCTCGGCGAGCGCGAGCGGCGAGAGGACCAGGTCGTAGGTCCCCGGCGCCAGCGGTTCCCCGCCGGCGCCGTGCGCGGCGAAGAACGCGGCCCGCTCCCCCACGTGGACGGGGTCGAGGTCGAGCGCGTGGCTCGCGTCGAACTCGAACCCGGTCGAGGTCCCGGCGATCGCCTCGACCGAGCAGGAGGCGTGGGTCTGTTCGTCGGCGTACCGGAGCCCGCCGGTGTTCGCGACCTCGACGCGGGTCCGGGAGAGGACGGCCGAGCCGGCCGTCACCGAGGCGGCAGGGTGCTCGAGAGCGCCCTCCTTCATCCCCTCGAGCAGCTCCGCCACCTTCCCGGGCTCGAGCGTGACCGCGGGATCGTAGGCGAGCCGCCTTTCCGGGAGGTCGATCGGGCCCGGCAGCCCTCCCCAGGGCTGGGGGTCGGCCAGCCGCATGGCCGCGAGCGCGGCCTCCAGGCAGGCCTCCCAGCGCGACGGGTCGTTCGTGGACGAGACCCCGACCCTGCCGTCCCGGAAGACCCGGATCCCGAGGCCGGTGGCGTGCCCTGCCTGGCCGATCCGGACCCGGTCGCGCGAGAGCTCGGCCCCCACCGACTCGGCCCCGGAGAGATAGACCTCGGCCTCGTCGGCGTGCGCCGCCGCCCCCTCGATGATCGCCTCAATCGCGTCCACTGCCACCCACCACCGCGTTCGAGAGCAGGACGTGCGGCGCACCGTCCCCAACGGGGACGGACTGCCCGCCCTTGCCGCAGTACCCCTGGTGCATCCGCCGGTCGTCTGCGATCAGGGCGATCTCGTGGAGCGTCCCCAGGATCTCGCCCGAGAGCGAGACGTCCCGGACCATCCCGCCGAGCGCGCCGTCCTCGACCAGGTAACCGTACTCGGCGTTGAACTGGAACATCCCGCGCCCCGGGTCTACCTGCCCGCCGCGCGAGCCGATCAGGAGCATGCCCGTCCCGCACTCCTCCAGGCACTCGTCGTAGTTTGCGTCCCCGTTCTCGATGAAGGTGTTCGACATCCTGACGAGCGGGGCTTCGCCCGGCATGGCCCGGGCATGGCCGGCCTGGCCGTCCCCAACGGCGGCGAGGGTCTCGCGGGTGTGGAGGAAGGCGCTGATCACCCCGTCCTTCACCAGCTCGGTCCGGCCGGTCGCAACCCCCTCCGCGTCGACCGGATCGAACCCGAACTCGGGGAGAGACGGGTCGTCGGCGATGGTGAGGCCGGGGCCTCCGATCCGCTCGCCGATCCGGCCGGCCAGGACCGAGTTGCCCTCGCGGACCAGGTCGCCCTCCGAGGCGTGGCCGACCGCCTCGTGCGCGAAGACCCCCGCGAGCTCGGGGTCGAGCACGACCCGCATCCTCCCGCCCGTCGCTGCACGCGCGTCCAGGAGCGCGAGCGCGGTCTCCCGGGCCTTTTCGCCGTCGCCCATGCCGGTCCGGAGGGGAAAACCGTTCACCGCGTGCCGGCGCTCGAACCCCATCTGGACCACGCCGTTTCTTTCGGCCACGGCCAGCACGCTGTAGCCGGAACGGCCGAGCGCGTAGGCGTACTCGGCCCCCTCCGAGGAGGCGAACCGGACCGTCTCCTGCCGCTCGGTGTAGACCGCGCGGGTGTTCCGGACCTCCGCCCCACGGGCCGAGGACTCGACGGCGGCGAGGAGGGCGGTCTTCTCCTCGAGACCGAGGGACCGCGGGTCGTCGGACGGAGGGGGGACGGGGAGCACCCGGCAGGGGGCGTCCGCGAGGGCGACCTCCTCGCCGGTCAGCTCCGCGAGCGCGAGCGCCTCGGCCACGAACCGGTCCAGGTCGGCGCCCCGGTAGTTGTCGACCGAGACCACGCCCCAGCCCCACGGGCCGAGCACGCGCACCACCGCGCGGTCGAAGAAGGAGGTGGTCGCGGACTCCACGACCCCGTTGTCGATGTCGATGTTGGTCGCCTCGCCCGAGACGTGGCGCACGTCGAAGTAGCGCGCCATCTCACGCGGGGGCGATCACCGTCGAGCCCGGGTGAATCGTGCCGGCCGACTGCTCGGCGATCTTCCGGACCTTGGTGAGGAAGCCGGCCTCGTCGCGCGGCACGAGCGCGTATTTCAACACCTCGTCGATCTGCGAGACCGGGACCACCCGGACCCCGGCGCGGTACCGGTCCTCGATCATCACGTCGTCCAGATTCGGGGCCGGGATCAGGACCGTCCGGATGCCGGCCTTCGCCGCGGCCTCGATCTTGTAGGTCACCCCGCCGACCGGGAGAACGTCGCCCCGCACCGAGAGCGAGCCGGTCATCGCGATGTCCTGCCGGACCGGGATCCCCTCGATCGCCGAGATCACGGCCGTCGCTACCGATATCGAGGCCGAGTCCCCCTCGACCCCCTGGTAGGTGCCGATGAACTGGACGTGGACGTCCACGTTCCGGATGTCCGTACCCGTAAACTTCTTGATGATCGCCGAGACGTTCTTGATCGACTCCTGGGCGATCTCCTTGAGCATCCCGGTCGCGATCACGGTCCCGCCGGCGGACGACTGGGCCGGGGTCACCTCGGCCATGATCGGAAGGACGGAGCCGGAGTCCGAGCCGACCACGGCGAGCCCGTTCACGCGCCCGATCTCCGTGCCCTGCACGACCGAGAGGTCGTAGTCCCGCATCCGGCGGATGTAGTCGTCCGAGATCTGCTCCTCGACCGAGCGGGCCGTCTCCTTGGCCGCGATCACGTGGGCCGCCGTGGTCAGCTCCGCCCCCTCCTGCCGGGCGAGATCGCCCGCCACCCGGATCAGCCCCCCCATGTCGCGGAGCTTGAGCGTAAGGTGGCCCTTGCGCATCGAGCGGCGGCGGGCCTCGCGGAGCACCTCGCGGATCGCCGACTGGTCGAAGTGCGGGATCTTCCCGTCGTTCGTAACCTCCTGGGCGATGAACCGGATGAACTTCTGCCGGTTCTCGGGGGTGTCCTCCATGGTCTCGCGCATGTAGACCTCGTAGCCGTAGCCACGTATCCGCGAGCGGAGCGCCGGGTGCATCCCCTGCACCGCGTCAAGGTTCCCGGCCGCGATCATCACGAACCGGCAGGGGACCGGCTCGGTCCGGACCATCGCGCCGGAGGAGCGCTCGGACTGACCCGTGATCGGGAACTCGCCCTCCTGGAGCGCGGTCAGGAGGTTCTGCTGCGAATGGGGGGTGAGGGTGTTGATCTCGTCGATGAAGAGGACCCCCCCGTGGGCCCGGTGGATCGCGCCCGACTCGACCCGGTCGTGGGCGGGCGTCTCGAGCCCCCCCGACTGGAACGGGTCGTGCCGGACGTCGCCGAGGAGCGAGCCGGCCTGGGCCCCCGTGGCGTCCACGAACGGCGCCACGGCCGACGGGTCGTGGCTGACGAGGAGCTTGGGGACGAGCGCCTCCTCCTTGGGCGCCGAGTACCGGAGGGCCATGAAGATGAAGGCCGCCGCGATGATCCCCATCAGCCACTGGGACGAGATGAACGCGAACCCGATGATGGCCGTGATGAGCAGCATCAGGAGCGTGTTCCGGAACTGGATCTTCTTTCTCGCCTCGGCCTTGTGGGCGCCGACAATCTGCTTCGCCCGGCCGGCCGGGACGGTCCTGACCACCGGGTTGTTCGAGTCCTCGGCGTTCGGGTAGACCAGGATGTCCTGGATCTCCTCTTTCGGGAGGAGCTCGGCCATCGCCTTCGCGAGCATCGACTTGCCCGTGCCCGGGCTCCCGATCATCATGACGTGCCGTCGCTGGATCGCGGCCTTCTTGATGACCTCGACCGCGTGCTCCTGGCCGATCACCTGGTCGACCAGGCGCGGCGGGACCTCGATCTCCGAGGACGTATCGACGACGACATCGTCGAAGAGCACCTCTTCCCGCGTGGAGACCGGATCGTGTTCTGTTTCCATCGTGATGGTGACCTCTCGACCCCGTGTTGATTTATATTTCTCAGTTCGATCGTTTAAGTACTTTCAGCTCAGGGACGTGGACGATGAAGGTGGTATGCACGCAGGCCTCGCAGGTCCTCGGCGCCCGGCTCGCCGGCCGGCTCGGGGTGGAGACGATCGACGTGGCGTTCTCGCGGTTCCCGGACGGGGAGATCTTCCTCTCACGGGGCGAGACCGACGGCGAGACCGTGATCGTGGGGGCGGTCACCGGCGCCGAGGACCTGGTCGAGCTGATGCTCCTCGTCGACGCCTGCGACGACTCGGCGAACACGCTGGTCCTGCCGTACATGGCCTACGCGCGGCAGGACAAACGCTTCAGGCCGGGCGAGCCGCTCTCGGTCCGCGCGATCGCCCGGGCCCTCTCCGCCGGCGTCGACCGGGTCCTGACGGTGAACGTCCACGACCCGTCGGCGCTCGCGCATTTCACCGTGCCGGCGACGGACGTCTCGGTGGCGCCCGAGATCGGCCGGCACCTGGTCCGGCGGGGCGGGGACCTGCTCGTCCTCTCGCCGGACGACGGGGCGGCGCGGTTCGCGGCGGAGGTCGCGTCGGTCGGGGGATTCGCGACCGACTGGCTGGACAAGACCCGGCTCTCGGGTGACCGGGTCGAGATCCGGCCGAAGTCGCTCCCGGTGGAGGGGCGCGAGGTCGTGATCGTCGACGACATCATCTCGACCGGGGGCACGCTCGCGGCGGCGGCCAGGATGCTGCTCGAGCAGGGGGCGACGGGAGTCCGGGCGGCCTGCGTCCACGGCGTCTTCGCCGGCGGGGCCCTCCTCCACCTCGCCGCGGCCGGCGTCGGCGGGGTCGTCTGCTCGGACACGATCGAGCGGGCGAACTCCTGCATCATGGCCGCCGGTCCGATCGCCGACGCGCTCCGGTGATGCTCCACCTCGACGGGGCGCACCTGGAGGGGGGCGGCCAGCTCGTCCGGACCGCGGTCGCGCTCGCCGCCGTCACGGGCGAGGAGGTGACGGTCGAACGGCTCCGGGCGGGGCGCGAGACGCCCGGTCTCCGGCCGCAGCACCTCGCGGCGGTCAGGGCGGTCGCCGGGTGCTGCGGCGCCCGGGTCGATGGGCTCGCGGTCGGCTCGGACCGGCTAATCTTCCGGCCCGGCCCCCTCAGGGAGACCCACGGGCGGGTCGAGGTCGGGACGGCGGGGGCGGTCCCGCTCGTACTCCAGGCCTGGCTCCCGGTCGCGCTCGCGGCCGGTGGGTCGATCACCGTCGCCGGCGGGACGGAGGTCCCGCTCGGACCGACGGTCGACTACGCGGACCGCGTCCTTTTCTCGTTTCTCCGGGCCCACGGCGCCCGCATCTCGCTCGAGCTCCGGAACCGGGGCTACGCGCCCCGGGGTGGGGGCGAGGTGAGTGTCGCGGTCTCTCCGGGCACGCTCGCCCCCCTGGACCCGGAGAACGTCCCCGTCGTCCCCGGGGCGATCTCGGCGGCCGCGAACCTCCCCGCCCACGTCCCCGCCCGTCAGCTCGCGGCGGCGCGGGAGGTGCTCGAGCCCGTCACCGGCCCCCTCGGCGAGGCCGTCGTCGACCTCCGCGGTGGGGGGGTCTCGACCGGCTCGTCGATCACGTGCTGGGCCGGGCCGAAGGGAACGAGCGCCCTCGGGCGGCGGGGCCTGCCCGCCGAGCGGGTCGGGCGGGCCGCGGCGCGGGCGCTCCTCGGCGAGGTCTTGCTCCCCGGCCAGGTCGACGCCCGCCTCGCGGACCAGCTCCTCGTCTACCTGGCCCGGTACGGCGGGGTGTTCACGGCGACGGGCTGCACGCGGCACGCCGGGACGGTCTCCTGGCTCCTGGGCGAGTTCGGCCTCCCGGTGTCGCACGGCCCCGGGGACGGCGGGGGGGTGCTCTTCTCGGGATGACGCTCGTCCTCGACGCGTCCGCGTTCTTCGGTTCGGGCGACGGGGCGCCCCGCTGGGTCGAGACCGGGGAGCGGTGCCTGACGGCGCCGTCGGTGGTGGACGAGGTCCGCGACGCGGCCGCCCGCTGCCGGCTCGCGCTCGCGCTCGAGCGCGGTCTCGCCGTCCTCGCGCCGTCGGCGGACTCGCTGGCGTCGGTCGAGGCTGCGGCCGTCGCGTCGGGGGACGCGGACCGGCTCTCGCGAACCGACCGCGACCTCCTGGCGCTCGCCCTCGAGCACGCGGCGACCCTGGTCACCGACGACTTCGCCCTCCAGAACGCGGCCGCGCGGCTGAAGGTCGCATGCCGGCCGATCGCCCGGCGGCGCCCGGCCCCGCGCCGGCGCGGGTGGCGGTGCACCGGGTGCGGGCGGTTCGGCGACGGGCCCGGCGACTGCCCCGTCTGCGGGGCAGCGATCGAGCCCGTGCGAAGGGGGCGGAGATGACCGGGTCGGGCGAGACGGGCGGGCTCCGCACCCGCCGGACAACGCATAAATAGTCTGTGGCGGACCCTCTTTCCATGTCCTCGCTCGACGAGCTGATCGTAAAGGCCCGCCACCTCCTCGCGGAGGGGCACTCGCCCGGGCAGATCGCGGACGAGCTCTCGCTCTCGCAGGAGACCGTCACCTGGCTGCTCACCCAGAAGAAGGGGGACGCCGCGCCGAAGGACGTCTCGATCGACTGGACCGCGGTCTCGTCGAACGCCGTGCTGCTCGACGACGCCGCGCGGCTGATGCTCGACCGCTGCCGCCTCGCCGGAGTCGCGGCGCCCGGGTCCGACCCCGGGAACGTCGCGATCGTCGGGATCGCGGTCTCGGGCGTCCCGCTCGCGACCCTGATCGCCCGGGAGGAGGGCGTTCGCCTCGCGGTCTACCACCCGGCCAAGCACTCGTCCGCCGAGAAGCCGACCGGCTCGATGGCCGGCAACTTCCCGGTGGCGCCCGGGGAGCGCTGTATCGTCGTCGACGACGTCATCACGAGCGGCAGGACCATGCAGGAGGTGGTCGACTACCTGAGGCGGCAGAAGGCGACGCCGGTCGCGATCTGCGTGCTTTTCGACAAGCGCGGGCTCAAGGAGGTCGACGGCGTCCCGGTCCACTCGGTCTTCCGGGTCTCCCGGATCGACTGAACCGAAGGAAGGATTATATAGAACGACAAATCACATTTTTAGCACTCTTACCCGACTGGGAGGAATACCCGTGCTTTCAGGACAGCCGATTATCATTCTCAAGGAAAACGTCGAGCGGACCCGGGGCCAGGAGGCCCAGCGTTCGAACAGCGCCGCCGCAAAGGCCATCGCCGCCGCGGTGCGGACCACGCTCGGTCCGCGGGGCATGGACAAGATGCTGGTCTCGTCGACCGGCGACATCGTGATCACGAACGACGGGGCCACGATCCTCAGCGAGATGTCGGTGCAGCACCCCGGCGCCAAGATGGTGATCGAGGTCGCCGAGACCCAGGACGACGAGGTCGGAGACGGCACCACGACGGCCTGCATCCTCGTCGGCGCGCTCATGGAGCAGGGGGAGCTGATGCTCGCCAAGATGGTCCACCCAACCGTGATCGCGAACGGCTACACGATGGGCATGAACAGGGCACTCGAGATCGTGGAGGAGAACGCGATCCGGGTCGACCCGGGGGACCGCGAGACCCTGATCAAGATCGCCGACACCTCGATGACCGGCAAGTCGATCGAGCAGGTCAAGGACAAGCTGAACGGGATCGTGGTCGACGCGGTCATGACGGTGGCCGAGGACCGGAACGGCGAGAAGATCGTCGACCGCGACGACATCATGGTCAAGAAGCAGAAGGGCGAGACGATCGACGACGCGAGCCTGATCAAGGGGATCGTGATCGACAAGACCCGCGCCTCGGAATCGATGCCGAAGCGGGTCAGGGAGGCCCGGATCGCGCTCGTCGCCCAGCCGCTCGAGATCGTCAAGACCCAGGTCAAGGCGAAGATCAAGATCAACACGGCCGACCAGCTGAACGCGTTCGGCGCGCAGGAGCGCGAGGCCCTCAAGCAGCTCGCCGACACGGTCGCCGCCACGGGGGCGAACGTCCTCCTCTGCCAGAAGGGGATCTCCGACCCGGTCCAGTACTACCTGGCGAAGGCCGGCGTCCTGGCGATCCAGGACGTCAAGGAGGAGGACATGAAGTACGCGGCCCGCGCGCTCTCCGGCAAGGTCGTGAACAAGGTCTCGGAGCTGACGGCCGACGACCTGGGATACGCGGCGCTCGTGGAAGAGGCCGACGACGCGGAGCTCGTGACCTTCTCGGGCTGCGAGAACCCGAAGGCGATCACGATCCTGCTCCGCGGCTCGACCGACTACCTGATCGACGAGCTCGAGAGGGCGGTCGTCGACGGGACATCGGTGGTCGCGGACGCGATCGAGGACGGCACCTTCGTGGTCGGCGGTGGGGCGGTCGAGACCGAGCTCTCACTCCGGCTCCGCGAGTACGCGGCCACGGTCGGGGGCCGGGCCCAGCTCGCGATCGATGCCTTCGCGACCGTCTTCGAGTCGATCCCGCTCACGCTCGCAGAGAACTCCGGCTTCAACCCGCTCGACAAGCTCGTCGAGCTCAGGGCGGCGCACTCGAGAGGCGAGAAGAACGCGGGCCTGAACGTCTACTCAGGCGAGGTCGTCGACATGCTCGAGGCAGGCGTGATCGAGCCGGCGCGGGTCAAGCGCCAGGCGATCCAGTCGGCGGCCGAGACGGCGATCCTGCTGATCCGTGTCGACGACATGATGGTCACCCAGAGCAGGTCCCCGATGGGCATGCCCGGCGGCGCCTGACCGCTCCTATCTCTCTTTTCTTCCGTTTCGGGACGAACCGCGATCCCGCTTCTCCCGCCCCGATCCTGCATACCTCACCGGGAGGTTTCGGGGCGTCGGCCTGGCCCGCCTGGGCGGGAACCTGCGCACGGCAGGACGGGGCGATCCCGCGCTTTTTCGTGCGGGCCGGCATATCCGGAGGGGGCAGGGCTCCGCGGGGAACGGGAATCCTGCACCACGGGCAGCCGGCGGGGTGTGCTGTCGGGCGGGAACGGCGACCGGGGGGACCGGTAACTTTCTAACATTTCTCAAATCTATGCTTAATTAGTAACACAATTATACAAATTTTTATTACCCCTTCGGTGCCAATGGACTCCGGGAGCTTTCCAGGACCAACCGGTTGGTTCCCCCAAACACCACCCATCGAATGTGACATGGAGAACGCACAGACCCGACAACACACACACAGGGAGACGATTGAGAGATGAAACAGGTCATCCAGGCCGACGGAGCCGAGCTGGGGCTCGATACCGATCGGGACACCCTCCTCTACTCAGCCCCGCGGCCCGACGACGACGAGAGCGCCGCCCGCCGGCGGGGAACCGACATGTACCTGCACACGGACGAGGGGGGACAGGAGGTCTTCTATGCCCACCGCTGGTCGCTCGTCACCGGGGAGAAGGAGGCCCTCGCCGTCCTGCCGGCACGCCAGGCGGAACGGTTCCTGGGCGAGCGGGGCCTCGACTGCCCGGCGATCCCGGGAGCGAAGGCCTTCTCGACCCTGAGGGAATGGGGCTACGGCATCATCGAGGAGTTCTGAGAGACTGCGACGTGTCCGCCGGGCCCACCCGTGATGACCGCGGCCCGCGCGCACGGTCAATCGGGAGACGGGTTCCCCCAGACTTTTTTTGGGCCGAAACTGAAGAGAGAGGAAAAAAAAGGGGGCGTGACCCGTCACCGCGGCGGACGGCCGGAGCGGCGGGCGAGGAACGCGACCGGGATGGCCGCGAGAAGCGCGATAAGACCGCAGGACGGGGCCTCCTGCGTCGTGGCGGACGGCAACACACCGCCGACGTCCCGGAGCGTGAGGACGAAGACGCCGGGGACCATATAGTCCCCCTCGTCCCGGATCGCGATCGTGTTCTTCCCGACCACCAGGTGCGGCCCGACCGCGGTCGAGTTGATCGCGAGGTCGGGATAGGGCTTGCCGTCGAAGAGGGCGGGGATCGCGTGGTCGTTGACGAAGAGGGTGTTCTTCCCCTTGTTCCCTCCGGGCACGACGCCCTGGAGCGTCGCGCTCCCGCCCGCGGGAAGCGCCGGAACGTCCTCGATGACGATCCGGGTCGTGGCCGCGTCCGCGGTGACGTCCCCCGTCGCGTAGATCATGTCGGACCCCTCGACCACCCAGTACCTGACCGTGCCGCCGCTCCCACCGTCGTAGGTGAGGACGAGGACCGCCCCGGAGAAGGCGATGCCGGCGTCCATCGAATCGTTCGCGACGGTCAGGGTGAGCGGCTCGCCGGGCCGGGCCGCCCCGGAGACGTCGTAGACGAATAGGCCGCTCGGGTAGTCGTACGGCGGGGAACCCTTCCGATCCGTGTACGTGCGGATGGGCGAGAGGACCGCATCGCCGGCCGTTGCCTCGACGGAGGCGGGAACGCCCTCGGACCCCGAGTGGCTCCAGCTCCAGAAGAGATAGGCCGAGGCCGACCGGATGGTCCCGCCGTTGGGAAGAGAGACCGGGAACGTGACCGAGTAGCTGCCCCCGGGCGGGATCTCGCCGCTGTACCGGCTGTCGCCCTGGGTGAGGACCAGGTCGCCGGTGACCTGGCCCCGGTCGACGACCGCGAGCGTCGTCCCCGTGTAGTCGGCAGAGACCGCAGGGAGAAGAAGCGCGAGAGCGAGCAGGAGCACAAGGCCCCGGGCGGCGCGGCTGGCGGTCATCGCCGCACCTCCCGCACGTCGCCGGCCCGGTTCGGACCCTCCAGATTGTGAGGCCTGGTCGGAGCGCGCGATGCCTGCTTTTTGCCGCGCTCCTCGCCGGTCCTCGAGAGATAGGAGACCACGCCCGCCCCCGCCAGCATCGAGAAGGCGAGGATCCCGCCTCCGGCGAGCAGGCCGAAGACCACGACCCCCAGGCCGGGAAGGGCGCCCTCGGTCGCGAGCAGCGAACCGACCGGGTCTGAATCCGCCACGGCCCCGCCGAGCTCCGCGGGCCGGTAGCCCTGCTCGCCGGGGAGCGCACTCGCGTTCGTCTCTGCCGTCGGCTCCTGCCCGGGGCCGCCGGCCGGCCCCTCCCTGGCGGCCATGACGACGGGGTCACCGGCGGCGGGGTCGAGGGTCGCGGGAGCCGCCGTGGCAGCGGGCGGCTCTGCCGTCGGAAGGAAGGTGACCGTGGTGGGCTCCTCCGTCGGTTCCGTCGGGAGGTCGTTGTAGGGCTCCGTGGTCCGGACTGTCACGGGTTCGGTCTCCCCAGCGGTCACGTTCTCCACAGTGACGTTCTCCACGGTCGCGCCCGGGACGGGGGTCAGGTTCCCCGCGGTCGCGTTCAAGACCACCGTGGCGTTCTCCCCTGCCGCCGGGTCGATCGTCGTCCCGGGATCCGGCGTGGCGGCGGCAGGGTCGGACGGGGCCGGGACGATCTCGACGGGCGTCGACGCGTAGTCTCCCGCCGTGGTGGTCCCGCCGGTCTGCGCCGTCGTGGACGGCAAGACCACCGTCTGGTCGGCGCTTGTCGGAAGCGGTTCCGTCGTGGCCGTGCTGGTCACGGACGGCAGGATCGTGACGGCCGGCGTGAAGGTCAGGCCCGGCCCGGAACCTGTCGGCGCCGGGGTGAAGGTCGTTGTCTGCGGTGTCGTTGTCATGGTGGTTGTCTCCTGCGTGGCGTTCGGTTGTGCAGTGGTCATCGTCGGGGTCGCGGACGGCGTGGGGGTCGGCCCGGTCGCCGTGGAACTCGGCGTGGCGGTCACCCGGGGCGTGGTGGTCGACGGGGCGGCGGTGCCGGCCACCCGGAGGACGACGAGCCCGGGGACCATGTAGTCCCCCTCGTCCCGGATCGCGACCGTGTTCTTCCCGGCCACCAGGTGCGGCCCTACCGCGGTCGTGGCGATCGCGAGGTCGGCGTAGGGCTTCCCGGAGAAGAGGCCGGGGAAGGCTTTACCGTTGAAGGAGAGCGTGTTCCTGCCCTTGTTGCCGCCGGGGACCACCGAGACCAGGTCCGCGGTCGTCCCCGCCCCCGGAGCGGGGACGTCGGAGAACACGACCCGGGTCGTGGCCGCGTCCGCGGTGACGCCCCCGGTCGCGTAGATCATGTCGGCCCCCTCCGCGACCCAGTACCGGGTCCCGGTCGAGCCCCCGTCGAACGCGAGCAGCAGGACCGCCCCCGAGAACGAGATACCGGCGCTCGACGCGGCGTTCGTGACCGTGAAAGCGAGCGGCTTCCCGGGCCGGGCATGGCCGGCCGCGCTGTAAACAATGGTGCCGGCCGGATAATCGTACGGCTGTGACCCCTTCCGGTCCGTGTACGTGCGGATGGGCGAGAGGGTCGCGCCGCCGGCCTTGGCGCGGATCGAGGGCGCGACCCCCTCGGTCCCGTCGTGGCTCCAGGTCCAGAAGAGGTAGACCCAGGCGGTCCGGACAGTCGCATCGGAGGGGGCGGTGACCGGGAAGGTGACCGTGTAGGTGCCCCCAGGCCCGACCTCGCCACTGTACCGGCTGGTGCCGTGCTCGACCAGGACACTGCCGGTGACCGTGCCGCTTCCCGCCACAGCGAGCGAGGTCCCGGTGTAGTCGGCGGCGACGGCCGGCACGAGCAGGAGGAGGGCGGCCAGGAGCAGCAGCCCCCGGCAGGATGAGTCACTCTTCATCGGCCCTCCCCCGCGCGCCCTGCCGCGCCCTCGCAGGCACCGCCGCTCCCGCGGGCTCCTCCGCAGGGCCCCGGGCGGCGGCGTCCGTGCGCTCGGCTGCCCGCGAGAGGTAGCGGTAGCTGAAGAGACCCGCGCCGGCGACAACCGAGAAGACCAGGATGCCCGCACCGGCGATCAGGGCGAAGAGGACCACCGCGGCCCCGGTCCCGACCGGGTCCGCCGTGACCAGCTCCCCGAGTGACGGGGCACCCGGCGCCGCCCCCGCGGGAGCGGGACCGCCTCCCGGCTCCACGGGGACGCTCGCGTTCGCCGTCGAGGCGGGTTCCTCCTCTGGCCCGGGCGCGGCGGGGGGCGGGATCTCCGCTCCGGCAGGAGAGCCGGTGGCCACGGAGGGTTCAGCGGCGGAGGCGGGCGGCGAGTTCGCGGGGACGACCTCCTCTGGAGTCCCGGCAGGGGTCGGCGCAGTCGTCGGCGAAGCCGCCGGCCAGGTCGTCTCCGCCGTGGCGGCGTTCGTCGTCGCGGTCACCGGGAGCGCGGTCGTGGCCGCGGTCGGAACAGGGGTCGGGACGGCGGTCGGAACAGAGGTCGGGACGGCGGTCGTGGCCGCGGTCGGAACAGGGGTCGGGACGGCGGTCGGGACGGCGGTCGGGACAGCGGTCGGGACAGCGGTCGGGACGGCGGTCGGAACAGGGGTCGGAACAGGGGTCGGAACAGGGGTCGGGACGGCGGTCGGGACGGCGGTCGGAACAGGGGTCTTCGCGTCGGCCAGGGTCTGGACGAGCCCGACGAAGACCGGGTGGAGGCGCGTCGCCCCTCCCCGGCCGAACCCGACCGTGTTGGAGGCCCTGACCGCGGATTTCACCCCGTATGTCCGAAGGTCGAAGTAGCCGCCACTGCTCGCCCCCGCCGCGTCTGTCGCGATGGTCTGCCCGTTCAGCAGCAGGAGGTCGCCGTCCCCCTTCGTGGACGCGATGTAGACCGCGTAGAGGCGAGCGTCGGTCACCGAGCCCGGGGGAGCCCCCGCCCCGAGAGAGACGCCGGCCGAGTTCTTCCCGGCGGCCTCGTTCAGGTTCTCGTTCCCCTCCGCGAACCAGTACTCAACCTCGGGTGCCGAGGCGTCCTCGGTGGCGACCGCCAGGACCATGCCGTAGATGCGACCGTCGATCTCGCCGGACGTGGTCGCGGTGGCCTGGTTCGAACCCGCCCGCACCCGGCCAGTCACGTCGTAGGCGCACCAGTGGACCCCGAACCCGGAGACGTAGGTCATGCTGTTCGTGTCCCCGCCCCCCCCGAGCGCCCGGCCCCCGAGCGAGGCCCCGTTCAGGGCGGTCTCCAGGCTGCCCGTGTACTCGGGCGTCCCGCCCCAGACGCCGACGTAGAGCCGGGCGAACCTGACCGTCCCGGCCGGGACCGTGAACGACTGGGAGTATGGTGTCGCGGCAAGGCCGTGCCCCCCGGTCACGGAGACCGTGCCGTGGTGCTTTCCGTGGGCGACCGTGTGGAGGGGCACGCCGTTCGACGCGTAAACGGCCGCGGCCGGAGCGGCGATGAGCAGGATCACGGTCATAACAGCGAGACAGATCCGCGCGGGGCCGGCTCCTAAAAGGGTGCGGGTCGTCCGCGGTCCCCGGGTCCCGGAACGCGCCGCGGCCCCCCTCACAGCACCGACCCCCTGACCTTGACCGCGGTCGAGTACCCGATCAATCCCCCGATGATCCCACCCAGGACGGCGAGGCCGATCTGGAAGACGCTGTACCACGCCGCGTAGGCGATGTGCCAGACGGCCGGGGCGAACAGGAAGTAGAACGCCCCGTACGACACGAAACCCCGGACGATCCCGATCATGACCGCGGTCCCCCTCCGGTCCGCGTAATCCCCGCCGAGAAGCATCACGAGCAGGTCGATCGCGACACCCTCCACCAGGTACCACCCGAGCCAGAGCAGGATGTTCGTGCCCCAGATCACCATGGCCACGATCTCCTGGACGAAGAAGAGGAGGGTGGCCGTACCCGGTTTCCGGACGAGGTGGACCGCCAGGATGAGCAGCACGGAGGTCGGGACAGTAAAGAGCAGCCCGCCGAACGGGCCGAGCAGGTCGTTGAAGGTCTGCCAGAACCAGCGGAAGACCACGCCGAGCAGCGCGGCGATCAGCGCGATGGTCACCAGGTCGCTGGTCGTGAACCTCGTCAGCATGCTCGAGCGGCTGAACACCAGGAGCGCGACGATAAGGACCAGGAGGCTCCCCCCGATCGTCGCGTAGGTGACCCAGGAGAAGGGCGGGACCACGACGGCCTCCGCGGTGACGCTCTCTGCCTGCGATACGCCCTCCGCCAGGTAGGTCGCGGTCACCACGAACGGGGCCGGGGTCCGGTACTGGACCGAGGCGGGTGGGCGCACCCCGAAGGTCATGTTCTGCGACTCGCCCGGCCCGAGGACCGGGACGGAGGCCCGGACCGTCCCGCCGTCCGCCGTGACGCCCGTGAGCGGTTGCTGGGGGATCGAGACCGGCATCCCGAGCGGGACCGCGACTGCGACGGAGAGGTTGGTGATCGGCACGTCGCCGTTATTCCGGAAGGTGACGCGGACCCGCTCGTCCCACGCGGTGCCGGCGACGAGCGTGTCGGCGGCGTACACCTCCTGGTTCTTGACCGGGACCTCGACCGCGAGGACGAGCGGGCCGTCGCCGGCGAGCGCGGGGGGAACGAGGAGGGCGAGCCCGAGCAGCAGCAGGATGACGGCCGGCGCGCCCCTCACGGCGACCGCCTCCGTGCGTACCAGGCGTAGCCCCCGGCGATCGCCGCGAGGAGGAGGACCGCGATCACCGCGAACGGGACCTGCCGCCCCTGCTCACGCTCCGCCACCAGGACCGAGACCCCGGTCTCGGAGACGGCGGCCCCGTCGTCGTAGGTGAGCTCGAGGGCCGCCGCGAACGGGTGGATATAGGTCTCGTCCCCGCGCTCGAAGACGATCCGGTTCTCGGCCGGTCCCAGGAACGGCGCCACGTCGAAGGTGTCGATGTCGAGGTACGGGCCGTCCTTGGCCCGCCCGACGTCCTCGCCGAGGAGGCCGTCGTTGAAGAGGAGACGGTCGCGCTCACCGGCCGTCCCGGCGATCTGCATCGTGGTCAGGGTCGCGCTCTCGAGCCCCGCCGTCTCGATGCTCGCGTTCACCTCGACGATTTCGCGGTCGATCCTGGTAGCGGGGGCGAGGGCCCTGTTCCCCTCGTAGACGAAGAAGCGGGTGAGCGGCATCGAGCGGTTCTCGACCACGGCCGTCAGGTAGCACGCGTAGGGCGCCCCGTTGTCGTTCCTGTACCGGGCTTCGACGACGTTCATGCCGGGCCGGACCAGGTCGGTCACGTCGAAGAGGTACGAGGCGACCCCCCAGGCCGAGACGATGTCGGCGCTCCCGGCGCGCTGCGGGAGCGCCTGCCCGTTCACCGTCACGTCCAGGGTGTCCCCCTCGTTGTAGTTCCAGACCGGGACGCAGAGCCGTCCGAATGCGACGCGACCCCCCGGGACCTCCATGTACTCGACGTACGGGTTCTCCGAGGTGTACCCATGGCCTCCGGATGCGTACACGCTGCCGCGGACGGTCCCCTCCGCCACCAGGACGAGCGGGCTCCCCGCCCCCCGCCACTCGCCGGCCGTGACGGCCGGGGCGAGGAGGAGCACGAGGAGCAGGAGGGCGACGGCCCGGGCGCACGGTCTCACAGCAGCACGCTCCCGCCGTAGCCGACCGCGGAGAGGAGGGCGGACGTCCCGATCAGGGCCGCGGCATATCCCCCCACCAGGTAGTCAGCCCGGCCAGGGCGAAGCTCGATCAGCGAGGTGCGCGCCCGAGCAGCCCGGAAGGCCCTCGCGTCGGCGGCGAGCGCGAGCTGCCGGCCGGAGCGCAAAAGCCCGGTGATCAGGGGGAAGAAGAGGTAGGAGAGGCCGCGTCCCATCCCGACGAGCCCGCGGAGGTTCAGGCCGCGGGCCTGCATGGCCCTGAGGATCTGTTCGGCCTCGCCGATCATGACCGGGGCGAACGAGACGGCGGCAGAGACCATGAACGCGATCTCCTGGGGGAGGCCGATCGGGCGCCGCCCGGCCCGGCCCGGGACGATCGAGGAGAGGGCGGCGATCAGATCTCCCGGCTTCGTGGACGCGACGAGGGCGAGAGCGGCGCTGGAGCTCGCGATGAAGCGGAAGGACTGGACGAGGCCGTAGTAGAGACCCTCCAGGTAGATCGCGATCCCGCCCGTGATCGGGCCGAGGACCGGGAAATCGGCCGGCAGGAGCACGAGCCGGGGCCCTGTCCCCCAGTAGTAGAAGAAGGCCTGGGAGAGGATCACGCCGAACGCGATCGAGGCGAAGATGAGCAGGAGCGTCCGCACCTGTCCACGCGTGGGCCGCAGGAGCGCCCAGAACGGCACGGTCGAGAGGACGAGGAGCCCGAGCAGCAGGGGCGTGCCCACCAGGACGGCCGCGAGAGAGATCGAGAGCACCCACAGGAGCTTGGTCCTCGGGTCGAGACGGTGGAGCGGCGTCTCGCGCTCGAAAGAGCGGAAGAGGCTCTGCAGGGATGACATCAGGATCGTATAGTTACCTGCCGCCTAATTAGTGTTACGCAGGCGCTATTTTTGTTTAATAACAGTAATATCCCGTGGAGGCAAATATTAATGGTCGTGACCATCCCCCTGCTCGCCATCGATGACCTCACCTACACCTATCCCCGCACGGACTGGCCGGCGGTGGATGGGGTCTCTTTCACGGTCGAGCCTGGCGAGTTCGTGCTCCTCACCGGGCCGAGCGGTTGCGGCAAGAGCACCCTCGCCAACCTGGTCAAGGGGCTGATCCGCGAGGGGGCCACCGGGACGATCGCGATCGACGGGGTGCCGACGGCCTCGCTCGACCCCCCCGACCTCGCCCAGCGGGTCGGGATGGTCTTCCAGAACCCCGACCTCCAGTTCTTCGGCGTGACCGTGCGCGAGGACGTCGCGTTCGGGCCCGAGAACCTGGGGCTTCCGCGCGACGAGATCAGGGCGCGGGTCGACGACGCCCTGGAGGCGGTGGGGTGCACCCACGTCGCGCGCCGGGTGATCTCGACCCTCTCGGGCGGCGAGCGGCAGCGGGTCGCGATCGCCGGCGCGCTCGCGATGCGCCCCCGCCTCCTGATCCTGGACGAGCCGACCTCCGACCTGGACCCGGGCGGACGGCAGGAGATCCTGGAAGCGCTGGCCGACCTCCGACGGCGCGGGGTCACGATCCTGCTGATCGAGCACAACCTGGAGGAGGTGGCCGAGTACGCGGACCGCTGCATGGTCATGGACCGGGGCCGGGTCATCGTCGACAGCACGCCGTTCGCGGCGCTCTCGAACCCCGCCGACCGGCTGATCGAGATCGGGGTCCATCCCCCCCAGCGGTACCGCCTGGCCCGGGCCCTCGGGCTCGGCGAGGCCTCGGACCGGATCCTGCTCGACGCCCTCCGGGCCCGGCCCGCACCTGCCGTGCGGTTGGCCCCGTCCGCCGAGGAGAACGGGCGGCCCGCCGCGGTGGTCTTCGAGGGCGTGACCTCGGACCGCGATGGGCGGCAACGGGTGCTGGATGGGGTCTCGTGCCGGATCGGGGCCGGCGAGTTCGTCGCGATCGTCGGGCGGAACGGGGCGGGCAAGTCGACGCTCGCGGGCCACCTGATCGGCTTCCTCAGGGCGACGGCGGGGACGGTGCGGGTCGAGGACGAGGACGCGGCCGGTCAGCCGGTCTCCGTCCTGGCCCGCCGGGTCGGGTACCTCTTCCAGAACCCCGACCACCAGCTCTTCATGGACACGGTCGCCGGCGAGGTCGGGTTCGGCCCCAGAAACTACGGGATCGACGACGTCGAGGGGCGCGTCGGGCGGGCACTGGAGCAGATCGGGCTCACCGCGTTCGCCGCCCGCCCGCCCCAGTCCCTCTCGCGGGGCCAGCGGCAGCGCGTGGCCGTGGCCTCGATCCTGGCGATGGAGCCCCGCGTGATGATCCTTGACGAGCCGACGACGGGCCAGGACCGGGGGCACCTCCACGCCCTCCTGAACGACATGGTAGAGCTGCACCGCTCGGGCAGGACCGTGCTGCTGATCACGCACGACCTGACCCTGGTCGCTTCCTACGCCGAGCGGGTGCTCGTGATGGACGGGGGACGGCTCGTCTTCGACGGGACGCCGGAGGCGTTCTTCGACGAGACCGCGCTCCTCGCCTCGCTGGGCTGGAACCCGCCGGTCGCGGTCCGGCTCGGGCGGACACTCGGCTGGAGGGGGGTCCTGACCCCGGAGGACCTTCTCGCCGGCGAAGGCGGCGACGGGCCAGGTGTGTGAACCCGCGCGAGGGCGGTTGCCGCTACCCGAGCCGACGCAGGAGCCCGGGCGGCCCGCCCGCACCACCCTCCCCGAACCGTGCGTCGGCTGTGGGTGAGGATATCCCGCGCTCTTTCTCCATTTAAGTAAGAAAAAAAAAGACAATCATAAGACATTTATGGTTTGGCGATGGGTACTGATTGTACCACCGGTCCACTCCCCGTCCGCACGACGACCTGATTGGCGGGTGCTCCGGGCGCCGGTACGCCCTGGGAACGGCGGGCGGCGAATGGGGAGCAGGAGAACCGGTTACCGGAGATGTGTTGATGAGCAGGAAACAGGATCGAGAGAGGAGGCATCGAGAGAGGAACCGGGCCTGGACAGTCCTGGCAGTCGCGCTGGCGCTCCTCTGCCTGGCGGGGGCGGCGTCGGCGGAGGCGCCCGGCAGGCTCCTCGGCGCCTCGAACGGCACCGTCTCGGGAGGCGTCCACGTCGAGGCCCACCAGCCGGTGCCGTGGACGAGCCAGGAGACCGGCGCCACGTCCCGCGAGTTCGCACAGGCGTTCTCGCTGCCGGACGGCGCCACGGGTAGCAGCGTCGCGTGGGCGCGGCTCTACGTGAGCGTCTACGCGGGGTCGGCGGACTCCTCGTGGAAAGCCCTGGCCACGGTCTCGTTCGACGGGGACGGGGACGGGAACTACGAGAAGACGCTCGGAACGGAGACGATGGCCACGGCCGATGCCTCGACCGACGGGACGGTGTATGTCGTCAACGACCACTGCACCCGGGTGTACTCCGACTTCCTGGCGTGGTACGACGTGACCGGGCTGATCGCATCACCCGCCCCCGCGGCCCGGGTCAGGACGGAGCCGGTCGAGGACGCGAGCTTCGACGGGAGGCTCAAGGCGGTGGCCCTGGTCGTCGCCTACGACGACGGCGACGGGGACGAGGTGCGGTACTGGGTGAACGACGGGCACGCCTGGGTGAACGCGGCGACGGCGCCGACGACCACCGCGTTCGACACCGTCCCCGTGCCCGCCGGCTTCGTCTCAGCGACCCTCGACACCCTGGCCCTCTCGGGCAGGGACGGGGCCTACGCGTTCAACGGCGAACCGCTCGCGGGCGCGGATCCCGTCGCGCCGGTGAACTTCTTCGAGCACGGTACCTGGGATGTCACGCCCTTTATCACGCCCGGGACCGGGAGCACGCTCTCGATGGAGCCCGGGACCGGTGCCAGCTCGTTCAAGGCGGTCCTCGCCGTCCTCGCGGTCCGGTCGCCCGCCCCGGCGGCACCCGACATCGCCGTCACCTCGATCGCCCCCAACCCGGGCGCGGGCGACTTCCTGTTCGCCCGCGAGCCGAACGTGATCGCGGTGACGATCGAGAACCGGGGCTCCGGGCCGGCGCAGGGCTTCACCCTCGCGGTGGACGCCGGCGGGACGGTCGTCACTGAGGCGGGCGGCCCCCTCGAGGCCGGCGAGAACACGACAGTCGCCGTGGTCGACGGCTCCTCGCGTGAGGGAGGGACGAACGTCACGGTCAGCGCGACCGCCGATTCCGCCGGCGGGATCGACGAGACCGACGAGTCCAACAACACCCTCTCCACCACGCTCACCGTCTACAACAACGGCTACAAGGGCAAGCGCTGGACCGGGGGCGAGGACCTCGCCACGCAGCAGCGGTTCGAGGGCACGATCGACCTGGTCTATTCTGCAGGGAACTCGGCCTATGCTGGAGCGGGCTGGACCGGGAAGACCTGGACCTGGTCGGCCACCGACCTCCCCGTCCCCGACGGGGCGACGGTGATGGCCGCCCGTCTCTACCAGGGGTTCACCTACAACAAGATGGGCGCGGACCCGTCCTGGGACCTCGCGTTCAACGGCGAGACGGTCGCGCCCGTCGCCGCGTACAGCGACATCAAGGGCTTCGGCTCGTACAGCTACCCCTACGGGCTCTACGTCTACGACGTGACCGGCGCGTTCGACACAGCAGGGAACAGCATGACCATCACGCCCGAGGCCGGGCAGAACTACGGCATCTACGGGGCCTACCTGGTGGTCGTCTTCGCCGACGAACAGAACGCGACGCCGAAGGAGATCTGGATCAACGACGGGTTCGACATGGTCCAGTCCCAGACGGGTTACTCGGTTTCCACCGAGGAGGCCACCGCATATGCCACCTTTTCCGGTATCAATGGAACCGGTGTCACCAGCGCGAACGCGACCGCCATACTCGCGAGCGCCGCGGATGCGGATAAAAGCGCGTTCTTCTTCAACGACGAACAGTACACCGGTTTCTGGCCGGATTACCTTAAGGGTCCCCAGGTTGGCTTCTCGACCTACGACGTGACCGACGCGCTCGTCAGCGGCGACAACGAGGCGAGTCTCCAGAGCGTGGATTCGGGGACGAAGGGCGACAACATGTACGCCATGAACGTCATCCTGGTGGTCGAGAGGGGCGGGCCGGCAGTCCTGGCCGTCCCGCCTGAGACAGCGCTCCCGGCGGACACCGACGGCGACGGCCTCTACGACGACGTGAACGGCAACGGCCGTAAGGACTTCCAGGACATCGTGCTGTTCTTCAACCAGATTGCCTGGATCGAGAAGAACGAGCCGCTCGAGGCCTTCGACTGCAACGGGAACGGCCGGATCGACTTCGCCGACGTCGTCTGGCTCTTTTCCAACCTCTGAAACCCTTCTTTTCGGGGCGACCGCACGGGGAGCATCCGTGCTCCGAGCGTCGCCGCGCAGTCCCCAGATTTAAGAAGATAACCCCCTGTTCTTTCGAAATAGTGAGAATCTTAATATCTTTCGTAATACTACCATCCTCCATGCACCGGCAGCCCGGGGGGCTGCCGGTGCCGAACGGCCCGTTCTTCCGGGCCCTGAACGGGGGGGAGACCCGTCGCCTGGCAGACACCCGGCGCCCACGACCGAGGAAACCGGGCCGACCGGTCCTGCACTCCGCCTCCGGGGCCCGTGCGGCGGGCCGTCAAGACGCAGGACTGCAGGAGGTAACGCGAGAACGGGAACGGAGATCGACACGACAGGTAAGTACAGGGTCAACTTTCATATCAGCACGTCCACCCAGAGCTGCATTTAACTCGAGACTCATTGATCGCGGGCCGGGGACACCCGGCCAGGCACCTCTCTCTTCACGGCACCAGTCCCGGTACCGGTGATCTGCACCCTGTCCGGCTGTTGCCCGGAGGGGAGGGAGCGGTGCCATCCTCAGGTGACGATGGCGGCCGGCGGAGCCGGCCGGGGGAACAGGCGCCCGTCCGGCGCCCCAGGCCTCGCCGGGCCGGGGATCCGCACACCGCCGGACCGTGAATGTACCCGGGAAGCGGGCCCCTTACCCGCACCGGGGGATCGCCGGCGTGATCGAGCCCGCCCGGGTGAAGCGCCAGGCGATCCAGTCGGCGGCGGAGACCGCGGTCCTGCTGATCCGGGTTGACGACATGATGATCACTCAGTCCAGGCCCCCGGCGGGCATGCCGGGCGGCATGTAAGACCCCTCTTTTTTACACGGAACCGGCTCCGAACGAGCGACCCCGCGATCCTGCTGAACGGAGAGGCCGGCTCGTGGATCGCTCCCCGCCGACCGTGTCCCCGGTAGATTCCGTCCCGGAGGTCGGCGCGGCGGTCGGTGTGTTCGGGTGAACCCGAGAGGGCCTCGCCGCATGCGCGACGAATGGCTGGACGCGGGGAGCGAGGGGGGAGCAAACTTATTTTAGTTAAGACAAGAAAAGTTGTCTTCATGCACATCATGGAGGGTTTTCTGCCCGCGACCTGGGCCGTCGTCTGGTGGCTGGTCGCCCTGCCCTGCCTCGCGTGGGGCATCATCCAGTTAAAGCGGCTGATCGAGACCGATCGCGAGGCCCTGCCCCTGCTCGGCGTCACCGGCGGGTTCATCTTCATCCTGTCGGCCCTGAAACTTCCATCAGTCACGGGCAGCTGCTCCCACCCCACGGGAACCGGGCTCTCCACCGTCTGCTTCGGGCCCTGGATCACCTCGGTCGTCTGCGCGGTCGTGCTCCTGTTCCAGAGCCTCTTTCTCGCGCACGGCGGGCTCTCGACCATGGGGGCGAATACCGTGTCCATGGGGGTCGTCGGGCCGCTCGTGGGCTACGGGATCTACCGGGCGCTGAAGAACACGAAGGTCAACATGTTCATCACCGTCTTCCTCGTCTGTGCGTTCGCGGACCTCTTCACCTACGTGACGACGTCCCTGCAGCTCGCGCTCGCGTACCCGGCCGAGGTCGGTGGGGTCTTCAGCTCCTTTACGGTCTTCCTGGGGATCTTCGCGGTCACGCAGATCCCGCTCGCGATCATCGAGGGCGTCATCCTTGCGCTGGTCTTCAAGTACATCGTCCAGCTCAAGCCGGAGATCCTGGTGCGGCTGGGTGTCTTCCCGGAAGCGAGGGTCATGGCGGCTCACCGGGGGTTCGCGAATGCTGCGTAAGTACTGGTTCGAGATCCTGGCCGCTGTTGCCATTGTCGTCTTCGTCGGCGTATTCCTCGCGACGGCCGTACTGAACCCGGACGCGGAGTTCGGCGGGTCGGACGGGGAGGGTTCCGGGGTGATCTCGGAGATCACCGGCATCCCCGAAGAGGACTTCGAGCCACTGGTACCCCAGTGGGAGCCTCCGAGCGGTGAGATCGAGTCCGGCCTCTTCGCACTCCTGGCCGCGATCGGTGGGATCGTGGTCGGCTACGGATTCGGCCAGTGGCGTGGGCAGCGAAAGGACGCTCCCGCGCCCGTCTCCGAGACCGCCCGCGATATAAATGTTTGAGGAGATCCTCGAAGACATCGCACAGCGGAACAGTCTCCGGGAGGTGAACACCTCCCTGAAACTGGCCGTCGGGCTCGGGGGGCTCGTCCTCTGCCTCGTCTCGACGGGGTACGTCGCGCCCCTCTTTATCGCACTGGCATTGATCGCGGCCCTTGTTCTCCTCGCGCGGATCGATGCATACACCGTCGCCGAGCTCTTCGTGGCTCCTGCGATCTTCGCGGCAACGGGCGTCATCGTCATCGTTTTAACCTCGGGCGGTGTCGATCCCTTCTGGGTATGGCAGCCCCTGTCCTGGCTCTCGCTCTCGGTCACCCCCGAGAGCATCGATCGCGGCTTCCTCGTTTTCTGCCGGACGCTCGGCGGCATGGCATCGCTGATCTTCATCGCGCTCACCACGCCGATGACCGACCTCTTCGGGGTCATGAGGCAGTGTCGCCTGCCGGCGGTCCTGGTCGAGCTGGTAATGATCATCTACCAGACCATCTTTCTCCTGCTCGACCACCTGGTCCTCATCTACCGCGCCCAGCTGATGCGCCTGGGGTACTCCTCCCCAGGCGAGTGGATCCGGTCCTTTTCCACCCTCGCCGGAGCCGGGTTCATAGGGGCGTGGAACGCGGGAGAGGACCTGATCCGGGCGCGGGAGATGCGCTGCTACGACGGAAAACTCGTCATCCTGGGCGAGGTCAGGCCCGTGGCAGCCCGCCCTCTGCTCACGGCAACGGGGTTCCTCGCCCTCTCGGCGGCCCTCGTCGTCCTGACCCGGTCGATCACGGTCTTTCCCACGGTACCATGACGGGAATCATCCTCGAGGCGCGGGACCTCCGGTATCGCTATCCACGCGGAGACGAGGTGGTCCGGGGGATCAGTTTCCACATCCGCCGGGGGGAGAAGATCGCGATCGTCGGCCCTAACGGCGCAGGGAAGTCGACCCTGCTGATGATGTTCAACGGCATACTCCGGCCCAGCTCCGGCACCATGCTTTACGACAACCAGCCGATCATCTACGATACGAAGTCGCTCCGGTCGCTCCGGAAGAGCGTCGGGTTCGTGCTTCAGAACCCCGACCAGCAGATCGTGGCCCCGACCGTGTACCAGGACGTGGGGTTCGGCCCGGCGAACCTGGGGGCGTCCGAGGAGGAGGTGAAGCGCGCGGTCCAGGAGGCGCTCCGCGCGGTCGGGCTCGAGGGGTTCGAGCACCGTCCGACCCACCAGCTCTCCGGCGGAGAGAAGAAGAAGGTGGCGATCGCGGGCGTCCTCGCGATGGAGCCCGAGGTGCTCGTCTTCGACGAGCCGACGAGCAGCCTGGACCCGGCGGCATCGGCGGAGATCATGGAGCTCCTCGACGAGCTGAACGACCAGGGAACGACGATCATCGTCTCGACACACGACATCGAGCTCGCCAACCTGTGGGCCGACCGGGCGATCCTGATGGTCGGCGGCTGGATCCTCCAGGAGGACGTCCCCTCGGTCGCGTTCGGAGACCCGGACCTCGTGCGTGCGGCCCGCCTCACAACTCCCGTGCTGCTCGAGCTCCATCATGAGCTCGGGCGGCGAGGGATCCCGGTGCCCGCCGAGAGGCCCCGATCCGTGCTCGAGATGCTGGACGCGATCGACCGTGCCTTCCAGCAGGACCCTCACCGCGCCCATCCGGGGACGATTACGGTCTACGACGCGGACGCTCCGTGCGACGGAGGGCTGGCCCGGTGGCGGGCCTTGCGCCCGGAGGTCGCGATCGGGGCGATGGGCACACGCGCCAAGCAGCGGGCTGCCGAGGAGGGCGTCCCCCTCCACTTCACCTACGGGGTCGTCGACAAGTGCATTCTCAAGGCGCTCCTCGGCGAGGACGCCCTGATCCTGACCACCGGGGGGATGATCCGGCGGGTCTTCGAGCGCGTCGAGGAGTACGCCCGTCAGAGCGGGGTCGAGATCCCGGTCGTCCTGATCGGGGGCGAGTAAAGCCCCACGGACCCCCTTACGGTCGGACCGGGGCCACGAGCTCCTGGCGCAGCAGGGCGAAGAACCGTTCGCGTGCACGCCGTTCGATCCACGGCGTATGCCCGCAGGCGGTAAGAACGTGAACGCGCGGGGACACGCCCGCGGCGTGGAGCGGCTCGAAGACGCCCTCGAACGGATGGGGGTCGTTTTCCCCGTGGATCACCGCAATCGGGCAGGCGACAAGCCGAGCCTGCTCGACGAAATAGCCCGACGCCCGGAGCGTTGCCGCCTCGCTCCAGACCAACCGGTGGATCTCCGGATCCGGGGGGAACTCCTGGGGCACCGGGTATACCGGGTCGACGGCGTCGGCCCGGGCGCAGAGTTCGCCGTACCGGGCGAGATCGCCGGCGCTCGGCGCAGTGCCCTCGAGCGCCCGCTGCAGACGGACGAACTCGCCCCGGTCCTCAGGCGGGAGCCGGGCGAGGCGGGCTTTCGCAATCCCGCCGGCATACGCGGGGTCGAGCGGACCTGATCCGACCAGCACCAACCGCTTCACGAGGTCAGCGTGGGCCGCCGCGGCGAGGAGGGCGAGCATGACTCCCCAGGAGAAGCCAACCAGGACCACGGGCGCGTTCGCGTGGGCGCGGAGCTGCGCCGCGAGTTCCTCGACCTGCCCCGCCACCGAGGTCGCCGACTGGAACGGCTCCAGGACCCCGCAGGTCGCAGAGAGTTCCCGGGCGACGGTGGCCATCTCCCCCGGGGCGCCCGGCCCGCCGTGGACGAGGGCGACGGAGTACGGCGGCGTCCCCCAGGCCCGACACGGGCTCATGGCAGATGATCCGGCGCCGGGACGCTTCATCGATCCCATACCTCAGACCGTGACCCGGCGGAAGAGGAGGGACGAGGCGGCGACCATCGCGGCGGCGAGCAGGAGGAGGGCCGCGAAGCCCGTCCAGGGCAATGGCGGCGCTGCGAACGAACGGATCAGGTCGATCGCCCACGAGACCGGGTTGCACCGCGCGATGGCCCGGAGCCAGGCCGGCATCACGTCGTACGGCATCAGGGCCGACGAGGTGAAGAAGAGCGGCATCGAGAGGAGCGCGTTCACCGCGGCGTAGCCGTCGTGGTCCTGGACGAAGAGGGCGAGCGCGGTCGAGAACGACGAGAGCAGGACCCCGAAGACGAACAGCACCAGGTAGCTGAAGCCGACCTGGGCGGGGGAGAAGATCGTGGCGCCGAGCAGCACGGCGAGCAGCATGATCACGCTGGCCTGGAGGAGGCCCCGGACGGTGATGAAGAGGATCTTGCCATAGAGGATCGACTCGCGCGGCGACGGCAGGGCGAGGAACTTGTTCAGGAACCCCAGGATCTTGTCGAAGATCAGGGACGAGCCCCCCTGCATCCCGGCCGAGAGCATCGTCAGGACCAGGATCCCCGGCGTGATGAAGTCCAGGTAGGAGTCCGTGAACCGGGTGGGGAGCGCCAGCCCGACGAAGATGAGCCATGCCGCAGGCATGATCAGGGCCGACCAGACGTTGAGCCGGCCCCGGACCCACCGGCGCATGTCCCTGAGGAAGTAGACCAGGACCGCGTTCAATGTCGCCTCCGGATCATGTTGCGGAAGCTCCGGTAATCGAAACCCCCGCCCTCGTCCTGACGGCCGGCGAGCGCCAGGAAGACGTCGTCGAGGGTCGGGGAGGAGACCTCGAGCCCCCGGACCACGACGCCCTCTTCCGAGAGAGCGGCGAGCAGGGCCGGGACCTCGGCGGCCGCGTCGTCTGCGTGGTAGACCGACCGGTCCCCCTCGCGTCCGACGAGCCGGATCCCCCCGACCGCGACGGGCGGGGCCGGCCGGTCGGTCCTGAGCACCACCCGCTCACCCCCGATCCGGCGGCGGAGGGCGGCGGGCGCATCGATCGCCACGAGCCGCCCCCTCGCGATCACCCCGACCCGGTCGCAGGCCTGGTCGGCCTCGTCCATATAGTGCGTGGTCACGAAGATCGTCATGCCCCCGCGTCGCAGGTCGGCGATGTGGTCCCAGATCGCCCGGCGGCCCGCGACATCGAGCCCGAGCGTCGGCTCGTCGAGGAAGAGGACCTCGGGCTCGTGGACCAGGGCCTGCGCCAGCTCGAGCCGCCGGCGCATCCCCCCCGAGTAGGTCCCCGTCAGGTCGTCAGCCCGGTCGGCCAGGTCCATGAGCCCGAGCACCTCGTCCACGCGGTCTCGTCCCGCGACACCGTAGAGGGCCGCGTAGAACCGGACGTTCTCGCGCCCCGTCAGCTTGATGTCGACGGCCATGTCCTGGGGCACGTAGCTGATCCGTTCGCGGACGCGGGCGGCCTCCCGGACCACGTCGTGCCCCGAGACCCGGGCCGTCCCGGCCGACGGCCGGAGGAGGGTGGTGAGCATCAGGACGGTCGTGGTCTTCCCCGATCCGTTCGGCCCGAGGAGTCCGAAGACCTCCCGGTCGACCGCGAGGTCCAGGTCGTCGACCGCCAGCAGGTCGCCGAACCGCCGTGTCAACCCGTCCGCCTCGATCGCCACCATGCACGCCTTCCCGTCGACCCGGCCCCCCCCGCCGCGGATGGAACGGGCGCGTCCGGCGTCATGCTCTATGGTCCGCCCCCCGGCATAAAAGGGACGGCAATACCGCCCCCGGGGCCGAAAGCTTTTATGGCGATTCGTGCCATGCTATGGCATAGCACTTTGGGGAAGATGCATGAAAGCCCACCTGATAGCTGCAATCGTCGGCCTCCTCGTGGTCTCGGCCTGCTTCGCGGGCTGTACCGGCACGGAGGCCTCGACGGACACTCTCAAGATCGGGGTCGTGGCCTCCATGACCGGGCCGGCCTCGACCACCGGAAAAGATGTCTGGCAGTCGGCCCAGCTCGCCGCGGACGAGATAAATGCCAAGGGCGGGATCACCGTCGGCGGCAAGAAGACCACGATCGAGCTCGTCCAGGGCGACGACGAGTCCACCCGCGAGGGTGGGATGAAGGCCGTCACCAAGATGATCACCGACGACAAGGTCGATCTCCTCACCGGCGGGTTCTCGTCCGCCGTCGTCACGGCCCACCAGGCGCTCGTGGCCGAGAACGGGGTCCCGTACGTCATCAGCGGCGCCTCGAGCTCGACCGTCACCCGGCGCACGGACATCAACACCTCGATGATGTTCCACCTGGCGCCGATCACCGAGGCATCGGCGGCTGCGGGGACGATCTTCATCGACGACACCATGCGCCCGGCGGTCAACGCGAAGTTTGGCCGGCCCGCGGACCAGCCCCTCCGGCTGGGCGTGATCTACCAGGACAGCCCGTTCGGCAAGGGCGGGCTCGACTCGATCAAGGACACGATCGCGTCGAAGGGCCTCAAGGTCCAGGTCGTCGCGGAGGAGCCGTTCAAGATGGGCGAGACCGACTACCGGACGCTTCTGACCTCGGTCAAGGCGAAGGGCGTCGACGTCGTCTACCCGATCGCGTTCCTCAACGAGGAGGTCCCGATGCTGACCCAGGCCCGGCGCGATGTCGGCCTGAACACGCTCTTCATGGCCGTGGAGTGCGTCGACGACCCCGACTACTACAAGGGCGTCGCGCAGTACGGCGACTACTCGATCATCCAGAGCCGGTTCTCGGCCTACGCGACGCCGAAGGGCCCGATCAGCGGCAACGTCGAGAAGTACCGCGCGGATTACACGGCCCGGTTCGGCGCCTCGCCCGGGATGATGGGCGCGGCCACCTACGAGGGTATCTACGTCGCCGCGGCGGCGGCGGAGAAGGCCGGCTCCACCGACAGGGCAGCGCTGACCAGCGCGCTCACCACGATCAGCGTCCCCGAGATCGTCGAGAGCCAGCTGGGCGGCGCGATCACGTTCGCGAACGAGCACCGCGAGGCCCAGTTCAACCTCTTCATGGAGCAGCTGCACTGGGACGAGGCGAAGCAGGAGCTCCGGCCGAAGATCATCTGGCCCGCCGAGTTGATGGAGATGGAGTTCCAGATCCCCGACTGGTACCGGCCGTCGGGCGCCTGAACCGGGGGAGAGCAGAGACCGAACGCTGACCCCCAGGCCGCCCGGCCCCACCAGAGCCGGGCGGCGCATGGGGAGAGATAGAGATAGCATGAAGATCACGTACCTGATACTGATCGCCGGGCTCGTGCTCGGAGCCGGCCTCGTGGCCGGCTGCAGCACGCCGGGCGAGGCGGGCGACTCCCTGAAGATCGGGGTGGTTGCTTCCATGACGGGGCCGGCATCGACCACCGGCCGGGACATGTGGCAGTCGGCGCAGCTCGCGGCCGACGAGATCAACGCGAAGGGCGGAATCACCGTCGGGGGCAAGAAGACGATGATCGAGCTCGTCCAGGGCGACGACGAGTCCACCCGCGAGGGTGGGATCAAGGCCGTCACCAAGATGATCACCGACGACAAGGTGGACCTCCTCACCGGCGGGTTCTCGTCCGCCGTCGTCACGGCCCACCAGGCGTTCGTGGCCGAGAACGGCGTGCCGTACATCATCACCGGCGCCTCGAGCCCGACCATCACGCACCGTACAGACATCAACACCTCGGTGATGTTCCACCACTGCCCGACCACGGACGACTACGGGGCGAAGACGATCCTGTTCGTGGACGAGGTGATGCGCCCGTCGATCAACGGAAAGTTCAACCGGCCCGCGGACCAGCCCCTGCGGCTGGCGATGATCTACCAGGACAGCCCGTACGGCAAGGGCGTCCTCTCGGCGGTTAAGGACACGATCGAAAAGGACGGTCTCGGTATCGAGATCGTCGCGGAGGAGCCCTACAAGATGGGCGAGACCGACTACCGGACGATCCTGACCCAGGTCAAGGCGACGAACCCCGACGTGGTCTACGCCGCCGCGTTCCTGAACGAGCAGGTGCCGATGATGACCCAGGCCCGGCGCGACGTCGGCCTCGACACGATCTTCCTCGCGGTCGAGTGCAACGACGACCCCGACTACTACAAGGGCCTCGGGCAGTATGGAGAGGCCTCGATCATCGAGAGCCGCTTCTCGCCCTACGTCGTGCCCAGGGGTCCGATCGGCCCGGCGGTCGAGCAATACCAAAAGGATTATGCGGCCCGGTTCACCACCTCTCCGGGTATGATGGGCGCGGCGACGTACGAGGGTGTCTATGTCGCCGCGGCGGCGGCCGAAGCGGCCGGCTCCACCGAGAAGGGCGCGCTCGTCGAGGCCCTCCGGACCGTGCGGGTGCCCGAGATGATCGAGTCCATGGAGAACGGCACGATCTCGTTCGAGAACCAGTTCCGCGAGAGCCGGTCGAACCTCTTCATGGAGCAGCTCCACTGGGACGATGCCAAGCAGGAGCTTCGACCGAAGGTCGTCTGGCCCGCCGCCCTCGCAGAGACCGACTTCCAGCTCCCGGACTGGTACCGCCCCGGGGGCGCCTGACCGGGCGCGGGAGAGTGCGTGGCAACCGACCCTGCCACTCTTTTACAGATCCTCTTCTGGGGGCTCTATGCGGGCTGCATCTACATCCTGCTCGCGACCGGGGTCAACCTGATCTTCGGCGTGATGAAGACCGTGAACTTCGCGCACGGCACGCTGCTGATGCTCGGGGCGTACGTCACCCTCTCGTTCTTCCTCGCGACGGGCGTGAACCCGTACCTCCTGCTCGCGCTGACGATCCCGGTGCTGCTGCTCGTCGGAGTCGCCGTCGAACGGCTCGCGTTCCGGCCCGTGCTCGGCTCGCACAAGCTCAACGAGATCTTCCTCTCGATCGGCCTGATCTACGTCTTCGAGAACGGCGTGGCCATCATCTGGGGCAGCGACTACCAGTCGCTCCGCTCACCGTTCGAGTCGGTGGTGATCGACCTCGGCGTCTTTTCGCTCCCGCTCGACTACCTGATCATCATCGGGGCGACGGCGGTGATCCTGGTCGGCCTCTTCGTGCTGCTCCGGCGCACAAGGCTCGGGCTGGCGCTCCGCGCCACGAGCCAGAACCGGAAGGCCGCGATGCTCTCGGGGATCAACGTGGAGCGGATGGACATGATCGCGTTCGGCCTCGGCGCGGCCCTGGCCGGCGCGGCCGGCACGCTCTGGGCCGTCTCGGGCCAGGTCTTCGACCCGTACATGGGCTCGGTGCCGGCGGTCAAGGCGTTCGCGATCGTGATCCTGGGCGGTCTCGGCTCGATCCCCGGCGCGATCCTCGGCGGGCTCTTCTACGGGGTGGCCGAGAGCGCGGCGACGTACACGCTCGGCGGGGCCTGGAAGGATGCGATCTCGTTCGTGGTCCTGATCGCGGTGCTGGTGCTCAGGCCCACGGGCCTCTTCGGCGAGCGGGGGGAGTGACGTGGAACTCGACAACGCCCGGCGCTGGCTGCCCTGGATCGCCCTCGCCGTCGCGCTCGCCGTGCCGTTCCTCGTCTCGGGCAACATCTACCTGCTGACCACCGCCTCGATCGCGCTGGTCTTCATCATCTATACCGAGGCCTGGAATTTCCTGGCGGCGTCGGGCCAGGGCTCCCTCGGGCACGCGGCGTTCTTCGGCCTGGGGGCGTACGCGTCGGCCCTGATCGCCACGGGCTTCGGCCTGCCCCCGGTCGTGACCTCGTTCCTGGGCGGGCTCTTCGCCGCGGGGATCGGGGTCCTGATCGGCCTGACCTGCGTCCGGCTGAAAGAGTGGTTCCTGGCGATGGTCACGTTCGGCTTCGCGATCATCATCCAGACGCTGATGGTCAGCCAGTTCGCCGGGATCACCGGCGGGTGGGACGGCACCTCGGCGCCGCCGCTCGTGCCCTCGTCCGTGCCGTTCGCGCCGTTCCTCCACTACTACCTGATCCTGGCCGTACTGGTCGCGGTGCTGCTCGGGTTCCACCATCTCCTGGCCGGGCGGACGGGCCTCGCCTTTGCCGCGATCCGCGAGAACGAGACCGAGGCACGGGCCTCGGGGATCGACCCGATCCGGTACAAGCTCTTCGCGTTCGCGGTCAGCGCCGCCGTCGCGGGCGTGGCGGGGGCGCTCGAGGTCCACCAGTTCGCGTACGTGACGCCCGAGATCTTCGGGACGGAGTACTCGTTCTGGCCGATCGTCTACGCGATCTCCGGCGGGCTGGGGACGCTCGCGGGCCCGATCGTGGGGACGATCGCGGTGACGCTCCTCTGGGAGGGGCTGCGCGGGCTCGGGCTGACCTACGCGCGGTTCGTGATCATCGGCCTGCTGCTGGTACTGATCGTGATCTTCCTGCCGAAGGGGCTGATCTCGCTCCCGGAGAGGCTGCGCGAGCGGCGCGAGCAGCGGGAGCGCGACGGCCCGCCGCCGTGAGTCAGAGCCCGAGGTACGACGCCTGCACCCGAGGGTCCTCGAGGAGCGCGGCGGACGGGCCCTCGATCACGACCCGCCCGTTCTCGAGCACGTACCCGCGGTCCGAGTACTCGAGGGCGGAGCGGACGTTCTGCTCGAGCAGGAGCACGGTCAGGCCCTCGCGGTTGAGGGCTGCGATCGACTCGAGCACGGTCGAGACGTAGAGGGGCGAGAGCCCGAGCGAGGGCTCGTCCAGGATCAGCAGGCGCGGGCGGGCGGCGAGCGCGCGTCCGATGGCGAGCATCTGCTGCTCGCCGCCGGACATGGTCCCGGCGAGCTGGTCCCGCCGCTCGGCGAGGACCGGGAAGAGGTCGTAGACGCGGGCGTCGACCTCGCCGCCGTGGCCATAGGCGCCGAGCGCCAGGTTCTCGGCGACGGTCATCCTGCCGAAGAGCTCGCGCTTCTCGGGGACGATCGCGATGCCGCGCGCGGCGACGTCGTTCGGCTTCAGGCCCGTGATCTCCTCATCCTCGAACCGGATGGAGCCCCGGGCGGGCCGGTTGAGGCCCATCACGCTCTCGACGAGCGTGGACTTGCCGGCGCCGTTCGGGCCGAGGACGGTGACGCACTCACCGTCGCCGACGGCGAGCGAGAGGTCCCAGAGGACCTGGAGCCGGCCGTGGAAGACGTCGAGCGACTGGATCTCGAGCACGGTTCACGCCGCCGCGGCCCGCCCGAGGTACGATTCGACCACGCGCGGGTCGGAGAGCACCCCGGACGGCAGGCCGTCTGCGATCTTCTCGCCCTTGTCGAGCACGACGACCCGGTCCGAGACGCCCGTAATGACCCTGAGGACGTGCTCGATCAGCAGAACCGTGGTCCCCCTGTCCCGGATCTTCCGGATCAGCCCGATTGCCTCGGAGGACTCGGAGGGGTTCAGCCCGGTGGTCAGCTCGTCGAGCAGGAGGAGCCGGGGCCGGCACGCGAGCGCCCGGGCGAGCTGGACTCGCTTGAGCTCCATCAGGTTCAGGTGGGAGAGGAGCCGCTCTGTCTTGTCGTCCGGGAACCCGACGAACGCGAGCATCGCGAGGGCCTCGTCGAAGGCCTCGGTGGTGGACGGGGTGTGGTGGTTCCCGAAACAGGCGCCGACCATGACTGCCTGGGCCGCGGTCATGCCGGGGAAGGATTGGGGGTGCTGGAAGGTCTTGGCGATCCCCCGGTGGCAGAGGCGGGACATCCCCATCTTCGTGACGTCCTCGCCCATGAACCGGACGGTGCCGCCGTCGGGCCGGTACTGGCCCGAGATCACGTTCAGGAGCGTCGTCTTGCCAGCCCCGTTCGGCCCGACGAGACCGACGATCTCGCCCTCACTGACCCGGAGGTCGACGTCCTGGAGGGCGACGAGCCCGCCGAACCGCTTGGACACACCCTTCGTCTCGAGCATCTGCATCCCCTGTGCTGTGTTAGCATATAGCACGAGAGGAGATAAAGGCTTGGTTGCCGGCTCCCGCGGTCCGAAACGACGACCGCCGGGGAAACTCCTCTCTCCCCGGAACGGACGGTCGGGGGTCGCGGAGACGGTGTCCTGACCGGCGAACCATTTATGCCGGGGCGACTCGATACGCTGGTCCATGACCTCCCTGCCGGTCCCGGACCCGGATCTACCCGCACGGTTCATCGGCTGCTGCGGGGCGTTCTGCGGGACGTGCGCGGCACTGAGAGATAACGCCTGTAAGGGGTGTAAACTCGGGTACGACACCGGTGAACGGGAGATCGCCAGGGCGAGGTGCGCCGTCAAGGTCTGCTGCCTGCGGGACCGGGGACTCACGACCTGCGCCGACTGCCCGGACTATCCGGGGTGCGGGACGGTGGGCGCCTTTCAGCGGAAGAAAGGGTACAAGTACGGGAGGTACCGGGCTTCGCTCGAGTTCATCCGGGAGCATGGGTACGCATCCTTTCTCGAGTCCGCAAAACGGTGGACCGGGCCGTACGGGAGGCTGTGAGGAACCGTGGCCTCCGGGGATCCGCCCTCGGGGAGAGGGGGGCGAGTCCGGGAGGGTCGGAACGGTCCGGCACCGACGCCACGGCATCCGAGCGAGCGTCGGGGTTCGGGCGGCGGCAGGGGCCGGAAGGGTTCGATACGCTTATGACAGCCCGCGCTGAATACTGTAAGCCTCTTCTGCCGAGGTAGTCTAGTCCGGGAAGGCGTCGGCCTCGAAAGCCGATGGCGCTTTGCGCCTCGGGAGTTCAAATCTCCCCCTCGGCGTCCTTTTGTGATCTTCTCGCGACGCACATGACGACATCCACCCGTTTCTCCCCGAACGGGGCGTGAACAGGCCGGCAACGAGCAGTCCACGGGGAATCATGCGAAGGTCGGCCGGCCAAAGGTGAGGGGCGCCGTCGAGACGATCTGGCCCGGTTGCCGTTCATCCACGGTGAACCGGCGCGAAAAAAAAGGGAGGACGGGCGCGTCACACCAGTGTCCGCACGTAGGCGACGATATCGTCGATCTTCATGCAGACGTGCTGCTGCGCCTCCTGGGAGGTGATCCAGTCGTTGCCGGGATTGCCTTCGACCAACCCGTCCGCCTTGTCGCGGACGTTGCTGGTGATATCATGGACGAAGCCGTTCCAGGCCCCGCTCTCGAGCTTCGCATCGAGCGCGCGGAACATGTTGGCGAAGGCGTTCTTCCGCTGGTCGGCGTTGCCCCTGAAGGCGGTCGCCGGCAGGGCCTGGATGTAGTCCGCCAGGTCGTGCTTGGCCTCGGCCGCGTCGGCGACGTGGACCCCGATCGTCCTGGCGTCACTTCCCCCGTCGTCGTCCGTGACCGTCAGCGTGACCGTGTAGTCGCCGGGCGCGCCGAAGGCGTGCTCTGCCGTGAGCGGGGCGATCGCCGCGAGGTCGCCGGACACGCCCGCCGTCCCGTCGCCGAAGTTCCATTCATAGGTCCAGGTATCGCAGCCCGGATCGGTGAACGTCCCGTGGAAGGTGAGCGTGTGCACGACCGGCAGGACGAACTGCGGGTTCGGCTGGTCGAACGGGTTCATCGTCACCACAGGCGCGACGTTGTTTACGGTCACGGTCAGCGAGTCGGTCGACGACCCGCCGTCATCGTCGGTGACCCGGAGGCTCACCGTGGGGACGCCATTGTCGCACCAGGACCAGCTGGCCGTGGTGCCCGTGGCGTCGTCGAAGGCGCCGTCGTTGTCGAGGTCCCATTCGAACGTCAGGGTGTCACAGCCCGGGTCCGTGGCGGTGCCGGTGAAACTCACCGTGTCGGCCTCGTTCACCGCCTGGTCCAGCCCCGCGTTCGCGACCGGCGCAACGTTGTTCACGGTCACGGTCGTGGACGCGGTCGCCGTCGCGCCGCGGGTGTCAGTTACCCGGAGCGTGACCGTGTGGACCCCGTTGTCGCACCAGGTGTGGGCCGGGCTCAAGCCCGTGTCGTCGTAGACACCGTCGCTCTCGAAGTCCCACTCGTAAAGTGAGATGCTGTCGCCGGGGTCGGGATCGGAGGAGCCGGAGCCGTCGAAGACGACCGGCGTGCCCTCGTCGACCACGTACGGACCGCCCGGGTCCGCGGTTGGCGGGAAGTTCACGAGCGTGACCTTCAGCAGGTAGCAGTCGGGGTCGCCGTAGAGGTTGTAGTCCAACAGGTTCATCTCGACCACGATCATCCCTGCCTTGGTGGCGTAGAGGGCGGGGCCCGCTGCCTGCGGAGACCCGGCGTTCATGATCTTCGCGTCGTAGTAGTATGCCAGGTTATGGTTGACCGGGTCCGTGCTGTCGGGCGTCCAGGCCCCGTTCGCTTCCCACGAGACGCGGGACGCGGAGACGGTGGCCGCGGCACCTTGAAGGAGGAGCGAGTACCCGAGGTTGTCGGCCGCCTCGGGGTAGCCGTTATTGCAGGAAGCCTGGAAGGTGAAGGCCGGCCTGAGGTTGTCAAGGCTCGTCGTGGTCGCCGAGTTGAAGATGTCGCCGGCGCCCGTCCGCGACCCGTGCGTCGCCCAGGTGACGACGCCGTAGCCGTTCAGCCACTCGTTCCTGACGGCGTCCAGCGTCGTCGGCCAGTGCTCGGGCGTCGGCCCCCCGCTGGCGCTGTAGTCAGCGTCGTAGATCCGGTAGCTCGTGAAGCCCGCAGGCGTCGCGAGGTCGTTCTTCACCAGCTCACCCAGGTGCCAGGAGGGAGTGTCGTCCCAGAGCGGCTTCATCGGGAGCAGGGCCGTCCTCCGCCAGCCGATGTCCCCAGGGTCGGTCTCGTACCGGACGATCTTCTCGAGGATCGAGTCCAGGTTCGCGTAGTTCTGGCCGTACACGGGGATCCTGCCGACGAAGACCTCCGCCCCGTTATCGGGCCCGCCGGCCCTGCCGAGGTCTCCCGAGCCCCAGACGAAGTTGACGACCGCGTCCTTGCGCGAGACGGTGGCGCCGGTGAAGTCCGCGTTGTCGTAGTACGTGGCGCTCAGCCCGCCGACGGCGTCCGAGCCGTCGTAGAGGTGGTCGGCCGGCACGATGTTCTCCCGCACGTAGTGCGCGTCCGTCTCGGGAACGTTCGTCCGCCACCAGAGCTGGAGCTCGGCGTCGCCGGTCATCTCCCTGAACTCCAGGGTGACCGGATGCTTGCCGGCGGTCATGGTGTTCGTCCACGCGTCCGTTGCGGGCATGTGGTCGACCCAGTTGTCGATGACGAGGTTCCCGTCGACGTAGAGCCGCACGCCCTCGTCTGAGAAGGTGCTGAACGTGTAGCTCTCGTCGAAGTCGCAGTTCACCCAACCGGTCCACCGGGCCGAGAAGGTGTCGGGCCCGATGGCCGGGTCGGGGCTGAGGCTCCAGGCCGGGTCGTGCGCCTCCCCGTACCGCCCGTCGCCGTCGACGTCCCAGTTCCCGGTCAGGTCCGCGAAGAACAGGTCGGTCGGGGACTCCCTGTGCTTCCAGGAGAAGTAGCGGGGCCAGCACATCTTCATGGGGACGTCGCCGGTCGTGTCGGCCGGATCGAGCGGGTCGTCGGGGTCGGGATCGCCGATCAGCAGCACATAGTCGATCCCCAGGGAGTCGTAGTTGTTCACGAGCCACTGCCGGATCCGCTCGGCCCGGCCGTTCGGCGCCTGGCCCACGAGGCCGTCGTAGTCGCTCTCTGTCACGACCCTGACCGTGTGACCCATGGCCTCCTTGACCTGGACGAAGTAGGCGAGCTGGCTGCTGTGCGCGACGATCTCACTGGTCGTGATGATGACGTAATCGGCCGTGTCACTGCCCGAATCCCCGTAGTCGCGAACGGTCGGGCCGACCGCGAACGAGATGCTGATCTGCGCCTCCCCGATCAGCGTGAGTTTCCCGGTCACGGGATTGTACAGGAAGGGGCGGTAGAGCAGGCGGAGATAGTTCACGTTCCCGTACACCTCGTTCCCGACGTGGTCGACCTGGACCTCGGGTTCCTTCCGCTGGGTGTATGGGATCATGACGACCGGTTGTGCCGGGTAGTCCGCGTCCACGCCGTAGACGTTCAGGTTCCTGCCGTCGACGATCTGTTTGCCCTCGCCCCAGTCGAGGTAGTCGGGGTCGTACGGGAGGTCGAGCGCAGCCCCGAGCGGCGGCGCCGGCGCGATCAGGTACGTTCCGTCCAGCACCTCGCTGTCGGTCACCTCGACCGTGAGTTTGACACTGTCCCAGACGATGTCGTCGGGCACCCGGAGTTCTATCAGACGCTCGGGGAGCTGGGGGTCTCCGGGAGACCCGGTGCTGCTGTACCCCGGGGAGAGCATCGTGATGGAGCTCTGCCTCTGGGCGTCCTGGGTGATGCTGTACTTCCCGGCGGTAACCGGGTATACCAGGTCCTGGGCGGCGGTGATAGAGGGTATCGCGCAGAGAGCGACAAGAACGAGAAGAAGAGCAACAGGACCTGTCAGGTTGAAGGTAGTGCGTCGTGTCATACCACTTCAGATGAGATAGTTCCGTGTTCGCATACGGCGTCGCGTTGCGTCCCGATGCAGAGAAGGGGCGCTAATCCATTTCACAGCTTTCGTGTGTTCTCGATCACCCCTGTCCATCTCCCTCTGGCCCGCATGGCGAAGGATCCGCTGATCCGGATCTTCCGGCCCGTCCCGGGAGAGAGGGCAGATGTTCCGGTCATGGATTCTGGATACCATAAATTATTGCCGTGCAACATTGCACGATATCGAGAAAAACCACACTTTTTGAGAAACGGAGCGGGAATTACGTATATTGACAGAATGACTTTGAGCAGGAGGAGAAGGGGCGGCAGCCCCCCCGCTCCGTCCCGTCCTTGTCGGACCTGCCGTATGATTTCACCTGCCGATCCCCCATCTCAATAAACCCTAAACTTCCGGTGGCGATGCAGGCAGCGGGTCCTGGCAACCCATCCTCCCGGACACCCGACCGGGAGGAGATCGGGACTCGTGCTCGCCGACCCCGAAAAACTCGATGGAGCTGGTTTGGAGTACGATGTCAATCCGGCCGTGACGGAACCGTCTTTCGGATCGTCGTCATGGTCATCGTCTCGGAAGCGATGGTAATGTTGTCCTCCATTTCGATGGCAGAGAGGATGAGTTCGCTCAACCGGGAGCGAAGGATGCGGCGGGTGTGGGAATCGGTGACGTACCGTGCATCGAGGGTGATCCAGTTGTCGGTGAACCCGATGTAGACGGATGGTTCCACGACTTTCCGCGGGAGATAGTACCTCTGCCCGAGCCGCTCGATATCGAGCTCCGCCTGCGCCGTCATCGCGTCGGTCTCTCGCGAGAGGATCGAGAGGACGAGCTCCCTCGCCCGCCTCCAGTCGCTCTCGTAGGTCAGGGGGATGGAGATCTCGTCCCAGAGGAAGGAGTGGTCCCGGTTGTAATTCACGAAGGAGCGGTTCAGCACGAGGCCGTTGGGGATCGAGAGGATCCGCCCGGTCGGCTGGTCTCCCTGTACCCATCCCCGTATCTCCATCAGCGTGGTCTCCAGGATACCGATGTCCATGACATCCCCGATCCGGTCGTCGATGGCGATCCGCTCCCCGACGCGGTAGTACCCGGAGACGATGATCAGGATCCCTCCCACGATATTTTTGAATATGTCCTGGAGAGCGAACGCGATCCCGGCGCCGATGATCCCGTAGGCGACGAGGAGCGAGCCCGGGTCGGCCACCCAGACGCGCAGGCCAAGGAGGAGGACGAAGACGACGGAGAGGAGGGAGGCGGTCTTTATAGCGGTATAGCGGGTCTTCATGTCATCGATCCGCCTGACGAGGATCATCCTCACGAAGACCGAGAAGACGAGGTACGCGGCGGCGAGGACGAGCGCGGTGAAAAACAGGTTCACGACGAGGGGTTCGTCGGTGACGTACGTCGCGGCACCGAGGGCGGCGGATACCAGAACGAGCACGACCAGGATCGCGATCTGCCGTTTCATGCGCGGATGTACCAGAATACCCCCCCATCACATAAAGATGAACCGGGGGAGACGGGCGGTGCCGGCCCGGCGGGAGGTCGCCGGCGACGCCCTCTCCCCCGACCGGTGGCGATCGGTGATTTCTCCTGCACCGGGTCCCGCGTCCGGCAGGATCGGACGGGGACCCGATCTTCCCGGTGGTCGGCATCGAACGCACGACTGCGCCCTCCGCCGCGCCCGGGCGCGGCCACGCTTCCGCGCCGGCGGTGACGGGATGCCCCTGTTGTCAGGGCGTCCCCGCGGTGCATGTGGTCCGAGGGGAGTCCGTTCGAGGAGGGGAGACCTCGTGACGCGGGAGAGCGGGCCGACAGGATACGGCTGGCGCAAGGCGCGCCGTTGCCGTTTCGGTATGCCACGAAAAGGACTCAAGAAACCATTAAGAGTTCCTCTGGCTATGTCCTGTAATCGCGCGTGGAGTGACAGACCCTCTTTGATGACCCCCGGGGCCAGGCGCCGTGCCAACCCTCCGCGCGGGAGAGATCACGCGACACCCGCTTCGGAGCGAAGCGACTGAGAGGGCATCATGCACGATATCACATCCGTTCGGGTGCGCTCCGGCGCCCTGGCGCCGGCGGCACTGCTGCTGGCGCTCTGCCTGCTCACCGGGAGCGCGCAGGCCATCGACTCGCCCGCGCTCGTCGTTACCGAGCCCGGGCTGTACACCCTGGACCACGACCTTGCCCCCGACGCGACCGTCGGCGTCCTGGTCAACGGCTCCGACATCGTCCTCGACGGGATGGGCCACACCGTCGCCGGCACCGGCGAGAACGACTCCGTCGGCATCCTCGTCTCCGGGCGCACGACCGTCGACGGCGAGGCGGGCGCGAACGTCACCGTCCGGAACCTCACCGTCTCGGGCTGAGACGACGGCATCCGCATCGCCGAGACCGCGAAGACCGTGGTCGAGGACGTCGTCGCCGAGCGGAACGGCAACGGGCTCAGCATCAGCCCCATGACCGGCATCGCTGGCGACCATGTCATCCGTGACTCCGTCTTCCGGAACAACACCGTCACCGGGGTCTTCAGCGGAAACGGGATATTCCTCATCTACCCGGCGGAGGGTATCACGATCGAGCGGTGCTCGGTCACGGGCAACACCGTCGGGATCGAGGCGGACGAGATCAGCCACGGCGCCCCGAACACCCTCGCCGACTCGGTGATCAGCAACAACGCCGGCGACGGCCTCACCAGCCATGACGGCTCCTTCGCGGTCGTCCAGAACTGCACCGTCTCCGACAACGGCGGCGATGGCCTGGAGTTCGCGCACGGCGGCGCCGAGGTCGTCGGCTGCCATGTCGAGGAGCCCGTCGCCGGCGGCGTGCACGCCACCGATCGCGGCGGCTCCGACATCCACGGCAACTGGATCACCGGGAACGGCGAGGGCGTCACGGTGGGCGGGGACTGGCCGTCCGATGTCCGGAACAATTACTTCAACAACACCGACAACGAGTTCTTCGGGCAGGCGGCCGAGTCGATGAACTACGAGAAGACGGCCGGCCGGAACATCGTCGGCGGGCCATACTTCGGCGGCAACTTATGGGCGAACCCGAACGGCACGGGCTTCTCCCAGACCCACCCCGACGCGGACCGCGACGGCATCTGCGACGAGGCCTGCGTCGTGAACCCGGAGGAGGGCATCACCGATCACCTTCCCCTCGCCCCCGCGCCCGGTATGCCGGTGGTCGCGCCGGCCCCGTACGGAGACCACCCGGTTCCCGGGCGGATCGAGGCCGAGGACTACGACGTCGGCGGCGAAGGCGTCGCGTACCACGACACCTCCCCGGGCAAGACCGGCGGCGCGTACCGCCACGACGACGTCGACATCGAGACCGGCAACGGCGTCACGAACGCCGGATGGATCCGGAACGGCGAGTGGCTCGCCTACACCGCCGCCGTCGCGCAGGCCGGCCAGTACACCCTGACTGCCCGTGTGGCGAGCCCGAACAGCGGCAGGACCATCGATGTCTCTATCGACGGGACATCCGCCGGGACGCTGACCGTGCCGAAGACCGGCTCGTTCACAACGTGGCAGACGGTCTCCGCCCCCGTGACACTCGGGGTGGGGTAACGCGTGGTGACGCTGGTGTTCTCGGGCGACGGCCAGAACCTCGACTGGATCGCGTTCGGGACGGGGGCCGTTACGATCCCGCCGACGACCCCGGCGGGCGGTGGCGCACGGGAGCGCGGTCAAGTTCACCGTGAGCCCGGCGAGCGGCAAGAGCATCGCATCGGCCTGGTGGTCGTTCGACGCGCCGGCCCACCTGGCCACCTGGAACTCCCGGAATGTCAACCCGACCTTCTACTACCCGGCTCCCGGCACCTTCTCTCCGCTCGTGAAGCTGACCTACACGGACGGCTCGACTGAGACCGTCCAGCGGACCGGTTATATCACGGCGACCTGACGACCCTACCCTTGTTCGAACCGGATAAGCCGACAGCGGAGGGCGACCAGACGAGAACGGGGGTTGTCCGCGATATTCCCGGCTCGCTGCCGGCCCGCTGCCTCCCGTCACGGCGACGTTCGGCGGCTTGCTTGGCGATCGCCGCGGGCGCTGCCGTGTGTTGCGGCCCGGCTTCCTTATCCCGCTCGCCAGCGCCCGGGCCAGGCCCTGACGATCATCCCGGCGCTGATCGCCGCCCTGATGGTGCCGGCCTTCCCGTTCACGCTGCTGCTCGAGCGGGGAGACCCGCCGGGCTCCCGGCGTGGGCGCGGCAGCGTCCGCGGAGGACCGGCCGCCGGCCGCAGAACCCGCCCCGGGGTCCGCGATCAAAGGAGGCTCGAGCCGACGAAGACGACCACGAAGAGACCCCACGCGAGGTAGAGCCGGCGGACGAAGACGCGCCCCTCCGCGATCGTCGCGCTCCGGACGATCCGGGCGGCCATGTAAGCCATGACGGGGACCGCCACGGCGGCGCAGAGCAGGTATTCCGGGCCGAGCCAGCCGGAGAGGTACGGGAGGAAGGTCGGCGCGACGAAGAGCGGGAGCGCGACGCCTGAGAGGCGGAGGGCCGTGGGCCGGCCCGCCCTCACGGCGATGCTCCACCACGAACGGACGCGGTCGCTCTCCAGGTCCATCGCGTCCGAGGCGATCTCTTCGCCGAGGTCGAAGAGGAGCGCGAGCGCCGCGATGAGCAGCACGAGCCCGTTGATTCCGCCGGCCGCGAGGCCGCCGGGGACGACCGTCGTCGAGACGCAGAACGCGAACGCGAGGTTGCCGGCGAACCCGAGCTCCTTGAGCCGGACGTTGTAGAGGAGCGCGATCCCCCCAGGTCGCCGCGGCCAGGGCTAGGACGGCCGGGCCGAGGAGCGCCGCAGCGACGAGGCCGGCAACCATGAAGGCGAATACGAGGCCCCGGAGCCCGGCGACGGAGACCCGGCCAGACGGGAGCGGACGGGCGGGCCGGTTGACCCGGTCCACCTCGCCGTCAAAGTAATCGTTGGCGATGTTGGCCGAGGACGAGGTCGACCCTCGCGAGCTCGGAGAGGGCGAGGGCTTTCACGAGCGCGGACGCTCCCCCCTCCGCCGTGCGCCCGCCCGCGGACGCCTCCATGCAGATCACCGTATCGACTTCGGGCATCATCCTGCCGTCTCGGCCCGCGGGGGCGCCGCCGCGGGGCGCCGGTCCGCCGGCACCGGGCGTTAGCGGGATGCCGCGCCCCGGGCGGGTGAATACCTTTTTCCGTCCGACGGTCGGAACGGGGATCCGGATGCCGATGACCGGCCCGACGAGCCCGATCCCAGCCCGCGCCGCACTCCGGGCCCTCGTCGTGGTCGTTCCCGCCTGTCTCCTCCCGCTGCTCGTGTCCGGGTCGTGGGAGTGGTGGGAGGGCTGGGCCTTCGCCGCTCTTCTCTTCGGCAACTTCGTGGTCAGCCGCGCCCTGCTCGTGCAGCGACACCCGGACCTCGCTGCGGAGCGCGGAGGGTTCCTGTCCGCCCCCGGCGCGCGGCCCTGGGACCGGGTCCAGGCCCCTCTCATGGCCCTCGGCGGCACCCTGATCGGGGTCGCGGCCGGGCTGGAAACCCGGTTCGGGGGATCTGCCGGGTTCCCGCTGCCGGTCCAGGCCGGCGCGCTCTGTGTCGTCCTGGCCGGCCTCGCTCTGGGGACCTGGGCCCTGCTCGCCAACCCCTTCTTCTCCGGAGTCGTCAGGATCCAGGCCGACCGCGGTCACCATGTGGTCTCAGCCGGCCCCAACCGGTGGCTCCGGCACCCGGGATACGCCGCGACGCTGCTGGCGTTCGCGGCCCTGCCCGTCTTCCTGAACGCGCTCTGGGCGCTCGCGCCGGCTGCATGCCTGGTCGCCTTCGGCGTTGCCCGCTCCGCGCTCGAGGACCGGTTCCTGCAGGACGGCCTGGACGGCTACCGGAAGTACGCGGCGCGGGTGCGCTACCGGCTGCTCCCGGGAGTCTGGTGAGGGGGCCGGGGGCCGGTTCTGCCCGGTCTGCGGCCGGCAGCTGTCGGGGCCACGGCCTTCTCCCGCCCCGGCGCACCCCGGCGTGCGGGATGTCGATCGGGAAAGGGATCCGGACGGCGGTCGCCGGCGGTGACCGCGGCGGGCCTTACGCCGCCGGGATGGTGAACGAGAAGGTGGCGCCCTCGCCCGGAACGGAATCGGCCCAGACCCTGCCGCCGTGCCGCTCGACTATCCGGCGCACGAGCGAGAGGCCGATCCCCGCCCCCTCGTACTCCCGGGTGTCGTGGAGCCTGAAGAAGGTGTCGAAGACACGGGGCGCCTCCCAGGAGTCGAACCCGACGCCGTTGTCGCGGACGGTGTAGACCGTCTGGCCGTCGACCGCCAGGGCGCCGATCTCGATGCGGGCCGGGTCCCGGTCCCGGGTGAACTTGAGGGAGTTCGCGACGAGGTTCTCGTACACGTGCCGGATCAGCACCGGATCGGCACGGCACGGCGGCAGGGGACCGACGACGACCTCGACGCGCCGCTCTCCCGGGTCCGGCAGGAGGTCCCCGAGCACGTCCTCCACGAGCGACGCGGTCTCGACCCGCTCCACCGAGAGCGGCTGATGGGAGAGGCTCGAGAGCGCGAGGAGGCACTCGAGGAACCGGCCGGCGCGGACCGCCACCTCCCGGGCCCGTTCCACAAGTCCGGCCGCCTCCGGGTCCAGGTCGGAACCGAACCGGCTCACCAGCATCCCGAGGTAGCCGTCGATCGCGCGCAGCGGGCCCCGGAGGTCGTGGGAGACGTGGTACGAGAATGCCTCGATCTCGCGGTTCGCGGACCGGAGCTCGGTAGTCGCCGCCTCGACCCGGGCCTCGAGCTCTGCCGTGAGCGCGGCGAGCGCTATCTCCGCCTCCTTCTGGCCGGTCACGTCGCGCCCCACCGACTGGAACTCGCCGAGCTTGCCGTCCCGGTCGAAGAACGCCCGGGACGACCACTGGACCCAGCGTGTCGTTCCGTCGGGCAGGTAGACACGGTGCTCGATTATGCCGTCGGGGCGCTCAGGAGAGAAACCGCTGAAGAAATCGCACAGGGCCACGCGGTCCTCACCCGGCATCTCGGGCAAGAACCGCGAGCCGCGCAACGTCTCACGGTCGAGACCGAAGAACCGGCAGTAGGCCTCGTTCGCGAAGAGGTGGATGCCGCCCGGCCGGAAGCGGCTGACCAGCTCCTGCTGGCTCTCGACCACGGCCCGGTAGCGCGCCTCGCTCTCGAGCAGGCGCTGCCGGGCGACGTGGCGGAGGAGCGCGACCGAGGCCTGGCCGATGAACGCCTCGGCCAGCTCCCGGTTCTCGAGCTCGGAGCCCCGCCTGAGCCTGACGATGATGTTGCCGAGAACTCCCTCCCGGCAGGAGAAGCCCATCACCCAGGACCGGCCCCACGAGAGCCGCTCATCGATCCTGGCGCCCACCTCCTCGGGGATCTGGTCGAAGAAGAGTGTCCGGATCGTAGACGGCCCCTCCACGAGAGCTCTGCAGGCGAACGCGATCTGGGCGGCCGGCATCCCGCCGAGCACCAGCTCGATGCCCACGAAGGGCCTCCCGAGCTCCTCCTCGAGCACGGCGAGATCCGCCGGTTCGCCGGCGAAGGCCCGCGTGGTCAGGATCCCCGTCCCGGGATCCAGGCTGCAGACCGCGACCGCGGAGCCTGGGATGATCTCCGCGAGCGTCCCGGCGATGTAGCGATAAATCTCTTCGTCGTCCTCCAGCCCGATGAAGTCGAGCGCCGTCCGGGATAGAAACTCCAGGTGCTCGGGCCGCGCCTCGGGCCGGTGCTTGCCCCTCCCGGGCGCGAGGGCGGCAAGGACGGCGTTCGCGAGGTCACTGACCGCGTCCGCGGGCGGCCCGCGTTTCTCCACGAACCGGTGGGCGCCGCCGTTCATGCCCCTGAGCGCATCCAGCGCCCGTGCCGGGGGCAAGAAAAGGATGACCGGGACCGGGCCGAGCACCTCCCGGACGGTCGAGACGAACGGGACGACCTCATTCCCGGGCGGGTCGGCGGCGACGACCTCGACGGAACCGCCCCTGGCCAGCGTGTACGCCTCCTCGATCGTCCCGGCAGTCAGCACCTCGACGCCCGCCGCAACGGCGAGGGCTCGGCCGATACCGTCCCGGCAGGCGGGATCCGGGTCGTAATAGAGGACGGCGGCCATGCAGTGGATCCGGAAAGTTACTTTTTTCGCCGCGGGCCCATTAAGAGATCGGAACGTTCTCCCCGCAGCCGTCCACGGGCCCCGGAGCGTCACGCCCCGGTAGCGGTCACGAGCGGCCGGCCAGGTCCCGGACAAACGCACTGAAGTCGTGCCAGACAGAGAGCCCGGCGACGACCGTGCCGTCGACGACGACCGGGGTCGAGGTGACCACGATCCAGTGGACCGTGCCGTCGCGCAGGGTCAGCGCGAACCGTTCGCCCTGGTGCACGATCTCACCGCGGAGCGCCCGGGTGTGCGGGAGGTCGCCGTGGGCGATGGCGCTTCCGTCGGCCCGGCGCGCCCGGCAACGTTCGAGCAGCTCCTCCATGGTCTCGCCGACGGCCGGCGGCCCGGGGAGGCGGGCCATGGCCCGATTCACGGCGACGATCCGCCCGCCGGAGAGGAAGACCAGGGCCGGCTCCCGGATGCTCTCGATGAGGTCCAGGAACCCGTCGTCGAGGGGTGCGGGGAATAACGGGTCGGCGTCGGGAGACGTCGGCGGTGCCATGGCTGTCCATCCCTCTCTGCCGGGGTACTATTGAATGCTTCGAAAGGGGGTCACTGCCCCTGCACGCGCCCCATCCCCCGGAAGAAGGGGCCTGCTTCGGCGATCAAGCCCCCTTCGAGGGGGGTGCGGGGGGATGGGAAGATTGATCACGGCCTCCGAGAAACCAGAGACTACCGTGCAGGACCCAGAGCACCCGCGGGGAGGAAACCCTGGAGACCCGCCCACCTGCCGCACGTCACCCCCGGCGTCGACGGCAACTGAGCGACGGATCGTCCTCTTCATCGCGCTCCTCGCCGGGTTCATCACCCCCTTCGACGGTTCCGCCGTGAACATCGCCCTGCCGCAGATCGGGGCCGAGTTCCACATGGATGCGGTCGCCCTCTCCTGGATCGCAACCGCCTACCTCCTCTCGAGCGCGGTCTTCATCGTCCCCTTCGGCCGCCTCGCCGACATACACGGACGGAAGAAGGTCTTTCTCGCGGGTATCTCGGTCTTCACCCTCGCATCGCTCCTCCAGGTGCTGGTCCCCTCCACCGCCGCCATGATCGCCGTCCGGGCGGTCCAGGGGTTCGGCAGCGCGCTGATCTTCGGGACCGCCATCGCGCTCCTCACCTCCGTCGTCCCGAAAGAGGAGCGCGGGCGCTCGCTCGGGCTCTACATCACCGCCGTCTACCTCGGGCTCACCATGGGGCCGTTCCTCGGCGGGCTCCTGACCTCGCAGTTCGGGTGGCGCTCGATCTTCCTGGTCAACGTCCCGCTGGGGCTGTCGACCATCGCCCTCGTCACGGCGAGACTCAGGGGCGAGTGGGCCGAGTGCCGCGGGGAACGGTTCGACCTCCCCGGCTCCGTGCTCTGGGGGCTCGCCCTCGTCTCCCTGATCTACGGCCTCTCCGAGCTCCCGTCGCCGTTCGCCGCCGCCCTCATCCTCGCCGGGCTTTCCGTCCTCGCGGGGTTCGTCCTGCACGAGGTCCGGACGCCCTCGCCGGTCCTCTCCATGAACCTCTTTGCCGGGAACCGGCCCTTCCTCTTCTCGAATCTGGCGGCACTGATCAACTATGCCGCGACCTTCGCCGTCACCTTCCTCATGAGCCTGTACTTCCAGTACGCGAGAGGCTTCTCGCCCTTGCTCGCCGGCCTCGCCCTGGTCCCGCAATTCCTGCTGCAGATGCTCGTCTCGCCCTATGCGGGTCGGCTCTCAGACCGCGTCGAGCCCCGGATCGTCGCATCGGCCGGGATGGGCCTGACCGTGCTCGGGCTCGGGCTGCTCACGATCCTGACGGAGATGACCCCGCTCTGGTACATCGTCGCCTGCCTGGCCCTGCTCGGGCTCGGTTTCGGACTCTTCTCCTCGCCGAACACGAACGCGATCATGAGCGCCGTCGACCGCCGGTACTACGGCGTCGCCTCCGGCATGAACGGGACGATGCGCATCCTGGGCCAGATGTTCTCGATGGGCGTGGCGACGACGGTCTTCGCCGTCGTCATCGGCCGGGTGGTGATCACCCCGGAGTATTACGGCGCGTTCGTCGAGAGCGTCCGGATCGCGTTCGTGGTCTTCACGTTCCTCTGCCTCGCCGGGGTCGGCGCCTCGCTCGCGCGCGGCGGGTCCGGATGACGGGGCGCTCAACCGGCGGAGTATACGCCCCCCCGCGGACTGCCGGTCGCGCGAGACGTGCTTCGGGAAGAGGCCTGCGGGACCGGGTCGGGCCCCCACGCCGTGCTCGCCGTGCCGGCCCGGACCCGCCGCGGTGACGGGCTACCGGGACGGGATCGCGCTCGAACGGTAGCAGGGGCGAGCGCGGTCGTTCCGGCACCCGGGGACCGGCCCCCAGTCCACACGGACTGCGGTCGAAGAGCGCCCGCCGGCAGGGAGGTGGGGGGGCGACCCCCCTCCCGGACACGAGGATCGCAGGAAGAGTCATCCCTCCAACGATAGATCCTCTTCTGCCGTGAGCGACGGAGAGCGACCGACCCCTCGCAGGCACGAGATCTGCCCCGCGGAGAGGGCCGCGCACCTGGACACCCGCTTGCGCCGGATCCTCTACCGCCCGGAACGGGTTGCCGGGCGGTACGTGAAGCCCGGCGACCGGGTGCTGGACTTCGGGTGCGGGCCGGGATTTTTCACGCGCGAGTTCGCGAAACAGGTCGGCAAGCAGGGTCTGGTCCTCGCCGTGGACGTGCAGGAGGAGATGCTCGAGATCCTGCGGCGCAACCTGGATACGACGGGGCTCATCTCCCGGGTCCAGACGCACCGGTGCGGGCCGGATTCGCTCGATCTTTCTCCGGACCTGGACGGGTCGCTCGATGCCGCGTTCCTGATCTTCGTGGTCCACGAGGTGCCCGACCCGGCGGGGCTCTTCTCCGGGATCGCGGCCCTTCTCAGGCCAGGGGGGACGCTCTTTCTCTCCGAGCCCGCGTTCTATGTCTCCGGCAGGGAGTTCCAAGAGACTCTTTCGCTCGCGGAGAAGGCGGGGTTTGCAACCGTGCAGCGCCTGTTCCTGTTCGTGAACCGGGCAGCGGTGCTGCGCAGGAAGCGCTGAGGGGACCCCCCGGCGACCGTTCGGGTCAGGCCAAGCTTCCCCCTGCCGGGGTCGCGACAGACCGGAGGGGGGCGACCCGGGCTCGCCACGACTGGCCGGTTGCCCGGTAAACATCGGCGCCATCCGGTGCGAGGACGTCGACCGCAACGGCCGGATCGACTTCGCGGACGTCACCGGCTGTTCAACAACCTTTCGCTCCCTCTTGTTTCAGCAATCCAGCCCGTGCAGGACTCCCGTGGCATGGCCCCGCCGCCGGCGGGTGCCGGTGGTTACCCGGGTGCGGGACGCGACGCGGGTCGCCGGCCCGTGTTCGTTCGCGACCGGGCGCTGCGACGGGGATGGGACCTCTTGCCCCCCCGGTCCGCCGCGGGACCGTGTGACAACCATTATCATATCAACGGCAAGAGTCACGCCCATCGAGTGTGGTCGATGATGAAGGCATGGCACAGCGGGCTGGTCCTGCTCCTTCTCCTCTGCGCCGGGGTCGACGCCGCCGCGGTGGAAGGACCGTACCTCTACGACAGCCAGTGGGGCGTTAACGGTTCCTCGAATGGAGAGTTCTACCGGCCCGGCGGCATCGCGGCGGACACCACCGGCGGCGTCTACGTGGCTGATCGTTTGAACCATCGGGTCCAGGTGTTCGATGGTGCGTCTGGAGCGTTCACCCTGGCTTGGGGCGGTCCCGGCACTGGCGACGGCCAGTTCCAGTACCCGTACGACGTCGTTCTGTCGCCCTCGGGCGACGTCTACGTGGCGGACGGCTACAACCACCGCATCCAGCGGTTCGGTTCCACCGGCATCGTCGCCGGGGTTTGGGGCGGACAGGGAGACCTCGACGGGCAGTTCGATACGCCCCAGGGGATCGGGGTGGACGGCGCAGGGAACGTCTACGTCGCGGATTCAAACAACCACCGCGTCCAGAAGTTTTCACCCGACGGGGCGTACCTCGACCAGTGGGGTGCACCGGCACGGGGCCCGGCACGGATGATGGATGCCAGGGATACCTGCATCTCTGTCCCGGGATTCCGATCGGACCTCTGAACACTGAAAACATGGCGCGGGTATTCCGGGGGTTCCAGCCGGGCATGCCGGAACAACCCGGCGTGTACACCGTGCCCGATTACCGCCTAGCCAGAACGTAGCCTGTCTCCAGCGCCCTCACGCCACCGCCCCATGTGGCGAACGTTCTGATACCCTTCAGTGATCTCATCCCGATCCTTCAGGAGAGTATTATATCGCCGATGGAGGAGCAGCGAGAACACGAGACCGCAGGTGCGATCAAGAAACCCGGAACGGGGGAGCTCCCGCTGTCAGCCAGTGAGCCGCGGCGAGGCGGGAAAAGAACCGGAAAATCCGTAGTACCCTTTGAACGGCTCAACCATCTCCCCTGCCTTCTTCTTTCCATGACATCCCCTGCTCTTCACGCCTGCCTGACGAGGGTGACAGGCGGTAGAGAAGGACAGGTCGGCGCGAAGGCACGGACCTCCGGGTTGCCGCCGCACCACCCCCCGGGCGCGTCCATGCTGTCCGCCGTGCCATCTCCAGGCATCTTCGCCCGTCCGGCGGCAGGCACGGCATGCAGGAGAAGCCATCCCGTCCTCCTCGTCGAACCGGCAACAGAGCCGCCCCCATCCTCTTCGAGCGTGCCCCACGGCGGGCACGACGGGCGGGCCGCGCCGTCACTTTCGCCCCGCGTCCCCCCCACCTCATATTCCCCGGGCGCCATGATCTCCTGCCGGCAGCCCCTGTCGGGTGCCGGTCACCACATCGGAGTTTTTTTCAATGATCAGAAGAGACGAACACTGCACCTCCATCCGCACCCGCCGCCGGCACGGCGGCCGCACGGGACGCGACGCGGGTCGCCGGAGACGGGGCCACGGTGCCGGGCGCGCCGCGTCGCCGGGACGCCGATCGTTCCCATTCGACGCTACCATCACGGCCGTCACCCGGCAGCCTGTTGGCCGGGTCGGTTCAGCCGGTAGCGGACCGTCCACTGCGTCTTCCGGACGAACTCGATGTGTCTGAAAGCCCGCATCCAGCCCAGCTTTTCCTCGTCGGAGTCGAAGTAGCTCCATTCATCGAGGAACTCTATCCCGCTCCCCCATCCCTCCATCTCCCGGGCGTCGCGGAGCCCCGATTGGAAGATGGCGCCCTTGCCGAGGTGCTGTTCCCGCTGCATCTTGAATGCCAGCACGGCATTCAGCGGGGGCCTGAGCCAGAACGCGTTGACCACTTCGCAGACCAGTTCGGAGCCCGGAAAGGTTGCCTGGAGCGCACGCACCAGGGACCGGACGTCGTCTCCGGCGAGGTACATGAAGACCCCTTCGGCCATGAACAGGAAGGGCCCGGCGTGGTCCCGGACCCGTGCCATCCAGCCGAAGTCCAGCACCGACGAGGCGATGACGCGGTACCGCTCGGTCTCCCTGAAAAAACGGCTCCGGATCGCGATGATCTCCGGCAGGTCGAGATCGTAGAAGATCACGCGGCCGTTATCGACTCGCTCGAACCGCGAATCGAGTCCGCAGCCGATATTGACGACGACGCCGTCCGGGAACCTCGCGAGGAAGTCCCGAACATAGTCGTCGTATCTCTTCGCGCGGAGGGCGATATGGACGACCAGTCTCCTGTCGAGAGTCCCGGAGACGAGCTTCTTCTCAAGCGGGCCTTTCGGCGGAGAGAGCAGTGTATTCAGTTCGGTCGCGATCTCGACGGATATCGGGTCGAAGAGTACCGGACGATCCGAACGGGTCTCGATGGCGTGACAGTAGAGCGTGACGAACGACGTGGCCGCAACGTCCCCGATTCCTTCCAGCATCCATCTCCTCTGCCGGCAGCTCCCGGAAAAGAGAATGGCCGGGCAGGTGCTTAAAGGTGGCCGAAGAGCCGGACGACGCGGGCGAAGCCGGACCTCTGATTGATCGTCTGGTCGGAGCAGCCGGGACGGGCCCGTTGTCCGCGATCCCGCCCATCCGGTTGAATGACCGGCCGACCCCCGTTGAAGCCGGCTCTCGCTCCGCTCAGCGAGTCGCTTCGATGCGTCTACGCTCTCCAACCCGCGTTCCGGGACGGGAATCACTTAAGCGGTGCGTCGCCAACACCTGAAAAAGAGGTGAGGAGGATCATCAGCATTAACCGGACGGCCATGCCCGCCGTCAGAGAGATGTTCGACCGCCGGGCCGAGCTGGGGATCGGGGTCGCGAAACTGGAGAACGGCGCGACCTGCATCGACTGCGGCGTCCAGGCGACCGGGAGTTTCCGGGCGGGCGCCCTCTTCGTGGAGGCGTGCCTCGCGGGGCTCGCGACGACGGCGATCACCGTGGACCGGCTCGGGGACGTGCCCGTTCCGTTCCTCCACCTCGTCGTGAACCGGCCCGCGCTCGCGTGCCCGGGGTCCCAGAAGGCGGGGTGGGTGCTGAAGCACGGCTCCTTCTCGGCCATGGCCTCTGGCCCCGCGCGGGCACTGGCCCTGAAGCCGAGGGAGACCTACCGGCGGATCGGCTACCGCGACGACTCGCCGGTGGGCGTTCTCGCGCTGGAGGCCGGAACCCTCCCGGACGAAACCGTCACCGGCGAGATCGCGTCGGCGTGCGGGATCGAGCCGGCGGGCCTGCACGTCCTCGTCGCCCCGGCCCGGAGCCTCGTCGGCTCGGTCCAGATCCCGGGAAGGGTCGTCACGGCGACCCTGCACAAGCTCGAGACGGCGGGCTACGACGTCCGCCGGATCGTCCAGGCCTGGGGCCGGGTGCCGATCGCGCCCGTGAAGAAGACCGACCACGAGGCCCTCGGGACCACCAACGACTGCATCATCTACGGCGGGTCGGTCGGGCTCGTCGTCGGGGAAGACGACCCGGTCTTCGCGACCCTGCCGTCCCGGTGCTCACCCGACTACGGAAAACCGTTCGCCCAGATCCTCGCGGACGCCGGGGACGAGGTCGCGGCGGTCGATTCGACCCTCGGGTTCTCGCCGGCGGAGGTCACGGTCAGCATCCCCTCGACCGGGGAGGTCCGGCACTACGGCGGCCCGGACCCCGGGGTGCTGCTCGGGTCGTTCGGCCTCCGCTGACGGCGCCCGTCACGACGGCGTCGTCTTCGCGCGGTAGCGGGCGAGCGCCCGGTCCACGTACGCGGTCATCTGGACCGCGCCGACCACGCAGGCCTGGGCACACTTCCCGCACCCGATGCAGGTCTCGGGGTGCGTGATCCAGGCTTTATCCACCTTCTTCCCGAGGTCAACGAGCTCGATCGACCCGGTGGGGCAGACCTCGACGCAGTCCCCGCACCCCTCACACGAGAAGGGGATGATCCAGGGGAACTGCCTCGGCGTCTTCCCCTCTCCCGGCGCCCCCTCCGCCGCCGCTCCGTTCTCCCCCACGGCTCAGGCCTTCTTGCGGGGGACGTCCTTCCAGCGCCGGCTCTCCCACGCCACGAGGTCGTCCGGGGGCATCCCGTCCAGGCGCAGCCCGGCCTCGTACCCCGGCTTCGTGCAGTAGAGCTCGGAGAGGCGCACCAGGAGCACGGCCCCGGCATCGATCCCCCGCTCCTCTTTCGCCCGGGCGGCGATCGCGTCGAAGACCTCCCCCGAACGGAGGAGCTCGCCCGTCCCCTTGAACTGGTACGCGGCGCGGATGCCGCCCTGCCGCGAGACGCCGAACGCCACCCGGGGGTTCTGTACGAGCACGGGCTCGATGAGCCGCGCCTCGTCCTCCGCGAGGGCGAACGCCACCTCGTCGTCGGCCGTCGCCCTCGCGTACCGCCCGAGGGTCACGAGCGGCACGCCCTCGCGCGTGGCGACGCAGAGGTAGCAGCCCATGGTCTCGATCCACGCCTTCATCCGGTCCGTCAGGTTCACCGCCATCACGCCCGCCCCCCGAAGAGGTCCTCGCCGGTATGCCCCGGCTCGATCGAGTAGCCCGACTCGACGTGCACGACCACGATCCCCCGCTGGACGGCCTTGGGGAAGACGATGTCCGGCGGCACCTCGTCCGGCGGCTCGGAGCGGTTCCAGTCGCCCCACTCGTCCAGGATGTCCGTCGCGTTCGCGCCGTACCAGTCGAAGTCACGCGGGAACCCGTACTCGATGTCGACGGCCTTCCCGCGGAAGACCCACCACCGCCCCTCCTCGAGGGGGTGGCAGATCGTGACCGCGACGTTCGGGTTCTCCTTGATGTTCGCCTTCGTCTTGAGCAGGAACATGTCCGCGATCAGGATCTTGTCGTCCATGTACGTGGCGACGAACCGCATCGCGGCGATGTTCGGTTTGCCGTCCCTGCTCGAGGTGCAGAGGTAGACCAGACTCCCGCCCTTTCCGGGAACCCGCAGCCCCTCCTTCATCTCCTGTGTAAACTGTACCATTCTTCTCACCCTGTCCTGTCACTTCACCGGGTACCCGAACGCGGCCGTGCCGGCGGGCCCGAGCTCCTCGCCCAGCGCCTTCTTCACGAGCTGGGTGATGTAGATCGGCTCGAGCTCGAGCTTCTTGCAGCTCCCCCGCATCACGGCGATACAGGCCGGGCAGATGAAGACGAGCTTCTCCGCGCCGACCGCGGCAGCGTCGTGGATGTTCTTCTCCTGGATCCCGACGGCTCGCTCGTGCTCGGTGTGGAAGATGCCGCACCCGCAGCAGAGCCGGTTCTCGCCGGTGTAGGTCCGCTTCTCCTCGACGGACGTGACGCCGATCATCTCGAGGATCTCGGAGAGCCAGTCCGACCAGATCTCGCGGTCCCCGCCCCTGGGGGCGTAGCGCGTCGTGCACCCGCCCTGGACGGCGACGCTGGTGCCGAGCGGTTTGACGATCCGCTCCGGGTGGTCGCGGAGCCAGTCCCGGATGTACTCGAGGAGGTGGACCGGGCGGAAGGGCACGTCGATGCGCTGCTGCATCGCGAGCGTCGTCGCCGTGTCGTAGCAGGCGTCATGGGAGAAGATGATCTCGTCGACCCCGTACTCCTCCGCCGCTTTCGCGAGGTTCGCGATGAACTGCGGGAGGTGCGTGACGGGGCGGGACGCCCGGCCCAGGTGGGTCTCGGTGAACCCGCAGGCGTACGGCCCGCCGCCGATGATGGTCGCATCCTCGAACATCTGCCCGGAGAGGAACTCCGCCTGGGGCACGACCTCGAAGATCCCGCCGGCAGAGATCAGCGGGCCGCCGGGCGAGCCCCGCCGTATGACGGTGGCCGGCTTCGTCAGCCAGTCGCTCGAGGGCTTCGCGTCCACGGGGATCCCGAGGGCGTTCGTCTCCTCCTGGCGCTTCGCGATCAGGTCCCAGGGGTTGGCGCCCGTCGGGCAGAAGTCGTTGCAGGCCGCGCAGGTGATGCACTCCTTCAGGATCGGGTGCTCCCAGCCCCGGATCAGGGTCCGCATGGCCTGCTTGGCGTCCTCTTCGCCGTACGATACGTACGGGCAGCGGACGAGACAGTCGCCCCGGCACCGGGAGAAGTCGCACTTCGCAAGATCAAATGCCATCGCTCACCACGTATCTACCTAGATCCTGTAGGATCTCATAATTACTTGACACCCGATGAGACGGGGTGTATGCAGAAGC